>Ga0180007_10006345_pt1 | contig 11580 bp, 15 predicted proteins | sample MM_PC_MetaG_FD_121122 | JGI IMG/M metagenome (GOLD analysis project Ga0180007, IMG submission 121122) | Groundwater microbial communities from the Aspo Hard Rock Laboratory (HRL) deep subsurface site, Sweden - MM_PC_MetaG | ecosystem: Environmental > Aquatic > Deep subsurface > Groundwater...
AAGGACGTAACTACTCCAGCCTCTGTCGAAGAAACCCAATAGCCACTATCTATGACGCGACTGAGAAAGTAATGTTCCACCCAAAAATCTCCACCGATGTGATATCCCGACGTTGTCAAGGTAGTATGATAAAGTAATGCAATAGCTATCATCGCGATTGCTAATCCGTATGCACTCTTAGGGATGAATTTATCAAAGCCAATCAGTCCAACAACAATAACAACGACAGCGATGAAGATAAGAGCTAGTAAGGGACTATCAAAGAACCTCATAAAAAGGGCCCCGCCAATAGCTAGAACAGGAAGCATTAACAAAAACACATGTGGCGCTGAAAACACAAGAGCTAGAGTTTTCTTCGGGGTTGTGAAGTCTCTATCTCTCCAATAAGCTAAGACACAAAGGATTAAAGTACTCACTCCAAAGGTAGCCATAAGAGGATAAAGTGAGATAGGTCGTTCGACACCGAGTCTTGGGAGTACGAAGTTGATAAGAGCACCACCAAACATGACGAAGGTAAGACTCAAACCTACTGTATAACCAAGGCTTTCAATCACACTTATGTTGTGAACTCTAAGAATCCGCAGGATAAGGACACCAGGAACAAAAGCTAAGAAGAGAAAGCCAAACAGCTGACGCAAGACAGGCACGTCCAAATATACTACAGCGAACGCAGCCATTGTAATACCTAAGACCATGTATAAGCACTTCCTAATGTCTATGTCGTTAGGCAATTTCATCATTTCCTTCCACAGCACCAAAATGTAACCTTAGGGTCTTCTTCAATTTCAACCTTCTTGAATTGCAGATTGAGCAAAGCCTGTTTGACTTCATTCTTGTGCATGCTACTACCTCGCCATGTCCTACCTCTACGCAGTCTTTCCTTTCCCCTCAGAGCTAGATATCCATACATTGTCCATATTACCTCTGGCACATAAGGAAAAATAAGGCGTGGGATAGGTATAAAACCAAATGCAAAAACAACTCCAGCCCTTGGTTTCAGTATTTGAAGCTTAAACAGGCCATCAGGTTTGAGAACTCTATGAATTTCTCTGAAGTAGTTGAGCGTTATTCGCTTTTCGGGAATGTGCATAAAGGCTGATACAGAAAAAACAAAGTCAAAGGACCCGTCCGGAAAAGCACTCAAATCTTGACCGTTACCCTTTATGAATTTGACATTCTCAAAGGATTGATTTAGTCTGGCTGCCTGAGACACCATCTCACCAGAAACGTCTAGTCCACATACTTCGTCAAACATCTGTGAAAATCCTCTCTCCAGACGTCCAATACCACAACCAATGTCTAGCATACGCTTCCCTTCTGGCCGAAAACCTTCTCTTTCGAAGAGATTACTACAGAGCTTGTATGAAGCTTTTGTACCCTCCATAAAGAACTCATCCTCATCCAGAAATGTCTTGCCGACGATATAACGTGGAGCGTTCTCCCTAGCACGTGCATCCCAGTCCCTTTCCATATCGTTTTCAGTCATGCTTAAGTCCCCCAATCTTTCGACGATTTAGTAGCTGTGTCCTCCTGCAATTACACTCTCATATATTCCTTCTACTTGACCAACTATCATTTGCCAGTTGAACTTCTCACGTACTAGTAACCCACCTCTCCCACCAAAAGTCTGCCTAGCTTTGTCGTCCTGTAATACATTCAAGATTGCGTCTGTTAGTAGTTGCTTGTCACGAGGCACTACCAATCCAGCTCGACTAGCAACAATTGTCTCCGCTATTCCACAACAGTCGGATGTCACTACTGGAACGCCGCAAGCGCAGGCCTCAAGCATACTTATGCTGAATGCCTCGTAGCGAGAGGGCATAACAAAAACATCAGCATCAGTGTAGGCCTCCAACTTCTCCTGCCCATCAAGCGGACCGGTGAACAGAACCTTACTCTTGATACCTAAATGTGCTATTAACTTCTTCAGAGGAAGTAGGTACCCATCATCTGGACCTACAATCACCAACTCAACAGCATCCAGCTCATTGAGTAAGCTAGCAAAGGCTTCCACTAAAAGGTCAAGCCCCTTGATTTCGTGTATTCTACCCAAATATAAGACTACCCTCTGGTTAGTGAGACCATACTTTTTCCTGAATTCTCCTCTTTTAGGTAGGTTCTCAAACTCAGCTAAGTCTACGCCGTTAGGCACAACTACAATCTTTTCTCTGTCTACTCCCATCTCCCGACACTGTTCGGCCTCTACCTCAGTAACGGCAATTACCTTTGAGGCATCGTGTAACAATCTGTACCCCCAGAACTTGTCAAAGGCTCTCTTCAGCTTTCCCTTATAGAAGAAGGTCGTCAGCGAGCCGTGTCCTTGTAGTATGTATGGAATTTTATGCTTCACGGCGTAGCAGTGTGCTACTACATTCTGGAAAGTCCTATAATTATGCATGTGAATTATGTCGAAGTGGTAATCCGCTGTTAACATACTCGGTGTTACACTAAACCCAGCTAAATGAACCCAGGTCTTGAAAGGATGAACCGTGATTCCAGAAATAGGGAGTGTACCAAGCTTATAATCGCTAGTGTAAATGTCAACTTGATGTCCCCTGCCAGCCAATTCTTTAGATAAACAGTATACAGCTCGCACAGAACCACCGTGTCTCGCTCCAAATAGATTGACTACCTGTAGTATTCTCATTTCAAAACCTGTCATCGAACTCTATTCTATCACGATTCTCCACAATCCAATCGTACGCTCTCTGTACCCCTTCCCTCATCTTCATTTTAGGTTCATAACCTAAAACCCTTCTCGCCTTTTCAATGGAAGCCCTTCTTCGGGCGATTTTGTCCCAGTCTCTTCTAGGAACGAACTCCACCCCGTTATGGTTGCCAGTGATTTTATTTACCATATTAGCTATGTCTATTACTTTGGTTTCTGTCTCAGAGGCAAGGTTGAAGGCGTCGCCAACAGCTTCAGGGACTACGCCTAGTCGTAGTGTACCATCAACTATGTCCTCAACAAAAGTAAAGTCCCTAGTCTCTTCTCCAGTGCCAGTAATAGGGAGAGCCATCTTGTGAAGTGCTCTGTAAATAAAGTTAGGTATGACATTGCGATAAGCACCCGGTATCTCACCTGGACCATACACATTGAAGTATCGGGCGATGGCTACCGGTAAGCCATAATAGTTATAAAAGAAGTTGCAATAGAGCTCTCCAAGAAGCTTGGTGATTTGATATGGAGTATCTAGGTGAAGGGAAACGAAGTCCTCTTTAAGTGGAAGAGGAGCCAGACTACCATAGACAGAACAGCCTGAGGAGGCAAAGACGAACTTTGGCATCTCGGTTAGATAGGAGTACTGCAATACCTTTAACGTACCCAGCCCATTAACTGCAAGGTCAGTTTCAGGGTTATCCATCGAATTCTGGTTGGCAAAGTGAGCAGCGAGATGAAATACAAAGTCAAGTTTCTGCGAAAAAGCCCTCTTCAACACCTCCTCATCTAAAATGCTCCCTCGAATAAAGACCACATTGAGAGAGATGGGGATGTTCCATTTCTCTGTAGCAGAGAGGTCATCAAGGACAACGATTTTGGACGCCTCAGCCTTAATCAGAGCCTTAGTAAGGTTTGAACCAATACATCCCGCTCCTCCAGTGATAAGAATGTTCTTGCCTTTATACTGACTTAGATATTGTTCCATTTCGTTCCTCCTTTATTTGAGACTCAATTTATGAGCTACATTCTTATCTATTTCAAATAGACGAGAATACTCCTCACAACTCATAGTCCTTGAGTACGAACAGTCCATCTGAAGGCACTCAGCACGTTTCAGTCTCGGATTATAACAAAGACTTCTACTTCCACACTCAGGGCATATCTCCATCTTTTTCACTCTCCTTTATTATTTCTTCCCAGGCCAAAAGCAATCCCTCCTTAAGACTTGTTTGTGGCTCATAGCCTAACAACTTTCTAGCCTTTTCAATACTAGCGCGACTATCTCTAACCTCCCCAGCTCTAAAGCTAGTATATGTGATAGGGACTTCCCAACCACTAATTTGTTTGATGATGTTAATGAGTTGGTTAATGCTGGTTGCCTTCCCTGTGCCAATGTTAAAAATCTCACCGGTAGCTGTGGGCTGGGTTGCGGCTAAAATGTTGGCAGTAACAAGGTCCTCTACAAAAACGAAATCCCTAGTTTGTTCACCATCTCCAAAAACAGTAATTGGCTCCTCCTTCCTAAACTTATCTAGAAATATCGAAATGGCGTTAGCGTACTCGCTAGTACCCTGTCTCGGACCGTAGGCATTAAAGTACCTCACTACAGTTGTAGGAACATCGTAAACTTTATGAAAGGCAAAACAGTACTTCTCCGCTGCTAGCTTACTTACCGCGTAAGGAGATTCAGGGTTTAGAGGATGCTCTTCATCGACAGGTTGATACCTAGCTTCTCCAAATATGGCTCCCGAGGACGAATAGACAAGTCTCTTGATGTTTGAGTTCTGACATGCTTCCAACAGATTAAGTGTTCCCTCTATGTTTACTATCATATCAAAGCGTGGGTCTTCAATTGACTTCACATTACCTACGTTGGCAGCTAAATGAAAAACGTACTCAACCTTACGTACTAAGGTCCCGAGTATTAACCCATCTAAGACGTCACCTTCAATAAAAGTAATTCGACCTTTACTCTTCTTCAGATTTGCCAGAGAGCCGGAAGATAAGTTGTCGAGTACTACTACGTTGTTTTCAGAAGACAACCTATCTACAATGTGCGAGCCAATAAAACCTGCTCCACCAGTAACGAGAATGTTTTTTCTCTTAAGTTCATTCATTTCTTCTCCTCCTTACTCAAGTATACCTTCTTCCTTGAAATCATGGTCAGTATTCGGATGAGGTTCCCTAGTCCATGCCTTATAGGATTCAGAGTTGAGCCGTCTTTTGTATACACAACAGAGACAGGCACTTCAACAACTCTAAGATTTTTCTTTGTAGCCTCATATATCGTCTCCGCCGATATAGCCATTCCATTTTCACGCAGCTCCAACATTGCTATCGCCTTCCCTGAGAACGCCCTAAATCCACATTCGGTGTCGAAGAGCTTCCTTCCTGATAACAAACATGTGAGGTGCGTAAGTACTCGCAGTCCTGCACGACGATAGAGTGGAATGCTGCTCCAACATAGTCTCCTCGAACCAACAACTACGTCAGATTCACCACAAATAATAGGCTTGACAAGGTTAGGAATCTCATGAGGGTTATGCTGAGCGTCTGCGTCAAGTAGGATAAGAACATCGGGATTTCTTCTCTTTGCCTCTAATAGCAACTTCTGAATGGTCACCCCATATCCTTCGTTTATCTCACACCGAAGCACAGTCGCGCCAGCCAGCTTGGCAATCTTAGAGGTGTCATCTCTACTACCATCGTCACCTATAATAACTTCGTCTACGTACTGTTTAGTTAGCAACACAATCTCCCCAATGTACTTTTCTTCGTTATACGCAGGCATAATTGCTAGACTACGAATACTAGAACTCATCTACTTCTCCACGATAAATCACGATAGAGACCTATTAAGGTCTTTGCTAATCTTGGCGTAATAAGACTAGCCACAAAGTAAACGATAGTCTTCCACTGAAGACTGCGTACTACAAAAGGAAGCGAGTACTTGAGGCATCTGTACCTATCACCTTCCTGGGCACAATAGATACCTAGCGAATACTTTGCTCTTTGTAGTTCCTTTGGATATTGAACATAGTCCTCAGCGTACTTCTCAAGCATAGCTAAGTATCTAGAACTCTGAGGACTCTCAGTAAATTGTCCTTCATGATAGTTGTACTTAGCAAGAACCTCAGGAACAAAGTCAAACTCATAGTGCTTAGTTAGTCGTATCCACATATCCCAATGCGGTATAATATTTCCCTCATCAAACACACCAACCTTATCAAAGCACTCTCGCTTAATTAGACTTGCCGACACAGACCCTGCACAACGACTTAACATGTAAGGATACAGTCTTCCACGCATCGCAGGTCTAATGATGTATGCAATCTTTCCTTTTGGAGACGTAACTGCGAGCCAGCAATACACCGCTCCAACCTCTTTCTTTGCCTCACGCATCTTATTAGTTAGCTTCTCTAGCAAGGTAGGTTCCCACTTGTCATCGCTATCTAACAAAGCAATGTACTTACCCTTAGCTTGAGCAATCCCCACATTTCTGGGTTTTGATGACGAGCCAGAGCACTCATCCAGCCTGATATAAGAGATTCTTGGGTCTTTGATTTGACGAACAGCTCCTTCAGTGCCGTCTGTAGAGCCATCATCGACTACTATTAGCTCAAAGTCTTGGTAGGTCTGACCTAGAACACTTCCTATAGCGTGTTGTATCATTTCAGCTCTGTTGTATGTAGGAATAATTACGCTAACTTCTGGCATTCGTATCTTCGTTCTCCCTAGTACCTAACTTCTTGCCTCGAATGCTCTCAACTGCACCCCTTACTAACGGCTTCAGTGTCTTGCTTAGCACGAACGTAGTAATTCTACTACCAGAAACTGCACTGTCTAAGCCAAACCAAATAAGCGTCCAACAAGCCCAAGCATCCAACTTTGGGAACATTATCCAGTGAGGCTCGAATTCTGATGAGCTCCGAACAGCAAAGCCACTCCCTTCAAGCGTAAGCAGTCCAAGTGTTATCAAGAACATACCTTGGGTTATGTCGTGCAGGCTTGGTAGATAATCTAACAACTTTTTCATCGTTCCTCCTTTCATCTATAAATCTAACCATCTTTCACCTATACTTACGTCGACTAGAAACGGCAAACTCGTTCTCAAGCGCTCTCCTGAAGCATTGAATACAAGTTCTAACACACCATCTTTACGTGGATAGATGTGACCACTTTCAGTCAGAGAGTCAACGTAGTCTAGTACGTTACGTTCTTTCTGTGCGAAGACGACTTTTGGACGTCCAGCAGGTGTAATACGTACATGTCCATCACCCTCACAAAACAGTGTGATGTATTCCCCTTCTTCGTCGGGCATCATAAGTCGGACCACCTTTCACCGACAGTCACGTCACAACTAAACGGCAAGTCTGTGTCAAGTATCTTCGGTATCAGTTCCTCCCACATAACCTTGATTTCTTGTGCTAAGTCGTCTGAACTTTCTTTTGGTATCCGCAATAAGCCCGCGTCATGGATAGGTACTAGTACCTCTACTCCGTATTTACCAAATTGCTTCATTGTTTCAACACACGACAGAAGATTTAAGTCACTAGATAAAGAAGAAACAGGAAAATTGACCGCCTCATTTTCTACGCCTTTTTTATTCTCCCACATAACTAAACCAAACCGTCTCTTCCTACCAAACCAAGAAGTTAACTCATCATTCTCTAGGGCGTCTCTCATTATATTTTTCTTCCACTCCAACAACCTTGGCATTTGGGTAAAGAACTTATCAATTACCTTCTGTGCTTCGCGAACTGTAACACCTAGTTGACGTGCTAACGACGGCGCCTCACGATTGTATACGAGACCGAAGGTAACCATCTTCGCGAGGACCCGCTGCTCGTGTGTAAAATCATCACCATACATTAGTCTAGCCATATCAGAGTGTAAATCTTGTCCAGATTTAATGATACCCGCCAAAACCTCGTCCTGAGATAGATAGCAGGCACACCGAATTTCGCTTTGCTTCCTATCTATGTGCACGAGCAGTGTATCTTTATCGGCCACGAATATCTCCTTAATCTTACTCTTCCACTTGTGTTCAGATTCTTCGACTTGCCGGGGTATTCCTAATAGGTTAGGGTCTTTACACGATAAACGTCCAGTCTCAGTTCCAAACAGTTTGAAGTCTGGGTGTACACGTAGGTCGTCGTAGACATCGTCTACGATACCCACAATGTAGGTTGAATACATCTTATGTGCCTCACTATACTCGAACATTGCGTCAACTGCCTCATCACCTTCGAACTTCTGCAGGGTCTCTTTTCGAGTATCATTGACACTAAGACCCCTCTTACGTAAAAGAGCTAGCTTCTGTTGCGATGAGTTAGGATTAAAGAAAGCGTCTTCGCTAATTTCAACAAGCTTGTGTTCCAAACCGTTTAGAACAGGCACCAAGGTGTCGGTCAGCTCCTTGACCTTGAACACATCAATCCTAAGACCGACGTAACGAGCTCGTGAGAGCATGTTCGTCGCCGGAATCATTATTCTGTCGTACACATTCTTTAATCCATCATCAAACTTTTCACTTAAGACGTGTGATAAGTGAATCGTGTGAAGTGTATCAAGCGAATTATATCGCAGCAACTTATCTTCTGGGATTAACTCATAGGAATCTTCCTTCTTCGGGGCGTAGTTCTTTACATCGTACTCCCAGTCGCTTGCGTTGAGATAAACACCGCTATCCTTCTTCAGCGAATGAACGTTTCCACGCTCGTCTAGGAGATAAGCCTCAAGCATCGCATCTCTACCTATCCACATATCTATACCTTCGGACTTTAAGAACTGTACGTCAAACTGAAGGTTATAACCTACAAACGTCTTTGACCTGTCTTCGAGCAGAAGCTTCATCTCCTTCAAGGTTTCACCTATCACGAGGCGCCAAGGAATAGCACATGACTCAGTCGATGACCAAGCAAACGAAATACTGAGAATGAACGCACCTGCCCACGGATTGTAACCTGCGCTTGTCTCGATGTCAACTGCGAGTTCGTTGAACTGTGCGGAGCGCAGTCTACGTATGAAAGAGAGAGCTTCACTGCCAGTTTTGGCGACATAAGTCTTTCTGTCATCCCATGAGATATAGTTTAGTTCTCCGCCATCCAAGTAACGCTTCAGCTTCTCAAAGCCGACTTCCCAATCTTTCCAGTAACTTCGCTGTCTCAGTAAGAAAGCAGGGTGTAGGAGAGATAGAAGCAACAAATTGTTTCCGTTGAAGTTAACAGTGAATATACGTCCTTGAACTTGCATAATACTCATTTTGTTCTCGGTCAATGCGTTAAGTCCCACTCTACCAAGCGGCACAGTAATCTTTTGATTGAACTTCACAATCTCCTCAGCAAACTTATCCCGACAGAATTTTCCAGGAACTTCTCCTTCAGGAAGTTTGTTACCTGGCGGTTGGCACCTCCACGTATTCATTATGCCCCACGAACTAATGTCAGACTGCTTCAATGACTGACGAAGAATGCCTCCCGCACCACGAGGGTTAATCATTGGACGATTCTGTTCAATCTCGTGTCGCCCAGCAGCCTCAGACACAAAAAGGACATCAACGTTGCCTTCAAGGTCCCACCCAGCGACACCATTAACCTCTGAGGGTACAGGTCCAGGACAAGAAAACAGGGCACAGCCTTCACATTCGCTCGACTTCTTCACTGTCGTACTCTCCTTACATCTTCGCGAACTTGTTTTGAACAGTCATCAGAACCAAACCAAAACCAAGAGTTACTGTTGTAAAAACTCTCAACCAAAAGGGCATTAACTCGCAAACAAAAACCCAAATCGTCATACAGGTAGCATAGCCAAGCAACGCGATTACAACAAACAAAATAGACCAACTCAACTTCATTTCCATACTACTCCCAACATTCTTTAGATTTTTCCATACTTCCTAATATCCTCCATCCGCTCAAGGTAGGCCTCTTCGCCTATCTTCATTAGTTCTTGGAGGTTCCAACCCTTCTGCTCACAGTACATACGACACATTGAGATAAGGTCGGACATCTCTTTCTGCTGGTTCTCGTCACAATAGTACCCTACAGACCCATAGACCTCAGCTTTATGGTGGTACTCAATTACCTTACCAAGCTCATAGACCATTATCAGCTGCGTCTGTGCGGGAGTTTGAGGATTCACACTGTTAACAACGAAACTAAAATCCCTCAACTTTCCTCCACTTTCCTCCACAGCATCCTCAAAGAATCGCTTTTCATTCATGACATAGTTATCTCCTAACCAAAGTCTTCGCTAACTCCCAACAATGGTCGTACAAGTGCAGTCCCTTCTGTTCGGAAAAAACTTTAATCTCGTGGGACTTCACGTGCCTACAGTAAAGTATAGGCAAATACTCAGGATTATGATTAGCACCCCAAAGCAAAGGCCGAAGAACTCGAGCGTAGTCAACTCCTTTAACCATCCAATCACTTAGTTACCTCCCCAGCACCATATTTGCTACTCCCCAATGGTGAGAATACAGGTGTAAACCTTTGCTGTATGCTATTAGTTCTCCATCTTCCACTCCTAACTCGGACGCTACATACTCCTTCAAGATTTGGATTGCTGCTAGATTTGATGGGAACCCAGCCCAAAGGTCCCAGGAGCGGAAATAAACATAGAAAGTTAGTCTTCCTTCCCATACCCTCGTATCAATAACCCTCAAGCATTGAGGGTCTGACAGAAAGACAGATTCCTTTGAACCTACGCTCATACAGGCTTGGTTTGTCCCAAAACCATCTTCTTTGTATATCTTAATTAGCTCGCGGAGCTGGTAATCTATGTCTTCTCCATAGGTATACTGCTCATTCTTCTCTTTGGTTCCTACCATTAGATAGGGAAGATACTTTTCCACATAGTCCATAGAAGCCGGAGGTGGTACCCCTTCAGATACATCGGGTACTAAAGGTCTTGAACCAGGATATTCCACTCTCACAGTCGTAGAATAAAGTTCCTTCCTGCTAGAGCCTTCATGGCTTCCTCTATCAATAACGTACTCATATCCAAGGTCCATACATTCCTTGATACAGAGGTACCAAGCCTCCGGTAATGTTTTGGCTTCGATAGTTGTTATTCTCACTTACTCACTCCTCTCTCTTTCCTGCCTTACACCCCGACTTAAGGCGCCTCACAACCCAGTTTTCGGAGACAGTGCACCCACACTTCGGACAGACATCTGGTCTATATTTGTATCCACCGACCTGTTTTCTCATTTGCATAGCTCCACAAACTCGGCACAATTGCTCCGAAGGAGCTCCAAATCTATACCATTGACATGTTTTCGGTCTATAAAGTCTTTACCCCTCGGCATCTCAGCCCACCGTTCTAAACCCATTCCATAAGCCGCCAGTCTCAAAGGCTTAGGAGTATCAACACCCACAACAAAAGGATACTGAGCTTCTTGCCTTATGTCGTCAAGAGAGGCTTTCCACCACACACCCAGAAGATGACAAGGCTTCTTTATCTTCTTACGTATCCTCTCTAAAGCAACCTTCCTACTACCAAAGATTTGACCAGTTATCTTCGGTATGCCTAGCTGGTCAATACCATTCTTGGGGTCATTAAGGATATAAAAGCACTCAAGCCAGTCAGCCTCATTAACTCCCTGAACGACGGCACATAATTTGACATCTGGGAGAACGCGACGCATAAATCTCAGCTGCGGACTGCGAAGTGCATTCTCTAACTCATCTAGAGTTCGGTCGCTATCAAACAAGTAGTCAGGAAGAATAACTAAACTGGGTTTAGTTAAGACTGCCGCAAGCACAATATCTTTTAGGGGAACGCTTCTACCGTTCTTCTCTACCGCACCGTTATCTAGAATAATGAAGTCGCCAACCTTCGACCGCTGAGCGTAGAAGTCTCTATATTTAGGCTCATAAATAACCTTGTAGGTCTGTATAAGATGATAATCGGAA
>Ga0180007_10006346_pt1 | contig 11580 bp, 12 predicted proteins | sample MM_PC_MetaG_FD_121122 | JGI IMG/M metagenome (GOLD analysis project Ga0180007, IMG submission 121122) | Groundwater microbial communities from the Aspo Hard Rock Laboratory (HRL) deep subsurface site, Sweden - MM_PC_MetaG | ecosystem: Environmental > Aquatic > Deep subsurface > Groundwater...
CTCAATGAAGTTGCCTCTTGTCCATTAAGTATTTCCATTGAATATTTACTCCTTATGGGTAACCTTTTTCGTATTATATTGGTATGTTAAATCTGCAACCCTGATTTACCTTATCGTTTTAGGGTTCTTCCATATCTCCCAAGGCCATTTCATCACCAGATCCTGACCTGCCATTGTTGTAATTATGATCGTTTCCATTTGTCTGATCTCTCTAGAAAATCACTAACCTCATGTCTTACCATCTCACCCAGTCTTTGTGCAAAAAGGTCTATTCTTTCTAAATCCGAGTTAATCTCTTGTTTACCGAGTTTTTCTTTAATCCGGGACAATTGAATTCCCTGCTCCTTCAGCAATTTTATATTTTTTATAACCAAGATATCTTTTTCACTATAACGCCTCTGCCCTCCATTGGTTCTCAAAGGAACCAGAATATCCTGGAACTCTTTTTCCCAGAATCTTAATGTGTAGGGGGGGATATCGGTGATCTCGCTTACCTGCTTTATTGTCAGATTGTTCATATCGTTTGTCATATTCAGGGTCTGCCTTTTTGTTTTTGATATCCAGGAAACTTTTTGCATAACGGCTTATACCGCCAGGATGCATCAAACCATGGACCTTCTTTAATCCATATCAATAAAGCTCCAAATCAACTTTAACTTTAAGGATAGCAAGTTGCGTGCCACTCCTTATTATTATACAGTGCATTTATTTTTTCTTTGGCAGTTGAGTCAGTTATAGAGCAGGCGTGATCGAATCTGGTGTATTTATCGTGACATTCTGCACAACCGGGCATCAGATAATGCACAGGCAAAAAAAGAAAACCGAGCCTGCTCAAACGGAAATATTTTCCGGGTTATGTCAAAAAATCCCTATCACCGATAATAAAATGACGCTATGGCTTAGTCGTTAAATGCTGACAGCATAAGACCGGATGCAAGGGTCTATACCAGGTGATCAAATATAGGCAGATTCCTGTGTTTTTCATTCTTGACATTTTTTTAAAAAGGCATTAAAGTACTCTGTTTATTATGGTTTACAGCAGATAACGTTTATAATCGAGTAAATTTAAGTTAAGGATTATTAATTTATGAAACGCACATTTCAACCCAGCAACCGGAAAAGAACCAGAAAACACGGTTTTCTTAAAAGAATGGCCACACCCGGTGGACGGCGTGTAATTAACGCCAGAAGAGCAAAAGGAAGAAAAAAACTTACCGTTTAATTAAAGGGATTTATTGAGTATCTTTTGTTTTCCAAAAAAGGTAAGGCTCCTAAAGAGAGCTCAATTTTTAACACTTTCGAAACAAGGGGAAAAAGTACATACAGACTGCTTTTTAGCAATTGTACTTAAAGGGACAGGTCACAACAATCGAGTTGGCATTACCATATCAAAAAAAATAGGGAATGCAGTAGAGCGTAACAGGATAAAAAGAATTATTAGAGAATATTTCAGGCACAATAAAGAAAATATTTCAGGGCCAAATGATATGAATATCATTGCAAAGAAGGGTATGACCACGCTATCCAACAGGCAGATTATAGAGAAGCTTGATAAACTTTTTACAAAAATAGCATTATTCAGCATACATAAATGAAAACGCTATTATTCATATTTATTAAATTTTATCAATATTTTATATCCCCTTTGACAGGACAGAATTGCCGGTATTATCCAACCTGCTCGGCATATGCCCTTGAGGCGGTTAAAAAATACGGTAGCCTTAAAGGTACAATCCTTGCCATAAAAAGGGTTGCGCGGTGTCATCCATTCCATGCAGGAGGGTTTGACCCTGTTCCATAATTTATCCGGACGTCAAACTGTTTTTCCCTTCTAATTAAAATGAAGTGCCATTAAAACTTATTTTAGGTTTAGGAGAGAGAATGGATGAACAAAAAAGATTATTATTAGCTGTGGTGCTTTCCGTGGTAGTCCTTGTGGGATATCAGACGTTTTTTGTAAAGTCGCCCGTGCCGAATAATCTTCCCCAGGAAGTTCAAAACCAGAACGCAGATCAGCCACAGGCTCAGAAAAAAAACCAGAATGTTTCAGATTATAAGGCTGAATCAAGCGTTTTGTCCCAAAAGGTTGCGCCCCAGAAAAAACAGTTTAGGACCATATCTGTATCAACCCCTCTTTATGATATTGTCATTTCCGAAAATGGTGCTGCCGTAAGAAGTTTTGAACTCAAGAATTTTAAGGCAACAAACAAAAAAGATTCTCCCTTAAAACAATTGGTGTCCGAGCAATTGACCTTTGGAACACTGTTCTTTGACCTTGAAGGACAGTCAATACCAGGATTAAAAGACGCTGTTTATACGGCAAATAGTGGCACCGCCAAAACATCTGTTTTCACGGGTGAAAAAACCATTGAATTTGTCCTGGCAACACCCCAGGGGATTGTGGTGAAAAAGATTTTTACCTTTAAAGCAGATTCATACTTGATTGATTGTGATATTGTTTTTCAAAATGGCTCTGACATCCCTTTAGATGATTCACTCGTGATTTCAACGCCCGGATATTTTGATGAAGAAACCAAAAAAAGATCCAGATTTGCATTTGAAGGGCCTGTGGCGTTTGTTAATGAAGAATATATGGACATTGATCCGGGTGACATAGAAGAAAAAAATGCCTACTCAGGGAAAATAGGATGGTCCGGATATACGGAACGATATTTTATGACGGCAGTCATGCCCAGATTAAATACCAATGGGGAAACCATTGATGCCGGGATAAAACTTTCTTTTGCCGATAAAATGGTCACCAATGATTATATCCGCAAGATGGATCGACTGGACCCGGGTAAACAGGGCGATTATTCGTTTACTTTTTATATGGGTCCTAAAAGTCTGAAGGTTTTGAGCAAATATGATAACAGCTTTAAAAATGCCATCAACTTTGGATTTTTTAATGTCATTGCCAAGCCGCTTTTGATCTCCATGAATATGATCCACAATGTGATCCCCAACTATGGCGTGGCCATCATCCTTTTGACGATTCTGATTAAACTGATTTTCTGGCCCCTGGGAACAAAGAGCTACAAATCAATGAATGAAATGAAAAAAGTTCAGCCATTGATGATGCAGATTCGTGAAAAATATAAAAACGACAAACAGAAAATGAATCAGGAAGTTATGGGACTTTACAAAACCTATAAAGTCAATCCGGCAAGTGGGTGCCTGCCCTTACTGGTTCAGATGCCGATCTTCTTTGCTCTTTACAGGATGCTCTACCAGGCTATTGAATTAAGACATGCACCATTTTTCGGATGGATATCGGATTTATCCGCTCCAGACCGACTATTTCATTTTAATTTTTCGATTCCAATGATGCAGGAACCCTATGGCATACCCATGCTGACTCTTTTCATGGGCGCATCATTCTTGTTGCAGCAGAAAATGACGCCAACGGCAGGCGATCCCATGCAGGCCAAAATGATGATGTTGATGCCGATATTTATGACCGTAATTTTCATCAATTTCCCGGCAGGATTGGTTCTGTATATGTTTGTGAACAATATCATATCCATGGGACAGCAGTATTATATTCAAAAAAAACTTTCGTAAGCAGGAGGGAATATGGCACAAACTCAGGACTTTAGCGGAAAAGATATCGAAGTCGCTATAAAAAATGCCTGTACAAAATTAACACTTTCTAAAAATGAATTAAAATATGATGTGATTTCTGAAGGGGCTTCAGGAATTTTTGGAATTGTCGGCAGAAAAGACGCCAAAATAAGAGTTATTCTTCCAGAGGTGGATGATGATGCCAATGCCCAGGCAGAGCTGGAAGGGATAATGTCCATTGTGGATGAAGCGTTTGGTGAAGAAACAAGACTTGAAAAACCTCAAAAAAAAATATCCCGGACCATAGAAAAACGCGACCCTGTGGAAATGGAAAAACGCAAGCCCGTGGAAAAACGCGAGCCTGTTGAAGAACCCGAGCCTGTTGAAGAACGCGAGCCTGTTGAAGAACGCGAGCCTGTTGAAGAACCCGAGCCCGTGGATGTGTCTGAAGTGGATATTGCTCTTGGTATAGAAGCATTACAAAAAATGGCAGACCTGATCACGGACGATGCCAAGGTAACTGCCAGCACAGAATCCGACAGGCTGACCCTGAGTATTGAAGGTGGTAATTCCGGTATCTTGATTGGCAGAAAGGGTCAGACCCTTGATGCCATGCAGTTTTTAGCTGATAAAATTATCAACCGGAAAAGCAACGCCAGGGTAAGGGTGAAGGTGGATATTGAAGGATACATGGAAACCCGAAAATCCAACCTTAAACATCTGGCATATAAAATGGCGGACAAGGCAAAAAAAACAGGCCGCCCTGCAACCATAAACCAGATGAGTGCTCAGGACAGGCGTATCGTCCATCTGGCATTAAAAGATGACAACCAGGTCAGAACCCAGAGCATGGGGGATGGTTACTATAGAAGACTTGTCATTTTCCCTAAAAAGAAAAATTCCTTTAGGGGGAAAAAACGATTAAAAAACTAAAGCACTATGAATGATACAATTGCCGCAATAGCAACTCCCTATGGCAGCGGCGGTATTGGTGTCATCCGTATCTCCGGCCCAAAAGCCTTTGGTATTGCATCAAATATTTTTTCGAAAACAAAAAACAGGGCTTTGGGGCATATAAAATTAGACTCCCACAGAGTTTATCACGGATATATTTTTGATACCCGAAACAAGGAGATTCTTGACGAAGTTTTGCTGATTCCCATGAAAGGGCCTCGCTCGTACACAGCAGAGGATGTCGTGGAAATTCAGGCCCATTCAGGAACCATTGTATTAAGAGCCCTTCTGAATGAAATCCTTTCACAGGGAGCAAGACTTTCCGAACCAGGTGAATTTACAAAACGGGCCTTTTTAAACCAGCGGATCGATCTGACCCAGGCAGAAGCCGTCGCTGATATTATCAATGCAAAATCAACAAAATCACTGAAATTTGCTGCCTCCCAGAATCTTGGCGTATTAAAGGGCCAGATCCGGGAATTAAGAAAAAAACTTATTCATTTTCTGTCCTTTCTTGAAGCAAATATTGATTTTCCAGATGATGTTGACCCCTTTGAACCATCCCAAAAAGAAATTGAGATGATTGATGATGTGCTTGAAAAATGCCAGGGATTTATCCAGCAGCATGAGGACGCTTGTTTTTTAAAGGATGGCATACGCATCACCATCTGCGGGGCGCCAAACGTGGGAAAATCAAGCCTGATGAACCGGCTCATAGAACAGGACCGGTCCATTGTAACTACCACGCCCGGAACCACAAGAGATCCCATTGAAGAAGGATTGAATATCGACGGCATCCCCTTTGTCATTACAGATACTGCCGGAATTCACCAGACCGATGATCTTGTAGAAATTATCGGTATTCAAAAGGCAATGGATCACATAAAAGCCTCAGACCTTGTGCTGTTCATGAAAGAGCCGGGAACCTGTTTTTCAGAAAAAGAATTGGAAAAAATAGTCCCCTTTAAAAATCAATCAGATAAAAAAATTATTTTTGTGATCAATAAAATTGATATTAAAAACCGCCCTATGCCGGAACTGTCAAAAAAATACCAGCACCTTCCAAAAGTTGAAATATCTGCCCTATTGAACATGGGAATTAAAGAATTAAAACAAAAAATACTGGAGATCAGTATAGCCGGACTTGATATGGAAAAATCATCTGTCATTCCCAATTTGCGGCATAAAAAAGCCCTGGAACAGACAGTTGAAAGCCTTACAGCCGTTAGAACGGGATTAACCCGACATTTGGAGGAAGAGACCATGACAATTGATCTTAAAAACAGCATAGATTCTCTTGGAACCATTACAGGAGAAACCGCCTCTTTGGATATACTGGACACTATTTTTAATAATTTTTGTATCGGCAAATAGGGGCAACGCCACATAAAGGATAATAAAAATGAATTTAAATGAACATTTTGCTAAATATGAAGCATTGGTACAGATGGCAGATGCCGTGTTTGATCGTGTAAAAAAAGACTTTCCCAAAGAGGTGTTCTGCAGGGAAAAATGCAGTGACTGCTGCTATGCCATTTTTGATTTGACACTCATAGAAGCCCTGTATTTAAAAGATAAATTCTTACAAAAATTTACTGGTAAAGAAAAAAATGATCTTATCCAGATTGCCGATAAAACAGACCGGGTTCTGACAAAAATGAAACGGGATGCATACAAAGAGATCAGAAACGGTGCAGATCAATTGGAAATCATCGGTAAAATGTCCCAGGAACGGGTCAGATGTCCCCTTTTGGGAGAGGACAACCTGTGTGTCATGTATGAGAACCGGCCGATTACCTGCAGGGTCTATGGAATCCCGACCTCCACAGCCAGTGTCAGCCATATCTGCGGCCGGACAAATTTCATACAGGGACAACCCTATCCGACATTGAATATGGATAAAATTTACACCCAGCTCCAGCTTTTGTCTGCTCAATTGATAAAGGATATAAAATCTGATAATATTCGAATGCATGAAATGCTGATCCCTGTTTCAATGGCATTGGTTACAGAATTTACTGAAGAATACCTTGGAGTTCGGAACGATGAATAATTTTACCCCTGAACAGATTGAAGAAAGAAAAAAAGCCATTTTTGATGCCATGGGCAAAAGAGGACAGAAGCATATCCTTAAAAAAGGATATGATATCTGGGACCCTTTTCAGGAACCCAAAGACCCCATTGATATTCGAAAAGATAAGACCAAAAGGACCAGCCAGGTGCTTATCCGGGAATTTTTAAGCCAGACGGATCATGATGAATACTCCAACAGTTTCGCCCAGGGTGCTTTTGAAATGTGTCTGGGTATCATCAACAGTGATGAGAAAATAAGGGGCATGTTTGAATTTGCCTGCTGGTATGAGGCCCTTTTAAAAAAAGAAGGTCATGAATCTCTATAAAAAACAGCCGATGTTTTAATCGATGATCATTTCATTTAGACCCCTTAGGGCCCACTCAAAAATTAATTACCAGTTTCAACTCCCTTATTTGGCGGTATCAATTTTTATCCACGTCATTTCAACGCCATTTGAATGATCATATCGGAATTCTTTTTAGATTCTGCTGTTTTTGAATTTGCCTTACCCGTATGAAAAATGTTACTAACCGATATTATACGTCGCAAAACCAAGTCACGGAAATTTCTATATGGAACTGGGTAGTTTTGCAAATTTTTTGGACAGCCTTTCTGTTATCACCCGAATAAATTTTCTGGTAATGGACAAAGAAGGGGTTGTATTTCCTTTTGGATATTCAAACTGGAAAGGGGAACAATTGTCTGAATTCTGCAACTCCATTATGGCACAGGACAGTTTTGGACATGCCCTTCTGGAAAGCCGGCACCAGAAAGCCCATTTATATGGTTACCCTTTAAAAAAACAAGAGATCACGATTGGTTGCCTCATTGCTGTGGAAACCATTAAACCTGAAAAACATATCGTTGAAAAGGATTCCATGGCAAATTCCTTATCTTCTCTTGCCACAATCATTGAGAACAAATGGAGCAGTGATCTGGAGATTGTGGATTATATCCAGGAGATCACCAGAAATTTTGAAGAATCATATCTGTATTCAAAAATTTCAACCCACATGAAATCCATCGGTCTATCCCACTCCAAATTCATCGGAATCTTCAAGGAAATTTTCAGGGTAATGGATGTGGATCTGGCCTTTATAATTATGCCTGACTATCCCCATAACAATGAAATCCAGATGAGTTCACAGGGTTCCCAAAAAATTGAAGATCCCGTCCGGTTTATCGAATCATTAATTGATTCGCTCCCCATGGAAGGCGGATCCATTGAACAATTGTTTTTTATCATCAATGAATCTGATAATGATCCTGTCTACCGGACAAAACATCCCGACCCATTTCGATTTCTGGCCGTCATGATAAAGCGCAATGATAACTTTTATGGATGGCTTGGATTTCTATCCTTTAATGTGTCAGCAATATTTGTTAACAGTGAGCTGAATCTTTTAAAATCTATTGCAGCATCTGCAGCCGTGGCTATTGAGAATTCAAACCTCTATGCCGAGTCCATCATAATGGCTCAGAAGGAAGGGGATTTAAGACGAAAATTCCAAAAATACGTCCCGGAAATGGTAGTGGAGGAAATATTGGGTAGAGACATAAACGATATTATTCATATGGTGGAACCCCGCCATCTGACGTTGTTGAATGTAGATATCCGGGGATATTCCAAAATGTCTAAAATAATTAAGCCTGAAAACATTGTGGTTGCGATAAATATATTTTTTAAAATTATGGGGAAAATCGTACTCAAACACAAGGGAACCATTGATAAATATCTCGGAGACGGACTGCTGGCCATATTTGGCGCCCCTTTGGAAACACCCCATCCTGAAATGGATGCGACACTGGCTGCCATGGAAATGGTCTCGAGTCTTTCCGAAGTAAATCAGTGTATTCAGGAGTATGGGGTTCCGATCAATATTGGGGTCAGTATCCATACGGGAGTGGCCATTGCAGGAAATATTGGATTTGAAAATAAAATGGAGTACACCGTGATCGGCGACATGGTGAATGATACCTTCCGTCTCCAGGATATTACCAAAGAAAAAATGAATTCCATTATGATCAGTAACGCAGTTTATGAAAAAGTAGCACCCTACATTCTGGTGCGACCCCTGGGGGAAAGACAGTTAGGGGAAAAAGAAAACCAGATGAAAGTATTTGAGGTGACGGGTAGAAAATACATAGAATCATCGTAATTGGAAAGACCGGCTGCCTTTGTGCAGAACAAAAATTATGGTAATCCTTCTCTTATGAAAAAAATTATCTTTAGCGTTTTTCTGGTTCTTTTTTTCAGCCTTTTTCTTTATGGGGATATTTATTCCCGGATCAATGGAAACGAGATCAAATATTTTTCAATTTTTTCTTTCCCCCTGAATAAAGCGGTTGAAGAACAAAAAGAAAGCACGGCTGTTTATAAAACGCTGTTGTCCCAAAAAACCAAAGCACACCGGTTCGATGTGATAAAAATTTTTGATGGGGACTCCATCCAGGTCAAAGGGCTTGATCGGATATTCACCATACGGCTTGTGGGAATTGATTGTCCTGAAATTGGATTTGACGGCCAGAAAGGCCAACCCTTCAGCCAGAAGGCAAAACAATATTTAATGTATTTGCTTGATCATCACAGGGTCACGATTAAACCCTATGGTACAGATGCATATAACAGACAATTGGCAGAGGTTTTTACGGGCACTAAAAATCTGAATCTGGAAATGATAAAAGCTGGACTGGCAGAGGTTTATACGGGGAAACTGCCCAAAAAATTTGATTCGCAGCGCTATTTAAAGGAAGAGGCAAAAGCCAGAAAGCTGGGAAAGGGAATGTGGACACAAGGCCGTTTCTACAAACGCCCCTGGAAATGGCGAAAAGAACATCCCAGAAAATAATCTGGTTTTTTTAAAATAACCACCTCAAAGATAAAAAGCACATTGACCCTGAGGCAGTTTAATTTTTTTACATCACAGACAGATCGTACCCCCAATAAACATTATGAGATTTGAGTAGTGAGAAAAATCATCAGTCCAGCTTCTTCTCACATCTCATTCTCCATTACCCTTTCATAATTTATTGTGTCCTTCAGGGCATGGGTTGGACCAAGCAGTTAAAATGGAATGTCATCATCGGGAATGTGCTGGCCACCGGTCATGCCGGGATTTGTCTGGCCCGTGAACTGGTTGCCTGATCCGGAATCAGATTTCTGGTAACCCCCGCCGCCACTCTGATATCCGCCCCCACCGCCGCCCTGAACATCCTGTTTACCGCCAAGGAACTGGAAGTTGGATACCACTATTTTGGTCATATAATGGGTCTGGCCGTCTTTTTCATAGGTACTGGTCTGAAGTCTTCCTTCAATGTAAACCTGACTGCCTTTTGACAGGTATTTTTCTAAAATTTCTGCTGGTTTACCAAATGCGACAATATTATGCCATTCTGTTTTTTCCTGCTTGGCACCTGTATTTTTGTCTGTCCATTGTTCGCTTGTGGCAATGGAGAAATTCACCACTGCCAGACCCTGCTGAGAATACCTGATTTCGGGATCCCTGCCAAGGTTACCGATGAGCATAACTTTATTTAGACCAGCCATTTATTCTCTCCTGTTTTGGATAAATTTAAAGATATTCATTTTCTTCAATATTTACCTGATTCAAAACCCCGTGTCAAAGAGATATTTATAAAACCGCATACCAGGGATTCCAAATGGGATTTTAAGTGTTGACAACCATTGGGTTTGAGTTTATGTTGCTATCAAGGTAGCGACTTTTTTAAGGCAGAGAAAATGGAACCCTATACAAATTTAAAAGACCTTGGATTTTCTCAGTATGAAGCAGCCTGTTATATGGCGCTTGTGGGCAATCATCCCATGAATGGTTCCCAGTTGAGTAAAATTTCCGGAATTGCAAGATCTCGGATTTATGATGTGTTACGCAATCTGATTGCCAAAGGATATGTGATTGAAGTTAATTCCGGTCAATATGCACCCCTGCCTTCTGATGAACTTGTCAGACGGCTGAAAATCAGTTTTAACAACAGTATAACAGCGTTTGAAGATCAAATTGCCGCTGCATCCCAAAAAAATGATTTTGAGTTTGTATGGACCATCACCGGATATGAAAATGTCATGGCCAAAGCCATAGAAATGATAAAGAACGCCCAAACAGAAATCTATGTCAGGCTGTTTCCCAAAGCATACCAGCACCTGGATGAATATTTAACACAGGCAGACAAAAGAGGGGTGAAAATCCGTTATATTGCCATGGGAGAGACAGCCCGAAAATTTGATATCCAGGTCATACACCCGGATCATGAACATCTGGAAAAGATCATCGGCGGACGATCCATAGAAGTGATTACAGATAAAAGTGAAGCTCTTGTGGGTATCTTTGAAACCGGCAAAGAGGATCGTTCAGCCATCAACTGGACAAGGAATCAATGGTTTATCGTGGCCAACCGGGACAGCCTTCGTCACGACTTTTATCATTGTTTCCTGGAAAAAATACTGGATCGGAAACAAGAGCCCACAGACGACGAAAAAAGAATTTATAACATCATAAAAAACGATAATTAAAAGAGGGTTAAAATGACTATCATGAGAAAAACCAATTATTTCAGCGGATTTTCCAATGAAAATGACACTGCTATTTTCAATCTGGAAAAAGACTATGGTGCCCACCATTATGAGCGGATTAATCTTGTTGTCAGACATGCAAAAGGATGCTGGCTGACAGATGAAAAGGGCAATCGATATCTGGATTGTCTTGCAGCCTACTCTGCTGCAAATTCAGGTCATCATCATCCCTCCATCACCAATGCGGTCATGGACGCGCTGATCGGCAATTATGCCTCCGTATTATCCAATGTTGTGTTCACAGATCCTTTGGGAATCTTTCTGTCAAAGGTCTCAAAATTTGCTCCCCAGATGGGGCCCAGGTTCGGTAATCATGGCAACAAAGCACTTCCCAAGAATGGCGGGGTGGAATCTGTTGAAACAGCCATAAAAACCATGCGATATTTTGGATTCAAGCATA
>Ga0180007_10006348_pt1 | contig 11578 bp, 8 predicted proteins | sample MM_PC_MetaG_FD_121122 | JGI IMG/M metagenome (GOLD analysis project Ga0180007, IMG submission 121122) | Groundwater microbial communities from the Aspo Hard Rock Laboratory (HRL) deep subsurface site, Sweden - MM_PC_MetaG | ecosystem: Environmental > Aquatic > Deep subsurface > Groundwater...
AGGGCAGCACCGGCTGGCCGTTTTGTTCCCGCGGCCAGGTGATCATGACCTCGGGAGCGTTGCGCAGCAGACGAACGAAGAGTTCGGCCTGCTGCCCCAGGACGTCGCGCCAGCCGGGCAGGCCGACTTCATCGCGCCACCGATCGCCCAACAGCAACGCACGGGTCTGACGGCCGGGAAGACTCTCCTCTGTGGTTCCGGTGAGGATCAGCAGGTCGTAGGCCTCGAGCCTGGCCTCGAGCAGGCCGGTGACCTGCACGGGCAGGAAGGCAGCCCGTCGGGGACGGACCTCTTCGAGGCGGATCAGACGGGAAAGATCGGCCGCGAAATCACCGAGTCCGGTCGGAGGAAGAGCGGCTTCCGGGCTGGCGAGGTCGTCGAGGACCCCTGCAAGGGATCGTCGGGAAGCAAGGGAGCGGTCGTCGGTGCGATCGCCGAAATCGTCCAGGTCGGCTTCGGGGGCAAGGCGTTTCCAGGCAGCCCTCAGGGCCGAGATGAAAACGGCCGGGGAGGCGGAGGTCATCGAGGCCAGCTTCAACAGCGGTTCGAGCACGGCGGCGATATCCTCGATCAGGGTCTGCATCTCGGGCTCGGCGTCGGAATGAAGGCCTTGGAGGGCTTCGTCCTTCTCACGGGCACGACCCCTGAGTCCGTCCAGATCGGCTCCGGTGGTTTGTCCGCGCAGAAGCTCCTTTTCGAAGCGCAACGTGCGTCGGCGGTGGACGATGCGGTCCCGCCCGAACGTGGTCAGCGGATGGGCCAGCAGCTCGAGCAGCGGTTCGTGAGCGAGGTTCGTCATGGCGCATCTCAACAGCGACCAGATCAGCAGCCCTTCGGGTTCGGCGCCCAGGGGGCGTCCCGAGGAATCATCCACATCGACGCCGGCGTCCCTGAGCCTGGCGACGACGCGGCGGGCCAGGCCGCGGTCGTTGGTGGCGACCCCGATGCGCCGAGCGCTTCCCGACTTCAGCTCGGTCATGATCCTGTGGGTGACCGTGCGGCTCTCGGTTTCCGGGTCGGTGACCGAGACCAGCAGAGGAACCGGAGTTCCGTCCAACGTTCCCGCATCGGCAAGCCGCTCGACCAGGGGTCGTTCGTCCCGCTGCGCAAGCTGATCAGGGACAGACGTGATCGAAGCCGCGACCCGACGATCAGGCGCTCTTGGGTGGCCGCGGTCGCCGCTGTCGGGCCATGTGGTGAGCAGACGACTGATCAACCGATCAGTATCGTCGACTTTCCCGACCAGCAGAACGGCGTCGTCCGCCTCGGTGGCCGCAGACATCAAGAGATCGATCCAGGTGGGGTTCAGGTCCACGAATCCGGCCAGGACCAGACGCTTGATCGGCCGACCGGGCCACGGGATCGAGGTCCTGGCGGCCGCGGCCACTTCAAGGGTCCGGTCGATCGCGTCGTAGGGAATGCGTTGACGGTAAAGCGCCCAGGCCTCGGCCACCCTATCGGCATCCCGGTCACGGAGTTCGTCACCCGGTTCCAGCCCGTCGAGGGGATGGGCGGGATCCCGTCCGGCCAATCGGAGCTCGTCAAAAAGCCGCACGAGGGCGGCAGCATGCCCCGGAGCGCTGCTGGGTCGAGCCTTCAGCCAGTCGACCTGGGCCAGATCCACCGCGAGCGCCACGGCGCGGATACGATCGGGGGCCGGGCGACGGTCGATCTCCGGGAGACGTTCCAGCAGATCGCGCGCCATGCGCGCCGGAGTCGTGATTTCCGGCAGCAGGATGGCCTCGGCACCGCTGGCTTCGAGCAGGGCGTGGGCCAGGGAGGTGCCGGCTCGAGTCGAGGGCAGCACGACCGTCGTATCGATCAGCGATTCGGAACCTTCGGTCAACAGGTACGAGGCCAGGGTGGGCACGAAAGGCCGGTTGAGCGGGAGAGTGCCGATTCGCATCGTCGCCATCAGTGCTGCCACGGCATGGGGTAGCCGCCCCTCACTTCCAGGGGAGATGAAATGACAACGAAGGCATTCGGGTCGATTTCCTCGACACGGGCTTTCAGGCGATGGGCCTCGTGCCGCTGCACCACCACCATCAGGATCTTGCGGGGTTCTCCGCTGAATCCCCCGTGGCCGTCCAGCACAGTGACGCCTCGGGCCAGGTTCTCGATGATCGATGCGGTGATCTCCTGGTGGTGCTCACTGATGATGTAGGCCTGGCGTGAAGCCGAAAGACCATGGAGGACGGCGTCGAGGGATTTGGCCACGACCCAGGCGAGGAGCAGGGCCACCATCGCGGGTTCGGGCCCGAAGACGATCCCGGCCAGGACGAAAACGACCGTGTTCATGCCCAGCATGGCCTGGCCCACGTCCAGACCCCACCAGCGGTGAGCGAGCTGGGCGAGGATGTCGACGCCGCCTGTGGTTCCCTTGCCGCGGAAGACCAGGGCCAACCCCACGCCACCCGAAACGCCTCCGTAGAAGATCACAAGGAGACGATCGTCGGTCACCTGGGGTAGCAGGGGGGCGAGCAGGTCGATGAACAGGGCGAGGGCGACGACGCCCACGAGCGTGCGCAGGAAGAGTGGCGCACCGCCTACGTGTTTCCAGCCCAGCCACATCACCGGCAGGTTCAACACCAGCGTGACAAGACCGACACCCCAACCGAACCAGTGGTTGACGATGACGGCGAGACCGGTCAGTCCTCCGGCAACGACCTGGTTGGGAACCAGGAACATGTCGATGCCGACGGCGATCATCGCGCAACCTGCGAGGATCTTCGTGTAGTCGAAGATGATCTCGCGGACGGACGTGGAGGTGCGGGTCGTGGTCACCATGGGGGGATGATACTGCAAGGGAGTTCGGGGTGCGAACGAAAACGGGATTGTGCCCTTCGATCGGAAAAGGAGCCGCCCCCCGAGGCGTGTCGGGGGGCGGCGATCGGAAGCTGCTGTAGGGCGAGTTGTTGGTCGTGGGCCTATCGGCCCTGTGACCTCTCCATCAGCTTCCGACGTTCGTGAACGCGCTTGATCACGTCGGTGTTGAGCACCTTGAACTCCACGCGGCGATTGGCGGTGCGCCCCTCGAACTGGGCGTTGTCGGCGATGGGATTGCTTTCACCATAACCGACCACCGTGAACTGGGCGGCGCTGATCATCGGGAACTTGGCGATCAGGTAGTCCAGGACCGCCTGGGCGCGCTTCTCGGACAGGCCCTGGTTGAGGCTCTCGGAGCCCTGGCTGTCCGTGTGGCCGCTCAGCTCGATGCGGAGTTCGGGCCAGTGGCTCAAGGTTTGGCCGATTTCGTCCAGCTTGGCCGTGTCGCTGGTGTTGAGTTCGGCGGAACCGGAACGGAAGCGCACGTCGGAAGTGCGAATCATGCCGGTGTCGAGGAGCTGCTCGACCGTCTCGGTGATTTCCATGGGGCAGCCCTGGTCGTCCACGAAGAGCTTCGCGGGCGTATCGGAGCACTGGTCGAGGCCGTCGAAAACGCCGTCGCCGTCGCTGTCGATCGGGCAGCCGCGAGCGTCAATGACGGCACCGTCGGGCGTGTCGGCGCATTCGTCGAGGCCGTCGAGAACGCCGTCCCTGTCCGCATCGCTCGGGCAACCGAGGGCATCGACACGGGCTCCAGAAGGTGTCTCGGCGCACTTGTCGAGACCGTCGTAGACGCCGTCACCATCGGAATCAACCGGGCATCCGAAGGCATCGACGCGGGCGCCGGCCCTGGTGCCCTCACAGCGGTCGAGACCGTCGTAGACGCCGTCGCCGTCGGAATCCACCGGGCAGCCGGCCAGATCCACGACAGCGCCGGCCGGGGTTGCGTCGCAAGTGTCGCTCTTGTCACGAACGCCGTCGTTGTCGGCGTCCTTGCTGCCGCGCCCGAAGTGGAACTGCAGGCCGGCGCTGACGATCAGGTTGTGTTCGATCTCATCGAAGTCGGGACGTCCGGAGACCAGGTCGTACATCACGTCGCGGATCTCGAGGCGTAGATCGCGATGGTTCACGTTGTCGCCACCCAGGCGCCATTTCAGGCCGGCGCCGGCCTCGTAGGCCTTCTGCTTCATGCTCGGGCCGAAGGTTCCGTCGTCGATCTCGAGATGTGACCATCCACCCAGGATGAAAGGATTCACCGTGGAGCTGGGCTTGAAGTCAATGACCAGATCCAGGGAGTCGTGACGGAGGTCAGCCGAAGAGTTGTCGAGGCTGAACTCCGTGCTCGACCAGCCCATGCCGCCTTCGAAGGAAAGGTGGCGGGTCAAGTGGACTGCGGCGCGGGCGCCGAAGATACCGCTGTTTTCCAGGCCGATATCGTCGGACCAGAAGGCGGCGCCGCCCCATGGTGTCAGCGAGAACAGGGGCTTGTCGTCCGCTCCGACTTCAGAAGAGGCCGATGCGGGGAGCACCATGGTTGTGACGAGCAGGACCATCAGGATACTCAGGATCTTCGATTTCATGATTTCTCCAGACGTTAGATTCCTGGCACGAAGCTTCTCGGTCATCGTGTCAGCAGGGAGTGTTTCCTCCATCCGCGTCTTGAGACACGGACCACCAGACAAAGTCACATCCGGTCACATGTTTTCCGGGGGCAAAAAATCGAGATGTTGATACAATCGGATTCGTCCATGTGACTCCTGTGGGAATCCCGTGTCAAGAGGAGGACGTGTGCAGGACGAGGAATTGGTTCGACGGGCCGTGGCTGCTCGGCAGGGAGATCTTCGGGCCTTCGACGAATTGGTCAAGCGCCATCAGTCGCGCGTGCAGACCAATTGCCGATTTTTGAGCGGCTCGGCTGAGGATGCCAAAGACCTGTCCCAGGAAGTGTTCGTGAAGGCCTACTTCAACTTGAAGAGTTTCGAGAGCCGATCGACCTTCGCTACCTGGATCCAGCGCATCAAGGTGAACCACTGCTTGAACCATCTGCGGAAGGGCAAGGGCAAGGTGTTCGTCGATATCGACGACGAGGCAATGGCCGTGGATGAGTCCCTTCGCGACAACTCTCGAGCCGACGACGCGATCGAGGCCCGGGAGGCCAGGGAAAGGATCACCGAAGTTCTCGACAGGATGTCCGAGACCCTGCGAATTCCCCTGATCATGCGCGACATGGACGGATATTCGTACCAGGACATCGCCGACGAACTGGATGTCGGGCTCTCAGCGGTGAAGATGCGAATTGCCAGAGCCAGGGGCGAATTCCGGACCATGTACGCGAAAGGATGACGCCGTGAGCGACAGAGAAGGACATCTTCCCGACGAAACGGGACCGAGCCTGCCGCTGTCCGAACTGGCCGACCTTGCCCTCGATCCGGATGCCGAGTTGCCCGGGCTTGTTCAGCGCAGCATTCAAAGGCGAGAGTTCGTCGCCGACACACTCGATTTTTCGATCACCATGCTGTTCGCCACGTTCTGGGCATTCGTTCAATCATGCTTTGAATCCTTCGGCCGAGGCCGAAACGACCGAGAGGATCCCTGATGGAGAAGGAATTCACACTGCGAACCGCCATGACCGACGTTCTGTCGAGCCTGACGACAGCCCTGTCGGACTTCCTGCCCAGGGCCTTGACGGCCATCGTAGTCTTTCTCATCGGACTGCTGATCGCCAAGATGGTCGAAAAGGTGATTCGTACGTCCTTCGATCGGTTCAAGATCGATGATCTCCTCGAGCGGATCGGCATGACCGAGATTCTGATGAAGCTGGGTCTGCGCAACTCGCCCGGCCAGGTCCTGTCCCGGCTCGTCTACTACGTTCTGCTGTTGCTGTTCACCCAGGGCGCTGCCCGAGCCGTGGGGCTCGCACCGATCGCCGATGCTGTCACGGCCTTTTTCTCCTACCTGCCCAACCTCGTGGCCGCCCTGCTGGTTCTGCTGGTCGGGATGATGGTTTCCCAGTTCGCCGGTGGTGCCGTCACGCGCTCGGCCCGTGATGCGGGAGTGGAGTTCGCTCCGGCCCTGGGGCGGGTCGTCTCGACCCTCATTCTCTTCGTCGTCGCCGTCATGGCCACGACCCAGCTGAAGATCGATACCGAAGTCATTCGCTCGACGGTTCTGGTCGTTCTCTGCGGTGTGGCTCTGGCTCTGGCTCTTTCGTTCGGTTTGGGAACCCGCGATGTCACGCGCAACCTTGTGGCTGGTTTCTATGCCCGAAAGCTCTTCGCAGTCGGTGAAACGATCGAAATGGACGGACACCAGGGGCAACTCGCCGGTGTGTCCTCGCTTCAGACCCTGATCGAGGAGGACGGCCACCTCGTTGCCGTACCCAACTCGGTCTTCCTGGATCAGGCCGTTCGCCAATCTCCCTGACCAATCGGCACTCAAGCCGCTGCCCTGATCGTCGATAACTCCGGAGTCTGAGCCTGATGACTCGATCCTGGAGTATCCATGACGGAGCGAAAAACGGCCCTTCTGGACGGCACCGCGCCTCCGATCGATGAAGACGCCCTGAGGCGAGTCTTCGCGATCGAGGGTATGCCGGAGGACCGTCTGACTGAAGGCCTCGTCCTCGATCAGGACGGGAGGCCCATCGAACTGCCGTACACCCTCCGCGAAGCCAGCTGGACAACGGATTTCCGAACCGGGAGACTCCTATCACTTTCGATCGGAGCTGCTTCGATCTTCGGACACCCCATCACGGAGCTCCGCAGCAGACCGAGCCTGATGTTCGATGCCATTCACGTCGACGATCGCTGGGTACTTCTCGACCTGGCGAAACTGCCATCGTCCGGCGGCGCCTTCTCGCGGGAGTTCCGTGTCGTCAGCGACAGGGCGGGAACCCGCTGGATCCGGGCCGAAGTTCATCTGATCGCCGGAGAGACAGGAGAAAGGCGGCTGGTCGAGGGCATCCTGCTGGATGTCACCGAAGAGCGTCGGCGGCGGCAGGAGATGGAGAATCTCCTCGAGCTGTGGGTGAATGCCGAATCCGACCTCCGGAAGTACAAGGTCCTGGCCGACCAGTCCAGCCAGGGTGTGGCCATCTCGGAAGACGAACGATTCACCTATGTGAACGCGGCCCTGGCCGGCATGCTCGGATATGAGCGGGAGGATCTCCTCGATCAACCTGTGGCGACGATCCTGGCCGAGCGTGAGCAATCGGCCATGGTGGATATCCTGCGCGATGTCAGTGCCGAGATCGGACGACCCGGAGTCGAACTCTGGCATCGCCGTCGCGACGAAAGCGAGTTTCTCGCTCTTGTCCACTCAGTGCTGGTCGAGGATCCGGATACCGGACGCTCCTTCGTGGCGAGCACCTTCACCGATGTCACGATGCACCATGATACCGAAACCATCCTCAAGGCGGAGCGGCGCCGACTCGAGTCCGTTCTGGACAGCTTGCCCGGGATGGTCTTCCGGATTCGCAACGAAGAGAACTGGCCCGTCGAGTACATCAGCCACGGCAGCATCGAACTCACAGGCTGGCGACCGGAAGATCTCATCGAGAGCCGTGTCGTGGCCCACATCGACTGCGTGCATCCCGATGACCGGGGCATGGTCTGGGAAGCCATGCAGATGGCCCTCACGATCCGAGACAAGTACGAAGTCGAGTACCGCATCATCGACGCGTCCGGCCGGACGAAATGGGTCATGGAACAGGGAATCGGTGTTTACGCTCATGGCGAATGCGTCGCCATGGAAGGCTTCGTCACGGATATCACTGACAGGATCGAAGCCGTTCAGGCCGCTAGCGACAAGGAGACCCGCTACCGGGAACTCGTCAACAACATGAAGACCGGCGTCATCGTGTTCCGGATTGGTGAGCCAGACGGCAGCTTCATCATCCAGGAAATCAACAAGGCCGCCGAAGAGATCGAAGGCGTCTGTTCCTCCGAGTTGTTGGGCAGGAACGTCCTGGACTGTATCGACGGTGTCGCCGATTCAGGGCTGACCGAAGTCCTGGAGCGTGTGGCGGCCTCAGGCGTACCGGAGCATCTGCCTCGTTCGGTGTTCGAGCACGGCGCCCTGATTTCGAGTCGTGATCAGTATGTGTACCGACTGCCGAGCCACGAAGTCGTTCTGGTGTTCGAGGATCTGACCGAGAAGCGCCAGGCTGAACGCGCTCGCGACATCAAGCAGATGTCGATCGACCAGGCCAACGACGCCATGATCTGGACCATCCCCGACGGTTCCCTCATCGATGCGAACGAACGGGCCTGTGAACTCTACGGTGCGACGCGGGACGAACTGCTGAGCCGCTCCATCTTCGACCTGACCATGACCTACACCATGGCGACCTGGAAACAGCGCTGGGATGAGCTCAGGAGCACGAGGTCATCGACTCATGAGTCCTGTCATCAACGGTTCGACGGGGCCCTTTTCCCAGTCGAGATTTCGACGAAGTACCTCGAGTCCTCCGGACAGGAATATCACTGTACCGTCATACGCGACCTGACCGAAACCAAGCGGACCGAATCGGAAATCCGGCAGATGAATGAAAGGCTGGAAGATCGCGTCGAGGCCCGCACCCACGAACTCAAAGAAAGCCAGAGGCAGCTGCTCGAGGCCGAAAAAATGGCGGCGCTTGGCCGACTCGTGGCCGGAGTTACCCACGAAATCAACACGCCCATGGGCTTGGGCGTGACAGCGGCATCCCATCTCCGGGACGTGGTTCATAGGATCGGGGAATCCTACCGGGCTGGCTCGATGAAGCGTTCGGACTTCGAAGAGTCACTGGTGCTGTTCGAGGAAACCACCGACATCGTCCTGAGCAATCTCGACAAGGCGACCCGCTTGATCCAGGGCTTCAAGGGCGTGGCCGTCGATCAGTCCGACGATGCCCGTAGGATCTTCGACCTGAAGGAATACCTTGAGGAAACGCTTCTCAGCCTGAGACCCCGTCTGCGACGATCCTCCGTCGATGTGACGATCGACTGCATCGAAAACGTGATGGTCGACAGTTATCCCGGAGCCCTTTCCCAAATCATTTCGAACCTGGTCTTCAACGCCCTGACCCACGCCTTCGGCGAGGATCAGCCGGGCAGGATCTCCATCATCGCCTCCACGAACGGCAAGGAGATCCGACTCTCGGTGCGTGACGACGGTCGAGGTATGGCGGCCGATGTCCTGGACAAGATCTACGAACCGTTCTTCACAACCAGACGGGGACAGGGAGGCAGCGGGCTGGGGATGCACGTGGTCTACACGGCAGTGATAGAGATGCTGGCCGGAAGAATCAATTGCGAGAGTGCGCCGGGACAGGGAACGATCTTCACGATCCACTTCCCTCAAATCAGGGAAACAGACGATGAGTGACTTCAGGGACGACATCCTCCTGGATGAGGACGACCTGCTCTTCGCCGACGAGATCGTCGACGGTGTCACGCCGTTTGACGGACCCGATGCGGCGGTGCAGGGGTCTGTTCGTCTGAAGCGATGGAAGATCCTGATTGCCGACGACGACGAGGAGGTCCATTCCCTCACCAAGCTCGTGTTGACGGAGTTCACCTTCGAGGGTCGAAGACTCGAGTTCCTGCACGCCCGTTCCGGCCGTGAAACAGTGGAGGTTCTCGCCGAGAATCCGGAAACGGCCCTCGTACTGCTCGACGTCGTGATGGAAACGGACGATGCGGGCCTGCAGGCCGTCAAGCGCATCCGCGAGGAGCTCGGAAACTCCTTCGTGCGCATCATCCTGCGAACCGGTCAGCCGGGTCAGGCACCGGAGCAGGAAGTCGTTTCGACCTATGACATCAACGACTACAAGGCCAAGACGGAACTCACCGCCCAGAAACTGTCGACGACCGTGACCTCGGCTCTCCGTTCCTATCGAGATATCCGGGCTATCGACCGCAATCGCTTGGATCTGAAACGGATCACCAGGGTGAGTGGAGATCTGCTCGGCTGCCAGAAATCTGAAGATCTCGCCCGCCTCGTGCTCGATGCCGCCGTGGGCCTGTTGGGGGAGAATCGGGATCAAGGCACGGTATCGGGATTCTTCAGCGAGGGTCACAAGGGCGTCGACCGCATGCTTGCAGGGGTGGGCGACCACCAGGAATGCAGAGGCGAGAATGTGCTCGATGTCCTGGATGAGGGCTTCATCCGGACTGTGGATACGGCCCTGATGGTCCGCAATCCCAACGCCACCGAATGGGGTTTCTGTGCTTCGTTCCTCTCCCGCTGCGGAATCGTGAGCCGCCTGGTGCTACGAACCCATGGCATGATCGATGAGACTGAGATCAAGATTCTCGATGTGCTCGTCTCGAATGCACGGGCAGCCTACGACAACCTGCATCTGAATCGTGAACTTCAGGAAACCCAGAATGAAATGATCCTGACCCTGGGCGAAGTCGTCGAAAGCCGCTCGAAGGAAACGGCGAACCACGTGAAGCGGGTGGGACGCTACGCCCAGTGCCTGGCGAGCCTGGCTGGTTTGGATCAGCATGACGCCGACCTGCTTCTCCATGCGGCGCCCTTGCACGACGTCGGCAAGATCGGCATTCCCGACGCCGTGCTCATGAAGCCCGGTCGGTACGACGAGGAAGAACGCGGGATCATGAAGGAGCACGCCCGTATCGGTTGGGAGATCCTGAGGAACTCGCGGCGCGAACTGTTCAAGGCGGCGGCGATCATAGCCTACCAGCATCACGAGCGCTGGGACGGACGGGGTTATCCGTGCGGCATCGCGGGTGAAGACATCCATATCTACGGACGCATCGTGGCCGTCGCCGACGTGTTCGACGCCCTGTCCCATGCACGGGTCTACAAGCCGGCCATGCCCGTCGAGGAGTGTCTGCAGATCCTGCGTGACGGACGCGGGGCCCACTTCGATCCCCGACTCATCGATCTCTTCTTCGAGAACATCGAAGATTTCCTCGCCATCTATACGGAACTCGCGGACGAGGATGTCGCCCCGGTTTATACAGCTGATCCCGAGCTGGTCTGCCTGTAAGCTTCAGTCCTGGAGTTCGGCCATGTAGAGGCTGAGCTGTCCTCCGTCTTCGGCAACGAAAGCGATCCGCGTACCGTCCCAGGACAGCACGGGTTTCTGGAGGTGGAGGCCGGAGGATCCCGCGAAGAGGATCGCCGTGCCCTCCGTGATGTCGCGGACTATGTAGTCGACGCCGCTGATGCCGAGGTGACCGACGAGACCTCCGGTGCCATCGAAACTGGGATGAGAGCCTGCAGTCAGCGGGTGGGTTTCGTCAGCCTCGAAGGGCATCCAGTGAACAACGCCTTGAACAGAAACGTAGGCGACGTGCTGGCCTGATCGACTGATCCTGAAGTCCGTGGCGTCCTCCAGCCCCGTGGCCGGCCGGGTGAGCAGGAAGGTTTCCTGGTCCCGATCGGACCACTCCATGAACCAGATCGAATTCCAGGTGCCGACCGCGCGTCGGGCGTGGATGTCGACCGTCAGGGCTCGAGGTGAGGAGATCTGATTGGCCGGCAAGCCGACTGCGACGCCGGAAAAACGCCGCACAATGCTCGGCGCCGGAGCGCCATTGGTCTGGATGGAATCCGCCGCCATGAAGTGCATGCCGAAATCGCCGGGAAGAAGCCCCTGGAAGTAGCCGATGCGGCCCTCGGACAGGGCGAAAGGCGTATAGCCTCCCAAAAGCCAGTTAGTTCCCATCCGGAAACCCCTGTTTTTCAACTTGGTCGAGGGTTGCCAGAGTCTCCTATTTCCAGACAATTACCATATTCG
>Ga0180007_10006349_pt1 | contig 11575 bp, 7 predicted proteins | sample MM_PC_MetaG_FD_121122 | JGI IMG/M metagenome (GOLD analysis project Ga0180007, IMG submission 121122) | Groundwater microbial communities from the Aspo Hard Rock Laboratory (HRL) deep subsurface site, Sweden - MM_PC_MetaG | ecosystem: Environmental > Aquatic > Deep subsurface > Groundwater...
GGCATGGTCCCCAAGAGCCTGAAGAAAAAGATGAAGGAAAAGAGCTTCGCGGCCAACGTGGACCGGAACACCATCCTCGAGTGCGAAAAACTGGGACTGACCCTCGACGAGTTCTTCCAGATCGCCATCGAGGCCATGACGCCGCTGGCCCCGCTGCTGGGCCTTTCCCCCAACGTGGAGTAGAAAATGGAACTTTCACGCGACACCAGGGAAGCACTGGAACTGCACTTCGACCTGAATGAACTCGAGGCCGTGCTGGAGCTTGAGACCGGCCTCGACGCCAACTGGGGGCAGACCATCTTCGTGCTGCATCCCTCGGGATGCTGGGGACTGACGCGCTCGAGTTATTCGGATCCATATAGAAAATTCTTGATGGACCCGCGCCAACCCTGCACGGTCCGGGAGCGCCATTTCGAGGACACGTTCACGATCACGGCAGCCGACGGCCGCGAGCTCCCGATCAAGTTGTATCTCAAGGATCTAGACGCCGCCCGCGCCTTTGCGGAGGCCTTCACCAGGCGGGCGGAGACCCTGCCCGCGCCGGAGCCGGAGCCCGAACCGGTGAAGAAGGGCGCCAGGCCCAAGCCCGGCCCAAAGACGACTGCAACCAAGGCCGCCCCTCCCGTGGGTGTCTCCGGCCTGGACCCCAATGTCCAGATTCTGCACGACCCGATGGATCCGGTCGACGCCGCGGGCAACTCCATGCAGAACTTCTTCGAGCGGGTCATCGCGCGCATCGGCGAAGTCCCGCCGCCGGACTCGCCGGGCCCCAGGACTGAGAAGCCGTCGGACCCTCCGTCGCCGGAGTTCATCAGCCTCGTCGACACCGGCGACGTGTTCGCGAAGATGCCCAGCAAATGGAAGCAGGCCACCGAAGCCTACATGTCCGCCTGGGACCGCCGCCATGATCCGCAGGTCGCCCTGAAGCTCGCGGCCCTGTTCGAGCAGAAGCTCGACCTCGAAGCCCTGCGCGTCTGGCTCGAGCGTGCCGTCGACACCCTGCCCCCCGGCAAGGAACGCAACCATGCTGCAGCCCGCCTGATCCAGTTGCTGCAGAAGATCAACGCCTCGGCCGAGACCATCGCCCTGTGGCAGTCGAAGATCGTCTGAACATGCATGAGGACCTTCCCATCAGCGGCTGGGCGGCCCTGGGCCTGCTGGCGGTGTTCGCCGTCGTGGAGACGGTGGCGCTGGCACGGGCCGGGCGGCGCGGGAAGCGGCAGGAGCTCGCGAGCATGCTGGCCATCGGCTCCTGCTCGATCATCTGGGCAGCCTCCCTGGCCGAGGGCGTCTTTTCAGGCGGCTGGCTGCCCGCCTTCACCGGCTGGTTCGGCGCGGCGATCTTCGCGCTGGGCGTGGGGCTTCGCGCAGCCTCGTTCTCCCAGCTGGGGCGCTTTTACAACCCCGCGGTCACGCTCCATGACGACCATCAACTGATCACCACCGGCATCTACAAGCATGCGCGCCACCCGCTCTACGCAGGATCCCTGTGCCTGTTCCTGGGCTTTCCGCTGGCGTTCTCCAGCGCCGTGGGTCTGGGGCTGTTCCTGGTGCTGGCCGTGCCCGTGTTCGCGTGGCGAATCCGCGTTGAGGAGCGCGCGCTGGCCTCGCACTTCGGTCCGGAGTGGGAGGAATACCGCCGCCGCACGCCGGCGCTTTTCATTTGAAGCAAGGAAGATGATCGACGAACCCGCAGAGCTCGCAGCAGGGGGCCTCCGGTTGATGATCAGGCCTTCACTGGGGGAGGATCGTCGACCGGGGGAGGATCGTCGACCGGGGGAGGATCGTCGACCGGGGGAGGCTCGATCTGCACTTGGGAGGAGGACTCATCCGCATCGGCTCTGGCCCGGGCGGCGAACCCATCCGCATCAGCCTGCTCCTGGGCGGCCGTCTCAGCCATCTCGGCGGCATCGGCGTCATCCACAAGAGCGATCTCCTGATCCTCAGAGCACACGAACAGCGTGTCGCGCAGGCCGGCGAAGCGGGTGAAGACGTCGGTGCCGTACTTGGCGAAGTGTTCGCGGGTGAAGCCCATCATGACCAGATCGGCCTCGCCCGAGGTCGTCGTAACCAGCTCCTCATAGCTCTTCCACGTCGTGTACGGAAGGACCTGAACGTTCTGCGGGGAGATCGGGAGGCGACCCTTGTGGATCAGGTCCTTCAGGAAGTGGCCACGGCTGGCCTGCATGTGCTCGGGCATGGAAGCGAACACCGTGATCTCTCCGTTGGCCCATTCCGGGTGGCCCATCATGATGTAGGCCAGCAGGATCATCAGGTTCGCGTTACCCAACTGATGCTGGGTCAGCCAGATGTGGATGCTCTTGTGGTAGCCGCAGCGGTAGTCCGAGGAGCGCATCACGCAGATGTTGAAGTCGCACTCCAGCGCCAGCTTGACGCCGTTCTTCAGGTTGTCCAGGGCGTTCTCCTCCTGCCGCTCATCCCTGGAGAACTCGAGGATCAGTCCGTTGTTGTCCATGCCGGCGACGCCGGGCACCTGGATGATCTGGGCCACCGAGGTCGTAAACGAGGGCGACACGATGGTGTCGGCATAGATGCCCGCGCGGCTCTCGCCGGTCAGTTTGATGATCTTCTCGAGCTCCTTGCGCGCCTTCTGGTTGTTCTCCCGCGTCAGAAAGCCGTTGATGTAATGGAAATAGGATCCGAAGCCCTGCCGGTGGGCGAGCCAGCGCAGCAGGTCGAAGGCGGCCAGGCGCTTGAAGGTGGAACAAGAGACGGCGATGAACGAGGGGCGCCAGTCAGCCCCGCGGATCGGCGAACGGTTCTTCTGCATCCAGATCTGCAGGCGGCGCACCATCTGCTGGACGGCACCCTTGAAAAGCACGGCGATGCCCTGCTCGGCGTGGTGGGTGCGGCGCATGCTGACGTAGATCGCGACCATGAAGACGACCGCCGTGAGGGTGGCCAGGAACTCCGTGATCACCATCATGATGATGCAGCCGACCGCGCCGGTCAGCGAGATCCACCAGCGGGAGCGGAACGAGGGACGATAGGACGGATTGGCCGCGAAGTGCTCCAGCACCGAGATCAGGCAGATCGCCCCGTAGGTGACCAGGAAGAACTGCGACACGATGGACGCGACCATGTTCACATCCCCGAGCATGATGAAAACGATGGCGATGACCATGGTCACGATGGTCCCGTTGAGGGGCTCGTTGGCAGGCCCTACGCCCATGGTCAGCAGACCGTTGATCTTCTTTCCGGGAAAGATCTGATCCCCTGCCAGGGCCTGCATGGTACGCGGGGCGATCAGCAGCGAGCCGATGGCCGAGCTCAGCGTGGCTGCCGCCAGGCCGAAGGGAATCAGCCATCCCTGGGCGGCGATCTGGCTCATGTACAGTTCGTCGGAGGCCAGTTGTTCAGAGGTGCCGTTCATGCCCAGTTTGAGCACGGTGAGCGTGTAGACCACCAGCCCCAGGAGCACCGCGACCATCGTGCCCAGCGGGATCGAGCGTCGCGGGTTGGCCAGGTCTCCGGACAGCCCGACACCCGCGGTCATGCCGGTGAAGGCGGGGAAGCAGACAGCGAACACGAAGGTCCAGGAGTAGTTCCCCTGCACCGGAGTGCTGGACTGAGAGAGGTTGCTGAAGTCCCAGTTTCCGCCCAGGAAGAACGCCACGAGGCTGATGAACAGGATGACCACGACGCTGTAGAGCAGCATCACGCCCATGGATGCGCCCTTCTTGAACACGAGGACGGCCAGAATCAGTCCCATCGGGAGCGAGAACATGCGCGGATCGGGCGTGAAACCGAAGGTCTCACGGATCCACGGGTACAGCGGCGTGAAGCTCTGCGCGAAGGCGATCAGGTAGAAGGCGACCGAGATGGCCTGGGACAGGTACAGGCTGACGCCGATGGCTGCGCCGATGTTGGTGCCGAAGGAGCGCGAGATGATGTAGTACTCACCGCCGCCCTCGACCTTGCGGTTGGTGGCGATCTCGGAGACCGCCAGGGCGGTGGGGATGGTGATGGCGTGGCCGACGACGACGATCAGGAGCGCGCCCCAGACACCCTGGTGCCCGACCGCCCAGCCAAAGCGCAGGAACATGATGGCGCCCAGGATCGTGCTGATGGCCGCCAGAAAGACCGGCATGGTACCGAAGCCGTGGCCGGCATGCGGCGCCAATTCCATGGTGGGGGATTTCTCGTTCATCGGCGATCACTCCTGGTTCGCGAACACCCTTGCCGGGACACCGGCGCGGGTTGGGCGGGAAAATAGCACAATTTGCCTTCGGGAATCATCTTAATTAAGTCATGGTCTGTTGAGCATTCTTTAATAGATGTCGGCTCTTATCGCGTGAACGGGAGGCTATTTTTTCTTCGGAGTTCGAAACTCGGCGGCGTCGACGCCGAAGCGCTGCATCATGTTGTACAGCGTCGCACGGGACACGCCCAGGAGGCGGGCCGCCTGCGTGGCTGATCCGCCCGTTTCGGCCAGCGCCCGGGTGAGGCTCTCGCGCTCGGTGTCGCGCAGGGATCCGACCTTCCCGCGTTGTGCAGACGGCGGCGCCGGGGTGTCGTACTCGGCCAGTGGGGTGAGCTGCATCTCGTCGGAGTCGCGCATGAAGTCGACGCGATCGAGAACGGTGGCCCGTGTGTCGAGAAAGTGCACGGCAGCCTCCATCAGATGCTCGAGTTCGCGCACGTTCCCGGGCCAGTCATGGGCCTCGAGCTGGGCGATCACCTCCGGAGAGATGCTCCGGGCGACCTTGCCCAGCTGGGAGACGTAGCGTTCCAGGAACAATTTCGACAGCAACAGCACATCAGACCTTCGCTCCCGCAGCGCCGGGACGCGGATCTGGATCACGCGGAGCCGGTACAGCAGATCGCCGCGGAAACGGTTCTGTGCCACGAGCTTCTCCAGGGGCCGGTTGGTCGTGGAAAGCACGCGCACGTTGACGTCGTACTCGTCGGTACCGCCCACGCGGCGGCACCGGCGCTCCTCGAGCACGCGCAGCAGCTTGGCCTGCATCTCCAGGGGCATGTCGCCGATCTCGTCGAGCAGGATCGTCCCACCCTCGGCCAGCTCGAACTTGCCTGGCTTGCCTCCGCGGCTGGCGCCGGTGAACGCCCCCTCCTCGTAGCCAAACAACTCACTCTCCAGAAGCTCGCTGGGTATGGCGGCACAGTTGATGCCGACGAACGGCATCTCATGGCGGCTGGAGTGGTTGTGGATGGCCTGGGCGAACACCTCCTTGCCGGTGCCGCTCTCGCCGATGATCAGCACGTCCACGTCCGAAAGCGCCGCGAGCTTGGCCAGCTTGACGCGTTCGACGAAGACCGGGGCGCTGCCCGCAAGATCGTCGAAGGTGTAACGCACGGCCGTGCCCGCGATGCGATCGACGCTGCGCTTGATGTGTCGCAGCTCGGACAGGGTCAGGATGTGCCCGGCGCCGGCCCCCGTGTCGTCGAGCAGGGGCCGTGCGGTCAGGAGGACCTCGCCCGCGGGCAGCTGGATAAGGTGTGCTTCCATTTGGACGGGCCCGCCGGTGAAGTCAGGCCACTTGCCGGGACAGCGGGAAAGCTTCTTCCCGATGATCGAGGGGACGCTCATGAAGGAGAGGGCTGCGCGGTTGGCGACCGTCACACGTCCCTGCGGATCGACGCCGATCACGCCGTCGCCGATGGCGTCGAGGGCCGTCTCCATGCGGGTGCGCGTGATGTTCAGTTGCCGGGCCGTGCGGAAGTTCGACATCAGCAGGGAGGCCTGCATGGCCAAGGCCTCGAGCATCTGCAGGTCCACCTGGGAGAAGACGCCGGTGGGTGCGCTCTTCTCCGCGTAGACCACGCCGAACCGCTCCCCCGGCGCAGCCGTCGTCGAACCGGACGCGGACGTCACCCCGACGGCTCCGGAAGGAACCACGTTGGTCCCAACGGGCACAGCCATCACCCGGGCGCTGTCCCGCTCGGCGAGGCGAAACCAGTCATCGGAGAACTCCGACGTCTGCGAGATCGGCAGCGCGAGGTAGACACGCTTGCGCGTGGCGTTGACCTTCCTCGTCACAGGCTGCCAGGCGCCCGTCACACGACCGACCTGGGCCTGCGGCGGTCCCGCGTTGTCCGAAGGTTCGAACACGACCGCGTCGGCGCCGATCATCTCCTGCACGAGCTGGAGAAGCTGGGCGATGAGGGTCTCCTCGTCGGCGGCCTGCGCCAGCGTCTGGCTACGCACGAGCACCTCCTGCAGCCGGTTCCGCTCCACGCCGATCAGGTTCGCCGACGTGACCAGGTTCTGCTGCAGGCGCTCGAGCTGGATCAACAGCCGCTGGGTGTATTCATGACGCCGCGCGTTCTCGCGCAACATGCCGTCGGCCTGCACCCAGAGTTCCTCGGACAACTGCGGAGCCACATCGCACATCTGCAGGCCGTCGGAGTGCAGCTGGTCCATCGATGCGTCGGCTATCTGGATGAACGAGCGGGCCATCTGATCGGCGGGCTCGAGCACGTGGCGCTCCACGATGCGGTCGGACAATCGCCGTCCGAACTCGCGGAACTGCGCGGACACCTGCTCAATGCGGGACAGCGTCCCGTACTCGAAGAACAGGGACTGCGCCTGGGAGAGGTGCCAGGCAGGATGACGCACGCGTTCGTGCCCATGAATTTCCGATCCCTGGTCCTGCTTGAGATGTCCGATCAGGCGGGCAGCCTTGAGATGCAGATCGCCGAGCAGGAAGCCGTGGGAGAACTTCGGGGCCAGCGAGATGGCCCTGTAAAAATAGTCCAGCGCCTTCATCTCCTGGCCCATGGAACTGTGACATGACGCGTAGAAATCCAGCGCCCTGATCAGGTGAACCGGCTGAAGGGGCTCGCGGCTGGCGAGGGTGGCGACCTGACCGGCGAGGTCCATGGCCGCATCGTTCTCGGCGCGGGCCAGCGCCACCTCTCCGGACGCCAGCAGGTAGAAGAAGCGAGTCTGGTCGTCGAGGCCGGAGAACCCCGGCGCGAGCTCCTGAAGAATGCCCGCACAGGTGGGCAGTTGTCCGAGACGAAGGGCCGACAGCGCATCGAATACGCGGATGCGATGATAGTTCTCCTCGATGGCGCGGCAGTTCTCCATATGAAGGGCCCGCGAGAACAGTCCCCTCGCGTCATGGTGGCGTTCCACCTCCCAGTTGGCCAGCCCGAGCATCATCATCAGGTTCGCCGCCGTGTTCACGTCCGACACGCGGGAGGCGCGCGCCAGCAGGATCAGCAGGTGAGGCAGCACCTGGACGAAGCGGCCTTCGGCCATCTGTGCGACACACCAGGCCTCGGACATGGCTTCGGAGGTGCCGGCAGCCTGCAGGACCTGGGGGCCGGTCGGGGTGCGGCTCATGGCAGCACCCCGTTGACGACACACATTCCGGGCCCTGAAGACCCGGAAAAAAACTTGATCATGCCGGAATAAAGGCTTGCGCGCAGCGTTATAACACACGGGTTCACCACAAGGCGAACCGCATCATGGCGCAAGGCTCCTTTCTCCTGGCCCGCCTGAGAATGGTCTCGGGCGGGCACTTTTTTTTGCCCCCACCAAATCGTAGAATGAATCATCGAAACAGGCAGTGATTCCGGGTGGGCTGTGGAGCGTGAATTCATGGTTGCGGTGACGGCGATGTGGTGACAAAAGATTTGAAAAAAGGAATGAATCCCATCGCAGTCCCATTCTATCCTGAAGCTTTTGATTTGCCAATTGCGTTTTCTTAGACGACTCAAAAAGTTCACGGGGACGAACGAAGGGCGCTGCATACAGAGAACTTGACAACCCCCGGTCGTCCTTGCTATTCATGAACCTGAAACGAGACGAGTATGCCATTGGCACGACATTGGGTTTCGGGAACCCTTGGCAACGAGATCGAGTCTGTATGAAGCCCATCCTCAAGACCGAATACCGGAAGAAACGGATCCCCGAGCGGATCGAGCTGGCCAGGACCGTGCTCACGCAGGCGCTGTCGAGGCCGAAGATCCTGCGCCGGCTCGACGAATTCGGGTACGGGTCGGCGATGCTGCGCGAAGGACTTGAGCTGGTGGAGCGGGCCGTCGCCTCCCGATCAAAGCTGGCCGACGAGACCGGGCGCGGACCGTTGGGCGCGGCAGAGTTCTCCCGGTTGCTCGAACATGCCCTTGCACAGGGGCGCGAGCTGCGGCTCGTCTCCCGCAAGGCCTTTGCCCGTGACAAACTCGCCCTGGAACAACTGGAGTTGTCCTTCCCCCTGCCAGGCACCCGCTTCCTGATGCTGCAGGTCCTCGAGCGCCTCGCCCACACCCTGCTCATCGAAGAGAAATTCCTCCGCGGCATGGCCAGGCAGGGAATGGAGGCCGGGAAGATCGACGAGGTCGCGCGGGCCCTGTCCCATGTCCGCGCCCTGGCCTTTGAGCGGCATCTGACCATTGATCGTCACGAGAAGGCGGCCTCGCTGGCTCGCCAGACCATGCTGCACCTGGATCACTGGATGTCCGATTTCTTCAAAGTGGCGAAGGTCTCCCTGGCTGACGACGTCCGCGGACTCGAAGCCGTCGGGGTGACCGTCGTCGTGAGATCGTGACCTCCAAAGCATCAACTTTTCTATATATTAAACAAAAACTCTTGTGTTTTTCGCGTTTTTTGGGTATCCGCTAGGGGTGATGCAGAGCCCTGAGACACCGGCCCTCCAGGTATTTGGACGCTACCTGCTGATTCGCAGGCTGAGCCGCGGCGGCATGGGGGAGGTGTATCTGGCCAAGACCGGGCAGATACAGGGCTTTGAGAAGCTCGTCGTCATCAAGCGGATCCTGCCCAACCTGTCGTCCAATCCCGACTTCTCCAACCGCTTCGTCACCGAAGCCGACATCGCGATCAAGCTCAGCCACGTCAACATCGTGCCGGTCCTCGAGGTCGGCAAGGTGCAGGACGAGTTCTTCCTGGCCCTCGAGCACGTCGAGGGCCGCGACCTGCGCGCGATCCAGAACGCCTGCTCCAAGTCGGGCCGCGGTCTGCCGGTCTCCCTGGCCCTGCTCATCGTCCGCGACCTGCTCAATGGGCTGTCCTATGCCCACCGGCGGGAGGACATGACCGGTCGCCACCTCCAGATCGTCCACTGCGACATCAGCCCGCCCAACGTGCTGGTCTCCTATGAGGGCGAGGTCAAGGTCATCGACTTCGGCATCGCCAAGTCCATCATGGAGAGCGAGACCCAGGAGGAAGGCGCCGCCAAGATCGGCTTCGGCAAGCTGGGCTACATGGCCCCCGAGCAGATCCTCAAGGGGCACGACATCGACCCCCGCACCGACCTCTTCAGCGTGGGCGTCATCCTGTGGGAGCTCCTCACCGGCAAGAAACTGATCATCTTCGACGAGTCCACGCCATACAAGGATATCGCCCGCAAGGTCGTGCTGGAGCCGATTCCCCTGCCCTCGCAGACCGTCCCCGGCATCGAGCCGGCCATGGACCGCCTCGTGACCGTGGCCTGCGCCAAGAAGCCCGACGAGCGCTTCCAGACCGCATCGGAGTTCCGCGACGCGGTCCAGCTGGCTCTGGTCAAGCTCGCGCCCACGACCAACAACGAGACGCTGGGCACCTTCCTGCGTGAGTTGTTCGCCGCAGAGATCGAGGAAGACCGCGAGCTGCTGCGTGACGCCAAGAACGTCGACATGAACCCCTACCGGTACGAGCTCACCTCGGCCATGGAGGAGACGGTCTCCTTCGCGGTCGTCTCGGAGTACCAGGACCTGACCTCGCCGGGACGGCCCGTCTCGAGCAGTTTCGCCTCCGAGCTCCCCCTCTCCGACACCGCCCGGCACGTGCTCGAACAGTCCGGCGACGGCCTCAAGGCCCCGGGCTCCTCCGAGCACCCGCTGTCCCACGCCACGCCCTCGTACAACGGCATGAGCCTCACCCCGTCCCATCGCTGGCGCTGGATCGCCGGTGGCGGCGCCGGGGTCGCCGCGGTGATCGCGCTGCTGACCTGGGCGTTCTGGCCCCGGGACGCCGTCCGGGAAGCGCGCAACGCCCTCCAGCTCCAGTTCCAGATTTCCCGAGTGCCGACGCAGGTGGAGACCCCCACCCATGACGCGACCGAGGTGCCCGAGCCGATGGTCGAGCCGCCGGTGGAGCCGGTGATGGCGATGGAGCCGCCGATGCACGTGGAGCCGGACATGAGGGTCCCCGATGCGATGACGGTGACGCCCCCGATGACGGTCATGACCCCCGAAATGCAGCCCGAGATGCAGCCCGATACGGCCGACGCCGACGCCGATGCCGCCCGCGAGAACATGTACAAGGCCCGCTACGCCAAGCTGGCGTCGAAATACTCCGAGTTCAGGCAGGCCCACGGGGAGATCCTGGCGCCGCAGTGGAACGACCTGCGCAGCCACCTGTTCGGCAAGAAGAACAGCGCGGACTATTACCCGATCCTGGATCAGAAACTCAACCAGTTTGAAGCCCTGATGAAACAGAATGGAAACTGACAAATCCTTCGAACTCTGCGCCGTCCGTGAACGCTCCGAGCCGGGCGGCAATCTGGTCTTCCTCAAAATCGACACGACGGCCCCCGTCGCTGCCCCTGGACAGTTCGCGATGTTGCGCGGACCGTGGGGCGATGCGCCGCTGCTACCGCGGGCGATCAGTTACTGCGACGCCGGTCCGGGCTGGGCCCTGTTCCTGTTCCGGGTGCAGGGCGAGGGCACCCGCCGGCTGGCGGGACTCTCCGTGGGCGATCGACTCAGCGTGGCCGGTCCCCTGGGCAACGCGTTTCCCGGCTCCGCCAATCCCTGGCTCATCGCCGGCGGCGTGGGCCTGCCGCCCTTGTGGTTTTACTCGAAGCGGTTCGGCGGACGCCTGTTCTGGGGCGTCCCCTCCCTTTTCGCCTCGGCGGGCCTGGCGAAGCCGGACTGGCTGGTCGCCTCCGACGACGGCTCCCTGGGCTTCCACGGCAACTGTGTGGATCTGTTCTCGGCGGAGTTGGAGAAGACCGACGCTGGCGGAGTCCCCGACGCCGTCTTCTCCTGCGGGCCCTACCCCATGATGTCCGCGCTGAAGACGGTCTGCGCGCAACGGGAGCTGCCGCTGCTGGTCAGCCTCGAAGGCAAGATGGCCTGCGGCATCGGCGTGTGCTGCGGTTGCGCCCATCCGGCCACCGCCGGCGGCTACGTGCATGTCTGCGAGAAGGGCCCGATCTTTCCTGCCGCCGAGGTTCAACTATGACCGTCGACACCTCCGTGACCCTGGCCGGCATCCATCTGAAGAACCCGATCATGACCGCGTCGGGCACCTCCGGGCACGGACTCGAGCTGGCGCCCTTCTTCGATCTTTCCATCCTCGGTGCGTTCGTCACCAAGGGGGTCTCCCTCGCCCCGCGGGACGGCAACGCGCCGCCCCGGCTGCAGGAGACGCCCGCGGGGCTGCTCAACGCCATCGGCCTGGAAAACCCGGGCGTGCCGACCTTCTGCGCCAGGGCCCTCCCCGGACTTTCGGCGTTGAACATCCCGATCATCGTGAACTGCTTCGGCGAGGACCCCGAGAAGACCGTGGCCGCCGTGGAGGCCCTCTCCCGCGAGCCGGCCGTGACGGCCCTGGAACTGAACGTCTCGTGCCCCAACGTCA
>Ga0180007_10006350_pt1 | contig 11572 bp, 6 predicted proteins | sample MM_PC_MetaG_FD_121122 | JGI IMG/M metagenome (GOLD analysis project Ga0180007, IMG submission 121122) | Groundwater microbial communities from the Aspo Hard Rock Laboratory (HRL) deep subsurface site, Sweden - MM_PC_MetaG | ecosystem: Environmental > Aquatic > Deep subsurface > Groundwater...
AGGAGAATATCGAAATCATCACGCTCGTCACGCCTACCCGGGTGATTGCGCAAAACGGTCGGGTGAGCGGTCTGGAGTGTGTGAACAACAAACTGGGGGACACCGACTCAAGCGGTCGACGTCGCCCGGTGGTCATGAAAGGTACGGAACATGTGATCGCGCTGGACACGTTGATTGTGGCGATCAGTGAAGATGCCGGAATCGATGCTATCGGGCCGGCGAAGTCCAGCGGCATTGATGTGACCAAGTGGAATACCGTCGAGGTGGATCCGGCGACGTTGCAGACGAATCGTCCGGGTGTGTTTGCCTCGGGTGATGTGGTGACCGGCCCGAACACGGTTGTCGAGGCAATTGCCGACGGCAAAAAGGCGGCGGTCATGATCGAGCGGTACCTGCGCAAAATGCCGTTGCAGCAGCCGTCCCGGCCGCGATTACCTGATGTGTATGTCGCGCCGGTGAAGGTGGACGAGGACGAGTTCAGCGGAGCGGTCCGGGTGGAGACGCCGCGGGCTCCGGCTGACTGGCGGACACGCAACTTCGCCGAGGTTGAAGTGGCGTTGACGGTTCTGGAGGCTACGCGGGAGTCCTGTCGATGCCTTCGTTGTGATCTGGAGTTCACGCAACAGAGTGACAAAAACGAAAAACCAGTGGCAACAGGAGTGAAGGCGTCATGATTAGTCTGACGATCAACGGTCTGGAAGTCAAGGTCGAGAAGGGGACGACTCTTCTGGAGGCTGCGAGGTTTCTGGGCTTTCCCATTCCAACGCTCTGTCACATGGACGGGCTTTCGCCCTACGGTGCATGCCGTATGTGTGTCGTGGAAATCGGCGAGGAGCCGAACTCACGGCTGGTTGCTTCCTGTGCGTTCCCGGTGCAGGAGGGGCTGAAGGTACGGACGGCGTCGGAGCGCGTTTTGCGTGCCCGCAAGATCATCCTGGAGTTGCTGCTGGCCACCTGTCCGCAGTCCAAAGTCATCCAGTGTCTTGCCTCGGCGCACCAGATTCGCCAGCAGCGGTTCCGCCAGGAATACGATGATTGCATTATGTGCGGTCTCTGCGTGCGGATGTGTGAAGAACAAATGATGGCAAAAGCTATCGGTTTCCGGGGTCGCGGCGAGAATCGCAGTATCGGTACGCCTTTTGACATCAGGTCGGAAGAGTGTCGCCTGTGTGGCGGATGCATTCATGTGTGTCCGGCCTGCCAGTTGCGGTGTACGTACTCGGATCCCGAAAAAGTCATTTGCGGCGGGTGTGCCAACCTGGAACCGCCGTGTGTGGAAAAGGAAATGTTCCACGACATGATGTGCTACATGAATCCGTGTGTTGCTTGTGAAATCAGAAAAGATTGAGATAGACAGGAGGACAGTGTAAGATGTCGCTTACCAGAGTGAACGCCTCGGCTGCAACGCTGACGAAAAACAGGACCGAGGATTCGATTGTCCCGACTTCCGGAATGTGTGTCACATGTGTTGATGGCTGCATCGGCATGTGCGAAATCGGCAAATCCGCCTACCGGGGTCATGAGACGATTTACCCGCAGCCGTTTGGTGTCATCACCACGGCCGGGGAGAAGAAGTATCCGGTTGACTACGGCGATTTCAATATCCTGGGTACCGCCGTGGGCGCACACGGTATTGAAGCCGACAGTGACAAGGCCGTATTCCCGAACGTCAACCTTGAAGTGCATTTCGGTCACGACAAGGGCCTGAAGTTCAAGTATCCCTGGATCATCCCGGGTATCGGTTCCACCGATGTGGCCAAAAACAACTGGGAAGGTCTGGCTATCGGTACCGCCCTGGCCGGCACCGGTCTCACGATCGGTGAGAATGTGGCCGGTATGGACGTGGAATCCAAAATCACCAACGGCAAGGTTGTCGACACGGCGGATCTCAAGCGCCGTGTGAAACTGTTCCAGGATCACCAACGCGACGGCTGGGGCGCGACTATCGTCCAGGCCAATGTCGAGGACACCCGTCTGGGCGTGCAGGAGTATGCCATCAATGAACTGGGTGTGAACGTCGTTGAGTTGAAGTGGGGCCAGGGTGCCAAGGACATCGGCGGCGAGGTGAAAATCAAGGATCTCAGGAAAGCCCAGTTGTTGTACGAGCGCGGCTATGTGGTCCTCCCGAATCCGACCAAGCCGGAAGTCATTGAGGCTTTCCAGCGCGGTGCCTTCAAGGAATTCGAGCGTCACTCACGGGTTGGCATGGTCGAAGAGGAAGGGTTTGCCAGCCGGGTGGAGGAACTCCGCAAGGCCGGCGCCAAGTATGTGTTCCTGAAGACCGGCGCTTATCGGCCGGCCGACCTGGCCCGCGCCGTCAAATGGGCGACCAAGTACAAGATCGACCTGCTGACGGTGGATGGTGCCGGCGGCGGCACCGGCATGAGCCCGTTCCGCATGATGAACGAATGGGGCATGCCGCCGGTGGAACTGCATTCGCTGCTGTACAAGTTCGCCAAGCAACTGGCCGACAAGGGTGACACTATCCCGGCCCTGGCCGTGGCGGGCGGATTCACGTTCGAGGATCAGATCTACAAGGGTCTGGCCATGGGCGCTCCGTTTGTCAAACTGGTGGGTATGGCCCGCGGACCGATCGCGGCCTGTATGGTCGGCAAGACGATCGGTCGGACGATCGAAGAGAACCAGGTCCCGGTGTATGTCGAGCGTTTCGGTCGCACCAAGGATGAGATCTTTGTCACCGCTGCCGATCTTCGCAACGAACTCGGTAACGATGAATTCGAGAAGCTCCCGACCGGCGCCCTTGGCCTGTACACCTACTACGAACGTCTGGCCCAGGGACTGCGTCAGTTGATGGCCGGCAGCCGGAAGTTCGCCACCAACCTCCTGACCCGTGACGACATCACCGCGTTGACCCCTCGGGCGGCGGAAATCAGCGGCATTTCGTACCTGATGGATGTTGACGGAGCCGAATGCGAGGAAATCCTGAACAAGGCCTGAGACTAGCAGGACCGATCAGTGTTTCCACTGATACGCTCCCGGTGCCACCGAGGTACCGGGAGTTTTTTTTGTGTTGGTTGGTGTGGCCGAACGGCGGGGTTGTTTGCCGCAAATCAATTGTCGACAATCCCGTGCCGAACTGTATATTGGGAGGGTTGAGGCGGCCAGGAGGAAATCGGGACGGACTCTCCGGTGCGCCTGGTGAGGGTCTTTTGGTCCAGGAGTTGCTGTCGTATGAGTGAGCATCACAATTCAGCAGTCAAGTTGCGGGCCTCGCTGCAGAAGCGGGCGGCGGAACTTGAATGCCTGTGTACGGTCGAGGAGATACTCAGCGATTACGATAAACCGGTGGCCGAGGCCTGCGCCGAATTGATAGAAGCGCTCCCCTGCGGCTGGACGCACTCCGATCTCTGTCGCGTGCAGATCCGGCTTGAGAACGACAACTATCAGTCCGAATCATTTGTGGAAACCGAGTGGTGCCTGAGTTCCGACGTGGTTGTGCAGGACACCGTGGCCGGGGCGATGGTGATATGCTATGCCGAGGAGCCGCCGACCGACAACGGCGACATTTTCCTGGAGCAGGAAGAACGATTGCTTGATACGGTAGCGGAGAGGCTGAGTTTTTTCGTTACACACCAGCGGATGCGTCAGGTCATGCAGGAACTTGAGCATCTCAAGCTATATGATCGCAATCTTGATCGCGGCACCTGGCAGGTCATCCTGGAGGTGCTTCGCAAAACCGACAAGCATCTGTATGTCAATGTTTCCCAGCGCATGTTGTACCACCTGTGCCTGATGGGAATCGCCGAAGCGGAGCAACTGAACCAGTCATGGGGAGTGGATCAACTGGCGGCCGAGGCGGTCGAGGCACGCCATGGTGAGGATACGGATAAACGCTGGTGGATGTCTCCTGATCTGAGCTCGACAACCTTCAAGATAGCCTCGCGACACCTCAGTGACGGCGAGATCCTGGAACTGGTCGAGCGGTGGATCAGGGAGGACAAACTCAGCTTCCTCTCCCAGGTTGTTAATCGCAATCTTTCGCTGGCCGAGGTGGTGGACGCGATCCGCCGCTACCTCTATTCGGCTCCGGGAAAACTGGATTCGCTGACGGCCGGTATGCGCGGCATTCAGGTTTCGCTTATCCGCAGGCTTCTGTCGGATCAATCGCAGTATATCAATGTCGCCAAAAACTTCATTTCCATTTCGGATATCCACGAACTTATTCAGAACGTAGTGTACGGCCCGGAGAGCCAGGGCAAACTCGGTGGTAAAAGCGCCGGTCTGTATCTCGCCGGGAGGATCCTGGAAGAGAAATCGCGGGGATCAGAGATACTCTCAGGCCTGAAGACACCCAAGACATGGTACATTACCTCGGATGTTCTGCCGTACTTCCTGCGGTATCATAATCTGGGCAACGTGGTGGAGCAGAAGTACAAGGGGTTATCGCAGGTTAGACTGGAGTATCCTCATCTGGTGCGGACGTTCCGTTCGGCCCGTTTCCCGGAGGATATCCTCAAATCTCTGTCGGCGATGCTGGATGAATTCGGCGACGCGCCGCTGGTGGTTCGCAGCTCCAGTTTGCTGGAAGACCGAATCGGGGTAGTGTTTTCGGGCAAATATCGCAGCGTATTCGTACCCAATCAGGGCAGCAAAAAGAAGCGGCTGGCGGGTCTGACCGATGCTATCGCCGAGGTATATGCCTCCACGTTCAGCCCGGATCCAATTGCTTTTCGCACCAAGCGCGGCCTGCTTGATTTTGCCGAAGAGATGGGTATCATGATCCAGGAGGTTGTTGGTACCCGGATCGATGAGTTCTTTTTGCCCACGTTTTCCGGTACGGCCCTGTGTATCAACAAGCTGGGACGATTCCCCTATATCAAGCGTCAGGACGGCTTGCTGAAACTGGTGCCCGGATTGGGCAGTCGGGTTCGCCAGCAGGTCCATGGGGATCAACCGGTGCTGGCCATTCCCGGGAAGACGGCTCGACGGGTGACCGCTACCACGCCTGAGATCCTGGAGATTTGTCCCAAGCATCTGGATGTCATCAATCTGGAGACGAATCGGGTGGTTGGTCTGCATCTGGACGAGTTCCTCCAGAAATACGGCGACCGCATACCCGGTATTGAGAATGTCGTGTCGGTGCTGAAAAACGGGGAACTGGTCAAGCCTCGGGGGGGCAAGATTGACTATGCCAAAGATACGCTGGTTGCAACGTTCGACGGACTACTCAGCCGTACTGAGGATGTCCCTCGCCTGCATCTGGTTATGCGCACCCTGGAAGAGACGCTGGGGGCTCCGGTGGAGGTCAAGTTTACTTCCGACGGCAAGGATCTGTACCTGATACAGTGTCGTCATCAAACCGGCTAGTCCGGTTCCCACTGATACCGGCCGGCGAACGAATCGGGCAACAAAATCGTTGCGCAAATCGCCATCTTGTATATATTTAGAGTAATTGGTCAGCATCTTGAATGCTTGTTACCTCCGTTAACACACCCGGCTCATTGATGAGCCATAGTCACGCGGAACTAAAATGGCTAAACTTGTACTCACCGCCGCTATCATTCTAGTCTGTCTGTCAATGGCATTCCAACCTGTTTTTGCGGCCGATGCCGCTGAGCCGCTCCCGATCGGACTTACCGATGAGGAAATGCTGCGGCTGGATGAAATCGGTCAGAATCATATCCGGACGGCGGCACCGACGGGTGAAATCCGCAATCCTGCGGAGTGGGAGCCCTCGGAGGGGGTTATCATTCGCTGGCCGCTGGGCATTTCGGTAGCCCTGGTTGCGGAAATGTCGGAAGACCTGATGGTTACCACTATCGTGGCCAACTCATCGGAGGAGACGAGTGCCCGGAACTCGTTCACATCCGGGGGGGTCAACATGGCCAATATGCAGTTCATCCATGCTCCCACGAATTCCATCTGGACACGCGACTACGGGCCGTGGTTCATTTTCGAAGATCAGCAACTGGCCATCTCAGATCATATCTACAATCGTCCGCGTCCGTTGGATGATCTCATCCCCGGTGTGATCGGCGCCGAGTGGGGTCTCACTGTCTACGGTTTGGATTTGATCACCGCCGGTGGCAACTACATGTCCGATGGTCTCGGTCGGGCGATGTCCACCGAACTGGTGTACAATGAGAACCCGGGGAAAACCGAAGCCGAAGTTGACTCGTTGATTCAGGCCTACCTGGGCAATGACTACATGGTGTTGGACTATATCGAATCCGGTGGCATTCACCACATAGACTGTTGGGCCAAGTTTCTGAGTCCGGGGACGATCATGGTGAAAGACGTTCCCACTTCCAGTTCAAGTTATGCCCTGCTCAATGCCCGGGCCGACTTCCTGGCGCAGCAAACTTCAGCCTGGGGGCAGCCCTACCATATCGTGAGGATGTATTGTCCTTACGGCACCGCCTACACCAACTCCATCATCCTGAATGACAAGGTGCTGGTGCCGTTGTTCGGCAGTTACTACGACTCAACCGCCCTGCAAACGTATCGCGATGCCATGCCGGGGTACGAAGTACTGGGGTTTACCGGTTCTTTTCTGGACGACGATGCCATTCATTGCCGTTCGATGGGGGTACCGGATAGGGGTATGCTTCGGGTTCGTCATATCCCGCTGGCCGGTGAAGTTGGCGACGGTGGCAGTGATTACGAGATTTCCGTGCTGGTGGAGGCCTGTTCCGGCAGCGCGCTCATTGATGACTCGCTCAAGGTGTTTTACCGTCTGGATGGCGGTACGTGGGATGAAGCGATGCTGGCGGCCACGGTCCGCCCTGACTCATTCTGCGGATACATCCCGGCCCAGATTACCGGTACGGTAGTTGATTACTATGTGCAGGCCGGGGATGAGTCGGGCCGGGTGGAGACTCATCCGTATATCGGGTCTCCCTGGGCGCATCAGTTTGAGGCCGGCGGCCCGCATGCGCCGACGGCGCCTTTGCTGATTGCACCCGGTGACACTGCCTCGGGACCTGTTTACGATATGCTCACGACTCTTGTGTGGCATCCCGCGGCCGACCCGGACGCCGGTGACACCTGTACCTATACCGTCTTGCTGGAGCGCTGGGAAGACGGAGGCTTTGTTCTCGACAGCGAATTTCCGCTGCTGGGGGACACCGCTCTTACCCTTACCGATTCCGTGGAATTCAGTACCCTGTATCGCTGGTATGTGACAGCGACCGATGAGTCCGATCTGACCGCGGTCTCCGAGCCGGAGATGTTCTGGACCTGGACGCTGGGTGATGTGGATGCCACACACACGACGGACGTGGGCGACCTCACAGGACTGATAGATTTTCTGTTTGTGTCGTTCACGCCGATATTGCCGGAGAAGGTTGCTGATGTCACAGGTGACTGTTCGATTGATGTAGGTGATCTTACCCGTATGATTGATCACCTCTTCATCACTTTCGGTGACATGGCCGTCGGCTGCGAATAGAAAGAAAACATCGACGCCGGTGTTGTCGCACAGATGGAGCACACAGTACATTTTGACAGCACCGACGTTCGATGCTATTGCCGTTTTCTGTTGGAGGATGTTGTTATGTTTGAGGGAAAGCTGAAACTGATCACCCTGGCCTGTCTCCTGGCAGTGGCACTTGCGGTGCCGTCGATAAGCAGCGCCGAGACAATGCTGGTTGATCACACCTTTCCGGCTCAGTTTGAAGCCATACCCGATTCCGTGATAGCCGCCATCAGCACGCAGTATCGTTACTGCTACGGTCATACGTCGCACGGCAGCCAGATCATGACTGGTCTCAACATGATCCAGGGATCTATCGACAGCAAGTATGCGGCACCATTTTTTCATGAGTGGTCGGACGATTTGGGCGGCCTGGGTGACACCACCTGGGTGCCATACCTTCGCAGCTATTTAAGTACCAATCCCGACATTAACATGGCCATGATGTCATGGTGCGGCGGTTGTTCCGATAACACCGTGGAAGGTATCGCTGCCTATCTGAACAAGATGGTGGAACTGGAAGGTGACTTCCCGACCGTGACGTTTATTTACATGACGGGTCATCTTGATGGTTCGGGGGTTGACGGTGTTTTGTATCGCAATAACAATCAGATCAGATCGTTTTGCCAGGCCAACGGCAAAATCCTGTTCGACTTTGCGGATATTGAAAGCTGGGATCCGGACGGCAACTACTATCCCGACGAAAGCGATGCCTGTGCCTGGTGCGAAAACTGGTGCGACATCCACGCCTGTCCCGGCTGTCCCGCCAGCTGTGCCCACTCCCATTGTTTCAACTGCCTGCAGAAGGGCAAGGCCTGGTGGGTGATGATGTCGCGGCTGGTCAACCCCGGCGTTCTGGATGGTGACAACGACGGCATCGTGGACGCATCCGATAATTGCCCGCAAACACCCAATCCCGAACAGGAAGACAGCGATTCGGACGGTGTTGGTGACTATTGTGACAATTGTCCCGATTCGGCCAATGCCGGCCAACTGGATTCGGATGGTGATACGGTGGGGGACTTCTGTGACAACTGTCCGGCGATAGCCAATACGAATCAGCAGGATACCGACGGTGACGGAGTCGGCGATGTGTGCGAGGATTGCTGTCTCGGCGGTCGGGGTTCGGTGCAATTGACCGGCGACTGTGATGCCGGTGATCAGATCGTAGATGTCGGCGATTTGACCAATATGATCGAGCATTTGTTCATTACGTTCAAACCTGTGTGTTGTGTTGCAGAAACGGATCTCGCCCCCGCGACTCCCGACGGCAGCGTGGATGTTGGTGACCTGACCGCCCTGATCGACCATCTGTTTATCACGTTTCCCGCGCTTCCGGACTGCCAGTAGTACTGGTGTCCACGGACCACGTCAATTGTGGTCTGTTTGCGATTACCTTGAATCTTTTGCGGGAAAAACTCGTCTTGTTTTATACCTGGTAGGGTGTTTTTGTTCTGTCGCACGGCAGTGCTTCAGTTCGACAGTGCGGATTCTGGATCCGAGGGCACAACACTCATTCGATGTTATCCCTCTCGACATACGTTTCAGTTCCATGCGGTGTTGGCTCGTTGGGTCACATCTGACAAGCCCGGTCGCTATTGCGAGTCATGGGGTGGACGATACTCCCTGACCGACACCCGGACGTCCGCCCCGCTCGCAATGGCACGCAGCACCGTTCCCCTGAATACGTCGAATTGTCTCTCGAAACATGCGAACGAGTAGTCTCGCTGGAACCGATAAGCGGATGAAGTCAAGGTGTATTGGTAAGGACCGCAATACGCGCCCGGGCATCCTCATCCAACCCCAGGTCGGAATCGGCATTGGCCCGAATCTCCAGAAACCGTTCATATTGTGCGAGGGCGTCATCGATTCTGTCCAGTTCCTGGTACGCCCGACCGAGGTAGTAGTGCATGTTCACACTCCAGATACACCAGAAGGCGCGCCATGAACTGTAGTTCCTGAGCTGCCCTTCCAGGAGTTCCGCAGCCTCGGCGTATTGTCCGGCTTCCAGGGCGGCGAGCGCGGCACAGTAGTGCACGGGGAATTCGGCCAGAAGCGCGGCACCCTGTTCGTATGACCGGGCTGCTGCGACGAAGTCCTGCAGTGCTTCTTCCAATACGCCCTCGAGGTAAAAATAACAGGCCGGCCGTTGACCGTCGGTGCCCATTTCCGCGAATGCCTCTTTCAGCCTGATGGCGTTGTTGTTGTCGCCTGATTGCACCTGCAACTGCGCCTGGTATATGCCGGGCCAGCCAGCCGGCGCGTTGGGGTGTGCCTGTGTGTAATAGTCTACCGCCTGCTGGATTTCGATCAGGGCCTTATCCGTTTGTCCCATTGCCGCGAGGAAGGTAGCCTTGAGATGGTGCTTGTTGGCCAGGTTGGCGTAGGCCTGTTCCGTCCGATCCGCCCCGATAGCATCGTCGAGAATACGCAATGCCTCCTGCATCCGGCCCTGCACGGCGTACGGGTAACACAGGTACAGTCGAGCTGCTGCGCGCACACTGGTGCGTTTGCTGGCAATCGACTGGCGGTAGGTTTGTTCGGCTTTGTCATAGTCGCCGCGATACAGGTACATGTGGCCGAGTTTCCACTGCGAGGCAAAAAAATCGGGGTCAATCGACAGGGCTTTTGCATACGCTGCAATGGCTTCATCAAGCATGCCGTTGCGGGCATAGATGTCACCCCGGGAGTCGGGCGGGTTCGCCTCGGTCGGGGCAATAGACTCGTAGTGATCGAGAATAATCATGGCCGAATCCAGACAACCGAGGTGATCGTAGGTGTAGGCCAGTTGATTGTACGCCGGGCGGAACAATGAGTCGACCGCGATGACGCGCTTGAGATACACGCGAGCAGTGTCCCAGGACTCACGAGCATAGGCACTTCGCCCGAGCGAGTACAGGGCGCTCTTTTCATCGGGATACCGGGCCAGGATAGCCTGTATTTCGGCGAGGGCCGTCTCCAGATCACCGTCGTAGGTGGCCTTCAGGCTTCGGATGTAATGCTGTTCTTTCTCGGTGGCTTTGTCGGCGTACCGGAGTGCCGGCTCCATGTAGTCCCGGCTCTTCAGTGATGCGAGCGAATAGTAGGCCATGGCAAAGGTGGAATCACAGGCCACGGCCTTTTCGAACTGCTCAATGGCATCGGCAACATAGTACCGGTAATACAGCTCCAGACCATCAACATAGTGGCGGTACGCCTCGGTAGAACTCGTGGTGACGCCGGCTACCTGTTGATCCGGCTCCCGGTAGGCATCGGCCGGCAGGACGAGGTGGTCTTTTACCGCCACGGTCAACCGGTCCACCAGGTCAAACACCGATTCCTGATCGACGGCGGTCAGTCGGTCCGACCAGGTGATGTCCCCGGATTTCGTGTCGACGATTTCGACCGTCAGGATCAGGGCCGGCGTTTCCTGTACAATGCTGCCCATGACCATCCATCGCGCGGCGGCACGACTGGCAATCTCCGAGGCCAGATTTCTGTCGGGAGCGACATCGGTGGTGCCGCCAACGAGCAACTGGAGGTCGTACATGTGCTGGCTTGAGACTACCTGGACATAATGCGAGCCCGACAAATCGGTTCTCAAAAGACTGGCGACAATGTTGCCCAGGCGGGTGCTGTCGGTCTCATCGGCGAGATTGGCAAAATACATGACGGCGAGACGGTTTTCGACGGCAATTGCCTCCTGGGTGGGACGAATCTGAATATCCCAGGGTTTCAGGACAAAAAACAGAATGGCCAGGACGGCTGCCAGGCCCGGAGTGATGAATCGGGCCCACGACCGCCCGGAGCCGCGTTTGCGTGCGGTCAAATCCACGGACTTGTCGTCTGCGCCGTCCTTTGCGCGGGCAGCCATTGCTGCTCGGATGTCGGGATCGGAGTTGATGAGCGATGCCGCGGCGGCCATCTTCTCCACCCGGGCAAAGCAGGACGGGCAATCCATGATATGCAACTCCACGCGTTCCCGGTCGCTTTCGGAGAGCAGATTGAGTTCGTAGACGTGCAGCAGTTTCTCTACGTCTCTGTCGGAGCATCCGTGGGTCATCGGATATCTCCCGTTTCCAAACAGGTTTCAAGCATGGACCGGGCGCGGGAGAGAATGGAATAGAAGTTGTTCGGCGTGACGTGCAGCTTCGTACA
>Ga0180007_10006351_pt1 | contig 11568 bp, 10 predicted proteins | sample MM_PC_MetaG_FD_121122 | JGI IMG/M metagenome (GOLD analysis project Ga0180007, IMG submission 121122) | Groundwater microbial communities from the Aspo Hard Rock Laboratory (HRL) deep subsurface site, Sweden - MM_PC_MetaG | ecosystem: Environmental > Aquatic > Deep subsurface > Groundwater...
AATTTTTCTCAGGAAGTCAGAACAATTTTGGAGGATAAACCTCCAAATTCTTAATAAAGGAGCCAACTGTCAAAACTGTTTGAGTGACAGAATTAGTCGGATCTATGTGGCGAGGTCAAGTTTCTCCTTCCGAATTTCCATCAACTCAACAATAGCATCGCGAATATTTTCATAAGCTCCCCCCCTATTTTCGCCATAAAATCCCGGATGAAACACAACACACTTCGCCCCAAGCAGATCCCCAATCTCACACGCATCCAAAATCCTTTTCTTCGAAGCCTCCAACTTCACCTTGTCCGAAGCATTCAAATTAATAAAAAAAGAACCATGAATTGACAACTCAATATCCAGCTCTTTCGCCCGTCGACCAATTCGCTTAGCGTCATGCGGTTTTAAGTATACCGAGTAAGTGAACGCGATTTCACACGCCTTCAACCCTTTTTTATGCAATTCCTCAAGGAAATCTTCAGCATCTTTAACCGGCCCTAAAGATGCTGGACCAAATCGTATACTCATAGTATACTCAAGTAGAAGACGTTAATAAATTATCTTAGAGTTTAGCAAGAACCAAACTCAATTTTAAAAACAGGACAGAACTTTCTTTTTTCTAAAAAAAAGAATAATCGCCGTTAAGAGCACAATGCTTGCTGCGATTAGAAGTCCTTTTTCGAATAAGCTTCTTTCAGTCATGGTTTGCGGAGAGAGTCTAACACGACTAAAATCAACTTCATTTATCCTGGTCAACTCTTGTTCAATAACCTCAAAATCCTCCTGTCGACTCGCTGTTTTATACCCCTTTTCCGAAGCTGTAACAGCAATTGAATAAGTGCCTGCCTGCGAGACCTTAATTGTCGTTGGCAAGGTTAATTGTTGTTTTGTTTTATCAGGATACGTTATCATGACACTAAGTGGAGTTGTGATAACATCAGAGCTATACCCAATAAACACTTCACTGCCCAAAGGATAAACCCTCAGCTGTTTCAAACAGGCTTCTTCCTTGCAAATATCCAAGCTGAATTTAAAACTCGGCAGCGTATCAATAGTAAACTCTTTGGAAATTGTTTTCTTTTCAGGCGAGAGCAGTTCTAAATAAGCCGTGCACGTCTGCGGCTCAATCATCATTCCATCAATAAAGAAATCTGAGTGCTTGAAAGTTTGGGGTTGGTTCTTAAGCAAGTTTATGTTTTTTGTTTGGAACGGCCCTACAGGTGCATGCGGACATTCGACATAAGTCATGTACTCTGCAAATACATTCTCTTGCGAAGTTAATGAATAATCAAAACGAATCACATCTCCTTCCACAAAACTCTTCTGGACGTTTATCTCTGCATCAATGCTCGCATGTACTATCGGCAAAAACAATCCAATGACAAAAAACATGAAAAATAATTTCTTCATGGTATTTCCTCCTCAACTTGAAAGAATACGCGGAGAGTATGCTCTTCAATAATCTCGGGCTCAAAAAATCCCTCAACGGTTCTCCAATACGAATACTCCATCTCGAAGAAATAATTGTTGTCAATTCCTTCATCTTTAGAAAAAAAGATATAGTCTTCAATCGGAGGGGGTTGGGTTTTATAAATAAGCATTGATGTTACGTTAAAAACGCCTGTTGAGTTAATGTATTGGACCTTTAGAACTTGTCCTGGTTCATATCCCTCGGGCAAGGACAACACAGATCCAACTACAGTCTTATGTGTCATCCAGCTGCTTAATAGCTCTCCAGTCAAGGAATCAAAAATCTCACAACCCCCAGAGCTCATTTGGATTGCCTCAGGATTAAAAGGATAACGCATAAAGTAACATTCTGTTCTTTTGTTATCTTTAGTGTAATTTATATAAACATCTCTATGCAACTCGGGAACGTTAACATCCACGTAGTATTCAGTTTCATTAACTTGCTCCAAACCTATGGTTACTCCGCTGCTTAATCCTGGATCTGGAAGTTCCACTTTTAATGTTGGATCCCCAATCAATATGCTATACTTATCGTACTTGGCTTTATTTCGTGCCTTTTTCATTGCAGTTCCAATATCTTCATGGATTAATAGCTCTTCAATGATTAATTTAGGATGTATGCTCGAACCAGAAGCTTTAGTGGTTGCGCCTGCATGGAACACAGCCCCTCTTTTCAAAAGATTAGAACAAAATAACGACGATGCAGACCCGTCATCGCGATAAGCACAAGACGAACATCCATCCATAAAAACTAGCGGAGAATTCAGCCAAATATGGGCTTGATCAAATGAGGACGAACTGAAATGATAATATCCACCCACAGCCGATGCATGATCGCTATAAGTAAGCATAAACTTGTTTTCATAATTGCTTGGATGTGGCGCATAAGAATAGTCTGTTAGGAAGCTTACAGAATTGAAACCCATCGAGGTGAATATATCCTCAACTGCAAGAGAGGGTGATTTCCATACAGCCCCATGATCTGCCTCTGCGCTGGGCCAGATTACACTAAAATCATTATCCTTTTGCATTTGCGGATAAAATATGTTTCTTGCAATGTTTGCAGAAACATCAGAAGAAGTTATGGAAAAAATTCTCCCGACTGCAAGTTCTTGGAACACATCGCTGTCAAGGTTTCCATACACGCTATTGTCAACCTCATTTTTCGTTGAGTAGTTAAACATTTCAATTGCAGGCGGTGCTGCAATTATAGTTAGGTACTCCGGCTCAATCTGAAGATTTAAGAGCTGTGCCTTGAACGAATTGTCTACTTCCTGATAGCCGGCGTTTTGAACAGTCAAGATTAATTCGTGCTTTGCGCTTGCCAGAAAAGGGGCTGAAAGGGAAGTCCGCTCAACTAAGTTGTTTATTGGTCCTCCACCCTTTTCAGGAGAATATTCTTCGTCCTTGTAGATATTCAAATCATTTGGATTAACCAATATTATTTTATTTGTATTCGTCCTGTCAATGTACTCTTGCTGAAGCTCCTGAAGGGAGTATTTTTCACCGCAAGAACCGGAAGTAGGAACTACGCTCCCCACGCATATTACGTGTTTATTCTGAAAGTTCTCTGGCAAGTCCAATTCTGAACCCTCAATAATCAACGGCGCATTGAGCAACGAAGCGTAAACAGAAGCAACCAACGCGAGGTCATAGTCATCCTGCACGTAGACAACATCAAGATAATCAACCCAATATTTTGAGTAATTCTGAACTTGAATTGAACGAATATCATCTGGAGAAAGGCCTGCTCCAATTTCCGGAGGAGTAATCAAGAGGTTTGCTAAATCCGGCGGAGGATTTCCAACCAGAGTAACTTTTGTCGGGGAATATTGCTGCAAAAAGAAGATGATTGAATCAATATCAAAATTATCATCCTCCTGATGGTAAATCAATGTTGGATAGACTTTCGCAAAATCATTATCTTCATCAGGAGGGCTTTTTAACACTCCGCCATCAGACCCAGATTTATCTTGCGGAATAAAAACCCAGGCCTCATCTGCCCAAGTAGTAAAAGAATTCAACTTCGTGTTCGCTTTCACTAATTCTCCTGGTGATGGAAATGGTTGGTCAAACACAAATTCAATTTTATTGCCCGAGATACTTGGTTGGCCTAAGCAAGGATACTCGCACGTCAAGCTGCCAGAATCAGAAAGAGTTATACGTGAAAAAATTGAAGTAATATAAATCTCATATTCAAAAGTTAAACCAGACGGTGGAAGAGGGATTTGGCCGCTGCTTCCAGCCAATTCAACCGTTACAATCATTTGGTTTTCCCCGTTGTCCAAGAGATTTACTCCATCAATGTCTAAACTAGCAGCGTATTCTGACTGGTCTGGATCAACAACATCTCCAAGAATATCATCCAGATAAAAAGACTGTTGGCATACATAATCCTCATCTATCATTCCGTCACAATCGTTATCCAAGTCGTCGCAAGTAACCTCTATTGATTCATAAGTTTCAATTGAAGAATAATCGCAGCCAGGCCAATGACTGTGGAGATTGCATGTTTCCTGAGAGTTTTCACAAACGCCTTGCTGATTAGGGCATAGCCTTTGTTCCCCTGGGCCACATTCAGGAGGAGCGCAATCAGAATCTTCATCATCAATCCACCCATCTCCGTCGTTATCCAACCCATCATCACAATTTTCCATTTTTGTCCAGGTTGTTACCGGAACCAATTGCAGGACAGCTCTCCAGTCTGCGTCAGATATTATGAACACTTCTTTTTCCGAGTAGAATGCAGGATTCTTCCCAAAAGCAAGTTCTGTAGTAGGAGCTTCGTGGCAAGTTCCTTCTTCGCAAACATAGCCTTCCCTGCAGCAAGCGTAAATCTTTTTCCAACATCCATCGATAAGTTCACAATTCCATGCGCCGTGCCCTCCGCCACAATCAGAATCGAGATAAGTACATCCTCTTTCTTCTTCGCTGCATTCACCGCAGGAGTACGGCTGTTCTGGAACGGTTTGAATCGCTTTTTCAGAAGAAGAGCTTGAAGATGGAACGTCTAATCTTCTGTCTTCTTGCATTTTTCCCAAAGATGCTTCCACAGCGCCATTCCCAAAATAAGCTAGCAAAATAAATAAAAACAGTAATACGACAATACCTCTTTTCATCAATATACCATAATACCGAGATTTTTAAACATTTAGATTTTTGCCGTTGCTGTGTTATCCGTTTATTACTTGACACACCAGCACAAGAATATTTTTAAAAGACAAATTCTCTGGAGGTTGATGCCAGAAGATACAACTACTCGGCCCAGTTCACAAGGTTACACAGTCACACCCATATCGGAAGAAGTCTCGCGAGAAAGCCGAGAAAATATTTATGAATTACTTACTCTTGCAAGTGAAGATTCTTCCTTCCCAGGTATCTTATTTTTCAAGGAAGCGATAAGAGATGAGCCAAACACTTTTTTAGAATTGTTTAATTCAACGTTTCCAGTCTTTGGAGATGCAGGCATATTTGGAGAAGTTTTACCAAACATTCCTGGGGCAAACCTTTTACTTGATTCATTGGGATTAGCGGAGCGAACATCACCATCTGAACCTACAGGTTACCATTATGAAAAGTTAATAGATGGCGTGTCCGTCGAAATAAACTCCAATGTACCAATGACTGAGGAATGGCTAAAAGAAATGGACAGAGTTCATCAAATTGCTTTAAAAGAAATGCAGGAACCTATTGTTATAGGACCCGCCAAAATCACATTCCCTTATCGCGTAATATCTTCAGACTCTCAACCAACATCCAGACCAGTAGAGAGTCAACCAACTTCTCGACCAACTCCGCCTATTGAAAATTATTCCACAACTGCACAATCAAAATTAATATTTGGGGAATCTGAATATGACGGCGTCCCATTATCGGGTTTAGAACAAGCCGTACAAAAAGTTACACCTAAACCTACAACTCAATCCACAACCGCCCCGACCTATCACCCTCAACGCGATTTAAACTATTTGCCAACTATCGGCATCACAACATGCCTGGTAGCAATGGTCGCATGTGGTGCGCTGTATCGCCTGAGAAAAAGACGCTCCAGAAAATAATCTCCGTTCGTAGCATCTTGCCAAAAATAACCTCGCACATCAATCAAAACAAATCATACTTTCCCCTCAACAAGCAAGTCCAGCGTCTCGTCAATTTCCCCGATGTTGTCAACAATGTAAGTGTGCAGCCTCTCAATAATAATTCCCTGCATTTCTTCTTTCAATCTGCCGTGGCACATCGCCAAATCTTTTTCAGGGTAAACTACAACGCCTTTAGGAAACCCGCATTCCATTTTGTAGCCAGACAATCTTTCCATGCCAAGCTCGCCCGCCTTTGACTGCAGCAGCGTAACCTCGACAACGCACGCCCCGCCATCCATCCCCTTCACTTCGTAACGCCAAGTCGCTTCTTCTGCGTCATTCAAATAATTCGCCGGCTCGCACTTTTTCATAAGCTCTTCAAAACACTCAAAGCTCTCGCACCTCGGCGAATAAAAAAAACTCGTCTTAACAGCCAAGCCAATAAAAACCAAAGCCAGAATCACAAACGTAACAAGTTTAATGTATTTCATTTTCTCTTTTGATTATAATAAAATCAAAATATTTAAATCTATCAATCAACACAGGCAAAGCTTATAAACCGAAATTTTCTATCCCCTACATGAAACGAAGTTCAAGACGCTGGAAAAAAATAGGCCAGATGCGCTGGAAGTGGCAGCGCAAGCGTCTGAGAAAAGAAAAACGAAAACGAAAACTCCACAGAGAACGAAGTAAATAATTTTTCACATAGAACAATTATCCACCAGGAATTAATCCCAATCCAACCTCCAACCAGTCAGGGATTTATCCACAAGTTACCCACCACCCAACAACTCCGAGTAATCCAACATTATCCAAAACCCAACCAATATCACATCTGATTGATTTTATTATTAATCTAATGAGCTGATTGGAAGTTAAACTATTTTTTCAAAGATTATACACTGCAAGTTACCAGCACACACCAACTCCAACTAACCCAGATAATTATCCACAAATCCAAACGACATTATAATCCTGGTTGATTTTATTATTAATTGAGAGGCTGGCTGCAATTCAGGCTATTTTTCACATACTAAATTTTCCTCCAACACAACAATATTTATAACTTCAGATTTATAAAAATAACAATGAACCATATCAACATCTGGACTGAAAAATATCGGCCGGTGACTTTCGACGAAATGGTCGGCCAGCAGGAGATTTTGAAAAGAGTCCGCTCGCTTGTCCAAGCCATGAACATTCCGCACCTGATGTTCGCCGGGCCAGCAGGAACAGGAAAGTCAACTCTCGCATTAATAATTGTCAAAGAACTTTTCAAAGAAAAATGGAAAGAAAACTATCTTGAACTAAACGCTTCTGACGAACGCGGAATCGACGTGGTAAGACAAAAAGTCAAGGACTTCGCCAGAACAAAAGCAATTGAAAACATCCCGTTCAAAGTAATCTTCCTCGACGAAGCTGACGCCCTGACAAAAGAAGCCCAGCAAGCTCTAAGAAGAACAATGGAAAACTACTCAAACACTTGTCGCTTCATCATGTCGTGCAATTATTCCTCCAGAATCATCGACCCGATACAATCGCGCTGCGTTGTTTTCCGTTTTAAACTGCTTGAAAAAAAAGACATAAAGAAAAGAATTGAAGTCATTGCCGAAAACGAAAACCTCAACATTACAGAAAAAGCATACGACGCAGTCTACGAATCTTCTGAAGGCGATTGCAGAAAGGCGATTAACCTCATGCAGGCAACAGCTGCAATCTCGCCAGACATAACAGAAGACATGATTTTAATGGTTTCTTCTGCAGCAAAACCAGCAGACATGAAAATCGTCTTGGATTACGCGCTCGCAGGAGACTTTCTCGGAGCAAGAGACAAACTCCTCGACACAATGCTCAAGGAAAGCGTTTCTGGAACAGAAATAATAAAAGGGATTCAGAAAGAAATCTGGAATCTCGAAATAGAACCGAGCATCAAAGTCAGACTAACAGAAAAAACCGGCGAAGCAGAATTCAGAATGATTGAAGGCAGCGACGAGTTCGTGCAGCTCCAAGCCTTGCTCGCGAGTTTTGTGCTGGCTGGGAAAGGGGAAAGTTAAAAATAAATGCCTTATTCCTTCGCTTCGCTCAGAATTAATTCTCCAATCCATAATAGCTTCAATAACATCCGCCGCCCCTTAGATTATCAAAACACAACTTAATTCCTTTTCGAGATAATCATTTTTATTACGGAGAATCTTGACGAAGTCAGATTCGGAGTTCATCCTAATCAATCGAACACTTCATAAATCTTTAAATAAAGTTATTCCCAAAAATAATCATGTCCCTCTCTGAAAAATACCGCGCGAAAAAATATGAAGACATTGTAAAACAGGATAAAGCAATTGATGAAGTTAAATCATTCCTAAAACAGTTTCCTAAAAAGAAATCCCTGATTCTCTACGGTCCTGCTGGCACTGGAAAAACCTCGCTTGTCCTCGCCGCAGCCAGAGAAAACAATCTTGAAATCCTTGAACTGAATTCTTCCGACTTGCGTAACAGAGCAAAACTTGAAGAAACTCTTCGACCAGCAGCGCAGCAGCGTTCTTTATTCAAAAAAGGAAAAATCCTCCTCATGGACGAAGTAGACGGCGTCACAGGCACAGACACTGGAGGCATTCCAGAACTTGTCCGCGTAATTAACTCAACCCATTATCCGATAATAATGACATGCAACGATGTCTGGCAGTCAAAACTCTCGCCCGTAAGACAAAAATCCAAGCTCGTCGAAATGAAACCCCTTGACGTGGGAACAATTATTTCTCTGCTCATGAAAATAACTGAAAAAGAAAACCTCGACAAAAGCCCTTACTTTTTGAAACAAATAGCAATAAAATCTCAAGGCGACACGAGGGCGGCAATTAACGACTTGGAATCCTACTCAGAAACAGACGAGTTCACAATCGACCTAACAGAAAAACGCGATGTCCAGGCAAGCATCTTCAATATTTTACGAAGATTATTCAAAGAACGCCAAGACTTCATAAGATTATTTGATAACTCTGAACTTTCCCTCGACCAGATATTTTTATGGATAGAAGAAAACATACCAAAAGAATACAGCGGACGGGAACTTGCCAAAGCCTACGCTGCGTTAGCTAGTGCCGACGTTTTCCGAGGAAGAATCTACAAAAACCAATCCTGGCGTTTCCTCATCTATCAAAATATTTTTCAAAGCGCAGGAATTTCCTATGCAAAAGATTCACCTTTGGGAGGATTCACAAAGTATGAACGTCCCAAGAGGATTTTAAAAATTTGGCTCAACAATCAAAAAATCGCAAAGAAGAAAACAATCTCAAAGAAGTACGCGAGATTTGTCCACTGCTCAACAAAAAGAATCATGCGCGACTTCCCAATCCTAACACCGATGTTAAAGCAGGAAGACGTTCAGAAAAAATTAAGATTCAGCGACGAAGAAATTGCTTATGTTAATGGGCTGAAGTAAAACAGCTCTCTGTTACAAAATAGCAAAATTATTTCCCTCCAAGCCCCGCCGCCAAAACATTTTTGATTGTTCAAGACAAGGTGATTGCAGATAAAACAGACCAAAAAATTAATATCAAAATCATTTTCAGTTTATTGATATTTGCTAGACATTGCATGCAAGTCGAAAGTGCTATATTTGGCTATTTAGAGCGTTAAATGACAGTATTGAATTTAGTTAGTCCGGAATAGCACTAATCACTCATTTCAGAATTAACCACAAACAACCTAACAATTTCCAGCTTGTGCTGCTGCTGAAGAACTTAACGTTTCAGAACACTCTGCAGGAGCTTCGTTAAACGCAGAACAAACAGCTGTCTTAAATGCCTCAGCGTTTCTGGCAACGTTTGCTTTAACTCCATTAATCAATAATGTAGGAGAGCCCTGAACTCCGTTACTTTGAGCTCTTTCAACAGATGCACTAAGTAAACCGGCTCCTTCGGACTCAACGCAGGACATAACACTTGCAGAATCAATGCCCAAAGAATCCATCAGGCTGATAGATTCAGTCTTGTCACATTCAATATCTCTTGAAGACCCGCATTTAGGATAAATATTTTCTACAAATCCTGCAGCATAGTTCCAGTAATTCTCTGGGTCAAGTTTCTGAATGCATGCCTGAATCTTGTTCTGCTGAGTTTCATATGCGCCATGCCCGTCATGATACATTACTGCTTCGAAATCAGCGTTCTCAGAAAGTAACGAAACCACTTCTGCCAATGGTCCCTGAGCTTGAACACCATAAGGGCAATAAGACCAGATGAACAACTCAACCTTTGGCCTATCAGATTTAGGAACTTCTGTTTGTTCTGGTTGTGAAGGCTGCGCTGGCAATGGTTGTTCATTCAAGTCAGCCACCTTGTTAACCAAAGACCCTCCATCCAGCGTAGTGTAAACCGGAACATTCTGTCCATCATAATTTATAACAACTTTATAGAACTGCCCGTCTTGTTCAGAAGAAACAACACTAACTTCCCCAGCCAAATCAGGATTAGAATTAATAAAAGCAACAACTTTCTGTCCAGCTTCTTCTGCTGTAACAACATTTCCAGTTGTGCCACCGCCGTTCCCAAAAATCAAAAGTCCCAAAACCAACAAACCTAAAACCAAAGTCGACGCAATCCACGGGTTTTTCCTGACTTTGCCAAGGTGTTTACCGACAGAAATCTCAACATAATCCTCTTTCTTTTCCTTAATGTCTTCTCCTTTCTTTTTGTCTTCCATTGCACTGTTGAGAAAATCACACTTTAAAAATGTTTTGATGATTTCAATTTTGTTATATTACCCACCACGCTGCCAAACCTTTTTTGAATAATCAATAAATCAAAAGGCAATGATTATCAACAATCTAATATGAGGTATACAGTTATTAATTCGTTTTTGTTACAATTCAAAGAATAGCAAGATTATTTCCCTCCTCTTCTCGCAGCCACGTATGGCACTAATCATAACACAATACTCCACACGTAACATGCTCGCCCCCACCACAAACCTTTTCCGTATAATCATTATCAAATAAATCTTGTGAGCGTAGCGATTATTAATTTGGCTATTTAGACAGGCAAACTAATTTTCATATACTACAATCAACAATCTAATATCCTGTCAGTTCGTGGGTTGTGCGATAATCTTGGAGTGGGCGGAGGCGCGAGTCAGAATAACAGTAAGCTGTGGTTATTTCTTGTCGATTAAACATCTACTTCCCACCACGATTACCTTGATATACTTCCCAGCGTGAAACCCGATTCGACATGTTCGGCTTACCATATTGAACAAAATCCCCGAAATCCAACTCACCTTGCGCACTATCTGGTTCCATTTCCTCAGCCCGTTTCATCTCAAGATAATTTCTAAAATATTGATTAACCTCAGCTCTCACCAAACTAACAGCCATGTTTATGTGATACCTGGTGCAATCTTCAACAGGCGCCCTAATAATTCTATCATCCATTTCCATAAGTAATTCATCCACTCCGAGAAAACGCAAAACCTCTATCTTCCCAGGAACATCGAGGTGGTCGCCATACAACGCTAACTTATCAATCCGTGGCTTGACTTTTTTCCTAAGAAACCTATAATATCCTTCAGTTAATTCTTCGTGAATGTACATGCTCATTGCATCACATTTAATTTTTTAAAGTCTTCTACTCAGAGATTTTCGTGAGTTCAATAATAGCAGTTAGGGTATACACCGGAGAAAATAGTTGTATTTATTTTGGCACAGACCAACAGGAAACAACTTACGAAGGAGATAAAGCCGTTGCTAAGAGAACCGCGCAAAAAATTTGGGCTGGCCAAAATTGGATTCTTGCGCATGCCGGCACAGTTACAGAACATTTAGATGAATTCAGAAAAAGATTACAAGGAAGGAAAAAAGTAGGTAGTGAAGAATGGGGTTTGAAAAAAGCAGGAGAAATGATATCTCGCGCAGTAACTTGACCTCGCCAGTTAACTTTAAATGAAGAAACTTTCAGTTGTTAGAAACAACTGAAAGGAGGCCTAAATCGAAATGAAAGGAAACGTAAGTTTTTCTTTTGGGCCTATTGCTTTGATA
>Ga0180007_10006352_pt1 | contig 11566 bp, 13 predicted proteins | sample MM_PC_MetaG_FD_121122 | JGI IMG/M metagenome (GOLD analysis project Ga0180007, IMG submission 121122) | Groundwater microbial communities from the Aspo Hard Rock Laboratory (HRL) deep subsurface site, Sweden - MM_PC_MetaG | ecosystem: Environmental > Aquatic > Deep subsurface > Groundwater...
ATGCGGCTAAAATAAAAAGAGTTGTAGTTAGCACTTACCAATCCGTCTCGGGATGGGGAAAAGAAGCTGTTGAACAGTTGATTGAAGAGACAAAAGATATAGCATCAAGAGATTGCAAGAATTATAATAATACTAAAGATATCAAGAAAGTTTTACCTGCTCAAATAGCGTTTAACGTTATTCCGCATATAGATGTATTTGAAAACAACGATTACACCAAAGAAGAGCTCAAATGCGTTAACGAGACCAGGAAAATTATGAAAGAGCCCGAACTTCCTATTACCGCAACTTGTGTGAGAGTTCCCGTATTTAGATGCCATTCGGAGGCGGTAAACATCCAAACCGAGAATAAACTATCTGTGCAGGAAGTAAAAGAGCTTTTAAGTAATGCTCCAGGAGTTAAAGTTGTAGACAACCCTTCATCGGGAGTTTATCCATTGGCACTTGATGCAGACGGTAAAGATGAGGTCTTTGTGGGCAGAATTCGAGAAGACAAGTCAATTGAGAACGGCTTGAACTTGTGGATTGTCTCGGATAATCTGCGCAAAGGCGCGGCATTGAATGCCGTTCAGATAGCGGAATTGTTAATAAAAAGATAACTTGGAAATATATAGAAATACAATGGAGATACATGGAAACACTTAGTAGACAGGCAATATATATCAACATATTTCCATGTATTTCGACTTATATCAAAGTGTTATTTCTGTGTATTTCCGTTCATTTCTAAAATTGGCGCTATCGTCTAGCGGCCTAGGACAGATGGTTCTCAGCCATCAGACCGGGGTTCGACTCCCCGTAGCGCCACCAGAACAATGCATTTAAGTAAAATTTTTGGGTTAGCCCTGATTCTTTCTGTCGGTTGGCATCTTTTCTGGGGATTGTTATTTGATTTATCATTAGATGAAAAACAATTAGATTCCGGCAAACAGATTGTTCCAGTATATTATATCGGCAAGAGTTCGATTCTAAAAAATAAAACAATACGCGGAATTGGAACTGCCAGCTCCGTTTTTCCTTCGCCCAATCTACCCGAAATAGATATTATTCGTCCACCCCTTCCTTCAAGAAAATTGCCGCAAACAGAAGAAGACATGTTAGCTCAAAGAACAAAAGAAATAACAGAATATAAAACGGAAATTCCTTTCAAGGAAGACCTTGAACCAATCATAGATAGAAAATTTCTTCCTGATTGGGTTCTTCCCGAAGAATCTTTAAAAGAGAAAAAACAGCCAATCAAGTGGAAAACGGAAAAAAGAGAAGTTATACAAAGTTATTATCCGCCAATGCCCCAATGGGCGCAGGAAGCAGGCATAATATCTAATGTAACACTTCAGTTTTCCGTTTCAGCAAAAGGCGAAGTAAAAGAAATTCAAACGGAAAAATCATCCGGCGAAGCAAAGTTGGACCTTTTAGCAATAAACTATCTAAGAAGATGGCAATTTTTACCATCCGATAAAAATGAAGAATCTAAAGGATTGATAACTATAGATTTTGGGAGGGAATAATGAACAACAAAATATTGATTTTCGGCTCTTTAGCGCTGGACAGCGTGGAAACGCCCTTCGGCAAAAGAAAAAATATTCTCGGCGGTTCGGCGACACATGCCGCTTTATCAGCAAGCTACTTTGCAACTCCAATAATAGTTTCCGTAATAGGAGAAGATTTTCCGGATGAACATACGGCCTTCCTGAAGAAAAATAAGATTAATATAAAAAATGTGGAGATTAAAAAGGGAAAGACTTTTGCATGGGAAGCAAAATATGGGGATAATCCTAATGAATGCGAGGTTCTGGCAACCTATGTGAATGTGCTTCAAGGTTATTCACCATCTCTTTTGCCGGAGCATCAGGATATCAAATATGTGTTTTTGGCTAATAATTCTCCTTCTTCTCAAATAGACCTTCTTAACCAACTTAAAGCTACCGAACTTATCGTTTGGGACACCATGACCTTTTGGATAGACAAGTATAATGACCAGATACTTAAAATCCTTCCAAGAGTGGATATTGCTCTTTTTAATGACTTGGAAGCAAGACATTTCTCAAGAGAAACCAACCTTATGAAAGCAGGCAAAAAAATTCTGTCTAAAGGAGTTAAAAAAGGAGTCATAATTAAGAAAGGTGAGCACGGGGCTGTTTTGTTTACACGCTCTTTTACAATGCATTTGCCCGCATATCCGTTGGAAGAAGTAAAAGATCCTACAGGAGCAGGAGACAGCTTCGCAGGAGGCTTGATTGGCTTCCTGGCTAAAACCGGCGAAGTGAACGATAAGAGTTTGAAGAAGGCTATGGCGTATGGTACAATCACGGCGTCTCTAACCGTTGAAGAATTTGGCGCAGACAGGTTTAAAAAATTAAAAAAAGAGGATATACAAAAAAGATTTCTTGAACTTAAAAAATTAACGGGATTTTAAGCAACGATTTTGAAATTTCTCACCTGCAAACAAATAAATATACTCCCAAAGACAATAAAATATGGATTTAGTGCGGGTGTAGTTCAATGGTAGAGCGCAAGCTTCCCAAGCTTGATGTTGGGGGTTCGAATCCCCTCGCCCGCTCCTAAAATGAGAAAAGCATTATGTGTTTTAACTATCATATTTCTTTCGTGAGGAAAATAGAGATATAAAAAAATGAAAAAAATAATTTTTCTAACGTTATTCATCGGCATTTGCTGTATGTTTTTTGTCGGTAAAATTTTTGCTTATTGGGAATGGACGCCAGAGACCAATAAATGGACAAACCCAAAATATTACGTTGCCGAGACTTCTTTAGAACAATGGACATTAGCAATGGATGTTTACAAAACAGGCGACTATGAAAGCGCATTAAGAGAATTTCAGAAAATACTGGAAAACTTCCCTACGAGTCAAGAAGCATCTGAATCACAATTCATGCTTGGGGACTGTCAGGAAAAACTAGGGCTTCCGTATGAAGCCTGCCAAAGTTACCAAAAAGTAATTGATAAATTTCCTTCTACGAACAAACTAAAAGAAATTATAGAAAGACAGAAAAAAATTGCCGATTACTTTTACAACAAAAAATCAGAGAATATGTCTATAACAGAAAAAGCCAAAGGAATTTTTGCTATCAGCAATTGGGAAAAAGCCGCAAATATTTACCAAATGGCTATTAAAAATTATCCTTATTATGAAAAAGTCGATGAAATGCAGTTTAGAATAGCCGACTGTTATATGAAACTTGGCAAATACGAAACAGCCAGAGCTGAATTTGGAAAACTTTCCATACAATATCCCGATTCTGCATGGATTGAAGAAGCCGAATATCTAAAAGCCATATGTTGGTTAAAAGAATCTATAAAATTTCCCAACAGTGAACAAATTTTTGAAAATGCAATAAAAAATCTTGAAGAGTTTATCAACAGATATCCTGAAAGCGAATTTGCCAATGCCACAAAAGCCGAACTAAAAAAGCTAAACGACCGAAAAATCGAAAGAATTTATGAGATTGCGAGGTTTTATGAAAAAAACGAAGAGCCAAGCGCGGCAAAAATATATTATCTGCAAATTATAGAAAAATCCCCCGATTCAACCTGGGCAAAATATTCCAAGTCCCGTCTAGACAATATTCTCAAGAATGAAAACAAAAATTAGATTCACAACTTGCTGTGTTTTTGTTGCCATAGTCGCATTATTTTCAACCGGATGCGGATATAAACCTTTTTCCCCGATAAGAGGAGACCTGAAAACTATCTATGTACCAACATTTAAAAACTCAACTTATTATCCCGGTATTTCTGCCATCGTAACCGACGCAATGAGGAGAGAAATTATCCTTGACGGCACTTTTAAACTTACTAATGAAGAAAATGCTCAAGCCAGCTTAATTGGCGAGGTGAAAGATTTCAAAAGATCTCCATTGATTTATGACGAAGAGGATAACGTCATAGGAGGAAGTTTAACTATAGAAATCAGTGTCCGCTTTGAGTCTATACCTAAAAAAGAAATATTATGGAAAGGGGATTTTAAAGAAAGCGAATCGGTTAACTATTTTCTCGCCGGTAGTCTGGCAAAAACGGAAGATGAGGTAACTAAATGGGTAGCGGAAAAAACAGCTCGCAGCATAATCGAAAGAATTACAGAGCCATGGTAAACCCCGTTAGGAATTAATGGGAAATTTTTACACTTATATTATTCAAAACAAAAAAAGCTGGAAAGTGGTATCTATACATTAACGAGAATTTGCGTTTCTATTTAACATTGGAGTTATCTCTAACGGGGTAAAAAATGAAAATAGATGAAATTTTGGAAGAATTTGAAAATAAAAATTTCGCAAAAATTTATTTCCTGGAGGGAGAAGAAGAAGTATTTAAAAATGAATTTTTACAAAGTTTAAAGAAAAAAATAAATTATCCGGATTTTAACTGGAGTATTCACTACGCTGAAGAAATAGACTCTAAAGAATTTTTTCATTCCCTTTTTTCACTGCCGTTTTTATCGCAATTAAAAATAATAGTAATAAAAAACGCCGAAGAATTACCTTCGAAAATTATAACGCAATTGAGTAAAAATACGGACAAAATCCCATCAACAAATTGTTTTATTCTTTCCGGTTCTAAAATTTCAGCATCACTAAGGCAGCTTATATCAAAAAATGGCAGAGTAGTTATTTTCAGAAAACCTACTCGACCTCAAATCAAAGAATGGGCGGCAAGACGGCTAAAAGAAGATAACAAACGCATAGATTCAGATGCATTTTCTCTGCTTCTGGAAAATACCGGAGCAAACTTTTCGCTTCTTGCAAGAGAATTAGATAAATTAATCGCCTATGCCAAAGACAAAGAAATCATAGGGCTTAAAGATATAAAAGAAGTTGGAATAGACATTAAAACATACGATATTTTCGCATTAATAGACAATATAAGCAAAAAAAATACGCATCGCAGTTTAAACATATTGAGGATGCTATTATCCGGACAAACCTCTCCGCAACAGATTATAGGGATGTTGAGATGGCAATTCGCAAAACTATGGGAAACAAAAGCTCTGATTTTAAAGGGTGTTAATAATTACAAGGCATTAGAGCAGGCAAAAATTCCATATTTCAAAAGAAATGAATTCCTCGCCCATACAAAAGCTTTCAGTTGGGAAGATTTGAAAACATGTTTTAATCTTTTACTTGATACGGATATCCGAATCAAAAGAGGCGGTGAACCGGAATTGAGTATGGAATTACTGTTATTTAGGATTACAAAATAGATTTTTGGTATGTTTTTGCTATTTAGCCAAATGTTTTTTGATTTTTTTACTAATCAGAGATTTCTTTCTTCCTGCGGTATTTTTATGAAGAACTCCTTTTTTAGCAGCTTTGTCTATCAAAGAAATAGCCTTAGTAAGAAGAGGAGTTAATTCTTGGATGCCTTTTTTTTCTTTTATCCCAAGTTCAAGCTTCTTGATTGCCGTTTTAAAAGATTTTTTCACCCTTTTATTCCTGACATTTCTTTCTCTTATCTGCCTTGCTCTTTTTAAAGAAGATTTCGTAGACATTTTTTTATTTTGTTATATTTATCTCCAATTACATCGGAGGCTATGCTACTATATTATCGTATTTGTGTCAATCCCATGAAGAAATTTAATAAGTTGTTTATCAAATATTATACAGTGCAATGGTTACTTATCCGGTTAATGAATATTTAGCGTTAAAAAATTTCTAACGGGGTAAACTTTTTATCATCAGTCACGTCTAAAGAATGAAAACTAAATTGGATACTTTCGGCGAATTGCAAAAAAGAATCATAGGGGGAGATAAAAAAGCAATGACGAAATTCGTAAAACTTACATATTCTGGAGTATTTCAAACTGCGTTTAGAATAACACGCAACATTGAAGATGCAGAAGACACCTGCCAAGATGCTTTTGCGCGTTTTTTCAGTTCTCTGGAAAACTTCCAAGAGAAGTCCTCGTTGAAGACATGGCTATATAGGATTACAGTTAATCGCGCAATAGACGCCATAAGAGCGCGTAAAACAAAGACCATAGAGTTAAACGAAGAATTAATAAATATTGAAAAACTCACTTCCTTTAAAACTATTGAGAATAAAGAATTATCCCAAAAAATTCAGGATGTTATAAAAGAATTGGGACCACAACAAAGAACGGTCTTTACTTTGAAACATTTTGACGGATTGAGATTCGACCAAATAGCGGAAATTATGAAAATCTCTCCCAGCACGGCGAAAACCCACTTTTACAGAGCAATTATGAATTTTAAAAAATCCTTACGAGATTATGTGGAGAAATAAAATATGAACTGCGAATCCGTAAAAAAGTTCCTTCCTTTTTACTACTATAATGATTTGGACAAAACAACGACATTGGAAATAAAATCTCACATAAAAAATTGCCCGGATTGCCGGAAAGAATTCAATTGTTTTAAAAAGACTATAAAGTTGGTAGACAAAGAAGAGAAAATAAAATTGCCATTTGTATATAGACGGGCATTATTAAATAAAATCCTTGGAACTTCTAACTTAAAAGAAGCAAAAGGAATTTTTCGAACCAGACGCGTTTTTGCTTTCGGCTCTGGTTTTGCAGCCGCCATATTTTTATTCTTTTTCTTATTTTTAAGCATTAGAACTACGGACATAAACCTAAAATGGCAGGATGATTCTTTTACATATAAAACAGAACAATTAGAGGAATCAATAGCAGATATACATAAAATTATTGCAGGAGAAACAATCCAATCAGCAGAAGGGCATAGTATAGATGTAGAAATTAACAGTATATACGAAGATATAGAAGAAATAACAGTTTTTTTATCAATATGAGAGGAGGTGAAGAAAAATGAGAAAGTTAATAGTTACCACACTGGTTCTTCTTTTGGCATTAAGCTTTACACTATATGCACAGCCGATGGAAAGACGCTTTGCAGAAGCAGGGTCTAAAGGAATGCTGGGCGGAGAATATTCGGGAGGAGGACAGAATAAAGGAATGTTCCAAAAAAAAGACATGGACCCCGAAATGCAGAAAATGATGAAACAGATGCAAGAGCTGAATCAAGAAGCCATGGAATTAGCCAAAGAGTATAAGGAGGAAACTTCCCAAAGAAACAAAGAAAAAATAAAGAGTAAAATGGAGGGTATCCTTGACAAAGCATTCGATTTAAGACTGGAAATAGGGGAAAAAGGTGTCGAAAAGCTTAAAGATAAAGTTGACGAACTTGAAGAATCACTTCAGAAACGAAAATCTTCCAAAGATGAAATTATAGAAAACCATCTCAAGAAACTTTTGGGAGAAGAAAAACATCTCGAGTGGTAATCAATACCGTCGAAGAATTGTTATATCACGAAAACTCTATTCCCTATTTTAAAAAGGGAATAGAGTTTTCAGTCTAACCAAAAATAGTACGAACATAAAATTCTACTTTAATTCCTTATATAATTAATTATTTGAGCAACATTGTTCCATTACTTCTTGAGAAGACTATTTACTTATACTTTAGATATCCTTTGTTCTCGCCTTTTTTGGATTTAGACGGCAATACTGTTTCCTCTAAATTTCTTATTGTCGTCCTGTCTTCCTGCAAAACTCTTGCCGCTTTTTCTTCTGTAAGTATTATAGGAGATATGAATACCACCAAATCAGTTCTTTCTTCCGATTCCTCTGTAGACCTAAACAGAAGTCCAAGTAAGGGTATATTACCCAAAAAGGGGACTTTCGTTATTGTTGTTGTATTTTCGCTGCGCAGTAATCCCCCTATAACTATCGTCCCTTCGTCTCTGACTGTTATAATTGTTTTAGCCGAGCGTTTTGTCGTATCCACTGCCTCCGCAAAATACGGAGAAGGGTCTGCAGAGATTACTGAAGGTTCTACTTCCAAGATAACATTTCCCTCGTCGGTAATATGGGGAGTTGCCTTCAACTCTACGCCGATATCACCGTATAAAGGTTCTCTACTTACTATATTACCTGCATCGTCATAAGTAACCTTCATAGCCAAAGCTATATGATTCGTGATATTGATACTGGCCGCATGGTCATTTTGAACAGCGATGCGAGGTTGAGCTAATATTTTAGCTAATCCTTTTGTTTCAAGCGCTTTTATAGAAGCGCTCAATGCGGCAAAAGAAAGCTGTCCGAATGAAAAGGTCGGTATTGCGCCTTCGCTTCCAGCCCATCCACCGCTTTCATTGTAAACTTGTTCTAATTTCTTAAATGTTGTCGCTTTATCTGTATAAAAAGGGAATGCAGTCTGTTGGACTGCTCCCGAAGCAGTAATACCCACCCCCCACTCGACACCTAATTCTTTTGTTGCCTGTGTGGATAATTCCACTATATCCGCGCGGATTAAAACTTGGGGAAGGGAATGGTCTAATTTGCTTATAAGGTCTTTTACTTCTACTATGTTCCTCGGCAAGTCCTTAATGACCACGGTATTTGTTCGAGTATCTACACTTACCTGTCCGTGTTGAGAAAGATTATTCTTTATTATTTCTCCCATATCTTTTGCTTTTGCATATCTTAACTTAATAGCCTCAATCTCAAGAGGCAACGTTTCAGGCATTTCTTCAACAATATATATGTCCGTATCTTTTCTACGTGTGTAATCCAAACCATGCATGCTTAAGATAGCATCAAGAGCGTCTTTACCTTCAACGTCAGGTAAATATATCGAAACCAATTTCTCGGATAAAGCCGCCTTCATTACAAATTTCATCCCCGTCTTTTCGGTTATCAACCTTAAAGCATCCTCTAATTTCACGTCTTTTAAATCTAAAGTAATCATACCTTCAGAAGATGATTCAATTTCATCTGTCTGATTTTGCGCAAAAACTTGGAAAGATAAGATTAATATAATACTAATGCATAAAAACGGGAATATCTTTTTCATCTGTTATGCCCTCCGATTTGAGTTTTTTATCTTTTTCCTTTTCTATACTTTTAACACCTTCAATAAAAAGAAATTTTTCCTCTCCTTCAACTTCCAGCACAACATAATTAGGTTCTATTCTTTTTATTTCTATGCCTTTTATAATACTTCCTTTCCTCACTACCTCCCCATTTATGATTGCCAACGGTCTTTTAGAATCCCAAAGAATACCTTTTAGGGTTAATTCCTTTAAAAACTTAGAAGCGATTTCTTTTTCTCCAAGAACTTTTCTTCTTTCCAAAGAAAAAGGGTCTTTGTCTTCTTCATAAGAAAATCTCTGCACGCCTTCTTTATCCTTAAAATACTTCTCAGCCGTTTCAAGTATAATTTTAAATTCCAACCCGTTTTCTTCTTCCGATGCATTCATTTTATCCAGATTCTCTTTAGGCGGATGCAAGACAAAAATCCATACCAGAATAAGCATTACCAGCAATCCAACTATAATAATTATCTGTTTCTTTTCGTTCATTTTTTAATTTTCAACTTATAAGTGGAAAGCAAAAAATCGGCTTTATGTTTTTTAGTCAGTCTCTCTGCTTCCGATAGAATAGTAGGAGACTCTACGCACAAAAACAAGGGGCTTCTTTCTATCTCGTTAAAGAACACTCCTAACGCAGGATAATCGGCATAACAACTAATTTTCCAGGAATATTTAGCTATCGTGTCTCCAAAATCTTCTTCTTCCAATGGTTCAGTTTTTTCTACGTTTACGCCAAAATCACGGCTTATCTGGAAGAACTTAGACAAAATAGCATCCTTCTCATATTCTTTTTGTTGGAATAAGTCAATGATTTCCAAAATTTCTTCCTTTTCCTGCTCCCATTTTTTTGCATATTCACTCTTCAACTGTTCAACCGTTTGTTCTAACCCCGTTGTCTTTTGCTCCATGAAACCAAGTTGCTTCTTTATAGGCATTATTGCGGAAAAATAAAAACATGCTACGGCAAAGAAATATATTAACAATCCACAACCCATTATGTGCCTAATATGTGTTTTTATTATTTTAAAATCTGACATGCGATCTTAAACTCCATAACGTTTTCCAAAGGTTCCGATTGGGGCTTGGAAATAGAAGAAAGTTTGATGCTTTCTATATCTCTTGCAAAGAGCGGTTCGGTCTCCAAGTCTCTTATAAAAGATTGAATCCTTACAAAAGCTTCTTCCTGCTCAGCCATTACAAAACCAAACAAATATAGCACTTTTGTTTTTTCCGAATCTTTTTTACCCTTCTTCCGGATAGATTCCTCAGCAATATTGAACCTATAAATCCAGACATTGTCGGGTATAATTGCGGAAAGACCTTTAAGTTTGTGAGAAAGGAGAATCCTGTTTTTTGTTAATTCGTTTATTGTAGATAGTTGTGCAGTTATTTCCGCGTATTTCTTGTTTATCTCTCTCAAGTTTCCAAGCGTTGCGCCTTCTTTAGAAAGGAATATAACATCTTCATTCAACATAGTCAGTTTTCTTTGAGTAGTTTCGAGTTTATAATACAGAGTCATACGATATGAGCCAAGAATAATAAAAGTAAGAAGGAATAAAGATAATTCCACATACATGATTGTTCTTAGAAAACTCTTTCTCTTTTGCAATCTTACTCTGTCTTTTAAAAGATTTATCTCGAAAATCATGCTATTCTCATCCCTAACCCGATAGCTATCGGAAATAAATAACCATTGTCTTTTAAAGAATCTTCTATGGAGCTACTTAGCTGAAGTTTCTCGAGTGGATTCCATTTTACTACTTCTATGCCCAAATTTTTAGATAAAAAACTATCCATTCCAGGAAGAAGGCCTCCACCTCCTGTAAGAAACATCTTTTTAATGCGAGGATCCGTTACTGTTTTATTTTTATCTTCTTCCGATTCGCCTGTTCTTTTATGAGTATATTCTACTGAACTCCTTACTTCATTTATTAATGAAATGGTTTGCTTTTCGAACATCTGAAAAACATCTATGCCTTTGCGCTTCAATTTTTCCGGTTCTTTTTTAAGGTTCTCCGCCTCTTTAAAAGAAAGTTTGGTCTCTTTGGCAATAAAATTGCTGAACTTCTCCCCTCCAAAATTTATATTTCTTATCGTAGGGAAATTATCTTTCGATATTATGCTAAGATTGGTAATGTTTGAACCTATATTTAATATACCTATGCTTTCATTTTCTTTTCTGGAATCATCTGCTAAAGCTATAAGACAATTCAAAAGGGCAAGAGGCTCAACATCCATAACCAATGGATCTAATCCGGCCTTTTCAGCAATGTCAACTTTTTTGCGAGTTATCCCTTTGGGAACAGCTACCAATAGAATGTTTTCTTGACCGTTTCCGTCTTTGACTCCCAATCTTTTATAATCGATGCTTACCTCATTTATATCCGAAGAAATTCGTTGTTCGGCTTCCAACTTTACCGCATTTGCCAATTCTTTTTCATTAAGGACAGGAAATTTTAGGTAATCAAAGATAACATCCGAAGTTCCCAAAGCTATAGCAACAGATTTATTTTTTATGTTGAATTTTCTATAGGCGTCTTTGATAGATTCGGCTATAGCATCTTCTGCTTCAGGAATATTTTTTTCTTTCCAATCTTTGATAGGATTATCGACTAAACCGGCAGATAAAATTTTTATTCCATTAGAATCTTTGCTTAATTCTAATAGTTTTATAGTAGAAGAACCAATATCCAAT
>Ga0180007_10006353_pt1 | contig 11562 bp, 16 predicted proteins | sample MM_PC_MetaG_FD_121122 | JGI IMG/M metagenome (GOLD analysis project Ga0180007, IMG submission 121122) | Groundwater microbial communities from the Aspo Hard Rock Laboratory (HRL) deep subsurface site, Sweden - MM_PC_MetaG | ecosystem: Environmental > Aquatic > Deep subsurface > Groundwater...
AGCATACAAGCTCCAGACCCACCTCAATGCCTTTCCTTTAAGTGTCTGGGAAGGTTCATTCTTGATTCCCTGTTTGTAGCATACCTGTCCTCCTATCACAGACGTAGGGTAACCTATGCAGAAGCAAACAGACCAGAGAAAGGAAAGGTAATACTGGAACGATACAGAACTGGAGAACCTGCACCTGAGAACCTATGGCAGGCTATCCATGCAAATATTAAGCTATCCTGTCCAATATGCAGGAAATATAACAAAGACCTACTATTATTTAGGAGATAAGGAATATGGCACAGACACAAACGTGGACAGATACAGGAATTGCGGAACTAATAGTAAGGCTAACCACACCAGAAGCAACTGCTGGAACTGAGATGGAAAGTATCGTAGCTCTTAATATGGCAACTGTATGTACCGCCGCAGTAGCATCAACCTATGCCAACCCTGCCGATACTGCTACCCATCATACAGATGCAGGGTTAGCTATCCAAGCAATAGATACCGTTGCAATAACTACGGTTAATACGACGGGGGATACGGCAACTTTTGACCATGTGTTTACCGCAACTGGTACAAGGAACGTAGCTGGTATCCACGTCTGTAACAACAGTGATGATGTTGCCTACATTGAGTGCTGCTTCAATGCAGTATTGGCTATGGAGAATGGAGATACCCTAACCATTGATGGACAGAGTACTATTGACCAGGCATAAGGAGAAATTATGGCTGACACAAAACTTAGTGCTTTAGTTGAACTGGCTGCGGCACCTGCAGTAGATGATGAAATTTACATTCGGGATGTTTCAGAGGCCGCTGCAACTGAGTCTAAGAGGATTACCTATGCCAATCTGGTAGCAAACCAACTGCCTAACCGTAATGCTATCATCAATGGTGGTATGGATGTATGGCAGAGAGGGACTACTACACTTACTAATCCTGCTTCTGGAGTTTATTTTCCAGATAGATTTAAGTGCAATCAAAGTTTAGGTGACGGAACATTTGACCTATTGAATAGTGCCGAAACTCCAGCAGTAGGTTTCCCTTTTAAGTATTCATTAAAATTAGATTGTACCCACATTGAAACTGCTGTGGCTGCTGGTGAGTATTCCATAATTTCCTACTTTATGGAGGGTGTAGATTTCCTGAGATTTGAAGGTGAAACTGCAACTCTGTCCTTCTGGGTGAAAGCGGTTAAGACTGGTATTTATTGTGTTTCCTTTAGAAATGCTGGAACATGGGATAAATCCTATGTCCATGAGTTTACTGTCAATGCTGCCTCTACTTGGGAGAAAAAGACAGTCACGTTGACCTTTGATAGTGGTGGAACGTTTGCGTATGACACCACTGCTGGATTAGCCATAGCTTGGGCTACAATGGCAGGTAGCACTTTCCAAACAGCCACAGCCAATAAAGATACTTGGCAAGCAGGGAGTCTTTTTGCTACCGATGCTCAGGTAAACGGTTTAGACTCCACCGACAACAACTTCTGGATAACAGGAGTTCAGTTTGAACTTGGCTCAGTAGCCACTCCCTTTGAGAATAAACCTTATCAGCAGGAGTTAGCATTGTGCCAGAGATATTGTTATGGTATAACAACTGCGGTTGCGGCTGAAGCAATCGGTTTTGGTTACGCTATCTCAGATACCGTAGCACACATAAACATTCCATTACCAGTAACAATGAGAACAGTTCCGACTTTAACGGCTACGGCTGCTGATTGGCAGATGGATGATATAGTAAATGCGGCAATAGATGTATCGGCAATAGTGGTGGGTGATGTAGTTATATCTCGACCCACTTGTGTAGTGCTTAAATGCTCAGTTGCCGCTGGATTTGCCGAACCATGCCCTACATGGTTAGTAGGAGATGGCACTACTGGTAGAATTTTACTGCTGACTGCGGAGTTATAAAATGTATGAATTAAATTATAGCGACAGAACTGGGAAAGTATCCTCAATCCAATGTGGCAATATGTCCATCCCTCTCTGTGAAGCCAACACGGACTATCAGGACTTCCTCAAGTGGAACAGTGAGCAGAATACTCCGCTTGACCTTAAAAGTACTATCCCTGTAGTCATACCTGAACCAGCAAGGAATCTAGCTGCTGAGGTAGATAAAATAAATTTATTGTTGAGGATAACGAAAGATGTCTAGGAAATTAGAGCTAGAGGTAGGAACTGATGTCCTGTTATTAGAATCAGGTGATGCTTTACTGCTGGAGATGATACCATTCAGTGAATCAGTATCACCTGGTCTTACAGCATCGGTTTCCGTAGCTAAGACCGTAGCATGGGATAGGGACACGTCATCAGGGTTGACAACTGCCGTTATCATCGTTAGAACTTTGGCATACCATAAAGCCATAGCATCTGGACTAACTGTTGGTGTTTCTATAACGAGGACAGTTGCATGGGCTAGGTCTATATCAACAGGACTAACTACATCCATATCTGTAGTAGCCACCTTTCTTGCTCATGTATTCTTTCCAGTGCTTATAACGAAACTATTAGGGCGTTCCTTAACCACAAAGTTGAGTACCAGGGAATTAACCGTAGCATTGTATGATAGGTCAATAACAATTAAAGCGAGGGCAGAATAATGGCTGATTTAACCGTAGCTAAGGGAGATTATGGATATAACCTAGCGTTTTCCATAGTGAATAGTTCCGGTACTGCATACACTCTAACTGGATATACTATCACATTGAAGGTTTGGAAGGATACCAAATCGCATGTTCTACTGGTAAATGATACATGCAACATTGTCTCGGCAGCACTTGGGACCTGCACCTATCCAGTTTTAATAAATGACTTCAATAATGTTGGCGTGTACAATATGGAATTGGAATTAACTCAAGCTGGTATAGTTGAGAGTACACAAAGGTATAAAATAGAAGTTGTGGATAGTGGATAATGGTAAGAGTAGCTGGAGGAGCGATAACACAAGCCCTAATAGATACACAGCAGGATGCTATTCGCACCCCTTACATAAAGATATATATAAATGCCACAGACTATTCCAGCCGTCTCCTCTACCTTGAACATCATGAGGAAGCGTATAGGGAGAGAGCTATAATTGGATTATCCAATCGTGATGGAACCCTAGACGCGGTAAATCTTTTAGGTAAAGTATTCAACATCGGTTATGGCTATGATAGTAGTGGACATGGTGGTGCCGCCACCGACAAGGTAGATACTGCACCGCTCTGGGTAAAGAGCTACCAGATAATTACTGTAATGGGTGAGCGTATTTACCAAATATATGCAGAGGGAGCGTGGATGCGCCTCCGTGAACAAAAGGTAATTACTAATGTAACTGGGCCGCAAGCCGGAGACGCTACTCATGACCCGTATGGTAAAACATTTGCTGGCACTCATACCATATATGAGTTGCTGGAGTTGATTATTGAAGGTGCCCTGAGTTGGGATTTGGTAGCTACTCCTCCAGATGATGGAATTATAGACACGCTTCATCCAACCTTCGAGGTTAACCAGTTGCCGTATGAGAACGCTGCGGCCTTGATGTATAGGTTGATGTGGATGACCAAATGCTATCTAAGGCTTGAGGCAAAGTCTGGTGCAATTACCACTCCAAGCTTTCGGGTAATATATCCTCAAGACGCCGATGCTGCTGTGGTTACATATCAGTCCGACAAGGATGATTGTACTGGTGATGAGATTACCTTCACCGAGTATGTGGAGAAGCCTACCTTACTCATACCAAATAGTATAGTAGTATTGGCTAATCGTGATGCAGATGGTGGCTGGGACGCAATGGCTGTAGGTGAGGCAGAAGATGCCACGTCCATTGCCGCCTATGCAGAAATAATCCAAGTTTACATAGATGGCAGTTTACCTGATGAGGCAGCTGCCGACCTTAGGGCCCAAGCCATCCTAACTAGACTGGAAGGTGAAACACTTGCAGGCAGACTTGTCCTACCTCACGATGCTAGGCTGGAGTTATATGATAAACCTGATATAGTAGACAACAGGACAGGCACGACCAGAACCTGGCCAGGCAACGAGATTGTTAGAATAACTAACATCATCCATAGATATGACAGGGATAAGGAGATATATGAAATTGAATGTGCGTTAGGTGAAGTATCAGCAGACTTTGGTGTACCGGAGTTTACCGGCCCAGCACAGCCCTCATCACCAATTGAGCCACCTAAACCTGTTCCAGAGATAGACCCATTTTTCGGTTCAGTAATTCCACCGGATGTTACCGAGGTTTCTCCTGCTCCAGTAATACCTGGCAGGGTTCCACCGAGACCTGGATTTGGGCCTATCGAATCAGGGCCAGTAGTATCAGGACCACCAGCAGATGAATGGTACACACCTGTGCAAGGGCTAAAACCTGCGATGCAAAAACTTTTTGATGCTGCCCGTGCCCAGCGTATGGCTAAAGCAAAACAAATAATTTCTCCTGTATCTGGTAGGGTAACTATGGGACAACCTGCACCAAAGCCGACAACTCCCAGTCTGTGGAGTTATCTCACTCCTTGGAAGGAAGAGAAAGGCGAGACATTTGGCGGAGAGATGCAGAAATTATGGAACAAGATTTTCGGAGGTAAGTGATGTCAGGTTGGGTTGACCTAAACTCTGAGAAACAGCCGAGACCCTCCAGCTCAGTCGTGTTGGATATGAGTACGGGTCAGCCACATTTACCTAGAGATTTAGTTGCGGAGTTTTACGGTATAACCACGATAGGTGAGAGGATATATATTAAGTCCGCCACCAGAGTAACGAAGGGTACGATAGGCTATGACTCGGTTACGGACCAGTTCCGTTTTATATCACAGGATACCACCAATATGAGATTGAGTGGTAATGCCAACACAGTTATAATTGATGGAGGTGGCCAGTTAGCTGATGACCATGTAGGACTAACCAGAGCGATAGATACGGTCTATCAAAATACATCGGATTATCTAAAATTGGTTATGGTAACCATTGATGTGGAAAATGGGACTGAAATTATCCTTTACATGGATGCAGCTACACCACCGACCACTGCCAGACTCCGTGCAGAGAATCAAGGAGGAGCTTGGGCACGTATTCCCATGACATTTATCGTGCCTAATGACTACTATTATAAGATAACCACAGCCTCCGCTACGAAGATTGACTGGACAGAAATAGACCTGTATGGAGACCCAACATGAGAACATTTACCTTATGTCTGATACTATTGTTGGTGATGATTGCCAACCTATGCTACATGGTATTCTACTACGAGCCTGTCGTAGTAGAGGTGGAGAAAGAAGTCATAGTCAAGGAGTATGTTCCCATTCCCATCATCTACCATGACGATACCGATTATAGTTATGTCTCACCAATAGACAAAGAGGAAGCATTGATAATACTGGAAGAGGCTATGTCCAGTCATGGCTGGTGGGTAGACCATGTGAAAGATGAGAGAGCCTTTCATATGCTCTGGGTAGAGAGATATGTCCAACTAATTGAATATGTAAAGGAGAACTGATATGGATATAACCGAGATGCTTGCTAACCTTGCCACTGACCTCAAGATGACACTGGATACAGAATTTACCACCACTGAGGGAACTCGTGCCATCACCAAGGCTGTGGATGAACTGAGCCGACATATTCCTAGAGAGAGGATATATGACCATACATGGATTCAAGCCGTGATAGATAATACATTTACCACTCCAGCTACCGAGGACCCTGACTATATCGTTGATGCAATGGACTTACCTAACACCTTAGTTGATAGGGATATAGCCACACTAACTGCTACATTATGGCTTGATGTGCCCAGACCTATTACATTCACCCTGACTGATGGTGATAACTCTATTACCCGAATGACCTTGATTGTCAAAGGCACCGATGCTGAAGGTGTGTATAGAGAGGAGAGGTTCTACCGTCATAATGGGAAAGTGCAGACAGGTAAGATATACTTTTCCTTTATACAGGAAATTGAATTTAATGAGATAATAGGAAATGTAACTGGTGATACACTAGACCTAGGCACGGCCGAACCTGACCTTGCTACTGGGGGAATATGGGTAGCACTATCAAATTCTGTTGAACCAGGCACAGAACTAATTTACAGTGGAGCATTAAAGACAGGAACCAAGTATACCCTCAACACTGACTATGAGATGGACTATGCCAACGGCCGTATACGAATGAAGAATGGTGGCACTTTGGCAGATGGCACGACATACTATGCCAATTATAATCGGGCATCAACCTCCATTGACATTTCCAGTATCATTCCTGAACTAATCCGTATAACTAAGGTATTATACCCTGCAGACAGTGTTCCAGAACAAACTGTGGCGATGAGTGTATGGAAGAACCAACTCACCATAGGTTCACCGAGGCAAGGAGTATCCCAAGAAACATTGACAGATAAGGAACATGTTGCCATATACTACGAGGCAAGACACGCACCACCTACACTTGTCAGTGGAGGGAGTTACCCAGAATTGTTAGATGAGGTTGTGTTGGTTGGTGCTTGTGGCCATGTACTTTTAATGGAAGCCCTCCAATACGAACATGCTGCCGTAACAGACCTTGCATCAATGAGGACAGAGTTAGGATATATTGGTGGAGCTACTGGTATACTTGGTGTACAGGCATTGGTAATTGCAGCTTTGGCCAAGGTGCCTCTATACCTGGAAACCTACAATGGCGATGACAATGCAAGGACATTGTTGGCAAGGATAACAGATGAGGTAGTCAACCTTAGGACAGCCATCAACGGTGCAATAGCTGGTGCTGATACAATTCATGGTGCAATAAGTATTACCACACTTACCGCCAATGTAACTGCGGCTGGTGCTGCATTGGATAAGGTAACTACCTACCTGGCAAATAATGGTGGTGATGATGCTGCTACAATACTGGAAGGTGTCACAGATGATGCCGTGAATCTCAGAACTGCCATCAATGCAGCGATTGGTTCTGGCTCTGATGTATTTCTGGGTAAAGTATCCAGTATTGACCTTGATGCCGCCACTGTAGGTGCTGTAGCATGGTTGTTGGAAGGTGAACTCCTCATCAACAGGTTGAATGATGGTGGTCCGGACGTAGCCAACAAGTTTGCTGACTACGCCAGAACTAAAGTACAGATAGGACAGGCCCGAACTCAGGCTGCGCTTGCCTATTCACAGGAAGCATCGGTCAGACTTGCAAACCTCAGAACCTACGTTGAGGAGGCTAGTGGTTGGATACGGATAGCCGAAACTTTTACAGGTGAGGCATCACAGAGGGCTGCTGCTGGTAACCTTGTTGCTATTGGTGAGAGAGTTAAAATCGAGCAGGCAGCAGGATATATAGCTGAGGCAAACATGAGACTGGATAATCTCAGAACATACATTGAGGAGTCTGGTGCATATAACGTAATAGCCGAAACATTTGTAGTCGAGGCACAGGCTCAGATAGGACGGATAGACCGTTATCTGGCTGAGGCTGCTCAGTATCAGGAAGCTGCTGGTATAAACCTCATCCTCTCTGATAGATATAGGGCAGAGGCTCAATCCCGTCTCAATGAGTTTAGGAATGTGTTGGCAAGTAAGTCCGAGTATAGGAAGAGGATAGTATCGGTACCAGTGAAACAGCCTGCGTAGACAGTTTTAGGTGATTGGGTCACTAGACCTGTTTCATCTTGCTGTAGGGGAGGGTAGTTAGTTGCCAGCTGCCCTCTTTCTAATACTTCTCCTCATCAACGAATTCCTGTATAAGTGGATAGCCCTATTAGACAACCCTAGACGATGATGCTATTTCTGTGCCATCTGGTCGTATATCTGCTATCAAAACTTTTAGCTTTTCCTTGTCTAACTTCCACCTCTTGCACAACAACCAAAAAGGTAAAAGGCCATCACACCATGAACCACAACAAAAAGTTCCCTTTGACGGTTCATGCTTAGAAAATCTTTTGAATCCTGGGTGGTTTGAGCCAAGACAAATTGAGCAAAGTCCCACTTCCCGAATATAACTTGGTATCGGTATTTTGTAAACCTTTTCAACTTCATTTATAGCTTTAAGTAATCCTTTCATCTCTTCTCCCTATACTTTCCCCTGCTTATTGCCTTGTCCGTTCTGGTCTACGGAGAAAGAATCTTAATATTGGTAAAATCTTCCATAGCCATTGCGGTGCTTGGTTTACTTCAAATCCTAGAATACGAAAACCATGTATGCCATTATACAGCCAGTCATCATATTCATTCCAAATACACCATACCCAAGCACCCAAGTTATTCTGTTGACCATAAAGGTTAGTAAAGTAAAAGTTGGGTATTGGACTACACCATCTTACGTGCCACTTCGCTAGTAATCTAGGATATATTTCCATATCATCCCTCCTTAATCCTGTAAAGTTTACCCTGCTTGTCTATGGTGGCTTGAGAGATGGCTTGGCATATCTTAATTCCCATTGTATCTACTATCGGACACAAGCCTTTATCCCTGCTTTTTGCGAGTATTTCATCTACCCCCAGCACTTCCAGTTTGGCTTCTTCTACAGGGTGATAGCCCATCTTTTTGAACTCTTTAATAAGCAAACCTGCTACTCTTAAACAATGCTCAGTATCAACCTGAGTGTCATAAAGGTCTATGCCACCACTATCAGGAGTGCTTCTGGTAAATGCCTCGGCCAGTCTTTGCGCTATCCTCTCGGTATCTACTTTTAGTCTCTCCACTTTTTCACTCATGGTTTACCTCCCTTATCCAGTAACTCAAGAGAGAGGATTTGGTCAGTCCTCCATTCAGCAAGTTCTTCGGCTGATGGGACTCCCTTAATAGGATAAACATGACAACCCTGTGCCATATCTAAAAACCACGTCTTTATTGCTCCCCTCTGGTCAGTAGCAGGTAGACGGTAGCCAGCCTCTATTAAGGCATCTGCACCAGCTTCATAGGCTTCTCCTATTTCTGGGTGACTTGCATTACCACCACCATAACACCATCCTTCAGGTCTGTTCTTCTCTATTTCCTTATTCATACCTCTCCTTACCAGTAATAACAGAATAGATTGCCCAGAACACAGCAGTTCCAACATCCTCCTTATCTAGTAAGGCTCTCTCAATCGCATCCCATATTCTATCAAACTTATAACTTTCACCTTTTCTACCTAAATCCTCATAAACCTTCGGCACAGCATACTTAAAGAGATTGTTGAGGTCTATGGGGGGAAAGTTATCCCATCCATTTTCGTATGTCCAGTAAGTATGTTTGCCAAAGTATTCCCATAACTCTTTCTTCTGTTCATCTGTTGGTTTATTCATACCCCTCCTTCTACCCCTCCTTTATCTTTATTCCATCCATGTGTATATTTAGTCCCTGTTGGAACATGAGGCAAATTCGGGTTCAAGTCTCTCGACCCATCCTTATTATAATCTGCTTTACCAAACTGGAATGGGACTGATGTAAATATTCTCTGTCCAGGCAATCCACACTCCGGACAATCTGCCTCATGCTTGTCAAATATGGATTGTCTTACATCGAATGTCCCGTGCCTTTCACATCTGAATAGGTAAATCAAGGTGCCACCTCCCTTTTAACTTGGTTTGATGCCTTGCCATCTTTCCTAATAAACTTATATACATATTCCAATAGTTTATATGCCTGCTCAATCTTAGTATATGATTTAATGTATGGCATTATTTGTTCTAATAGGAAACAACTCTCAGTTTTTCTGTTTCATGATGGTGGGTATCCAAAATATATATTACCTTCACCGTCTATTATACCTGCCAACCACGCCAAATCAGTTTTGTCTATAATCATTTATTCTCCTTTACCAACTCCACACAATATGTTGGCGGTAAGTTATGGTCAATTAGTAAATGACCTACGATTTCATCTGATGGAGGTGAGTGAACCCCATCAGCTTCATAGTCACATAATGGACATTTCATTATTCCCACCTCTCCAAATAATGTATCTCGACAGGGGTACGGAATGGAGCTATGTTCTCTAATGCCTCAAATTTGTCAGGTAGGTAAATTCCATCGAGCAAAAGTTCATCGTGGACTTGCAGGGCTATGTCCATATCCTGACACTTAATCAAGGAACGTTTGAGTATATCCGCTGCACTCCCTTGAATAGGATAGTTCACAGCCTTCCTCTCTATCCCATCATAGCTCTCCTCATCCTCCGTTGGTAGCCTCATCTGTCTACCGAATATAGTCTGTGCCCTACCTACCTTATGACACTCATGCTGGACTGTTTGAATATAATCACCAGCTTGAGGAAACAATTGGAACCACATATTCCTTAACTGAGTGGCCCGTGTTCTGGATTTAATATGGGCTGTTTCTGCCAGTGTTTGGTCACTCCCTCCATATATCATGGCAAAGTTTACATTCTTACAAATATTCCTATCTATACCCATGAAGTCGGCAGCAATCTGGTGTATGTCCCCACCTGTCTCATAGATATGGAGCATTTCCCTATCCTGAGATACATAGGCAAGGATGCGGAGTTCCAGCTGTGAGAAGTCCATGTCTGTCCAAGTTCCCGTGTCTGGTATAAGAAATCCTCTAACATTGATACCGAGTCTGGATTTTATCCCAGGAATATTCTGCATGTTGCGGTCGGTGCTGGATGGCCTCCCAGTTATAGCATCTAGGTGGTATCTGGTGTATGCTCTGGACTCATTAGCCCATGGACGGATGTAGGTTCCTAGGAGTTTAGCCCTCCGTCTGTATTCCAAAACTAGCTGTGCTAATGGGTCATCCATAGCCTCTAATATATCAACGTCAGAGGAAAGATTAGCTGTAGGTCTTCCATACTTATTTCGTGTGAATGGCAGTCTCCCAAATACACTATACGCACCACGCTTAGCCAGAACATAACTTACCTGTTGTGGAGAGCCAGGATTAAATGCCTCAGCCTCCTCACATAATCCCTGATACAAATCCACATCATCTTCAAGTTGGAGTTCAATGCTTTGTCTAACTTTATGGTCAATGAGTATGCCACGTTCGGACATCTTCAACATGATGGGGAGGGTAGCCCTCTCCACATTGTAGTATTCGAGGTTGGTTTGAGGTAAAAATATCTGGAACAACTTGTATGTGGCCATACTATCCTGCATACACTTACGGGCCACGACTTCTTCTGATAGTTCCAGCATTATCTTGGCTCCGGCCTCTACCAACATATCCTTGACATTATGAATTTCCATCTGATGTAGCCATGAGAGGTCTAGTAACCCATTAAACTTATGGCATAACAGGCGGGACATAATATTGGTATCTTGTATGTCCTGTTTGATGTTATACTCGGTCATACACCCTAAGTCAAAGATACCATTGTGATAGATATTGATAATGGATGGGTCCTTGAGTAAATGCCAGGGTGTAGCCGCTGATTCAGTGGGGAACAGAGGAAAGTAGAATGCACAGGCTGGGCTTGTGGCAATGGATACACCAATAGCTATACGCTCCTTGAGTGATATAGTCTCCACGTCAGCAGCCACGATTTTAAGGTCAGCATCCACCAGACATCTGTGAAAGGTACGAGAGTCTGGAGGAGCCTCACCCAGATAGTAGAAGTTTTGGTTAGGGTCGTGGGCGAAATACAT
>Ga0180007_10006354_pt1 | contig 11561 bp, 4 predicted proteins | sample MM_PC_MetaG_FD_121122 | JGI IMG/M metagenome (GOLD analysis project Ga0180007, IMG submission 121122) | Groundwater microbial communities from the Aspo Hard Rock Laboratory (HRL) deep subsurface site, Sweden - MM_PC_MetaG | ecosystem: Environmental > Aquatic > Deep subsurface > Groundwater...
AAGAAATTCCGCGGTCAGATCTACGTGCTGAGCAAGGATGAAGGTGGACGTCACTCTCCCTTCTTCTCCGGCTATCGCCCGCAGTTCTATTTCCGCACCACTGATATTACCGGTTCTGTTACCCTGCCCGAGGGCAAGGAAATGGTTATGCCCGGTGATAACACCGAGATTAACGCCGAGCTGATCTACCCGATCGCCATGGAAAAGGGACTCAAGTTCGCTATCCGTGAAGGTGGACGCACTGTAGCTTCCGGTCAGGTTATTGATATCCTCGACTGATAAGCCTTTGCACTAGTGTTTAAAAACTGTCCGCTCCGGCGGGCAGTTTTTTTTTGGTGTGCCCGGCAGGGCGCACCTACTAGCAGCTGCGATGAAGCTGGCAAACCCGGCTGGTTGAAAGACGCTGCTTGGTTAGCTGTGTCAACTTTAGTAGAAATAATATAGTTGCACACTAGACTAATTTCTCCATTGTTCACAGATACGAAGGGCAAGATCTTGAATCGGCTGGATATTTCTGACAAAAGCAATTATAGTCGGCTTTGGGTTGCCGATTTCTGTCTTTTTAGCTTCAGGAGTATATATGCTATATGATTTTGGTATTGATCTTTCTGCTGCCGGGTCTAAAAAATTATCATGGGGAGACAGAGCTGCCGCTTACCTTGATTACGATACCCGCGGTCTTGGCGATACTCTCTATGTGCATGGGCTGCATACCCGTCTTGCCGGGTTTCATGCCGGACGGCTGGATAAGCGCAGTTTGCTCAAGGGGGCACAAGGCCGCGAGAACAGCAGGTCGGTAACAGCTTATCCTGGCGAAATTCAGTTAAGTCATCACTTGTCCCCGGCTGTCTCCGTACAAGCTAATTTCGGATTGTTGATGGAAGAGCAAGCCTTTTTTTCTGAGCTCATGATTGAAGTTGAAAAGTTGAGGCAAGTTAGCGCAAAAAAAAAGCAACGCGTTCCGGTATATTTTGATCTGCCTTGCCCGGCTTCTCTGCAATCTGTGAAACCGATTCAGAGTGCAGCTGGTGGGCAGGTGTTTGTTTTTTCATTAGAGCCCTGTTCTGGAAGTACCTGGCTGGCTCTTGCAGTAGACGGCTTTTCATTGCCAGAAGTAAAGTGCCGCAATTTTGTAAGCGGGAAGTGCCGCATTAGTCTGGATTTTTCAGGGGCCGGATTAAGTCCTATGCCTGTCGATGGGGATTCCGATGACACGCAGTCTGCGGCTGGGAGGCAGCTTAAGGCAGAGATATACTGTGTCTGGGCAGAGCAGGCAGAAGAGGCTGCAGCTAGAGCGGCTGTATTGGTGCAGCAAAAGGCCATAGCAGTGCACCGCACTAAAATAAACCAATTTCTGGATACAGCCGTCCTGTATACTAATGATCACGAGCTGGATACTGCGCTAGCCTGGAGCGCGTTCAGCGGTTGGTCAATGGTTACCAGAGAATATGGGCCTGGTATCTGGGCTGGGTTGCCCTGGTTCCGCGATAATTGGGGGCGTGACACCTTTATAGCCGTTCCGGGAATCTTATTGGTATGCGCTTGCTATGAAGAAGCCCGTTTGGTGATAAAAAATTTTGCGGATCGGCAAAATATGGATAGCTCAAGCGCAGACTACGGAAGGATACCTAATCGCTGGCGGTCTCCGGATGATGTGATTTTTAACACAGTGGACGGTACGCTTTGGTTTATCCGTGAGATTTGGGATTATTACTTATATACAGCTGATGTAAAATTTATAATTGAAATGTGGCCCCATGTTTGCTGTGCGCTTAGTGCCGACCTGGAAAGGCGTTGTGATGCAGATTTTTTTCTGAAGCACGAAGCAGCTGATACCTGGATGGATGCAAGAATCGAGGGTGTACTGCCCTGGTCTGAGCGCAGTGATCGGGCTGTAGAGGTTCAGGCGCTCTGGTATACGGCCTTGCAAGTCGGTTTGAAGATGCATGAAATCGTCGCAGGGCTAAAGCCGCTGGCAGCTGACTCGGTTCTCGTATTTAATGCCGCTACCGGGGAGCGTACGGTGTTTAAGGAGCTTTGTCAGCTGGCTGTTGCCCGGCTGGCTTTAAAGATTCCTGCCAACTATTGGTTAGCCAGGCATAAGGGTATGGCCGACCGATTGCTGGCCGCTGATAGTAATGGGGCTGGAGTGCCGGATAAACGCTGCCGCTCAAATGTGTTTTTGGCCTTAACGGCGGCCGATATTCTCCAGCGTGGGAATTTGAAACGGGATGCAGGCTTGTTCACCCCGGATATTGAAAAAGCGGCTCTTGAATCTTCGTGTGCTGAACTGGTTCTGCCTTATGGTGTTTGTTCGTTATCTGTGCATGATCTTTTTTTTCATCCCGCCCATGAGAACCCGGCCATGTATCATAAAGATGCCGCATACCATAACGGTACTATTTGGGGGTGGAGCTCAGGTAGTGTTGTAAGCCTGCTTTGTCGAAACGGCTTGTCAGATAAGGCTTTTGAGTTAACTAAAAATATATCACAACAGTTGCTGCATGGTCGCTGCCCCGGTGCGCTTTCCGAAAATCTGCATGCCTGCCCTGACAAAAACGGTATGATAGTTGAATCTGGTACCTGGCTTCAGGCCTGGAGTGTTTCTGAATTTACTAGAAACATCTGGCAGGATTATGCAGGCCTTTTACCCGATGTCCCGACTGGTCGCTTGATTGTCAGCCCCTGTTTCCCTGCGGCAATAACAAGAGCAAGCTTTCGTTTCCGCTTTGGTTATAATCTAATTATTGAGGGTGCTTATAGCCGAAACGATGATGGTGTCAGGTTGTTTGAATTTTCTATCCTGGCCGGTATTGGTTCCGCAGATGAGATTGTTATGGATCGAGGATGCGCTGCCGATTGCCTGACGGTCATTATCAAAGAATCCGCAGGTTCTGACGACATTGTAACTTCTACGCTAAAATTGAAGCTTGGTGACTGTGGCCGTTTTATCATTGACAAAAATGGTATATCCGCTGACAAAGTTTCGTATGATCTTGCTTTGGTACGTTCGGCAGCGGCAATGTCGGATAGGCAGCCGTTAGTATCTTTGCCGGCTGTGCAAGGATTAGCTGCTGCAGCGATGAAAAATACTTCGGGGTTTTTTATCACGCCTGATATAGCCACAAGCAAGTTTGTACTACGTGGGGAAAACCGCTTGCGTAATATTATCGAAAAAGGCATGTACAATAGCGCACCGCTTGAATTATTGGCCGATTGGTATGATTCACCAGAATTTATGCAGTGTTACAACTACAGCGGAAAGCTTGGTGTCCAGTATTCAACGGAAGCCAGCGTGTTCAGGTTATGGGCTCCACTGGCAGACGCTGTCAGCTTGTGTATATACCATGATGCCGTGGAACCTGATGAATATCCCATGCAGGCCATGGAACAAGGTGTTTGGTCAATAAGCTTGCCTGGAGATTTGATTGGTGTCCTGTACACCTATCGTATAAAAAACCTGGGTTTGATGAGTGAGACGATAGATCCATATGCCTATGCTGCCGGAGTTAATGGTACAAAAGGGGCTGTGCTTAACCTTAAGCTTACGAATCCCGATGGTTGGAATAGCTTTTCAGCACCACGCCTTGTAAACCCGACCGACGCAGTTATATATGAAGTGCATGTTCGGGATCTGAGCAGCCACAGCAGCTGGAACGGTCCTTCGCATTTGCGTGGCGGCTTTGCCGGAGCGCATTGTCAAAATCTCAGCACGAAGCTTGATGATAATAGCATATTTGCACAGGGCTTTGATTATCTTTGCGAGCTCGGGGTTACGCATGTGCAGTTACTGCCGGTTTTTGACTTTGCTTCCGTTGATGAATCTAAACTACAGGATCCAGTCTATAATTCGAAAAAGCAGAACGGTATTTTTAACTGGGGCTACGATCCACAAAATTACAATGTGCCGGAGGGCTCGTACTCGAGCAATCCCGCGGATCCAGGCGCGCGCATAAAGGAATTGAAAGAGCTGATACTCGCTTTAGGCAAGGCCGGAATCGGTGTAGTAATGGATGTCGTGTATAATCATGTGCCGGATGCCGCCGCTTCAAGTTTTGAGTTGTGTGTTCCCGGCTATTATTTCCGCCGGTATAATTATTCTGGTGCCGGCAGTGATACCGCCAGTGAGCGGTTCATGTTCCGTAAATTTATGGTCGATTCACTTGCCTATTGGTTGACGGAATATAAACTCTGCGGTTTTCGTTTTGATTTGATGGGCTTACATGATCTGGAGACTATGCAGCTTATTGAACATAGCTTGCGAAAAATTAAGTCCGATGTACTTCTGTATGGTGAAGGTTGGGACATGTACCGGGCAGACAAACGTCCTATGGCCAGCATGTTACATATTCATCAATTTAGCCAGCTTGGCATGTTTAATGATGCTTTCCGTTGTGGCTTGAAGGGGCTGATCTTTGAACCGACTTCCAAGGGCTGGCTGCAGGATGGCAGCCGGGTGGAGGATGTGGCCTTCGGTGTATGTGGCGCGGTTCGTCATCCGCAGATACAGTATAAAAAAATCCAGGGTACGGCAAGACCTGGACCTTGGACTGAGAATCCTGCTTCCAGCTTGAATTATACCGAGATTCACGACAATCTGACATTGCACGATAAATTGCTTTTATCCATGCCCGGGCTTGCCGAGGCGGATTTGAAAAGAAAAATTAAGTTGGCCCTCGGTTTGATTTTGACCGCGCAGGGAATTCCGGTAATGCACGCCGGCATGGAGTTTCTGCGCACAAAAGAAGTGCCGGAGGAGTGGAAGCTGGCAGGTGGGATCGACAAGTGTTATGTGTGTTCTGAAACCGGCCGTATTTTCTGTCATGACAGCTATAAAGCCGGGGATCTTATAAATGGACTGGATTGGGAGCGGGCTGCCCGCTATTACGATATAGTAAAATGGGTGAGGGAACTGATATGCTTTCGCAAGGCGCACCAAATACTGCGAATGTCGGCAGGCAAAGTTATCCGCCACAGCTTGCACTTTCTGGCCAAAGAGCAGGGATTTCTGGCCTGGCGTATTGACGGGCTGCGACTCAAAGATGATTATGCCGCTCTTTATATCGCAGCCAACAGCGGGGGGGAGGATAGGGTTCTGACGCTTGCAGATGACCTCTGCACTATGGTTACCGACGGACAGGAATTTTATACTGCGGCGCGTTCACTTCTGGACGGAAGAACCCTGCATGTGCCTGCGCAAAGCTTTGTTATCGTTGGTCTTCTGCGTTCATGAGTTCTGTTGTGCGATAACGCAGCCGCCGGCCGGCAATCTGGATTTTTTCCATTTTAGTCTTTACTCTTTGGCCGTTTACCAGCAGTTTTCTGAAGCCGGATTTTTTAGGAAGCAGAACGCGGTAATTAACCGGACCATAATTAGTTTCCAGCATTGTGGCGGTAAAAGAAATGACAGTGCCCTGTATTTCTACCCGTAGCTCGATGCTGCTTTGCTGTCCTTCCTGGTATGCGGTGCTTGCACCATCATCGGCATAATATCTGTAGCTGAAACTGTATGCCGGACTTCCCTGTTTGTCTGCTATTGCCAGCACCAGAAAATCTACGGTGGAGAGATCGTTATGGTTGTCGGTAATTTGCCCTGGCCGCAGAGGCAGTATGTGTCGCTCTGCGCCGAAGAGCGGCGTTGATCTGCCCGGCTTTGCAATAATAGTATTACTAGTGTGCAGCCATTTGCCGGTGGTGAAGTCGTACCAAGTGCCCTGCGGAAGGCTAACCGTTCGGCTTCTGCTTTGCTCGTCAAGAATGGGTGCATGGAGCAGCGCTGTGCCCAGCATGAAGCAGTCGGCGATAGTATCAAAACGTTCTTCTGCGTAATGATACCAGAGCGGCCGCATTATTGGTGCGCCGCTTTGCTCATGCTCTATAAATAGTTGATACATATATGGCAGAAAGCGGTATCTGGATCGTATGAAATCGGCGGCAACCTGGAGTGTAGCCTTGTCGCGACTCCAGGGTTCCTGGTCTTTGGCTCCGGCGACATTATGATTACGAAAAAACGGAAAGAGAAATCCGGCTTTATACCAGCAGCGCAATAAAGCATCACTGGCGTCACCGACAAATCCGGGAACATCAGGCCCGTTAAAGGGCATGCCGGAAAGTGAGAGGTTGAGTGAAAAAGCTATAGCGTTTTTTAAATGAGCAGTATTGGATATATTGTCCCCAGTCCATACGGCTGCATGGCGGCTCATGGAAAGAAACGCCGAGCGCGATATTACGAAACTTCGCTTGCCCGGGTGCGCACGCTCAAGTCCGGTTTTGGTGGCTTCGGCCATAGCCAGTGCGTATTGGTTATGCCAGCTCTCATGCTCCAGTTTTCCGTTCTGAAAGCGCATGTCTTCGAGCGGGGCTGAACCGGTTGATGGATCATTCATGTCTATCCAGAAACCTTCAAAGCCTAGCTTGGCAAATTGCTCCACCCGCTCTGCCCAGAAAGCCCGGGTTGCCTCCAATGCGAAGTCCGGGAAGCAGGTATAGCCTGGCCAGACAAAACCGGTAAAATTCTGGCCTTCTGTTGTTTTGCATAAAAGATTAGCTGCTGAAGCTTCGCGGTATTCTATAAAATTGTCATCCCGGCGGAGACCAGGATCGAGTATGGGGACAACCTTAAACCCTCGGGCTTTTAGTTCGGCTATCTGCTCGGCCGGATTCACAAAATGTCTTTTATTAATAGTAAAGACCTTGAAGTCTTCCATGTAATCAATGTCAAGCCACAGCCCGTCGTTGGGTATCCGCCGGTTTTCGTATTCTCGCGCTATGAGATCCAGGTCACTGTAGGAGCGATAGCCCCAGCGGCTCTGGTGATGCCCCAGAGCCCACAGCGGCGGTCTGGCTATTTTTCCCTGCAGTGTTTGTATTTTGCAAATAACTTCAGCTGCGCTGTCTCCGGCTATTATAAAAATTTCCGGTGCGCCACCGGTTGACCCGGCATAAAGCCATTTGTGAAAAGGAGTAGAGCCGGCAGCGAATATTCCTTCACCTGCTCCAGTGTTCATGAAAACCGGATATGAGTTGTTTATAAGCAGGGCCGCCCAGCCGCTTTTTGAACAAGGCTGGTTTTCGGCGGATTGCGGGTTTGCCTTTTTCTTGGGTAGGCTTTTCTGTGTACCACTGTCTGATGAGTCGTTGCCGGTTCCAGCCGTTTTAATCAGCAGCACCGGGAAGGATGTATATAGCGGGTCGGCATTACCTTGCCGGGCTGTATCCCAGTCGAAATCAGCCAACAGATCAGTGTTCCAGAATTTGGTTCTTTTCCCAGATAATTCAAAGCCGAGGTTTTTTCCGCCCATGCCGTAAAAACGCTGGCTTTCCGAGAAAGTGAGGCACAACATCCATTTGCTGCCATTTATACCAAGACTATGTTCCGCCGGACCGGATAAAAGCCGCTGAGAGCCCAGGGTCAAACTGAAGCCGGCCTTGGCGTCTATTGTACACAAGGCGCTGCTTCTGATTCCTGCATAACTGCTTGTGTCTATCCGGGCGTAGGATGGATTGCCCTCCGTCCAGCGTTTGCCCGAGACCCGCAGTCTAAAAATGTTGGCACCGCAGTCTATGAGCTCGTAAGGTAGTGTTGATTTATTGAAGCGCAGCTGGCCAGGAGTATTATCTCCCTTTGCCATGATTACTTTATCAGCGAATACAAAATTTTCCGGAGTCTCGATTTTTTTGTAGTTCATGATGCGCTCCTCTCTTGCACAGGGCTGGCCTGTACTGCATACTTGTTGCCGAATGCGAGTTGATATGATACACCATACAATCCTGTGATGAAAGGACCAAAATAGTATGCGCTATGATTATGCTGTTTATATCGGTCGTTTCCAGCCGCCGCATCGTGGTCATTTCAGCTTGATGCAGCAGGCTGCGGAAATTGCTGATACCCTGCTTTTGTGTGTTGGCTCTGCATATAGTTCTCGTTCGCTCAGAAATCCTTTTACGTTTTCTGAGCGCCAGGATTTGCTGCTGGAGTTGACGGCTGGTCTGCCCTGTGCTGTTGCCTGCCTGCCCTTGCGTGATAGTGCCTATAATTTTACAGAGTGGCTGATACACCTGCGTCAGGCTGTCCTTGAGTATGCCTGTGCGCAAGGCAAACCTGATGCAAGCATAATTCTGATCGGTGCGCGCAAGGATGAAAGCAGTTATTATCTGGAGCATATTCCCGAATGGCCCTTTCATAGGTTTCCAGTGGCCGGAAGTTATAATTCGACACGTGTACGTGAATTACTGGCACATGACCCTTCTGGGCTCACAGCCGCTGCTTTGCAGGAGCATGTAGAAGCAACAGTAGCCGCCTGGCTGCAGCTTTGGATGCACTCGCTTCCTGCGAATGCTTTCCGAGAGGAGTATGCCGCCGTGCAGGTTTACCGTTCCTCCTGGGCCCAAGCGCCATATCCACCGGTTTTTGTTACGGTTGACGCACTGGTGCTTTGCTCCGGCAGAGTATTGCTGGTGCGGCGGGGTAAGTGGCCAGGCAAGGACCAGCTTGCGCTTCCCGGCGGATTTCTGGAGCCTGATGAACCATGTAAAGCTGCCTGCCTGCGCGAGTTGCGCGAGGAAACCGGTTTAATCATTTCCGATCCAGATAAATATTTACTTATGACACATGTATTTGATGAACCGTATCGCGACCCGCGCGGCCGGATGCTTACTCATGTGTTTATGTTTTCTTTACCGACGACATCTCATCTGGCGGAGCTTTCCGCTGCCGATGATGCCGAAGCGGCGCTATGGTTTCCCTTGCATGAGCTGATTGAGTCCAGTAGCTTGTTTTTTGGTGACCATCATCGTATAATTCGCTACTTTTTAAACCGGCTGCAGTAGCCGTGGTTGTTGGAGGTTCCTATGAATATTGATCGTTGTAGTGGTGTGCTTTTGCATGTTACATCGCTGCCTTCTAAATACGGGATTGGTGATTTCGGGCCGGCAGCCTATGCCTTTGTCGACCGTTTATTGAGTGCCGGCCAGAAGGTCTGGCAGATTCTGCCGCTTGGTCCTACTGGTTATGGCGATTCTCCGTACGCTGCTTTTTCCAGTTTTGCCGGCAACGAACTGCTGATAGATATTGAAGCCCTCTGGAAAGAAGGCTTATTGCTGAAGCGGGATATTCAGACACTGGAAGACCGGGCCATCAATAATGTTGATTATGGTCCCTTAATCGAAAAGAAACAGCCTTTATTGCGCAAAGCGGCAGCCGCGTTTTTGAAAAAACGCGGTAATAAGGCAGACTATCGCGATTTTATAAAAAAGGAAGCAGCCTGGCTTGATGACTATGCGCTTTTTCGTTCGATAAAAGCGATCTATGATCGTGAAGCCGCCGCAAAGGGTGTGCAGCTTTCTATCTGGAATCTTACCTGGCCTGACCAATTAAAAAAACGTGATCCGGCAGCGCTAAATGAATGGCGGACTACTCATGCAGTGGAGATCGAGGAAATTAAGGTTCAGCAATTCTTTTTTTACCGGCAATGGGAGGCTTTAAAAGCCTATGCCAACCGCCGTGGTATCAGTATTGTCGGCGACATTCCGATTTTTACGGCCATGGATTCTTCCGATGTTTGGGCGGCGCCGTCGCTTTTTATACTTAATGATGCCATGGTGCCGCTTAAGGTAGCCGGGGTTCCACCGGATTATTTCAGTGAAGACGGTCAATTGTGGGGTAATCCGCTCTATGACTGGCCTGCCCACCAGAACCAGAATTTTTCATGGTGGATCAGTCGGATCGAGCATGCTTTGCGACTCTATGATGTCGTTCGTATCGATCATTTCCGCGGCTTTGAGGCCTATTGGGCTGTGCCCTACAACGAGAAGACCGCGCGCATTGGCGAATGGGAGAAAGCACCGGGGCAGGAATTGTTCAAGACCCTGCAGGCAAAACTGGGTAATGACCTGCCAATAATTGCCGAAGATCTGGGTTTGATTACCGATGAAGTACGCAGACTGCGCGACGATTTTAAGCTGCCGGGTATGAAGATTCTGCAATTTGCCTTTGGACCAGGTCCTGACGGCCACAGTCTCGACAATTCCAATGTCTTTTTGCCGCACAATTATCCGGAGAACTGTATTGTATACACCGGAACGCATGACAATGATACCCTGGTTGGAAAATATAAGCCTGGCGACGAGCAGGAGTTGGCTTTTATTTATGAATATCTTGGCTACAAGCCTAAAGACATCTGTACTGTACTGGTGCGTGAAACCCTGCGATCGGTAGCCCGCCTGGCTATCATCCCGCTGCAGGATATCCTGGAAGGTGGAAAAGAGAGCCGTATGAATATTCCTTCCACGCTTGGCGGCAACTGGATCTGGCGTATGAAAGCTCGTGACATGAAGGACAAGGCCTGGGATCGCCTGCATAGCTGGTGCAAATTATACTCCCGTTAGTTTGACATTCCGGGCTTTTTCCCCTACAGTACTGCAGTATGTATATGAAACTACTTTCATTGCTGGAGGCTGACATGTGGAATGATTCGGTAACCAAACTGGGATCACAATCGATATATCAGATATTTCCGCGTAATTTTACAGCGGAAGGTACGCTGGATGCGGCAAGTGCAGAGTTATCGCGCATTGCCGGCATGGGCTTTGATATTGTGTATTTAACTCCGGTGCATCCGATCGGAAAACTTGCCCGCAAAGGGCCGGTAGGTAGTCCTTATGCTATCGTCGATTACCGGTCGGTGGATCCGGCTCTAGGCGGCGAGGCTGCCCTGCAGCGTTTTTGCGGCACAGCCCATCAACAGGGGCTTAAGGTGATTATGGATGTGGTATACAATCATACCTCTCCTGATTCGCTGCTGGTGCAGGAACATCCCGACTGGTTTATCACCGGCCCGGATGGAAAGCCGGGGCGAAAAGTAGACGATTGGTCTGATGTAATAGATCTCGATTACAGCGCCGCCGGTCTGCGTGAATATCTTATCGAAACCCTCGAGAAATGGCTGCGACTGGGAGCGGACGGGTTCCGCTGCGATGTAGCCAGTCTGGTGCCGGTGGATTTTTGGGTGGAAGCCCGACGCAGGGCAGAGGCCATTAAGCCGACTATTTGGCTGGCCGAGAGTGTACACAAGGAATTTGTGTCATATATGCGCCACCATGGCCATTACGCAGCCAGTGACAGCGAGCTGCATGCCGCCTTTGACCTGACCTACGATTATGACGGGCGGGAGTTTCTTGACGGCTTTATCCGCGGTTCGGCGTCAATACAGCCCTACCTCGACTTTATCGAACTGCAATCCTGCATGTATCCTGCCCATGCGCGCAAAGCCCGTTGTCTCGAAAATCATGATCAGCCGCGAATCGCCGACCTGGTGCCGCAAGTCGACCGTCTGCGCAATATCACAGCAATGTGGATGCTGCTGCCTGGCACCTTCTTTGCTTATATGGGCCAGGAATGGGGGCTGACACATAAGCCCGATCTTTTTTCCAATGACCCACTGAACCGCAGCAAAATTGACAATGACTTTCTGGCCTTTTTCAGTCGGATGCATGCCCTGGGCAAGCAATTGCGCAGTTTGACCACACGCTTTCTGCTACGGCAGCCGGCGCTTGGTGTAGTG
>Ga0180007_10006355_pt1 | contig 11560 bp, 11 predicted proteins | sample MM_PC_MetaG_FD_121122 | JGI IMG/M metagenome (GOLD analysis project Ga0180007, IMG submission 121122) | Groundwater microbial communities from the Aspo Hard Rock Laboratory (HRL) deep subsurface site, Sweden - MM_PC_MetaG | ecosystem: Environmental > Aquatic > Deep subsurface > Groundwater...
AACCCTTATCATTATCTCTCTAGCGGTGGGAGGAGGATTCGCTCCGGGATTAACCCGGAGCCCCCGAGTTCATCTCGGGGGAACCCTTATCATTATCTCTCTAGCGGTGGGAGGAGGATTCGCTCCGGGATTAACCCGGAGCCCCCGAGTTCATCTCGGGGGAACCCTTATCATTATCTCTCTAGCGGTGGGAGGAGGATTTGAACCCCCGAGCCGATTTTAATCGGCTACCGCATTTCGAGTGCGGCACTTTCAGCCACTCAGTCATCCCACCATTGCTTTTCGCTCCGGGATTTACCCGGAGCGCCCCGAGTTCATCTCGGGACGAGAGCGTCCTATTCAACCACTTTTATCCCGGGTTTATCCCGGGACGGTACACCTCTCCAAAAAATTAATTAATAGCATCTTTATAATCATCATAACGTCCAATGCTTTTAAAAAATACTGATAATTGCCTTCTTAAAAATAATTTACCATCGCTTGTTTTTAAAAATTTTTCTCTCCTTTTTGCATCTTCTTTTAATAAGTAAGCCTCGTAATGAATTAATTTTAATGGTCTTAAATGTTTAGTTGATTTGACCTCGCCTTGTTGATGTTGCCAATAACGTTGTTTTAAATCAGTTGTATAACCAGTATATAATTTTTTATTTTTTAGTAAAAGTATATAAACATAATACATATTAACTTTTCGCTCCGGGATTAACCCGGAGTGCCCCATTCAACCACTTTTATTCCTGTATTAACTCGAAATATCAATACTAAGTTCATCTCGGGATATTAATCCCGGGTTTATCCCGGAACGGCCACCTCTCCCTATTCTGATTTTAAAGAAAAGGGATTAAAGTTAGTTTTATCATCATAATAATCTTCATTTTCTTTCTTTTTCAAAAAGCCAACAATCTTATAAGTAACTGGGGTAAATAAAATTTCCACGCCGCATTTAAAAATATAATTTGAAATAAAAACTGCGATTAATAAATTGCTTGACATTACTCCATAAAAAGCAATCATAATAAATAAAACAGTATCAATGCCTTCGCCAATTAAGGTCGAGCTAATTGTCCTTAGCCACAGCCATTTGCCTTGAGTAAATATTTTTAATTTAGCTAAAGTATATGAGTTAGAAAACTCGCCGGCAAAATAAGCAATCAAGCTGGCTATAACAATTCTCGGGGTAAGGCCAATGATGTTTTTAAAGTCTTCTTGATATGGCCAATCCTGGGCTGCGGGCAAGGCTACTACAATCATTAAAATAGCTGACATTAATAGTGAAGATAATAATCCGGTCCAGATTACTTTCCTTGCTTTCTTATAGCCATATACTTCTGTTAAAATATCACCGAAAATATAACTTAAGGGAAAAAGCAAGGTACCGCCGTCAAAAGTAAATTTCCATAAACTAACAATTTTAGTTGAAGCAATATTGGAAATTAACAAGACAGCCACAAACAATGCCATAATGATGTCAAAATAACCAAATCTCTTTTCTCTCATATTCTTTTATTTATTATTCATGCTATTTTTAAACTTTAAATTAATCAGACTCATTATAGTTATCATTATCCAAAACATTACTGACAAATCATTTTTAAAATAAGGCACATCAACTAAGCCATGCACTACGATAGCTAACATAGCGCAAATTAAACCCAAAACTAAATATCTATCTTCAATATTCTCTCCTAAATATCTTTTTACTCCTATGCCCATAAACTTAACAATAATCCAAACAAATAGCAACATGCCAGCTAGACCGATTTCAGTCCAAAAATTAAGGATAATATTATGAGGATATAAATAAATTTCTAAAGGCTGCCAGTAAAGTTGCTGGTATTCTAAAGAAATCTTAATCATTTTTTCATATTCGGGATCATCACTCTTAAGATAGAAGCCGCTGGTATGATACTGCTCAATCTCCTCTTGATAATTTGCTAGTCCAGAACCAAATATTATCCGGCCGTCTCTTAGCATCTGCCAAGTTTCCTGCCACTGTACTCTTCTGATTTGTCCTGATAAGTCAGTTAAAGTAATTTTATTAATGATATTAATATTGATTATTTGAAAATAAAATACTGCCACACAAATTACTACAAAGATACTTAAAGTTACTGCTCTTAACTTGCGATTAGCCAAGATGCCAAAAATTAGTAAAGCTACTATTAAAGCAATTAAAGCTCCATCACTATGAGCAAAATAAATTGCCAAGATTGAAGCTAAGATTACTATTAGGCTAAAGATAATCTGCATGACTAATTTAAAATTTTTCATTATTTCCTGCTGATAGAGCCTGGTTTGTTCAGCTAGCCAGCCGATAAAAAGCATCACCAATGGCGCTAGATATAAACCCACTGCATTAGGATAACCAAAAAACGAAGTTACTCGTCTTGTTTCTGGGGCTGCCCAAAATTCATTAGGAATCCAAGCTCCAGTAAATTTTTGATAAATGGCTAAGGCAGACACTGCTAAGGCTGATATAGAAAATGCCCAAAAAATCTTATTCATATTTATTCGCGTCATTCGCCCGCCTGCTATCGCAAGCGAAGCTTTGCGGGCAGGTGTATCATTCGCGTTATTTTTACCCGCCAAAGCTTCAGTGTCGGAGGGCGTGTTATTTTTAAACACGTTTAACACCAAAATAAAAACTAGTACTGGCTCAAAAAAATATGCTTTCCAAATTCCCATAGCGCTACTAGAAAAACCAGCAACTGCCATAGCACCATAAGAAATAATCAGCATTAAAACTATTTCCCACCTGAAAGGATACTTAATTTTCTGCTCGCCAATTTGCTTTGCTTTGCCTAATTGGCGAATATTAGCGATTAATTGGCGTCGATTAGCGATTACCCAGACTGTAAAACTAATTAAAATCATTGCTTCTAACAAAGTGAAAGGAATTCCTAGAATTTTAAACCTAATTAGATAAGACGGTAAAGCAATGATCAGCAACATCACTGCCCAATCTAATTTCCTAATTGCTAATATTAGGTATAAAATTGCATAGATTAAAATTAAAATTAGAAAAATACTTGACATAATTTTAATGATATGTTATATTAAAATGTTACCTAAAACTAACTTGTACATTCTAAAAAGAAAAAGGGGGATTAAAACAAATGGAAAAAAAATCTTTTACAGTTACAGAGGAACATATCAAACTTTTTAAAAAGGCACATGTTGCTTGGGATCCTGCTGAATTCGGGGCACCAGGTATAAACCCTAAAAAACCTTATGGTAATAGTAATGTCCTTGAAAATATTGCTGAAATTATCGGTCTAGAACTATTCGAGGATGAAGATAATGAAAAACACTTAAGTAAAGAACAGGGTTTGATTTGCAGACGTTTGCATACAGAATTGGAAACAGCACTCCAAATTCTTCTATCTAACTGCCCTATTGAAACCGGTAAGTATGAATGCGATAAATATCATATTAACTGGCAAAAAGTTGATTAACAATTTCTTTAAAAACCCTATAGGTTATACCACAGTCTCTCTTGAGAGGCTGTGTTTTTTTATTTGTTAAGTGTCAATTGTCAAATGTCATTACGTTACCAGCATATATAACCCGGTGACAATCAAACTAACGCCAATAATTTTTTGTAGCATCACTCCTCCGCCTAATTCCTCTTTTAAAATCTGTGGATATTTAGCTGATAAAAATAAAACAATAAAAAACAAAAAGACGTACTGGGTGCCAAGCAAAGAATTAATTAAGGCAACATTACCTAAACTAATAGCCCAGTTAAGCATAATAAAAGCAATAGCAGCTAAAATACGTACCAGCAGAAAGAAAGCCAAATTCTTAGGAGACTTAGCTCCTTTCTGATGCTTAATAATTAGCTTGCGCCAGTCACCTACAAATAAAATTAGCATTACCCCAATAAAAGTTCCCATCCTGGACCAGACAAAACCGCCGATAAAAGGCTGCTCGCTATAGATGTATTTTATTAAAACATAATAAGTAGCAAACAGGATGGCTGAAGCTGTGGAATTAATAATTAAACGACGCGTTGGCCGATAGCGAGCATGGATTGGACCCAAAATATCCCCAAACAGGCTTCTGAATCTGCGCCAAACATCTTTAAGCATCCAAAAGCGAGTATATTTAACTGAAATTAAGATACCCCCGTTAATTAAAATCACAAAAGCTAATAATTGCCTTTCACCCAAGCTTTCTTGCAAAAATATATAAGAAAATAGAAAGGAAAAAATTGGCGTTAAGGCTCCCACAATTGGCACTACCCGAGTTGCTTCACTTTGATGCAGGGCTTTATACCAAAAAATTAGCGTAATTAAAAAAAGAAAACCCGCCAGTAGATCAACTAATAATTCACGCAAGTCCGGCAACCAGGGATCAAATACTAATAAAAAAATATTAAAAATGCTCCAGATGCCAACATAAAAAGCATAAGTAATTGATGAGTGAATTTTTTTAGATAAAAGAAATTTGTCGGCTACATAAACACCGGCATTAATAAAGTAAGAAGAAATTGTTGCTAGCAGCCACATAGATTCATGCTCACGCTTGTATAATAAAATTCGTGTTAATTCGTTAAAATCCGTGTGGATTCGTGATACACGATTCACGAATTAAACGAATCAGCAACGAATATACACGAATTATAATAATCTCTTAATTAAAATTATTGAGCTAGTTTTTCGTAACAAATATTTCTTAACTTTTGATCTTTAATTTGATCACAAATAGAAATATCTTGTTTGGCTCGAGCAATATCACGGTAGCATAAATCTCTATTAAATTGATCTTGAATCTGGTCGCAGATAGTTAGCTCTTCTTTCGTTATAGCAATATCAAAGTAACAAGAGTCTCTATTCTTCTCATTTTCTATTTTACTGCAAAGATCAAGGTTTTGTTCAGCTTTAGCAATATCTAAATAACAAAAATTTTGATTCTTTTGATCCGCTACCTTATCGCAAAGGGAAATATCTTTGGTTGTAACTGCGATATCCTTATAACAACCTGATTTACTGTCTCGGTCTTGCACTTGTTCACAAATCGTAGCGTCTTGTTTTGTAATTGCTATGTTTAAATAACAAGAGTCTTTACGTTTTTGCTCCTCTATACTAATTTGATTACAAATCGAAATATCTTGTGTTAAACGAACCACGCTGTCATAACACATATCAACAACTACCTTGTCCTCAATTTTATTACAAATACTAATATCTTTCTTTAATTTGGCAATATCATTATAACAATATGCTTTATTTTTCGCGTCTTCAATTTTATTACAAGCATTTAAGCTTTGCTTGGCTCGAGCCATTTCGCGATAACAATCATACTTAGCTAATTCGCTTTGCTTTTGCTCACAAATACTAAAATCCTCTTTTTGTTTAAAATAAAAATAAGCAAAAAATGCAACTACTATTAAAATAATAATTAGAATAATTATTAATACTTTTTTCATATAGTTTAATTTGGACTTACACGATTCCCCTCCTTCAGACAAGGGGAGGAACTTATGAAACGCGTAACTCGTAATTTTATTAATATCGCTGTCTTTATTTTACCATTTTTACTTTAAAGCTACAAATTATTGACCATTAACTTTAATACTATTATTTTTGCATATTCCAGCATAAACTTGAGAACTAGGCTTAGCTGAACGCTGAAAAGTTTTTCTATCAACTGCATATAAGCCAAATTTCGGCCACCATCCCTCTGACCATTCAAAATTATCTAAAAGTGCCCAATGAAAATACCCTCTTACATCTATATTTTCTTCTATCGCTTGATGTATATATTTAAGATGCTCTATAATAAATTGAGCTCTCCTGGTATCGGTTTCATCTGCTAAACCATTTTCTGTAATAAAAATTGGCAGACCTAATTTAGCTAAATTCTTTAAGACGTGGTAAATTCCTGCTGGATAAATTTCCCAGCCCATGTCAGAAATCTTTTCATTTTTATTTTTTAATTCAACAAATAAATTTTTATAATCAAATGGTTTAAAGTTTATTAAATTATGAAAATAATAATTTAAACCAATAAAATCTAATTTTTTAATAACTTGCTTAATAAATAAATCATTCCAATACCAATTAACTACTTTACATACCCAACGATTTAATAACTTATTTTGATAAGGTTCAAAATACTGGTTATTTTTTACAATACCAACTTGGGCATTATAATTATGCTTATGAATAAAGTAATAAGCGGCTCGATGAGCTGAAGCTAAATTTTTTATTACTTGCCAAGTTTTTGTTAAGCTACGCTGTTGCGGCGGCCATTTAGCTTGCCAGTAAGAATCAAAACTATATATTAAAGGTTCGTTTAAAGTTAGCCAGAAATTAACATCTTTGGCAAATTCTTGGGCTATTTTATCAACAAATTTGGCAAAATAAAAAACGCATTTTTCACCCAGCCAACCCTTTCTGGCGGCAAACCAATCTGGCTCAGTCCAATGCCAGAGGGTAACGAACGGCTCTAGCCTTCTTTCTCTACAAGCTGTAATTACTTTATGGTAATGTTCTATCTCGCTCTGATCAAAAACTCCTGGCAATGGCTCAACCCGGCTCCATTCAATAGAAAAACGATAAGCATTATTATTTAACTGGCTGGCTAAATCTAAGTCAGTTTCATATAATTCATAAGAATCGCAAGCTTTGCCACTAATAAAATCTTTAGGATTGTCACCTCTTTTTTCCAGCCTAATAATTCTTCTTTTTGACTGCTCCCATTCACTCCAGTTATTAGTATTTTCCCCTTCTATTTGATGAGCAGAAGTAGCTGTCCCCCAAAAAAAGTCATCTGGAAATTTTAGTATTTTTTCATTATCCATGTTTTTTATAAGGCTCAAGAAAGCTTTAGAAGGCAAATAAGGGCTGGGAGGAATTTTAATCTTTTTGCCCTCTTTCCCCTCTTTGCCTGATTAACCATCTTTCTCCTCTATAATATTATAACAAAATAATTGACTTTTGGCTAAAATTATTATAGCATTAGGAAATAAGTCAGCGCTTTAAGCAGACTATACTTCCCCTCCTTAGATAAGGAGGGGTTGGGGGTGGTTGGATATAAATTTTCAACACCACTCCCGCCTGCCAATGCTTGCCTGCCCACTCGTAAGCTTGCATTGCAGGCGGGGTACTAGCGGGCAGGCCTGTCCCCTCCTCACTTAAGGAGGGGGCGATATAAAACATTAAATTAATACACATGAATGTCACAGAGTTAGCCAGAATTTTAAAAATCCCAACCCAAGAACTGCGCGACAAACTACCACAGCTTGGTTTTGATATTGGTCAAAAAGCTATAAAAATTGATAATCGAACTGCTAATAGAATAATTAAGGAATGGCCAAGATTAATTAAAGAGCTAAAGGCACGAGAACAGCAAGAAACAGAAGCAAAAGAAAAAGAAATTAAGCAAGTAATAGTTAAAAAAGAAATTAAAATTCCTGGCTTTATTACAGTACGAAATTTTGCTCAAATAACCAACATCCCAGTTAATCAAATTTTAGCTGAATTAATGAAAAATGGGGTTTTTACTTCGCTTAATGAACGTATTGATTATGAAACAGCAGCTATTATAGGCGCTGATCTTGGTATTGAAGTAAAGCTTGACCAAGAACTAGACCAAGAGGTTGAAGATAAGGGTAAAAAAATTATACACCTGTTGAGCAAAGAAGATCAAGCTAAAATGCAACACCGTCCCCCAGTAATTGTTGTTATGGGACATGTTGATCATGGTAAAACTAAGTTGCTTGACTCTATTCGCAAAACACATGTAATTGATACTGAAGCAGGCGGTATTACCCAGCATATTGGTGCTTATCAAGTTGAACGACAAGGTAAAACTATTACTTTTATTGATACACCTGGTCATGAAGCTTTTACTGCGATGCGATCAAGAGGCGCTAAAATTGCTGATATTGCTATTTTGGTGGTGGCAGCTGATGATGGTGTTAAGCCGCAAACTATTGAAGCTTTTCGTATTATTGAAGCAGCTAAACTGCCTTTTATTGTAGCTATTAATAAAATTGACAAGCCGGAAGCTAATATTGAAAAAACTAAACAAGAATTAACTAATCAACTTAAAATAGTTCCGGAAGATTGGGGTGGTAAAACAATTTGTGCTCCTATTTCAGCCAAACTTGGTCAAGGTATTGATGACTTATTAGATATGGTTCTATTAACCGCAGATTTAGAAGCTAATAAAATGAAGGCGAACCCTGATACAGCTGCGATTGGAACAATTATCGAATCCCGTATTGACAAAGGTGAGGGTCCGGTAGCTACAGTCTTAGTGCAAAATGGTACTTTAACAATCGGCGATGCAATATGTTTTAATAAACAGCTTTGTGGCAAGGTACGAGCATTAAAAAATTATCTTGGTTTAAATATTAAATACGCCACTCCTGGTATGCCAGCTAAAATAATCGGTTTAAAAATTGCACCGGCTGTTGGTGATGTCCTGCAAGTTGGTCAAGGAGAAAAAATGAAAACTAAACAAATTAGGCGAGATTTAGCTGAACCAGCAATGCAAAAGTCAGAAGAGGAGAAAAAAGAAAGTAGTCTGGCTAAAAAGATTAACCTGATTATTAAAAGCGATGTCCTGGGCAGTGGCGAAGCTATTGAAGAGTCGCTAGCTAAAATAGAAATACCAGAAGTAAAAATAAATATTATTAAAAAAGGTTTGGGTAATATCACCGAAGGTGATATTGCTCAAGCTGAAGCAAATCATGCCCAAATCATTGGTTTTAATATTAAACTGCCCCCGGCCGTTGAAGAATTAGCGCGAGAAATAAATGTAAAAATTAAAATTTATAATATCATTTATGAATTAATTAATGATATTAAGATTCAAGTTGAGGAGCAAATAGAGCCTGAAATTAAACGAGTTGACCTGGGTAAATTGAAAGTGTTAGCTATCTTTAGAACCGAAGCCAAGGGACAAATTATTGGTGGCAAAGTAACTCAAGGTAAAGTTGAGACTGATAGTTTAATCGAGGTAATGCGTGATCAGCAAATTATTGCCACCGGCAAGCTATTAAAATTACAAGCTGGCAAACAAGATGTTAATGTTTGTCAGAAAAATCAAGAGTGTGGTATAGAATACCAGGGTAAACCTATTGTTAAAGAAGGTGATATTTTACAAATTTATAAAAAGGAAAAAACTATTAAAAAAATATAACTAATGCGAAATAAATATGCGAAACTACGAAAATGCAAAACTAATTTTCGTATTTTCGTAGTTTCGCATATAATTTGTAGTTTCGCATAATATATGTCAAGAATAGATCAAATTAATAAATTATTAAGAAATGAGCTGGCAAATTTAATTAACCAAGAAATAAGTTTAGATAATGGTTTAATTACAGTAAGTTATGTAGACTGCTCTAAAGACCTTAAGGGAGCAAAAATTGCTATTTCAGTTTTACCAGAAAATAAAACTGGATCTGCTTTAAAAAAATTGAAACAGCATTCTTGTCAATTCTACCAAGTTCTTAAAAAGAAATTAAATCTAAAAAGTATTCCCAGATTTAACTGGATAATCGATAATACAGAAAAAAATGCTGCTCAAATTGAAAAAATATTAAAACAAATCAGGGAGGAAAAATAATTTTTCTCACTATGGAAAATAATCTTTATCATAAAATTTTTGAGCAAATCAAATCAGCAAATAATATACTGCTCGTCACCCACGACACCCCTGATGGTGATGCCTTGGCTTCTGTTTGCGCAATGATTGATTTGTTAGAAACTTTAACAAAACAATATTTTAGTTATTGCTATGACTTGCCACCCTATCAGTTTAATTTTCTGCCTCATCTTGAAAAAATTACTAATGATAAAAGTCAATTTGATTTTAAAAACTTTGATTTAATTATCGTGCTTGATTGCGGTAATTTAAATAGAACAAAGTTGGAAGAAGAAATTAATAATAAGACTGAAAACCAATTTATTATTGAATTTGATCATCATCTTAAAATGGACAGTTATGCTAACTTAGAAGCTAGAGATTCAACTGCTGCTTCAACAACTGAAGTTATCTATCATTTTATAAAAGCTAATCAAATAAAAATAAATAGGAATATAGCAAATTGTATTTTAACTGGTATATTAACTGACACCGCCAACTTTCTTTATCCCTCAACATCTCCAGCTACAGTAGAAATTGCTTCAGAAATGCTAACTAAAGGAGCAAGATTACCGCAAATTATGGAAAATACTTGGCGTAATAAAAGCTTAGCTTCTATGAAAATTTGGGGCAAAGCCATGTCTCGTTTGCAAATTAATCCTCGCTATAATTTTGCTTTTACTGTTTTGACTTTAGCTGATATTAATGACACAGGAGTAACTGAAGAAGAATTAGAGGGTATTGCCGGCTTTTTAGGTAATCTGCATAAGGTAAAGGGTGTATTACTTTTAAGAGAACAACCTAATAATATTGTTAAAGGTAGTCTTAGAACGTCTGATCCAAAAATAAATGTTGCTCAACTAGCTCAAACTCTTGGCGGTGGCGGGCATATTAAAGCATCAGGATTTAAAATTCCGGGACAGCTGCAACAAACAGAGAATGGCTGGCAAATAACTTGACTTTAAATATATTGTAGATTAAAATCAAAGTATAATTATTAATAAAATAACTTATAACTTATAACTGATAACTCGTGAAAAAGCAACAAAAACGAGTTATAAGTTATATGTTATTAGTTATAAAAAATTAAAACATGCCGCTGATTCCAACCGTAATAGAAAAATCAGGTCAAGTTGAGCGAGCTTATGATATTTATTCTCGCTTGCTTAAAGACCGTATAATTTTTTTAGGCGAAGTAATTACTGATCATGTCGCTAATATTATAATTGCTCAATTTTTGTTTTTAGATGCAGAAAATAAAGACAAGGATATTAAATTCTACATTAATACCCCTGGTGGTTCAGTTACCGCCGGCATGGCAATTTATGATACTATACAGTATGTTAAAAGTGATGTTTCTACAATTTGCGTTGGCATGGCTGCTTCTATGGGCGCAACCCTTTTAGCTGCTGGCGCCAAAAATAAAAGATTTACTTTGCCTAATTCAGAAATCCTAATTCATCAGGTCATGGGTGAATTTGGCGGACAAGCTACTGATATTAAAATTAGAGCCGAACATATCTTAAAAATAAAAGATCGCTTAAATAAAATTTTAGCTAAGCACACTGGACAGAAAATTGAAAAAATAGAAAGAGACACTGACCGCGATCGCTTTATGACTGCTGAGGAAGCTTGTAAGTATGGGATTGTTGATAAGATAATTACTAAGTAAAATAAGATAATTTAAAATATGAAACATAAAACACGCCAAATAAGGCGTGTTTTAAAATACTTGATTTAATAAAATTTATATCAATTTTTAGGCACTGGCAACCCAATTTTTTGTAATGGCAAATAATTAAAGTGAGCCTCCCCCACCACAGGTGGGGGCTTCTATCGGTAATTAACGTTATTTAAAATAATTTAAGTTGGTTTGGGTTAACCTCGTCTGTATGGTGATGCTTGATGTAGTTTTTGATTATTTCTGCTGTAACTTTATCGCCCACTGTTCTGACGAAGA
>Ga0180007_10006357_pt1 | contig 11559 bp, 13 predicted proteins | sample MM_PC_MetaG_FD_121122 | JGI IMG/M metagenome (GOLD analysis project Ga0180007, IMG submission 121122) | Groundwater microbial communities from the Aspo Hard Rock Laboratory (HRL) deep subsurface site, Sweden - MM_PC_MetaG | ecosystem: Environmental > Aquatic > Deep subsurface > Groundwater...
CTTTTAAAGCAAAAAACAAAAGACGGGATATCCAAACTGATGAAGCAATTAACCAATGCTTATACTCTCTTTTTTAACCAAAAAAATAAAAGAATAGGGGGACTCATGCAAGGCAGATTTAAGGCGGCGCAAATAACCAATGATAACTTACTTATTCATATACTCCGCTATATTCACCTGAATCCCGTATCCTCAAACCTTATCCCGGGTATAAATACCTATTATCCGTGGTCTTCTTATTCTGATTATTCGGAGCAGGAAACCAATTTAGCCTGCTCCAAGGATGAAATTTTATCTTATTTTAAATCTTTGGAGGATTTTGAAAAGTTTCACAAAGACCAGGAAGATTATGCAAAAGAGCTTGAAAAAATCAAGCATCTAGCTATAGATTAGAGGTGGATTAGGGGTTGAACCCCTAATCTTTAAACAAGATGAGTTATAACCCAAATAAACCAACTTTGGATATATCAAAAATAAATCTTTTTTTCGCTGTCGCTTGCTATAGGGGGCTGGTAACTTTTCAATTCTTTGTCAGTTTTCTCAAGCTTGGCGCTGTTTTAAACCAGCACGGAATTTCTCATAATAACATGGGGTTTGTAACAAACGATAGTCTAATTACCAGAGCTAGAAATTCCCTGGTGGCAATGTTTTTGGAGAATAAATCTGCTACCCATTTGATGTTTATAGATTCAGATATAGGTTTTGATCCCCAGGATATTGTAAAGATGTTAAAACACGATCAAGGCGTGGTAGCAGGCGTTTATCCCAAAAAACAGCTTAATTGGGAAAAAATTATTAAAGCTTCCAAAGAGTCAAGGAGCGATCTTGAGCAGGCAGGAGCGGAATTTGTGATGAATCTTAAATCTTATAGCAATGATCCAAAAAAACCTAAATATAATCAGCATGGAAATTTAATAGAGGCCCTAGATGCCGGTGCTGGTTTTATTCTTATCAAAAGGGAAGTGATAGAAAAAATTATTAAAGCCTTTCCCGAACTCCGTTACAATGATAATTCCAAGAATGACCCAAAGTATAAACCTTACTATTATAGTATTTTCGACACAATGATTGATCCTGAAGATAAAAAATATCTCTCAGAGGATTTTACTTTCTGCAGGAGATGGCAAAGTCTTGGAGGAAAAATATGGATAGATCCCACAGTTAAACTCACCCATGCAGGGGATTATACATACACAGGAGAATTTTTAAAGTATTTCAAACCAAAGCCTTAGGGGTTCAACCTCTAAGATGCCTCTAGGGTGTTTTTCCTGTTGACAAAAGTCCATTGAAATCTGTTAAATTATAGATACTCTCATGGCAACAAAAACCGCAAAAAAAATGATAATGAAAATACCGGATATCACTAAACTTAGATATAAAAGAAAAGGGAAATGCAACCGGTGCGGAGCCTGTTGTCTAGTTGAAGACCCCCCTTGCCCGTACCTTAAAATAAAAAATGGGAAAGCAACCTGTTTGATATTTAATTCACCAGATAGACCAGAAAGATGTAAATGGTTTCCAGAATTGCCACCCATACCAAGACAATTCAAGAAATGCGGGTATTACTTTGAAGATACTTGGGAAGATAATAAAAAAGTAAAACATCGTTTAGACTAATATGCCAATATCAGTTACTGGAAAAAATTATGCACTAATAAGCACCTGTGACCTTACTTCGTCTCAAGGGGCGTGGTCTGGAGTTGACACTCCTGATACGGTTGACAAGAAACAGGGAGATGCTTCGCTTTGCGGAACCTTAAAGGCTGCGGGGAACAACATCACGACTTTTATCCCGACTGGTTCCCCGACAACCAAGCTTAATCTTTCAAATAAGCATGTTCGGTTCTGGCTTCTTATCACATCTGGCGGATTGGTTAATACTTATGCTTTGGGCGGCATCCAGTTCTGGGCGACTAACGGAACGCAAACTGGATACTGGTATGTTGGCGGCAGGGATACTTACCCTGGCGGATGGTATAACTTCGTTGTTGATATGTCAAAACCCGTTGATAATGGAACAAAACCGTCAGATATGACCCAGATTACGCAGATAGGAACTTGCCATAATCTGACTGCTGCTGGCAAGAACGTTGACAATATATGGATAGACCATTTTTCTGTGTGCGATGGGTTGGTGGTTTCTGGAGATATTGATACGGGAGTTATGACTTGTGGTGCCAATTCAGCAGGAACATATACGAGGTCTGCGGGAAGTTTTTTAACAGACGGATTCAGGGTGGGTATGGATTTCACGGCAAGTGGATATGCCAATAGTGGAAATAATGGAAATAAGACAATATCAACCGTAACCGCAACAGTGATTACCGTAACCGATGCTACGGGTATGGTGACCGAAACTGGCGATGCCGATGAAAGAATACGTGGTTATGTGGGGCTACAGGAGGTTTTTGCGGTTACCGATGTTCCCTCAACGGCTCATAGCACCGGCATACTTACAAGAAAGGCGGGAGTTTATTGTCTTGTAGGTTCTTTGGAGGTCGGTCTTGCTACCTCGTTGACCAGGTTTCAGGTAAAATCACAGGCTGTTGTATTTGAAAACAGACCGAATAAGGACGGGACATTAAATCATATAAATTCCAGTTTAATGAAGATTCTGGTTACTGACAGCGGAGATACCAACTACACAACTGAGTTCATTTTAGGAGCCAAGTCTGGAACACAGGGAATTAGCGGTTGCACGGTAAGATCACAGTCTGTTACACAGTTATCCAAGTTTTCAGTAGATGCTTCGGGGGCAAATGTAGATAATTTCAAACTATATGGAACAAGTTTTTTGGGGGCAACAACCATTTCATTGCCCGCTAACGCTGCTACTGCCGAAGTGTTGAACTGTAACTTTGAAGCGTGCGGTCAGGTGGCGGCAGATACCTGCGTGGTTAAATACTGTAACTTCATTTCAGCAGATTCTGCCGTTGATGCCGCAGTTTTAATAAATGATGACCCGCATTATGTAACAGATTCCAATTTTATCAGTTGTCCCAAAGGGATTGAGTTAGACACGGTGGGGGATGCCGAGTACAGCTTTACAAACCTGTTATTCTCTGGAAACACTTATGATGTCAATAATACTTCTGGAAGTTCTCTGACGGTAATGAAAGCGGGTACATCAAACCCCACAACTTACACTGGTTCTACAGTTACCTTTGCCGGTTCTGCCTCACTTGTGATAGACATTGTTGATGCAGATGGCGATGCAATTACCGAGAATTGCGAAGTAACAATTGTTAGAAATTCCGACACGACAATCTTGTTTGAGGAAGACAACATTGTTGACGGTTCAACAACTTATGACTATACAACAGGTGGAGGCACGGTTACTTATATCAATATTCACAATGTGACGGGCTATCAGTCAAAAACCATGAATAACTATACCCTTCCTAGCACTGGAACTACGACTTTAACAGTCCAGCTTGATAATGATCCTTATTATGCAAATCCCTAACTTTAGGGGTTCAACCCCTAAGATTTTGACCCCTTTACAAAAGAAAAAAAGTTATGTTATGGTGGTTATATCATAGAATGATTGCCAAAAATGCATATGCTGCCCCCGGGCAGTTATTACAAGTTGAGTTACCCTTAAAAGGGTTCATTTTTACGCCTCTTCCTTCTTCGTCTCAAAGTAAAATTTTAAAGCAAAAGGAGACAATAGATGGCTAAACTTGTTGATCCGGATTCACTAAATCAAGCCACAGAAGTTGTTATTGATACTACCGGAAAAACCATTCAGTTGCTTGTTGCCGGTAATCTTAACGACGATGCGCCGGGTTCAACCTCCGGTGTAACCATGCAGGCCGTCTATTCATTTTTGAAAGAAGAATGGAAAACAGATGCCGCCTTAAACAAGTTTAAATTCCCCATCAAGATGTTTACTAAAACCGATGGGCAATTCCAAAATGGCTGGGATTGGGAAGATGCACAGACCAGGCAACTGGTGCGTGATGCAGGCTGGACGGAAATAACAGGCGATAAGTATGCCGGACTAATCTCCTTAGGTAACTTTGATGATACGGGTGACCAGGGATACTATCTACAGACAACGGGTTTTGATGGCACAACCGCGGACTTTGACAAAACAGGAAACGTCAACGAAGGGATTATGATTTATAATGCCACAGGTCCTGTAGATTACACAGACTACCTAAAAGCTTTCCTGCGTATTCAAGGAAAACTGTACTCCGAATACAACCTGCTTTCCGAACAGGGCATCTCCGCGCTTGAACCTGTCCTTTACCGTCTGCCTCTTTCCAACTCAACAGACCTTAAAGTAACCGAGTCAGACGCAAACATTGATGCAAATACTCCCTACACCGGAATGAAAATCAACTATCTTAAGGGTAGCGGATTTACCACTTGGGCTAATTCAACACTTTACGCAGCAGGAGCAGTTGTCCAAGAAGCGAGCGGTTCTCCGAAAAGATGGTTTTTTACTCCGGCAGGTGGAACATCAAGCGGAACTGATGTCCAAGATGATTCAGGTGTTACCGACTGGGAAGCTTATGACGGGGAGGAATCAATTAACGGTGTCTATTATGCCTTTAATCGCGTAATCACCGGAAATGGCGGGACAGACCGTGAAATCTATGATTGGGCAATGCGTCAGCTCCGGAAGACAAGCGATATTAACGCCGATGATACTCCCTCATCCAATCAGCAAGGATTTGGTACGGTAAAAGGTAATATTGCTGTGCCGCTGGCTGAATATGTCGGCGATACGCTAAAGCCCAAGGGAGGCGTATTGCTTCGAGGATTTGCTTCTGCTTCAACCAACAATATTATCCACAGAGATATTACCGTTGATGGCGGCGGTTTAGATTCCGAGTATGTGCCGGTTACTTCTACCGAGCGGCCATTCCCGACTGTGGCATCCGGAACCCTTGAATTCTCGGCAAACCTTGTTAGCGAAGATGATGCAAATACAAAATACACCATGTACTTTACAACCAACCCCGGCGGGAATTTCGACACATCCTCCGCTATTATTGTGCAGGATAATTCTAGTACGGATATTACTGGACAGATTACAGCTGCCAGTATTAACTGGGATTTTGACTATACCAACAATGCCCAAGGCGGACGGACTCCAAACACCGATGCGGCGGTGACTGTTGTTGCGCAAGGACTTCCGGGAGCAGAATGGACAATAGCTACAGCCACAATCACTGCTTCATCCGGACAAACTATTACTGTTACTGCCAATGACGAGAGGAACTATTCCAACCCGGCTTAATATGGATAAACTGACTAGAAGAAACATAAGGTATATTTGCTTCAGGCTCCAAACAGAGGCTCTGGGCGGTGTTAAAGCAAAGAAAGAAGAAGAGGGAATAATGCAGTTTGTGGATGAAGTTAAAGAGCATATGGAGTCACAGGATGACTTCGGGGGCTGGGATAAATTTGGAAAAACTTGGGATGTAGATGATAATTCACCTTTGGTGGCAGTTAAAAGAATTTCCAGTATCCAGACTCAGTGGAACAAAATTTTAACAGAAGAAGCTAAAGAATTGCCTGCGGAAGAAGAGAAAAAATTCTTAACCAACAAACTATCAGAAAAGGTGCAGGAAAGAAAAAAAGAGGCTGAAACAAAAACAGCCGTACCTGAAGAAGAACACAAAAAAGAAGAAGAACCCAAAAAGTTTTTAGAAAGCGATTTAAAAATTAAAGTCCAGGAGAGAAAAGGGCAATCCAAAAAGGTCAGTTTTTGGGACAAGTTGAAATAATTTGGGAATCATTTGATATTTTTAGACCTTCTTTTTACCAGTTGATTAATTGATTTTTTTCTGTTAAAAAATATAGCAAATGGCTCAAAAAATGACTTATGATACCGACAATAAATTGTTTGTCCTTAATGATGGGGTAATTTCCTTTGATGTGGTGGTTGATTTATATTCGGATGCCAAAGAAGACTGGCTGACAGACACACTGCTGAATAAGTTTAAATTTCCCCTGCTGGCCATTGGCGGGCAGGGCATCGGAGGCGGACAGGTTATCTCTCCCTATATCATGTTAAGATACGGCTGGAAAATCAGGCCCCATGAAGCTGATCATATTTTGACAGTGGCAGGTAATCTTATTACCGACGATGAAACAACTCCCTATGCTAGTGTTTTGGGGGATTATCAGGTTGTTATCAAGTCAATTGTATCTGCTAACTCTTTAACAACGGCAGGTGTGGGTATCACCAGCACTGATTTGGCCAATATTGCCGACGGGGTCTGGGACGAACTTCTCGCCGACCATATAGCAATAACAGGATCCGTCGCCAAGACCCTTAAAGATATCAAAACCAGAGCCACTTTGGCTTCACTAAAGTAATTTCCATACCATAAAAGCTGCGCTTATATTTTCAGCTTCATCGGAAAAATCGTGGATAATCTTTGCTCCGCTCTTGCGGTAAAACTCCAGGGCAGCATTGTTAGTATCACTTACATAGGCATAAATAGACTTAATGCCCAAAGTTTTTGAGCGTTTGATAACTTTATTAAAAATTTGGGTAGCTTTTCCTTTCCTTCTAAATCCAGGCTTAATATACATATACATAAGCTCAAAAGACGAAATATCAATCTTAAAATCTTCCCCAACCCAACCTTCTTCCTTAAATGTTTTTTCCCATTGCTTCATCTTAAGAGGCGACAGCGATAAAATACAAAAACCAATATTCTCTTCCCCTTCTTTTTTAAAATAAGCATGCATGGCAACCGGAATACCTTTGAGTTTACTGTTATCAAAATCTTTTTTTATCCTGTCGATAAAATGTCGGTACTTTGGGTCATCGCCGATAATTTTTACTACTTCCTCAAAGTTTTGTTGAGTCATACTAATATATAAGTATATGCTATTCGGTTTTTCCTTGTGGTATTATTAAGTTGTGATAAGACTTCTGCCCTTTATTTTAGTGCCTATTTTGATCCTGGCAGGCTTAGGATATTGGCGGTATCAGACCAGTAAAACCGGGCTGGCTACTCCTCAAGAAAGTGAACAGGACCAGCAGCTAATGGAAGTGCCTAAGACTCTGCCTAATGCCACTTTAGAAGATCGGGTCAAGGTTCTGGAGGATTTAGTCGTAAAGTTGGTGACTTCTGTCAATTCATTAAAATCCCAAATCTCCCCAGTCAATACTTCTCCCTCGGATTCAAGGTTATCTGATTTAGAAGCAGCTGCTACAGAGCTTAAGGCCCGGGTTTCAGCCTTGGAAAAAGCCACATCTGCTCCGGCAGCCTCTTCGGGTAAGTCCACAGTCTATATACCGCTAGGGGCTGGCGGATCTTGGACAGACATAGACTGGCTTATTTTAACTGAATATGAAGTGTCTTTAAATCCGGATAATTACTTGGGATACTCAGGCATGAATTTAGAGGTTAACTTCAGATTGGCTGAACCTTCCGGTACAGGTTCAGTCAGGTTATATAATGTAACTGACAATACGGCTATATCATCTCAAGTGGATACTACCTCGTCCAATTTTACTCTTTTTTCCACATCTTCATTCAAATTACCTGCAGGTACAAAAATTTACCGGTTGCAGGTTAAAAGCACGGATAGAAAAGAGCTGCATATCCAATCAGCCAGGATTAAGGTAAATTTCTAAAGAACTTAAATTATAATGTATTCTCCAGCATTTTGTGGATTCTTTTCCAACCAGCACTGGTTTTAAAATACTTTTCACAATTTATTGCGTCTTCCTTAATTTTAAAGCCAGAGTAAAAAATTATTTCATATGGAATATTGGGTTTAGTAGCCTTATTTTCTCCGTTGTTATGAGATTTGAATCTATTTCTTAAGTCTGGAGTGGAACCAATATACAGCTTGCCATTCTTAAGGCTTCTTAAAATATAGCAGTAATACATAATTTAATTGTGGCAGGCCACAACTATTCTCGTCAAGCTTTGAGATAGTTAGAGTATATATTTTTATTTTATAAAGCGGTTTACCGCAACTACGAGTGTTAACCACGATTAGTTTACATAATTGTGGTTAACGAGCTAGTTGTGGCAGGGGCGGAAGGAATCGAACCCTCGTCATGGCTTTTGGAGAGCCAGGTCCTACCACTGAACGACGCCCCTAAATACTCCAGTTAAGTATATCAAAAATAACAGAAAATGGGTGATTAAAGCTTAACTTCCGTGTGCGGAGTAGATTTTCTGCAGTGTTTACAAAATTTACTCAAAGTAAGCTTTTCTTTTATATTTACCGTGTTTTTTGATGCAGTATAATTCCTGTTTTTACAGGAAGAACACTGGAATATAAATAAATTTCTATTACCCTTTTTTGCCATAGGCGATAGTATATCACAATGGAGCCGACAGCGGGAATCGAACCCGCGACCCTTTCCTTACCATGGAAATGCTCTGCCACTGAGCCATGTCGGCATTGGGAGCCCCCTGACAGAACTTCGCTTCGCGTAGCCCCGATTAACATCGGGGAGTGAACTGCTAATTCTGTGGAGCCGATGGGGAGTTTTGCAATCCCGACCTTTGCTTTACAAAAGCACTGCTCTACTTCTGAGCTACATCGGCATAACAATTGTAATTTTAACAAATAAATTGAGAATTATACAGAAGAGGTTGTAAATAACTGGAAGACCCGCTTACAAGAACCGAAGCGGTAAATCTTCCAAAAAACTAAATAATTCCTCCCTACTATAGTCGTTAGCCAAATTTTTCCCTCCGTATATCGAGGTGGGTATCCTGTCACGTTCATGTAAACTGAACGTGAACTCCGGATTCCCGTAAAGAAACAAAACAGGGAAGAAAAATATTTTGGCTTTAAACGTGCTATGTAGGGCAGTCCTTCAGGCCATCTACTAAATGTCCTTTAGGATAATTTTATCGTATTACTTAAAACATGAATTGTCAAGTGAGAGGTGCGTAAGATATACTATGAGGATGGAAAAAAAGGATAATCCCGCTTTGATATTTATTTACCTCACGGTTTTTATCAACATCATCGGTTTTGGTATGGTTTTTCCTCTTTTGCCGTATTATGCCAGGGAATTCCAAGCTTCGGAAACTGTAATTGGGTTTTTGGCGGCTTCATTCGCCATAGGCGAGTTTTTCTTTGCCCCGCTTTGGGGCAGGCTTTCGGACAGATTCGGCCGCAAGCCTATCTTGCAGCTATCGCTTTTGGGTATTTCTGTTGCCTTTTTTTCTTTTGCAATTGCCAATACACTGACCGCCCTTTTTGTTTCACGGTTCCTGCAAGGGGTTTTTGCGGCCGGAGCATTTACCTGTGCTGCAGCTTATGTTGCCGACATTACTACCAAGAGCGGGCGGATTAAAGGAATGAGCCGCCTTGGAGCTTCTATTGCCACCGGCTTTATGTTCGGACCGGCAATAGGGGGGATTTTATCTTCGCAAAGTCACCAGCTGCCTTTTTTTATGGCCGCCATCTTGACAATCTTCAACCTGGTTTTTGTTCAGTTACTACTTAAAGAATCATTAAAAATTAAAGAGGAAAAATTGGTTTTGAAAGAAGGTTTTTTAAATGTTAAGGCCATGTATAAAGGACTTAAGGGAGAGCTTGGCACTCTTTTTGTACTCATTTTCCTTTGGTCTTATGCTTTGTCAAATAATCATGTGGCAATACCGCTTTTCGGCACGGAAGTGCTGGGGGTAACGGCTGTTTTAATCGGGATATTCTTCTCTTTACAGGGTTTGACCTCCGGTTCGGTGCAGTGGTTTTTGTTGGAAAAGATTACCCAAAAATTTGGGGAACATAAAACTATCTTTTTGGGACTGGGACTAATGGCGGTAAGCCTATTTTTACTGCCGTTTTCCCCGGTATCTTTGATGATGGCATTTCTGATGATGAGTTTTACCTTTGGATCTGCCGTCATCAGGCCTACTCTGCAAACCCTTGTTTCCAAGCAAACCCATGAAGGTCAGGGAACAACCATGGGAGTAGCAGGGGCTTTTGAGAGCTCAGGCAGGATTTTCGGGCCCATATTTGGAGGATGGTTGTTTTCTACCTTTGGCTTTCACGCGCCCTTTGCCGTTTCGGCAGTACTGATTTTTGTTGCGCTTACTTTTATAGCCCGAATTAAAAATTTCTTTGGCAGTTAAAATCCCAGAATGCGGGAGAGGAACCCTACGAAGAATCCAAGGATTGTATGAAGAAGAGTGCTTTGTCCAAAGGGAATCATCAGCATTATCAAAAGAATAAAAAATCCATACCGCTCCAGTTTTTGATATTCCCTTGCCAGATTCAATGGCAGTTGAGAAAGAAGTATTTTTGATCCGTCCAAAGGTGGGATGGGGAATAAATTAAATATTCCCAAAACCAGATTGATTAAAACCGTAAAGCGCAATACCGATCCCAGTAGAACAGGAAAGGTTTGGGGTAGGGCATTTAAGATATGGAAAATTATGGCCGCTATAATTGCTAAAGAGAAATTGGCCAAAATGCCTGCGGCAGAAACAAAAAGTTCGCCGCGCCTTAAGTTGGTAAAATTTAAAGGGTTGACAGGTACGGGTTTTGCCCAGCCAAAAAGAATAGGGGATCCGGTAAAGATTAAAAGGGCGGGGAGTAAAATAGTGCCGATAAGGTCTATATGGGGGATCGGGTTTAAAGTTAGGCGTCCGGCATGCTGGGCTGTATGATCGCCGAATTTCAAAGCCACAAAGCCGTGCATGACCTCGTGGATTATGACCGAAAACAGTAATATTATTATTGATAAAGCAAATACTTCAGGCATATGTTTGAAAATTTAATTATTGAAAACTCATTGTAAATTGTAAATTGTAAATTGTAAATCGGTATGTTAAACTTAGCCTCATGTTAGCATGTTCAAAGTGTAGAAAAGGTAAAAATATTGTGGCGTTTTCCCGTCACAAAAAGGGTTCATCCGGTGCAGGGGGAGTCTGGGCTCTTCGTGCCCCAATTTATAAAAAGGCACAAAAACCAAATCTCCATATCTTCAAAGGCCAAAAATATTGCACAAAATGTTTAAGGAAAGTTAAAAAACCTCTAAGCCGAAGCCTGCTGAAGAAAGTTAATGTTTAAATTCTCTAAACTCATACGGACAGAAGTTATGTCTATTTACACCGCGTCTTGCTTGATATAACACGGACTCCGGATCAAGTCCATCAGCTCTAATTTGATCAGCAGGAATTTTCTCTCCCCGGAGTAATCTAAACGCATAATCTGTCATAAGTTTGGTTGTTTTCGGAGGTAATTTTTTTAACGATCTGTCGTTTTCGTATACTTCTGTTGCCTGATTAATCATTGCCGTTACAGCATTAGGATCGCTTCTGTCAAAATTACAGACTAGAATATCAGGTACTTTTTTGGTTTTTTCCACTGCTTCAATCATAAATTTTAGGAAAATCGGGGTAGCCATTTAGAAAGTCCAATTTCGGTATAGCTTTTTTGCCCTCCATCTGCATCATATTATTTGGTAAGAGTTTAACAATTTTTCCGTTCCATTTAGTCCAAGCGCTTGGCCAGGGGTAATATGCTCTAATCATTTTGTCCAGTTGTTGCTGGTCTGGTGGAGAAGAAATGTCAAAACAACCGTCTTCTTTTGTTAATACTTTACAA
>Ga0180007_10006358_pt1 | contig 11557 bp, 9 predicted proteins | sample MM_PC_MetaG_FD_121122 | JGI IMG/M metagenome (GOLD analysis project Ga0180007, IMG submission 121122) | Groundwater microbial communities from the Aspo Hard Rock Laboratory (HRL) deep subsurface site, Sweden - MM_PC_MetaG | ecosystem: Environmental > Aquatic > Deep subsurface > Groundwater...
CTATGTTACCGATGAAGACTATATCGGAATCGATGAAGAAGAGATTTGCATAAACAGGAAATATTGCCAATTCTGGTGTGATTGTGTGATCAGCGCCATTGACCATGTCCAGTATCTGGACAGAATCGATGAATACTTCCATATGAGATGTGTGGATACGGATCAATATGTTGCGGCAGAACCACCGGACAATAAAATTCCGGTGATTCTGCATGCCTGTAATCATCGCCATATTAAGGGAACGGACTTTCTGATCGAAACGATTGAAACGCTTAAGAAGGAAGGTGTGGCCTGCCGGTTGAATCTGCTGGAAAACAGACCCCATGGAGAAGTGATTCGTGCCGTTCATGGCGCCGATATTATTGCGGATCAATTTCTCATTGGTGCATATGCCCGATTTTCAATCGAGGCAATGGCCTTGGAAAAGCCTGTGGTGTGCTACCTGAGGGAAGATCTTTTCCCTTTTAACCCAATTTGGAAAGAATGTCCCATTGTGAATGCAGATCCGGATTCTTTGAAGGAGAAGTTAAGGGAATTGATTCTGATGTCGTCCAAAGATAGATTGGAGATAGGAAAAAACAGTCGAAAATACGTTGAAAAGTATCATTCCCAGGCGTATGTCGGTAGAAGATTAAATGAGATTATCATGAGAATCTGGAAGCAGGGCGAGCCAGAGGGGGCTTGCCCTGTGTCATAAGCCTGTCCCAAGAGACGATTTAATGTGACGCATAAAGGGAATGGGGGTTCCGGAAAATGCAGACCCTAATCTATTGGCACAATTGCAGTAGAAAACAGGAAGAAGAAAAATGCGTAATTTTGAAGAAGAGATCAAGGAAGGGCAGCGGTTCGAATTTGGTAAAAATTGGCAGGGGTTTTTATCAACCCTAACAGAAGAAAGAATTCAAATCGCAAAGGCATCAATTAAAGAAATGCTGAAAATTGATGACTTGATTGGCAAGACCGTTTTAGATATTGGGTCTGGCAGTGGCTTGTTTTCATTGGCAGCGCGCAAGCTAGGAGCAAAAGTCCACTCATTTGATTATGATCCGGCATCGGTTGCCTGCACAAAGGCTCTTCGTTCGCGATATTTTCCACATGATTCCCATTGGATTGTTGAAGAAGGCTCTGTTTTGAATACTGATTTCCTTAAAACGCTGGATTGTTTTGATATCGTTTATTCCTGGGGGGTTTTACACCACACAGGAAATATGTGGTTTGCCCTTGAGAAAATCACCTCTCTTGTGAATAAGAATGGCACACTCTTTATCGCAATATACAACGACCAGGGCAACATATCGAGGTTTTGGAAAAAAGTAAAGACATTCTATTGTTCCGGGCTGTTAGGGAAAAGCCTTGTCTCCTGTATTTTTATCCCCTATCTTTTTTTTATGGCATTGGGCTCGTGCATGCTGAGAAGGGAAAACGTATTTTCTGCATATAAAAAGGACCGGGGCATGTCAATTACCCACGATTGGTTTGACTGGATAGGCGGGCTGCCCTTTGAAGTTGCCAGTGTCGAGGAAATTTTTTCTTTTTTCCGGGACAGGGGATTTGTGCTCAATAATCTAAAAATCAATCACGGCTATGGAAACAATCAATTCGTTTTTGTCAGAGACACAGCCAAATGATGCCCCACAATTATAATATGGTCAACTTTAGATCATTTTTTAGATTTCACAAGAACCAATTGGTCAAAGGCCTGGTAAATTGAAAACCGAAAAGGGGTATTGGGAGTCTATCTGGAAGAAGGGCAGAATGGGCAGGCCTGTTGTTTGTCACAATAAAAATCCAAGATATTATGTTGAGCGGCATCTTTATGATTTTTTCCAGGAGGTCTTGGCTGAAAAGCGGGGTGGAGTATTGATTGAGGTGGGATGTGGCGGCTCTGAATGGCTCCCGTTTTTTGTAAAAGAATTTCAATTTCAAGTAACCGGTTTGGACTATTCTGCGGCAGGATGTCTTTTGGCCGAAAGCATTTTGAAACGAGAGCAGGTCAAGGGCACCATCATCAATGGAGACCTGTTTGCTCATTATAGTGATTTGGAGGGAAAATTTGATGTCCTCATAACAATGGGGCTTGTTGAGCATTTTGATAATAGTTCAGAAATCATATCGGCCTTAAGACGATTCTTAAAGCCAGGTGGCACTATGATAACCATTATTCCCAATTTGTTATCATTCCTTGGTCCTGTTCAGAAAATAATAAATATCCAAATTTACAACGCCCATCTGGCGATAAATAGAGAAGCGCTTGTAGCCGCCCACAAGAGGGCAGGAATGAGGGTGTTGAAAAGTGGTTATTCTGTCCTCTGCAATTTGGGTCTTTTGAATTTTAATGGCCTACTTCCACAGCATCCCCATTTATGGAAAATTATTCAAAATATTCTTGGCATTTGTAATGTCGGAAGCTGGTTTGCAGAGCTGATATTCCCATTTTTGAAACCCAATCGTGTTACCTCTCCCTATATCATTTGTATTGCGGAAAGATGAGATGCGGATAACCGATAACAGCAAGTTATAGAAACTATTTGACTTAAAATGAGGATGTGTGAATGAAATTTCCATTTAAAAAGGCGCTTGTAACAGGCGGTGCCGGTTTTATCGGGTGTAATCTTGTGGAAAAATTACTTGAAATCGGGGTGAGGGTTGTCAGTCTTGATAATTATAGTGCCGGGTGTAAGGAAAATATTGATCGGTTTTTGGGGAATCCGTTGTTTGAAGAGGTTGACGGGGATATAAGAGATGTCGCCCTTGTTCAAAAAATAATGAAAGATGTTGATATCATTTTTCATGAAGCGGTATCAAAAAAAACGGTCTGTTTGAAAGATCCGGGTGAAGACCTTTCAGTTAATGCGCTGGGAACCTTGACATTGTTAGAGGCTGCAAAAAAAGAAGGGGTGAAAAAATTTATATATGCATCCACAGGTTCCGTATATGGGGAAGCGCAATTTTATCCTGTGAATGAAGATCATCCGGTGAATCCGACTTCTTATTATGGTGTCAGCAAATTGGCAGCAGAAAAATATGTCACAACATTTCACCATCTTTACAAAATGGATGTAACCGTTCTGAGGCATTATCATGTCTACGGTCCCTGGCAGGATCCGGGCCCCTATGGCGGTGTGGTGGCAATTTTCTGCAGGCAGGCGTTGGCCGGTCAAAATCTGACGATTTTCGGGGACGGTACCCAGGAGCGATCGTTTACCTATGTTGATGATCTTGTCAATTTGAATCTTAAGGCGGCTGTTTCCCCGGATACAAAAGGAAAAGCATACAACTGCGCTTCGGGGGTCAAAATTCCCATCAATGAACTGGCAGCGCATGTGATCCGTTACAGCGGTAAAAAGTTGAAGATTGAGTATGGTGACTGGACAATAGGGGATATTAAAGTATTTGATGTGGATAATTCAAGGATTCGGGCACTTGGGGTATCATTCCCGACCCCTTTTTCTGATGGTTTGAAATACACATATGACTGGTTTGAAAAAACATCGAATTGGACCGGGGCACCTGTCATTTGATAAGCAAAAGTCCGGGCAAGGTTTCAAAGGAATTTTAATCATGAAAGAAAAAGTAACGGCGCTTATTTTCGGTTCGTTAAAATATGGTAACGCACACTATCGATTTGTTCGGGATCTGATTTCAAACATAGAAAAAATAGAGGGAATTGACCATATCCTCCTCTGTCTTATGGACGATGGAGACAGCCCGGATCTGACGGGGTATGGTCAACCGAAACGTCCATTGGATGTTGAAGTCTTTAATGAAGATTCCCTTGCCTTTTTTAAAAAGCTGTCACTGAAATATTCAACCGATATCTTTGTAAAAATCCATCATCCCTGCGGCTTTTTTTTCCATGAGATCGTGGGGTCCGCATTAAGGCTTTTTGAAAGGACCCATCCTGCGCTCATCTCATGTCTTCCGTTTGAGAGTTCTCCCGCCGCTGTCATTGATATATTTAAACCGGAGACAGATGGTCTTGTGTATACAGACTACAGATCGCATCTTCAGGCCCCCAATGCGGTAGTATTCGATCCGGAAAAGGAATTCCGCGGCCCTGCAAAAAAAGAACTCATGAAAAGATCCATTGAATTCCCGCAGGTCCTGATATTGGAGTTGTCAAAGGCGTGCAATTTAAGGTGTGAAAAATGCAAATACTGGAAAGAGGTTTACAAACCACAATTCATGTATGGGGATGTCCTTGAAAACCTATTAAGCGAAATAGAGAAATGGCCTGATAGAATGCGTCACTTGGATCTGACAGGACCTGGTGAACCTTTGCTGTTCAAGGGGTTTTCCTCTTTGTTATACCGCCTTGATAAAATGGATAACAACAGCGTCCTGTTCAATACAAATGGGATGTTGCTCAATAAGGAAAATATTGCCGCCATTTTGGAGACAAATACAACCGTTTGTATCAGCCTGGATGCTGCATGTGCTTCAACATATGATCTGCTTCAAAACGGCGGGAATTATCAGAGGGTTGTGGACAATATAGAATTGCTTCTTTCAAGGCGGAAAGCAACCAACGCCAGGGGAAAAATCGGGGTAAGCTTTGTGGTTTCAAACCAGAATGACAGGGAAAGGGATCTATATATCGAGCAATGGCGGGACCGGGTCGATTTTATCAGGTTCCAGGCATTGAATAAAGATGGTGTCGCAAACAGGGACAACATTGAAGGGCTGTTCGAGTGTGCGGATTTAACAGAGATCCGGTGTTATTTCCCGGAAAGAGTGGCATCCGTGAAAGCAAATGGAGATGTCTCTTTTTGTATCGGGAAAGCAACTGTCTGCGGCAACCTTCGTGAAGCATCATTGTACGACATCTGGAACGGTGAAAAAAGAAAACAGCTTTTAACGCGATATTACCGATCCATGGCACACGAAGACAATTATTGTGATAATTGCTATTCTCGGTTTTGTTATAACTTTGATGAAAAAACCGTGGATAAGCAGATGGTTGTTCAGAAAAACGCCATTGTTCATACGATTGCCCGGTTGAATTAGACTGTTTCTGCAAATAAAGGATTCCGCCGCCCGGTGTTAGCGCGGGGGGCTATTAAATGCAATTTATTCTTCCGGAGAAAATTTTTGAGAGTTTTAACATTATCATTCTGGGCATAGGGAGTATGATGCAACCGTTTTGCTTTGGCCATCGAAAAAAAAAGGTCCCTTTCAATTGTCCTTTTATCCTGTGGGGCGCAAGCCGGGGAGGAATGGATGCCCTTGTTAAATTGATTGATGCAGGGGAAATCGTTTCAGGATTCGTGGATTCAAATCCAAGCCTTGATAAAACAACTCTCGAAAACAGGCCTGTTTCCAGGCCGGACACATTGATAAAAATGAAGGGGAAAATACGGGTCATCATCACTTCCATCCATGAAAAAGAAATATCCCATTCCTTGGAAGAGATGGGATATGTTCACCTTCAGGATTATCTGACCATGGGGGATTATACGGCCCGATATAAGCCCATGGGAGACTATACACCGGAACGGTATGTTAATACCTCGCTTTCAACCCTCAACCTGATCCCGGATGTAAAAGATGCCTGCATCCTGCAGATTGGTTCCGGCGTTTTCCTTGGGATTGAAATTGCACTGATTTTAGCCGGTGCCAGGCAGGTGGTCAGCATTGATATTCTCGATATTCCAGATTATCCGGATATCACCGATGCAAAAAAGGATTATGAAATGTTTATCAACTGCCTGTTGGAGAAGGATGAATTCAGAGCGCGATACACAAAGGGGTTTCCCGGAAAGGAATTGTCCTCATTGTACCATGAATCAGATGAGAGGGTTTGCCTGAATAGGGACCGGATAACATATTATCACCAGTCTGCCGATGTCATTCCGGCTCCGGATTGTTTTTTTGATTTTGTTTTTTCCAATTCAGTCATGGAGCATCTGGCCAATCCCCCCCAAATTATTAAGGAAATAAAACGTGTTCTCAAGCCAGGTGCAATGTCCTGCCATCAGATTGATTTAAGAGACCACAGAGATTTTTTGAAACCCTTTGATCATCTGTACATGGGCCGGGCCGAATGGCGTGAACAGCAGCAACCGCATGATTTCTGCAGTGGGAATCAGCACCGGGGAATTGAATTTAAACAATGGTTTGAACAATTGAATTTTGCCGTGGAAACCTACCTGCCCCGGAAAGAGAATCCGGGCAATCCTTTGTATATTGAAAAGGTTCATCCTGATTTCAAAAAATTTGACGAGGATGCGCTTTCAACCACTGGCTGTTTTATTAAAGCGGTTAAAAATAAATCCTAAATCCGGATTGGTTTTTTTATGAAAACATCAAAGAAAACATCCCTGGTTCAAGGGGGGGACACTTTTAACAGCGGAACGACCGGTGCCATTATTCGCGCAAGCTTTGAAGGTGCATCCATCCAGATAAGCGATGTTTTGGAAGGATTGTTTTCAATCCTGGCAAGGTCCAGGCAGATATCTGTGATGATCCTGGCATTGCCGGACACGCTTTTCCACAGAAACCTTGGGTTAAAAGAGAAACACAATCATATCTTTTACGGGAGCCCTTCCGATATGATGGACCGAATGATATGTGCTGCCCGCGCATACAACCTTGATACCATCGTGGATGTTCCTTTGAGGGGGAAATTGGAACCAATTGGTGTTATCGATAAAATGGTCGAATATCATTGGAACCAAGGGGGCGGATACACGGAAGCATCTGGTTGTAAGCCTTATATTCTGCCAAAGATTATTGATACAAGATATTTGGAAAAAGTTTATCGGCAATCTTCCCGGTGGCCTTATTATGAAACTATTTATGCCAATCTCGTCGAACCCAATTACTTTGGGTATCCAATAGAGTCTCCTGGATTTGAAGTCCTGGATAAAATGAATGCGCTTCAGCTGGCTGCTGCCGGTGAAAGGATCAATACAATCCTGGCGGCCCGGGCGGACGCTCCGGAGAATCCTGTCAGCTGGTTTTCCCGGGCACACTCTTTAAAGAAACAAATGTCTGCCTATAAGGAAGATTCAACGCTTTCCGTTTTGGAGATCGGATGCGGGAAACGGTTTGGGCTTGGTGTTATTCTCCATCTCATGTGTGGATGCGAATATACAGGGGTTGATATAAGCCCCCTGAGGATTACCCCCTCGGACAATTTGTTTTTCTTTGATTTTTTAAGAAACCGGGTTAAGGCTCCGGGAGGAGAGAAGTTGGCCATCCCTCCAGATACCGGTTTCCAGAGGACAAAAATGGGTTTTTCCTTTTTGGAAGAAAAGGTAAAAATTTTAAGTCCTCTGGATGCATCCAGGTTGCCTTTTGAAAATCAAACCTTTGATATTATTTTTTCCGATGCTGTTTTAGAGCATGTGGGGTCTCCGAAGTCTGTGGTCGGCGAAATGAGCAGAGTCCTGAAACCAGACGGCATCATGTTTCACTCAATCGATTTTGATGATCACCATCCAGATGGCTCGGGCCAGCGGTTTCTCCAGGTTTCGAAACAAGACTGGCATGTTTCCTGTCAGCAGGTATATATAAACCTTCTCAGGTTCAGTGAGATGGATCAGATTATAACCGCCTGCGGGCTTGGATATTTGGACTGTAAAAAAAAGTTTCAAACAGACCGGTTTGCAACGGACACTCTTCATCGTGATTATCACAAGTATGGTCTTGAGGATTTGAAAATTTCCAACGTGTCGGTTGTTTTAAAAAAACAGAGTTAAAATGGATACATACAAAGGAAACCAACATGTCTGACGAAAAATATGGCAGAAAAGCATTTTTTGTTCATCCAACCACGGAAGTGGATGACAATGTGGTAATCGGCAGCAACACAAAAATATGGCATTTTTCCCATATCATGAAAGATACGGTCATTGGTAATGATTGCACCCTAGGTCAGAATGTGCTTGTCGGTCCTGATGTCTGCATCGGAAATGGGTGTAAGATCCAGAATAATGTCTCTTTATACAAGGGGGTTACTTTGGAAGATGATGTTTTTTGCGGGCCTTCCATGGTATTCACAAATGTATTTAATCCCAGATCTTTTATCAAGCGGATGGATGAGTTGCGGCCGACGCTGGTTAAAAAAGGGGCTAGTCTTGGTGCGAATAGTACGATTATCTGCGGCATAACAATTGGGAAGTATGCGTTTGTTGGGGCAGGGGCTGTGGTGACAAAAGATGTGCCGGATCATGCCTTGGTCATGGGAAATCCAGCCCGGCAGACCGGCTGGATGTGTGAATGTGGGGAAAAATTTGCACACATTAAGCTATGAAGGCATTCTGGCCGGAGATGGTTTTGGATTGCATGACGCCCGGCCAAGTATAGAAACTGTTTATACAATTCGTAATAAAATACCCAATCTGAAAAAAGGTGAATTACACCCGTTTATACAATAGCGTGTATTTTACACCAGTGGATGATTATTTCTTGAGGTTTTAAAATGCAGTTTTTATGTGATTATTTAAACGAGATTGTTATACTTTCAGATGGATCTATCACCACTTGCTGTATGGATCCTATCGGGTTGAATCGGTATGCAGATATAGGTCAAGATGATTTTGAAACGGTATTAAAAAAACATAAATGCGTGCTTGAAAGCATAGTGGAAGATCCATTGAGTATGCCGCGATGCCGGATCTGTTTTGAAAAAATTAGTGCAGCAGGTTTCCCTGAGACGGGGACTTACAAAACAGATCCTTCAAATAAAGAAATTATAGCGTTTATAAATAAAAAAAAAAGACCCCGGCAGCTTGTGATTGAGATGTCTTCCATTTGTAATCTGACCTGCAACGGGTGTATGCAATCAAGGGCGGATATTCCCAGCACCAGAAAGCATCCTTTAATTGATTTTGATGCACTCTCAACCTGGATTCTTGATACGGCAGAGAATATTCAGTATCTTCGGCTTTATAATTATGGTGAAACATTTGTACATCCCAGATCCTTTGAATTTATTGAATTTATACGGAAATTAGCCCCAGATATAAAAATAGAAATTGCCACAAACGGACTCCTCCTTGATACCCGGGAAAAACGGAAACGGCTTATTGACGCAAATGTCCATTGTATCTATTTTTCAATACATGGGTCGGATGCTCAAAGTGTAGAGAAATATATGACGTCTGTATTTGATTTTGAAAAGATGATGGGTATTATATCCGATTGTTCCCGGCTGAAAATAGCGTATGGGAAAAATACTTGTTTGATATGGAAATATTTGCTGTTTGAATGGAATGATACGGATGATCATATTGAACAGGCAAAATATCTTGCCCGGAAAAATGGAATAGATCAATTGATGTTCTGGCTTCCGGGTTTTCCCTCCCCTTCAAAGAGGTTTCCTGAGCACTCGATGAATTCTGTGGTAGATACCATCATTTTCAATCATTAAAAAAGCGATCCCATTTTAAAAGAAAGGAAAGGATGAAAAAAGTATCCATTGTTATCCCCACATTTAACCAAATAAAGTATCTTCCGGCTTGTGTGGACCATTGTCTGTTCCAGACTTATGAAAATCTGGAGCTCATCATCGTTGATGGAGGGTCTACGGATGGAACTAAACAATACCTTGCCGCATTGGAAGAGCAAATTGCAGATTCAATCGTGACTCCGGTTGTTGAGACGGATGACTCCGGTATGATTATTCGGGAAAAGCAAATCAGGTATCCCCAAAATCGGGAACTGGTGATCCTCACCTTTGATAATGATATAGGTGCAACCAGAACGTACAATGAAGGTTTTAAGAGAGCCAGTGGCGACTATTGTTCTTACATTGTCGGAGATGATCTTCCCCATCCCCATATGGTTGAGGAGCTTGTTCAAACGATTGAATCAACGGGTGCTGATTTTGTGTATTCTGACATGAATTTAATTGATGATGACGGTAGAATTATAAGGCAAATGAAGTTACCGGATTATGACTTTGGAACGTGTTTCGCGAAGTGGTTTCACCTTGGCGTAAGCAAATTATATCGAACAAAACTGCATGATATTTCAGGGTTGATGGACGAAGATAATTATAAATCGGCAAATGACTATGATCATTACTTAAGGTTTGCTATGGATGGGGCTGTATTTAAACATCTTTCAAGGGTGTTATATTCAATCCGCTATCATGGGGAGGATCGAAAAATAGGGCAACATACCACTGCCAATTATAAAAATTTGTTAGAGGAATCAAAAAAGTGTGCATTGAGAGCTAGAGAGTGGCTTTCTGCCTCCAAATTAAAAACAACTCAATTAAACGAAGTAAATTTCATCCTTTATGGGAAGTGTGAATAGCGGGAGATCCACCTGGAAAAATAAAAGACATCTGAGTGATAAATTGAGGGGAATTGTTTCTGATGTGGAGAAACGCTTCCTTTTTTTGTTTTTGAGAGAACTATGGGAAACGCTCCTTTTTTAATAGCCTAGGTGAGTGTGGAAAATATTGCCGCAGTTTTGTGGTTGAGGAACAATTATCCGGATTGATTCAAAATCGATCATTACTTTTTTGAAAATGTTTGATATTTAATTGAGGAGGATTGTGCAATGGGGTTGGGGTTACAAAGGGAGTATAAAAATATTGATGGAGGGGAATAGTTATTGCATTTTTGATTGAGTTAAAGCCGGTCAAGTGTTTGTTAATGCTATAATTTTAGAAGGGGTTCCATGGATTCTATGTTGAAAGATAAGGTTGTTTTAATTACCGGCGGGACCGGGTCGTTTGGGAAAAAATGTGTTGAAATTATTTTAAAACATCATTGCCCCAAAAAAATAATTGTGTTCAGCCGGGACGAGCTCAAGCAGTTTGACATGGCGCAACTCTTTCCCACGGAAACATATCCGGTGCGGTTTTTTTTGGGGGATGTAAGGGACAAGGAACGTTTGAAATGGGCGTTTCAGGGTGTGGATTATGTGATCCATGCTGCTGCCATGAAGCAGGTGCCTGCCAGCGAATACAACCCCACAGAATCCATCAAAACAAATATTACAGGTGCCGAGAATGTAGTGGGTGTGGCGGCCGAGTGCGGGGTGCAAAAGGTGATTGCCCTGAGCACGGACAAGGCCGTGAACCCCATAAACCTTTACGGGGCAACCAAATTGTGCGCGGAAAAACTGTTTATTGCGGCCAATGCCTTTGTGGGACGCAAAAAATGCATGTTCTCTGTGGTGCGCTACGGCAATGTGGTGGGCAGCAGGGGTTCTGTTATTCCGTTTTTTTTAAAGAAACGCCGGGAAGGACTTTTGCCGGTAACCCACCCGGACATGACACGGTTCTGGCTCACCCTTGACCATGGGGTGGCGTTTGTGCTCAAAAGCCTTGAAAGGATGACTGGGGGTGAAACATTTGTCCCCAAGATACCGTCCATGGGTATTATGGACCTGGCTCGCTTTATTGCCCCTTCCTGTCCCACAAACATTATCGGTATCCGCCAGGGCGAGAAAATCCATGAAACATTGATCAGCAGGGATGAGGCCCGGAACACCCTTGAAAGTGAAGATTATTATCTGATAAAATCGGATAACCAGTTTTTTAAATGCAGTATTGATGAAAAGAAGTATAAACCGGTTCCCTTTGATTTTGAATACA
>Ga0180007_10006359_pt1 | contig 11556 bp, 12 predicted proteins | sample MM_PC_MetaG_FD_121122 | JGI IMG/M metagenome (GOLD analysis project Ga0180007, IMG submission 121122) | Groundwater microbial communities from the Aspo Hard Rock Laboratory (HRL) deep subsurface site, Sweden - MM_PC_MetaG | ecosystem: Environmental > Aquatic > Deep subsurface > Groundwater...
GGATAAATTACCAAAATTATCTCAGACAAATCCAGTAGAAGAATTTTCTCTAAAAGCAAAATTTGAAATTCTTTTGGGTTTGTTTGGGAGCGAGAAAGCTCGCCAAAATTTTATCTCTCTTTGTAATGAATATAATGTAGAAAGGGTCAAGCGAATAATCTTACAGGATCAAAATGAAACCTTTATACCTAAAGATAAGGTGGCTTATTCTCCACCGAAAAGAGCGGACTTACATAACAAAATCATGGAGATTATTAGTAAGTTAGCTGTACAATCAAAAAAAATTACACTGTTGCAAGAAGCAGTCTTGAGAGATTTTCATAGTCGGGAATATGTAGCTGAGGCTATTAAGGAATTTATTTCAACTGAAAAAGAAACAACGAGAGATGGTGGGGAAGAATTATCTGGAGAAAATGGGAAGAATATGTCAGGCGTGGCATATTTCCATTCTTTAGGGAATGATCATTAAAATATACTCACTAGTTGTATTAAATCTATGGAAAACAAAAAAATATTTTCGATAATCATTGTTATTTTAATTGTTGCGGGATTCGGTATGTTTTGGAATCTTCCCAAAGAGCCTGAGGTAATTGTGACTAATTTTGAGAAAACGGACTTAATCCGCGTCGAGAACCCGCGCCCCAATCAAATTATAGAAAGTCCGCTTCTTATTACTGGAGAGGCGAGGGGGAATTGGTTTTTTGAAGCTGATTTTCCTGTGGTCCTTGTTAACTGGGACGGGCTGATAATCGCGCAGGGTATTGCCACCGCGCAAGGCGAATGGATGACGACCGATTTCGTGCCGTTTATGGCGACACTTACTTTCACCGTGGATGAAAATGCCTATAGCAATAAGGGTACACTTATTTTGCGTAAAGATAATCCTTCCGGTCTTCCCGAGCACGACGATGCCTTGGAAATTCCTGTAATGTTTTGGGAATAAAACTCTTTTTCGTCGCTAACTTTTTTAGGGTACAGATTTTTTGAAGCTTAAAAAATCCTGAAGTTCTCGCGTCGTCGCGCTCGAAACCCCCTTAAAAAGTTGTGACTTCAGCGAGCTTGTAAGAGGAGGTAAAAAGGGGGTTAAAATGAACGGCTCAACGGGTTGAGCCGTTGGGGTGGAGATTGAGTTTGGGGGTGGAAAGAGATAGAATTATATGGTAATTAAATTTGTATATAAAAAAATATGCCTATTTTCAACGACATAGATTTAGAAAACTGGAAAGATTCAGAAATTTGGACCGATAGTCTTTGGATTATTGATAAAAGAGATAAAACAGGGAAACACAATGGTTTTTATCATGGAAATTTTGTACCACAAATACCTAAACAATTAATTTCTAGATATACAAAAAAGAATGATATCGTTTTTGATCCATTTGTTGGTAGTGGCACGACCGCTTACGAAGCAGAGAGTTTAAATAGGCATTTTATTGGTATTGAGATACAAGAAGAATTAGTTAGAAATGTGAGAGGTAAGGTTGATAATGCAGATTATTTTTCTGAACTAATAGTTGGAGATAGTACGAAAGACAAAATTTTTAATAAAGTAAATAAAATTTTGAATAATTATAAAAAGAAAAATGTGCAATTAGCTATTCTTCATCCACCTTATGCTGACATTATTAAGTTCAGTAATCTTAAAGAAGACTTATCGAATGCTAAATCATTAAAAGATTTTTTGGAAAAATTTTCGTTAGTTGTCAAAAATACTATTAAAATCTTGGAAAAAGGTAGATATTTAGCTATTGTAATTGGAGATAAATATACACAAGGAAAATGGGTACCTTTAGGGTTTTATTGTATGAATGAAGCTCAAAAATTAGGGCTTACGCTTAAAAGTGTTATTATTAAGAATATGGAAGGGAGTCGTGCCAAGCAGAACAAAGAAGGTATTTGGAGATATCGAGCTCTAGCAAGTGATTATTATATTTTTAAACACGAATATATATTAATTTTAAAAAATTAGATTATGGAATATATAAAATCAAAATTATCAGAAGATTTAGCTAAAAAAATTCTCGGAAGTCAGGACAATGCCACTAATTATCTTTTAGAGTTAAGTAAAACTAAAAAAGTTAATGGTCTTTTGTTTAAAACAATAAGTCGTGGAAAAAATAAGGGTCTAAGTATACCCAATATTTCAACCAAAGACATATGGAAAATTGTGGTAAATAATTGGGATTATGAAATTAGTAAGGATATTATTCGTGGAATTTTTAGAGAAACAGAAAAATATAAGAGTGGTAAGGATGCTAATAATGTTATGGATTTATTAGTTAAAGAATGGGAATCCCTTCGTTTTGGAAAGATTGATTGGCCTTTTTCTCAGGGTGATTTTGATGGTTTTGTGCAAAGAATTAACTCCGAAAACACTAATGGTTTAGTGAAAGATGAAAAAGTCAAAGTTGCTGCGGTTAAATACAGAAGAATAAAAGAAATTAATACTGTTAGAAATGATTTTATTGAGACTCTTATTTTTGAAAAAAATGAAAATATATTACCCACGTTAAATCACAGACGTGGTGTCGATTTTTTTATTAATGGAATTTCTTTTGATCAAAAGGTGTCCAAAAGTCCGACCAATCAATTTAAAAATAAATTTAAAGATGGCTGGAAGCAAGAAGCTATAAATAATCCAGCTTTAGTTGCAGAATATCTTTATCAGTATCAAGATGAAGGTAGATTTGGTGCTGACCCTAGGTTATTGGTTGTATATTTAGATGAAGATGTATCCATTAAAAAAATACGAGAAATAATTAAAAAAATTGATTTAAATAAGCCCATAGAAATTAATTTCAGTTTCAAACATAAAGTTCAAGGCTCAAAGAGCTATAAGGTTCCTTGTTTTGTAATTTTGTTGCATAATTAAAATGTCAAAAAAAATAAAAAATTCTGTGCCAGAAATTGAAGTCATTGATTTGGAAACCATAGATAACATCATAAAATTACAACTAGATGAAAAAGTGGAATCTTCAAAAGGAAAAGCTTTTGAATCCATATGTCATAATTGGATATGCAATAAAAATTTAGGAGAATTTAAAAAAGATGATACAGATGGTAATGGAGAATTTGGCATAGACTCTATTAATATTGATAAAAATGACAATGGTGGAATTTTTATCAATATTATAAGTTGTACATATTCTGGAGGTTTTAGCTACAAAAAAACGGACGAAATAAAAAAAGGATTAAAGATTGTTTTTGAAGATGATGAGTATAAAAAATTAAAAAATGAAAAGTTAAAGAAAAAAATATCTTTTATTAGAAAAAACAAAAGCAAGATACAAAACGTTAAGGTTTTTTATTGTGTAAATGGGGTTAGTAAACCAGATGAGGATTGTTTGAAATCTCAAGAGCAACTATTGGAAAAACTAAAAACAATATTCAGCGCAAGATATGATAAAAAGCTAGAATTTGATTTTCTTTTTTTTGGTGCAAAAGAAATATTTGAAAAGAAGATGAGGAATGAGAATCCATTAAGTAAAAATAGTATAAAAATAAAATATAAAGAACAGATCAATAAATTCAATAAAAATAAGGAAGAGGAATTATCGAGGGGTAAAATTGAGGGCTGTATAATTACGATGGAGGCAAGTGAACTTAAAAATATATTGAAAAAATGTGGTGATTGGATATTCCATTACAACATAAGAAAATTTAAGGGGAAAAATTCAATAAATAAGAAAATAATAAAAACTATAGAATCAGAGGACAAGAAAAAATTTTGGTTTTTAAATAATGGTGTTACAATGGTTTGTGAAAATGCTATAGAAAGTAAAAAAAATATTTTAATATTAAAATACCCTCAAATAGTAAATGGTCAACAGACGGTAAAAACTATCGACTCGTTTCCAATTAAAAAATTAAAGGATATTGATGTTCTTATAAGATTGTATGTAACTGATAATGATGAATTTTTTAGCGATATCGCAGAGGCTACAAATTCACAGACAAGAATTGATTATTCTGATATTTCGTCAAATAAGTCAGAGCAACATGCCATTAAATATTTTTTTGAAAATTTCGGTTATTATTACAAGAATAAAAAGGGTATCGAGAAAAAAAAATTTAAAACAGGAATTGACTCAAAGGGATTAGGTAGAATATCATTATCTACCTTTAATAAAAAACCTAGCTCGGGAAGAAAAACGACAAAGGATTCAATTATCTTTGATGAAAGTAACTATCCTAAATTATTCAACGTAAGTCCTCATTGGCTTTTAGTGTCTTTTTTAATTTACGATTTTTGCAGAAAAAATGATTCTGGGATAAAGAACATAAAGAGAATGACTACCGACAAAGAGATAAAGCACTGGGGTTATTTTCACCTGTCTGCTTTAATGTGGAGTTATTTAGAAAAAAACGGTACAATAAATAATGAGTCTCAAATACTCGAATTAATCAAAAATAAGAATTTTGATGAATTTTACAAAAAAGCTTTTTTAAAAATAAAGGAAGTGATTGTAAAAGAAAAAAGAAAAGATCATAGTATTGTTTTAAAAGATTATTTTAATAATGAGAAATTGGATGATTTAATTTTTTCTATATGAATTATATTGGTAGTAAATTATCTTTATTGGAATTTTTAGAGGAATCCATAAATAAAGTGGTTGATAAAAATTGCAACATTTTTTGTGATTTGTTTGCTGGTACTGGATCTGTGGGTAGTTTTTTTAAAAAGAAAGGTTATAAAATAATTGCAAACGATATTCAATATTATAGTTATGTTCTTAATAAGCACTACATTGAGAATCATAAAGAATTAACTTTTTCTAAATTAATAAAAAAAATTCCAGAATTAAAAAATATTGACTTAGAAAATCGAAAAGATTATGTTTGTAATTATTTATCAAACCTAAAAGGCAAAAAGGGGTTTATCTACAAAAACTACTGTGTTGGTGGTACAAAAAATAAAAAAGAATTACGTCAATATTTTTCTGACGAAAATGGAATGCGATGTGATGCAATACGACAAGAAATAGAATTATGGAATAATAAAGAACTAATTTTACCAGACGAATATTATTTTTTACTTACTAGTTTACTTGAATCAATTGATAAATATGCAAATACGGCATCAGTCTATGGTGCTTTTCTAAAGAAACTAAAAAAAACTGCTCAAAATAGTTTAATTTTAAAACCGGCAAATTTAATAATTAATAAACAAGAACACCAAGTTTTTAATGAAGATATTAAAGATGTTTTAGAAAAATCATCTGGGGATATTCTATATTTGGATCCACCATATAATCAAAGGCAATACGCAACAAATTATCATTTACTTGAAACTATTGCTAAATATGATAATCCTAAAATTTATGGGAAAACTGGCCTACGCGAATACCAAAGCCAAAAATCTGTCTACTGCTCAAGGTCGGAAGTAAAAAAATCTTTTAAAGACTTAATTTTAAAGGCAAGAACAAGATATATATTTTTGAGTTATAACAATGAAGGATTGTTGACCCCGGAAGATATAAAAGAAATAATGAGCTTAAGGGGTAAATATAGTTATTTTACTAAAGAATATAATCGTTTTAAGGCTGATAGTGACAAAAATAGAGATCATAAAGCTAAAAAAACTATTGAATATTTACATTATGTTGTATGCGAGTAAAAAAAATCGTAAAAACTCTGGTGATTTAGGAGAGTTAGAAGTAGTGAAGTTAATTAGTTGTCCAAATTGTGGAAGAGATTTGATGTTGCTACCTAAAAACTATCCATTATACGATGTGCAATGTTCTGCTTATACCAAAAATTAATTTAAAAAAATCCTTAAGGGATATAAAAAGTCGAAAAAGAAAATACTGGATGTTTAATTATGTTGAAATGGAAAAATTACCCTATATTTCTTTACTAAAGAATTAAAAATATATCGCTTTAATTCTTCCAATCCCAACAACTCACCGGCAAAGGCTCAGCTAAGGAATATACGCATTCATATACGCATTAGAAAGTGATATAATAAAAATATGAAAAATATAAATTTTAAAATCGGAGCCATAATTGTTCTAGGATTTTTACTTGTTGCCGTTTTCATAACGTGGTATTTTGGCACACAACAGCCAAAACAAGAAATTAATACCGACCAAATTGCCTTGGCTAATGTACAAAAGAGTTGATATGTAGGAAATATTGAACTGCCTTAATTTATCAAATTTATTTATGCAAAACACAACATACAATTGGTATTCACAACTAATCAAGCCTACTTGGGCTCCACCATCTTGGCTTTTTGGTCCAGTGTGGAGCGTGCTTTATGTTTTAATTGCTGTGTCTTTTGGTAAGGTTTTTTGGAGTGTATGGCAAAAACAAATTCCTTTTATTATTGCTTTGCCTTTTGTTCTAAATTTATTTTTTAATTTTATTTTTACATATATTCAATTCGGCCTCAAAAATAATTTTCTGGCAGCCTTGGATATTTTATTTGTTTTAGGTACTCTTATTTGGGCGATGATAGTAATTTATCCATATTTAAAATGGGTTACTTATATTCAAATTCCATATTTGCTTTGGGTGATGTTTGCGACTATTCTTCAGCTGACCATTACTTATTTGAATAGGTAAAAATTTTATGCGAAAACAAACAATTTTAAAAATTTCTGGAAAAGTACAGGGAGTGTTTTTTCGGGATTCCAGTCGGGCTCAGGCTCAGGAGTTGAATTTGTGTGGCTGGGCTAAAAATCAAACGGACGGAACAGTAGAGATAGTGGCCGAAGGGGACGATAAAGATTTGTTAAAATTTATTGAATGGTGCAAATACGGTCCCGACCATGCTGAGGTGGAAAAAGTTGATGTTAAGTGGCGCAATTCTGATAATCAATTTACCGACTTTTTGATTAAGTAATTTTTATTATATCTGATATAATTTTAAAATGATTAATGAATTCAAAAAATTTTTATTTCGGGGCAATGTAGTGGATTTATTGGTTGGTGTTGTTATTGGTAGCTCCTTCGGAGCATTGGTTAATGCTTTTGTTGCTGATTTAGTTACTCCTTTTATTGGGGTTATCATAAAAATTCCAGACCTCAGTAAACTTACCTTCACGATAAATGGAAGTATTTTCACATATGGACACCTTATTAATGTAGCTATCTCTTTTGTTTTAGTGGCTGGTGTTATTTTCTTTTTTATCGTAAAACCAATTAATGTTATTATGGCCAGGAATAGCAAAAAAGCTGAAACAAAACAATAAATAAAAATGTGTTATAATTAGGATATGAAAAAAATCTCAACTATCATTATTTCAGTAATTATTATTCTAGGAGTTTTTTATTTTTGGAGTAGGAAAGAAGTAGTTGCTCCAGTGGTTGAATCTACAGTGATTACAGATAAAGATATAAATACTGTTATGGAGAATGGAGAACTTTGTTTTGCCAAGTTTGGATTACCGAACAATAATGGTTATTACGATAAATATACATTGCGTATGATTTTAAATGGTGAAAAAGTAACCGGAGAACTTAATTTTCTTCCAGCAGAAAAAGACAGTAAAACAGGTGAGATAGAAGGAACGGTGGGCGAAAAAGACGCAACAACGAAAGTCAGAACAGCCGACCTCTGGTGGTTTAATTTTGCTGAAGGGATGAGTGCGCAAGAGCAAGTAAAAATAATTTTTAATGAAAACACAGCAAACATCGGATTTGGTGAGGTGGTAGATAGGGGAGATGGTATTTATGTTTACAAAGACCCGCAAAATATTGCTTATACCTTAAACTTGGCAGTGGTGTCTTGTTTAGATTTTATTAAACGAACAAATATAGAGAATTATTTACAGGATAATATTTCCGAACTTTCACCAGTCAAAGCAATTTTGGGTGGGACCTGGTATGTTGTTTCTATTACACTTGATTTAATAAAAAATTATGGAACAGTAATCTATGAGGACGGGCATATTCAGGAAAAAAAGAATTTCACTTATACTTTAAGTGAAAAAGGAGAGGTGGTAAAATTAACCATCCAATAAAACCTATTTTTTTCAAATTAAGCTTTGGTCTAAATCGTTCCAGATTAGAATTTTCCATTCATCTTTTTTGAACCAGTGATGGGTATATGAGCAGATTGCCATTCCAGCATTATTTATTGGATTAAAATAACTTAAATTGTTGTATTGAGAAGCGGTGAGATTTTCTCCATAAAGCATATAAGACACAACCATTTTTAGAAAAATTTTATGAGTAACCATAATTATTCTTTTTTGCCATCTTTTTTTAATAAAGGTTAATAATTTTTTGGCTCTTTTTTTTAAGTCGGTAAAATTTTCTTCATCAGAAAATCTTAAATCATCAGCATGATAACTTTTATCAATTCGGTCAATAATTTGTCGAACTTTTGGTTCTTCACCCCAATGACCTATTATTTCGCTGGGATTTTTTCTTTCTACTAAGAGGTCAGAATATTTTATTTTTAAATTTAATTCCTTGCCAATAATTTCTGCTGTTTCTTTAGTGCGTTCATAGGGACTGGAAATGATAATTTGTGGATGTCCTTTATATTTAGGAAATCTTTGAGCCGTGGCTAATGCCTGAATTCGGCCCTTTTCTGTTAGAGTTCCTTCTGGCCCCTGTCTGATATTTTGGGCATTAAGTATCGTTTCACCATGTCGCACGAAATAAATAAGTTTTGTTGCCATATGGCTACATATTACAGGTTATTTTTCATATTGACAATGACTTTTAGTTAGTATATACTTTTTGGGCGTCTTTCCTTTTATGGAATGGCGTTTTAATTTTACTTTCCTTGATAATTAAATAGTTTTTGAGAACAAGTGCAAGCTTGTTTGTTTTTTTGAGTAAGTATAAATAATTTTTAGAGCAAAGATTGAACTCTAACGGATGACAAAAAATGTCGAGGACTTTAGTCCGAGATACTGAGGAGCGTAAGCGACGAAGTGCTGTTTTTTGTTTTGTTTCGTTCTAACTAACTTTTAGTTAGAGTTTGATCCTAGCTCAGGATGAACGCTGGCGGCGTGGATAAGGCATGCAAGTCGAACGAACTTTTTTTCTTCAAAGATTGAGATTATATCAAGGTCAATGATATTAAAAAGTTAGTGGCGAACGAGGTAGTAATACATAGGAACTTCCCCCAAAGTCGTGAATAATTCGGCGAAAGCCGGACTAATACACGATGGTCCCTGAGAAATTTATTTCAAAGGGTAAAGAATTTCGCTTTGGGAAAGGCCTGTGCGATATCAGCTAGTTGGTAGTGTAATGGACTACCAAGGCTATGACGTCTAGGGGAGCTGAGAGGCTGACCCCCACCGATGGTACTGAGACACGGACCATACACCTACGGGTGGCTGCAGTCGAGAATCTTCCGCAATGGGCGAAAGCCTGACGGAGCGACGCCGCGTGATTGATGAAGTCCCTCTGGGACGTAAAGATCTTTTATGAGGGAAGAAGTTTATTGACGGTACCTCATGAATAAGAGGCTCCTAATCTCGTGCCAGCAGGAGCGGTAATACGAGAGCCTCGAGCGTTATCCGGAATTATTGGGCGTAAAGGGTGCGTAGGTTGTTCTGTTAGTCTTTTGTTAAAACCCCAGGCTTAACCTGGGATATGCGGGAGAAACGGCAGAACTTGAAAGTGTGAGAGGTGTACGGAACTCATGGTGTAGGGGTGAAATCCGTTGATATCATGGGGAACACCAAATGCGAAGGCAGTACACTGGCGCATATTTGACACTGAAGCACGAAAGCGTGGGTAGCGAATGGGATTAGATACCCCAGTAGTCCACGCCCTAAACGATGATCTCTCGCTATTCGGAGTATCGACCCTCTGAGTGGCTTAGCTAACGCGTTAAGAGATCCGCCTGGGAAGTACGGCCGCAAGGCTAAAACTCAAAGGAATAGACGGGGACTTGCACAAGCAGTGGATTATGTGGTTTAATTCGATGGTAAACGAAGAACCTTACCAGGGTTAGAAATCCTAGTGAAAGCCCGCAGAAACGCGGGGCCTCGCAAGACTCTAGGACAGGTGATGCATGGCCGTCGTCAGTTCGTGGTTTGAATTGTACCCTTAAGTGGGCTAACGAACGCAACCCTCGTTGTGTGTTACAAGTGTCACACGAGACCGCCCGTCCCAGTGTTGAGATTGCTCAAGGCAATGTCGATAGTGGGACGGGAGGAAGGAGAGGATGACGCCAGGTCAGCATGTCCCTTTGATACCCTGGGCTACACACATAATACAATGGCTACTACAACGCGTTGCGACGAGGCGACTCTGAGCTAATCGTTTAAAAGTAGCCCCAGTTCGGATTGAAGGCTGCAACTCGCCTTCATGAAGTTGGAATTGCTAGTAATCGCAGGTCAGCTAAACTGCGGTGAATACGTTCTCAAGTCTTGTACTCACCGCCCGTCAAGTCAAGGGAGCCGGGAGTACCCGAAGTATCCGCATAAGTGGGTCCTAAGGTAAGCTCGGTGACAGGGACTAAGTCGTAACAAGGCACGGCTAGCGGAAGCTGGTCGTGGAATAATTCAATTTGAAAAACGTCCCAATTTTTCGTGAAATTTATTTCCGAAAAATTGAGGACCCTGAGATTTATCGAAGGGTCTAAGTCAAGGTTTTGGCTGGACTTATTGAGTCGGTATTGTGTCGCTCAATTGACGACACAATAGTTTTTGCTCAAACTTAAAATGAGCTGGACTATATGGAAAGACATATAAAATAAAAAAGTTAAAAACCTGCCCCGCGTAGTTTTATGCGGAGTGGGGGAACGAAACAAAACAAAGCACAGCAAAACAAAAAATACCTCGCGCAAGCGGGGTATTTTTTGTTATAATGTTTACATGAAAGAAATAGGACAAGAAGGATCAATTCAATTATGCAATAGTAGTCGCGGTTTAAGTTATCGTCCAGAATTTAAGGATTGGCTTAAAAAACATCCACGAGCTATGTCCCGCGTCGCAAGTTTAATAGAGGAAATGATTATTCATGTTCCAAGAGGTTTGAGAGATGAATTAACTGAAGGGGACATCAAAGTTATTTACATAAATAAACCAAAGTATTCTGATGTTTTTAAGGTTATTGTCGGCAAAGATAAATTTTTTGTTAAACGCGATCAAGGACGTTTGCAGATGTTTGGTGTTCATCTAGTTGGTGGACAGAGTGAATATTCTGATTCAGTATTAGTAAAACATCAGCTGAAAGATGATCCAGATATTGAAGTTATTGATTTTCAATTGGGTTACACTAACCATAATGACAAAAATCCAATTGCTTACTTTGTTTCAAAATGGGAAGAATTAGAAACTGTTGGTAAATACTTAAGTAATCCGAATTTAAAAATCGAAGAAAGACAAGAAATAAAAAATAAAGTTGCCAAAGTAAGAAGATTATTTTCAGAATTTCACGATATAAATATGGAGAATATGTTTTATAATCCTAATACAAAGAAAATAAAAATGTTTGATCTAAATATTGATCCAAATTTTTAATATAGTGAATATTAATATGACTAAAAAAAAGATCGGAATATTACGGGGAGGAATAGGAAATAATTATAGGTCTTCTTTGCAAAAAGGCGGGGAAATTATATTATTTATTTCTGAAAATTTA
>Ga0180007_10006360_pt1 | contig 11554 bp, 10 predicted proteins | sample MM_PC_MetaG_FD_121122 | JGI IMG/M metagenome (GOLD analysis project Ga0180007, IMG submission 121122) | Groundwater microbial communities from the Aspo Hard Rock Laboratory (HRL) deep subsurface site, Sweden - MM_PC_MetaG | ecosystem: Environmental > Aquatic > Deep subsurface > Groundwater...
AACTAAAAATCAACCTCTTTACAAGGGAAGGATATTTGAGTTCTGATCGCTTGTCAAAGTAAATCGGACTAAAGCGCTTGGATTTCAGCTCCTCTACCTCCTGTAAAAGTTGTTTGCTACTATTCTCAACATTCTCCAGTCTCCTTAGTTTGCTCATCCAGTCAACATTTTCATTGTTGCGTATCTTGAAGAAGCCTATCGTGAAAAATATAACTGATGAAAGCGACTTGTAAACCCAGAAAGCATTAAAGCTAAGTATAAAATATGCAGTAATCTCAGGCATAAGAAGCCCGCCCCAGATAGGCAAAGTGATGACAAACCAGGAAATAAGGCCCGGAAGCATCTCGAAAACCCTTTTTGTTATCTTCTCGCTTCTACTCATAGTGATAGAAAATATGCCCCTAATTATATCAAAGAAAGAAGTTTTTAGCCTCCAATCAATGAATCGAGTATCGGTAAATAGTATTTTATATATATATTGCCCCAAGTATACTTTCTCACCCGCTCAAGGTTTTCTTTCTGCATTGCTCGCATTTTCGCCTCGTCTTTAATGACATCTTTCAATAATTCCAAGAGCTTATCTGTATCTCCGTAATCATAAAGATATCCGTTTACCCCATCGGTCGTAAGAAAGTTTCCGCCCTCTGTTTTAGTTGAAACGAATGCATTGCTCTTGGACATCGCCTCAAGCAGAACAATCCCAAAAGCTTCCCACTGGCTACCAAAATAGAAAATCTCGGAAGACTCAAGCCCGACATACTTCACTTCTTCACTCACATTAACGATTAAGCGGACGCTATCTTTGAGTCTAAGCTTTTCGACCTGCGTCTTTAGTTTCCTCACATATCCTTCATCACGTCCCATGATCAAAGTACAATATTGCTTTTAATTTCAAGCAGCTCCGGCAAAACCTGTACAAGGTGCTGAATCCCTTTATATTCAGTAATCCTTCCAAGCGAGCTTATGATAAACTTCTTTTGGAGATCATGCTCTTTCTTGAAATCCTTCAGTTGTTTTTCCGATACTACAGTATTAACAACATCTGAGGAAATCCCATTTGGCACAAACACTACCTTCTTCTTGTTGATTCCATACTTGAGTATCCACTGCCATTGAAAAGTATTCACCTGAATAACAGCATCATACAGCCAATTAAGAAACAGTCTTTGAACAGCAGTGTAGCTGAATTTCAAAATTCTTTGGACAACATTGTACTTTCCAAGAGCCATGAAAGGGCCATGCGGTGTACATATAAACTTCGTTTTTCTTGAGAATAGTTTTTTCAGAATCAATACAAAGTCATGCCAGATGAAGCCGAAGCCCGAGGTATGAATAATATCAAGATCGTACTTTAGAATATTTGATAACAGGGATGGGTATACGCCTAGATAATGACTGAAATCGAACAGAGTCTTTGACCGATGAATTTTGATCCCCTCATACTCGTCTTCAAGTCTCTCACACCTTTCCTTCCCTTTCCTGTCAGATGTAAAGACGTGTACTTCATAGCCGTGCTCGACACTTCTCAAAGCTATGTTCAAGAGGTTATTCTCAGCACCGCCTTTTATCGGATGGAAGTACTTGATGACATAACCAATCTTGAGATTGCGTTGACCCATCGTATGATTTACTTATCTAATATATTCTTGAAGGCAGCTAAAGTCTGATCAGCACACGCCTCCCAGCTAAATATCTTTGACCTCTTCTTCCCGGCTATTCTCAGTTTTTCCCTTAACATTTCATCTGTGATAACACTAAGGACTGCCTTTGCTGTCGAATCAACGTCATCCGGGTCTACCAATAGTCCAGCATCCCCAACAACCTCTGGATATGAACTTCGATCTGCTGCTATCAGCGGACATCCGCTTGACATCGCCTCAAGGATAGCCAGGCCAAACCCTTCATAATTCGAGAGATGCACAAACGCGTAGGCCTCAGCGCAAATAATCGGGAGATCCCTCCAATTGAAAAAGCTCTTTATTATAACATCATTCTTCAAGTCTAAATTCTCAATTTTGTCTAGACCTCTTCTGGTTTCCGTTGTTTTTGCGTTGATAACTCCATCTTTAGTTTCAAAGTTTTTGTCAGCTATGACAAGTTTTACATCTGTTTCCGTTCGGACTTTAGCAAAAACTTCAAATAACTTGTCTGTATTTTTATTTGGTTCAAAACCTCCATAATAGAGGATGTATGGCTTAGTAATCCCATATTTCTTTAATATTGATCCTCTGTCTTCGATTTTCTCAAGGCCTGATAAATCAAAGTCTTTTGACAAGCCAAGATGCGTAACTATAACTGATTCTCTTCTGAATCCGATTTTTACCAGCTCTTCCTTCGTGAAATTCGAATTGGTCAAAACCAGATCAGCCAGTTTTGCTCTTCCCAGGTTGTATTTGTAGAAAATTCCTTTTAGAAGATTTGTAAAAAATCCTTTTGTTGAATATTTACTGGAAAGAAAGGGAGAAACATCATGAATCATAAGTGCTACTTTTGTACTGCCGATCGGCAGACCTCTCTCAAAATGCGGTGCGAAGTAAAGATCTGTTTTGATTTCTTCTATTAGAGGAAGGAAGCTGGATTTAAATCTGAAAAAATTCTTCGGTGTGGAAAGACTGGGCTCACCTAAAGAGTGAAAAAACATGTCTTCTTTTTTAAACAAGTGTTCGGAGGAAACAAATCCGAGTAAGTGCCATTCGAAATCATCACTTTTAATAAGTTCTGATACAACGTTTCTAGCATAAGTGCCAATACCGCGATCCTTGTACTGATCACTAAATGAGGTTATGTCAACTGCTATTTTCCTACGCTTCATTTTAGTTCATTTATAAATTACCTACTCCTTCATATCTTACCACTTTATCACAACTTTGCTTCCCTCAGATACTCAATCAAAATCTTCCCACTTTTGTGTACTTCCACTGCGTTTTCAACTCCGATATAGCGAAAGTGCCAAGCCTCATGCTTGTATCCAGTGACTTCCTCGCTCCCCAGAGGATATGAGAGAATAAAACCAAATTTATATGAATTATTTGCAAGCCATTTGCCAGCTCCTGTTTTACCGAAATCATTTTCTCCTGATTGAGCAACTTCTGCACAAGTAAAATCGAGTGTTGTCCCGAGCTGATGTTCGCTATGACCGGGTTCGGCCGATCGTTTCCCAGCCTCTTCTTTTCCGACTGCATTTACCCAGTAAGTATAAGTACTTATTTGTGTCTCGTATGACCTGTACGAAGATAGTACTACAAGATCAAATCCTTTTGATTTCGCAGCCTCGTTCATTTTCTTGAGATCTGCTGCGGCAACCTTCCTGATTACCATTCCCTTTCCAAGGCCTATAACACCAAAATCTGAGATAGCTACTAAATCTTTAGGATAATAGTCTGATGGCAATGAAAATTCTTTAGCTACAACTGCTAAAAGGTCATCTCCATTGATCCAGATCTTTACATCTGTACTTGCTCCAAGAATATATGGACTTTTGCGAAATACTTCAACATCCTTGTATGTAGTGTTTCCGCTCAAATCTTCAAACGTAAGCTTATACTTGTTTTTACCAATACTTATGTTCAGCAATAAGACTTTATACTCGCCATCGCTACCGGCAACAGAATAATGATCATAATTACCTGTTTTCAGGCTTTCGTCTGCAGTAACAGTAAAGTCGAAAACTTTTTCTTCTGTTTCATAAGTTTCCGATAACATCTTCACATTTGGGCTCACTACATCCTCCGCAACAGCATCAACAAATGCGAACTCCTCAGACTCAGAATCAACCATTTTCTTCGAAAGAGACAATGCTTTTTCAAGATAGTCATGATTTTTTTGGATCTGCAGCCTCGAAAAAAGCAAAAAGTCCCAAAATACAAAAATTCCGACCAGAAAAAAACACCCTAATATCAGCTTATGAATAGTATTCTTCTTCATTTCTGTAAGATTATACTTAATTTGAAAGTATTTATCCAAAGCTGATATAATGATGGCATGAATGATATTTCAATCTATAAACTAGTATCTAGGACTACCACGACCAAGGCTTAGCCTGCTGGTCGTTATATTCTTCACCCAAATATAAACTCCCAGCAGCGGGAGTTTTTTCTTTTCCGAGAAATAACTTCATTTAAGCCAGTAAATAGGATTTCTGTACTAACTTCTATTTTTTGAGTAATATGTATTTAATTCTTAGTATAAAAAGATGAAAAAAGATAAATCTGATAAATTATCAAAAATAAGGCATTCAAGCGCCCATATCCTTGCACAGGCGGTGATGAATCTGTATAAGGGTGTCAAGCTGGCCATAGGTCCCGCTATCGATAACGGGTTCTATTATGACTTTGAGTTCCCTAAGGCGGTCAAGATTTCGAAAAATGATCTTCCTGCCATAAAGAATGAAATGATTAGAATAATCAAAGAAAAACAGGAATTTGTAAGATCCGACAAATCAATTGACGAAGCGATCTCTTTTCTCAAGGAACGAAATCAGCCTTATTCAAGAGAACTAGCTGAGGACCTAAAAAAGCAAGGACACGAAAGTGTCAGCTTTTACAAGAACGGCAACTTTATAAATCTCTGTTCAGGACCACACGTAAAAAGCTCAGATGATATAAGAGCCGTGAAATTGCTTTCGGTTGCTGGAGCCTACTGGAAAGGAGATGAGAAAAACAAGATGCTAGTAAGAATTTACGGAACAGCTTTCGAGTCAGAAAAAGAGCTGGTTATGCATCTGGAAAACCTGAAAAAGGCAAAGCAAAATGATCATAGGAAGCTTGGCAAACAGCTTGATCTTTTTTGTTTCTCAGATCTTGTCGGACCAGGGTTACCGCTCTATACCCCAAAGGGAAGTGTAATAATTGAAGAGCTTCAGAAACACATCGAAAAAGTCTGCAGAAAGTATGGGTTTGAGAAAGTGATAACTCCACATATAGCAAAGATAAATCTGTATAAATTATCAGGTCATGCAGAAAAGTATCCTGAAGAAATCCTTCATGTAAGTTCAGAAAGATACAAAGACTGGGCGATGAAACCTGTGCAATGTCCGCACCAGGCACAAATATACGCTTCAAGGCCAAGATCATACAAAGAGCTTCCCATCAGATACATGGAGTCAAACAAGCAGTACCGAGGTGAAAAGCCTGGAGAACTTCGGGGGTTGGAAAGAGTGATCGCAATTACTGTTGAAGATGGTCATTCTTTTTGCAGAGTAGATCAAGTAAAGGAGGAAGTAAAGATCATAGTAAGGATAATAAAAGAATTCTTTGAAGCTCTCGGCCTATGGCAAAGTAAATGGGTTTCTCTATCCGTCAGAGATTATGAAAATCTTGATAAATATATAGGCGATTCTAAGGAGTGGGATATATGTGAAAAGCTGCTTCAGGAAGTATCCGATGAGATGAAACTTGATGCTCGTGTGTGTGAAGGAGAAGCTGCCGTTTACGGCCCGAAGCTCGATTTTATGTTCAAAGATGCCCTGGGAAGAGATGTACAGATTCCGACTGTTCAGGTGGATTTTGCTTCACCAGGGAGATTCCAGTTAAGCTATATTGATGAAAAAGGAAAAGAAGTTCCTCCAGTTATGGTACACAGGGCAATACTAGGTTCGTACGAAAGACTGCTTGTTGTTCTTCTCGAACACTTTGGCGGAGCGCTGCCTCTTTGGCTTTCACCTGTACAGGTTGTAGTACTGCCTGTTTCAGAAAAGCAAAGTGAATATGCGCGAGATCTCTGTAATAACCTAAAAACCCAGGAAATCCGAGTTGAGTTGAATGATAAATCGAATCCGCTTTCCGCCAGGATCAGGGAAGCACAAATGCAGAAGATACCTTATATAGTAGTCGTTGGGGATAAGGAGGCAAAGAATAAGTCTATATCTGTGAGAATGCGTGATGGAAAGCAAGTACCAGAAATGCAATTCGAGAAATTTGTTGAAGACATCAAGAAGGAGATCGAAGACAAAGCTTTGAAAACAAACTACAATTTATAGATAACTCTTAGGGCAAGGAGCTTCTTCTGTTTGGCGACTTTCTGGCGGCAGACAGGGCAGACAGACAAACCCCTTGTTTTAATCTGTTTTAGTATCTGTTATCACAGGCCTGTTATAACAAACTCTATAAAGATACATGCTATAATTTGGTTATTAATTAGTGGTAGGCTATGGCAAGACTCTGTATATTTGGTGACAGCATCTCTTTAGGAATATACGACCCTCAAAACGGCGGATGGTGTAATCTTTTAAAGTTGGCCTGGCTCCAAAAAAGTCAGTTTAATCAAGTCTATGACCTGAGTATTTCTGGGATAAATTCTAATTCTATACTGGAAAGAATTGAGATTGAAGGAAGCAGAAGACTCACACCAAAACGCGAACAAGGAAATTCTATAATCATTGCTATTGGTTTGAATGATTGTAAACTTATAGAAAATAAAACCTCCTTTGTTTCCAAAGAAAAGTACAGGAATAATCTTTTAAGAATCATCGATCTCTCGATGAAAATGGTAAAAGATGTTTTTCTACTTGGACTTACGCCAGTTGATGAATTAAGAACAAACCCCGTCTCTTGGAACAAGTTAGAATTTTATAACAATGGCCAAGTTGAAGAATATAACCAAACTTTAAAAGGTGTCTCTCTTGAGAAAAACGTTACTTTCATTAACATATTTTCAACTTGGAAAAAGCTGGATTATACAAAGCTTCTTCATGACGGACTGCACCCAAACTCAGAAGGCCACAAGGAAATTTATGCTCAGGTGTTGAGGTGTATCAGGAAAAAGCATTTGATCTAATTACTCTCTTCAATAACCCCATCGATCTGTATAGTTTGAATAATTTTATTCAAAACCGGCACATCGTCAACTGTATTTATAGTCTTCGACAGAATGGCTAGCAGTATCCCAAAAATTATCGTCGCTCCAATTGTGTACCCCACTCCGCTAACAAGTCCTTTGAAAAAGTTCCATTTCAAAGAGTTGCTTTTGTACATACTCTTTTGAAGTTTTCTCAAGTTCTTGTTTATATGATCAAGTATCGTAAGCTCATTCTCGTTCATAGAAGTTCAAATAAAAATTGAGTTTGTTGTAATTTTTCAATATAATTACAGCGATCATTATACAGTAATATCTATGCATAAGTACAAGCACCCGTAGGCCAATGGATAGTTCCGATCAAGTATATCCGTAGCTCAATTGAACAGTCCCGAAAGAATTGCGCTCGTAGGCCAATGGATAGACCGCCGGTCTTCGGAACCGGATGTTGAGGGTTCGAATCCCTCCGAGCGCAATTCTTTCGGGATCGGAACTTCGGAACCGGATGTTGCAGGTTTCCACCTTCGCTGTCTGTCTGTCGAAGTCTCGTGCAAAGGCAGAAAACTCGGCGAACAGGCGAGTCCTGCTGGGTGCATAATTAGAAGTCCGAAATCCAAAATTATCACGGATATCAGAATTCGGATTTCGAACTTATTTAGGATTTCGAATTTAATGATTCTGATTTATAGGAAATAGTTGCTCTTTTTACAAGTTTCTTGATAGAATTGATACCCTGAAGAGAGCAAGTCATTGTACATTGCCTGCCCGTTTCAGGCGGGGTCATTGTGAATTGATCATTTACTTATCTGGGGACGTAGCTTCTGTCTTCGTCCCGCGCTGCGGGACTTCGACAGACAGGCAGCAGTAGAGCAGTCGGCTCTTATCCCGCTTCGCGGGACGTGGGTTCGAATATAAGCTATAATCATTCACATGTTTTTCGCTTATATTCTCTACAGCAAGCAAATAAATAAGTTCTATATCGGAGTAAGCTCTGATCCTATTAAAAGATTAAAGTATCACAATCGTAGTCGAGGTGGAGGAAAAAGATCTTTTACTAAACGTGCTTCTGATTGGGATATAGTTTGGACCAAGAGATTCTATACAAAAAATGAAGCTCTTTCTTTTGAGCGTGATCTTAAAAGATATAAAAGTAGAAGAAAGATTGAGTCACTAATTTGGGGACGTAGCTCAGCTGGTAGAGCAGTCGGCTCTTAACCGATCGGTCGTGGGTTCGAATCCCACCGTCCTCACTTTTATCCAAAGCCTGAAATAGAAGCTATAGCCTCCATAAATAAACTGATTCGTAAAGCACTTTTTATGAATGTTATAGATTTAAAGGATTACAAAAATAGTCTGAATTATAGAATAAACGGTTTCTTGAATCTAAACAAGGTTGGCGTCAGCTACCCCTCACCAGTTAAAATCGTCACTCATAATGCTTTCAAAAAATACAAAAAGAATCGATCATTTGATAAAAAGACTCTCTCTAAACTAAAAGAAGGATTTGAGGAGATAACTAATATCCACAAAGACAAGGGAATCATTGCTCGAAGAGCCTACATCGTACCAGGAATCAAAAACCCGCCCGGCCCACATTCTTCTAAAATTACCAAGTACTCACAGCTGGTCTCAGAGATTAAATCCATATTTGATTTTGCAATCGATAATAAATTTGATAGAAAAGGAGCAGAAATAACTGCTTTTTTTCATCCATTGATAAATCCAGTTTTCCCACTTGTCGGAGGATGTATCACCCCTTCAAAAGATAATCCCGAAGAGGTAGTAATTGAGGCAATTTACGGAATGGATGAAGGCGTTCAAGCATTTCCGCATGACAACTACGCTGTGAACATAAAGAGAGATAACATTGTTGGCAAGTATATCTTGCGAAAAACAAAATGTCTTCAGTTCACAGATAACTTCAAAGTTAAAACAATAGAAATTCCTGAAGAATATCGTAACTCTCAAGTAATAAGTGATTTAAAGATTCTGATAATCGCAAAAGACTTCGAAAAAATCATAAATTTATATGGGCCAAGTCGAGTTGAATTTGACATTATAGAAGACAAGCACTATTTCATAGAATGTACACCTTTCACGATAGAAAAATCTAAGAATAAAGATTTAGACAGCTCAGGCAAAATTTTGGCAGTAAAAAAAATTAGTGATATAGAAAAAACAACAACAAATGGAAAAATCATCTTTATCGATCATAAAGTTATAGAAAAAAGAGAATGGGACATTCTCACTACTCTTGCTTATAACCTAAGTCCGAACAGTATAGTCTTGTTCCCGGGGACAGTTACAACAGCACACGCAGCCACCATTTTCAGAGAAAAAGGACATATACTAGTTTACGTAAGAAATCAAACTTTCAACTCAGGCGAGCTAGTCAGGATAAGACTGAAAGGAAACCATCTTGTAGCTGAGAAAGAAAATCCAGAAAGGATTCCCCACACTTTAATTCTAAGCAAAAGGGTAAACAATTATAAATCCTTTATAGGGAATAAGGCTCAGAAGCTATTTGAGCTCTATAGCAGAAATTATAATATTCCAAAATCATTTGTAATTACCAGTCAGGCATTTACAGAATTCCTAAGTAGCAATGGATTACTAGAGCGAATTCGACATATGACCCTGAGCAGATCAAAGGAGGAATTATGTGAATTAGCTAAAGAGATAAAAAATCAGATCAAGAAAAGTAGAATACCAAATGATCTTAAGAAAGGGATTTTAGAAGCATTTAATTCCCTGAAAGAGAAGTCTGTTGCAGTCAGATCCTCAGCAAATTGTGAGGATAGTGAAAAAACTTCTTTCGCAGGTCAATTCGCAACTTTTTTAAAAGTCGACAAAAAATCATTATTAACAAAGATTAAAGAAGTATGGGCATCCGTATTTACTAAAAATGCTGTTATCTATTCATATGCAAATAACATCCCAATATACTCAATACAAATGAGCGTCCTAGTGATGAAAATGGTAGATGCTCAGAAAGCCGGTGTTATGTTTACAAAGAATATGAATACAAATAACAAAAACGAAATAGTAATAGAAGCAACTACCGGGCTTGGAGATAAAGTTGTAGATGGGACTGTCGAACCAGACAGAGTACTAGTAAAAAGAGCAGGACTACAAATCAATAGGAGAAACCGGCTAAATATACTTACTGATTCAGAGATAAGAAAACTTACAAAACTAGGTATTGCTATCGAGAAGATTAGTAAAACTCCTCAAGATATAGAATGGGCAATTGAAGAAGGGAAAATCTGGGTGCTACAAACTAGACCAATAACTACATGATTTGCACAATTAATCATTATTCTTTCTTACCTCTTAGATAAATATTATAATCCTCATCTTTGTCCACTTTCTCCCGCAAGGCGTCTCTTATAATTCTTGTTCTGCTCTTCTTCTTATTGAACTGACACCAGTCAAGATACTTCCTCTCCATACCGCTTAAAACAAGATGGAACCTACTCTTCTCTTTGTTATCTTGATACTTGGCTATGAAACTCTTGATTATCTCGTCAAGATTACTGGCCGAATATTCTGCTATTTCCAATAAATCTGACTCAATACCATGAACAAACATCTGCTCAAACTGGCGGTGTTTCTTACCGCGCCAAAGAACTAGTGTTGGTTTTCTTCCTTGCAATGCTATTGTAATTTGATGTCCAGTGCTGAAGTTTGACACAGTATCCTCAATGATCACAGCCTCAGCTTCATCTATAGCTTTTATGCAGGACTTGTAAATTTCTTTTATATCCCGCTCAATATTTGTCTTTCCTTTCTGAAGCATCTCTTCTGTATGAGGAATCCAGTCTCTGGTCAAGACATGACCTTCGCTGATAATTAAGCTCCGAATCATATGATAAGCTTTTTTGTATCTCTCAAACTCAGCTGTAGAGCAGGTAAAATAAATCTTCATAAACAGAGTTTATAATATGTACAAAGAATGTGCAACATGTGCATATACAACTATTTGTATAAATGATAAAGTCGATTATCTAATTTTTAAGAATTTTGAAATGTCAAAAATAGAAGAATACTTGAAGTCCAAACCACAGCTTACTCAAGCCGTAGTCTGCTACCTACTAAAACCTGGACAAGTTTTATTGGGACTAAGAAAAAAAGTTGCTTTAGACCTAGGAAAGTATTTGATAACTGGTATCGGAGGCAAAATTGAGAATGGCGAGTCCGCAGAAGAAGCCGTAGCTCGGGAAGTGGAGGAAGAAATCAAGGTCAAGCTTCAAGAACTTACAAGAATCGGGAAAGTAATATTTCTTTTCCCAAACAAACCGGCTTGGAATCAAGAAGTATACATCTACGCCTCGACTAGATGGGAAGGAGAACCGACGGAAACCGAGCCCATAAAACCTAACTGGTATTCGACAGATAAGCTTCCAGCTTCACAGATGTGGGAAGATAATCTCTATATAATTCCTGAAGTGCTGAAAGGAAAAAAGATTGATGCGATTTTCCTATATGATAATAATAAAAGAGTTGTTGAATACCATATAAAGGTTAATGAATAATGATATCAGTAATTAGGCATAAACTACCAAGTTATCACTATTATCTGAAGTTGATGACAAGCCCTAGGGGCTAATTTCTGACATATCCACTCTTTGGACTAATTCCAATTTTAAAAAGAATTCTTCATTTGAATTCAATTGTAGTTTTTTATAAAATGACAATATTATAGCTTAAACCACCACTTCTGATGACAGATGTCATTTCATTACTTACTCATTCCTTACAG
>Ga0180007_10006361_pt1 | contig 11553 bp, 6 predicted proteins | sample MM_PC_MetaG_FD_121122 | JGI IMG/M metagenome (GOLD analysis project Ga0180007, IMG submission 121122) | Groundwater microbial communities from the Aspo Hard Rock Laboratory (HRL) deep subsurface site, Sweden - MM_PC_MetaG | ecosystem: Environmental > Aquatic > Deep subsurface > Groundwater...
CCGCTGGTTCGGCATAATCTGCAATTATCAGCAAAACAGCGACGCGTACATTTTCCGCATAAAGGTAAATAAGCTGGAGCCGGAAAAAGGCGCATTTCAGTTTTTACGCAGAAGCCAGAATACGCTTTCTATTATCGCTACCGAAGCTCTTGTATTATATTCCGGAGAAACATACACACTGGAGCTGACCCGGAAAGACGCTGCTTATTTTTCTTTGCAGATCAGGCAAGGCGAGGACATCCTGGCGCAAAAAACCGGCGTCATGAATGATGAATTTCTCGGCGGGCGCTTTGGCTTTTTCAACGACGGTGCGCCCCAGGGGACAGTCGCCTGGATCGGCGCGGCATTCCATTCGCTCAACAATACCGGAAGAACATTTCAAAATAATAACTGGGACGCCGGCTGGATAAAACCGCGCAATAACAAGCAAACCGGCATCTCGAAATTTAATAAAAGTTTTTATTTGTCAAAAATTCCGTTTTCCGCTAATTTTGTAGTCAGTGCTGAAAATGTATCGAGTGTGTATTTGAATGATGTCAAATTGGGAGATACTCTGAGCTGGCTTGAGCCGCGCTCGTTTGCGGCCGTAAAACCTCTCAGGCTCGGTTCCAATTTCATAGAGTGCGTGGTTAACCGCGGCTCGCTTCCCGCTTCTTTATGCGCCGAACTCGTATTATGGAATACTGCGACCAACTGTGAAAAAATCGTTACCGATAATACCTGGCAGGTTTTTCATGGGGAAGATAATACCGCCTCACGGGTCGTATACATTCCATTTATTAATCCTCTGGCCGGCACACCGTACGGTCCTCTGCGCTATGTCTTTGGCGGCCCGCTGCCGGAGACCCAAGTCACCAATTTCATAATGTCCGGAAAATTTGCACCCACTGAAAAAATATCCATGCGACTGCATTTCAGCGCGGATCCGGTTGCTTTCGGTGCCGAGGCGGTAAAGATATCTTTTTTGCAAAATGGACATCCGTTTTTCTCGGTGAAATCCATTGCTCTTGACAAAAATTTCGGAATTATCCTACCCGAAACAGTTGTTCCCGATTGGCTGCCAACAGGAGATTATAGTATCGCCTGGAAAAGAGAAAAAACAGCAGAAGAATGGCATGTGCTCACCCATAAGGTCTTAACCTCTGCCGTGCTGCCGCCTGCCTTGAAGGCGGCTGTTGTCCGAACGAACGGCCATACATTGTTATGTTTAAACGGCGTGGCCCGACAGTTTGTCGGGTTGAATTTACGACGACCGGTAGAAGTCGGCGATGAAATTTCCGAGTTCGGATCCGTTGGCATTGATTATGTCTGCTTTAATTACTATATGGGGAGTGATTGGACGGCGGACGGGAAATTCAATAATTTTGAATTTTTCGACAGGCAAGTATATGCTGTTCTCGATAAAAATCCCGAAGCGATCATTATACCTTTTCTACAAGTGAGTGCCCCGGCCTGGTGGCTTGCAGAAAATACCGGCGAATTGATCAAATATGACGATGAAATTCCGGCGGAAGATTCAGGCGCGCATCCTTTAAGGCGGTGTAAAAATCATTCTGTGGCTTCTGAAAAATGGCTGGCCGACACGCAGGGTTGTCTTCGGTTATTAGTGCAGCATGTGCATCGCCAGCGCTATCGAAGCGCAATCGCGGGATTGTTTCTTTGCGGTACTACCGGGGAATGGTTTTATTGGGGGGCGATAAAGGAAACGCCCTATTATCACGATTATTCGCCACAAATGAAAAAGTTTTTTCAGGAATCTCTGCGCCGCAAATACGAAAACAAGGTCGAATTGCTGCGTTCGTCCTGGCGGGATCCTGCTCTGGATTTTTCAACTGTTTCTGTTCCGCGAAAAAAGGAATGGCTGGCTGGCTCCGACGTTCCGCCATTTCGCCGCGAAATAAGTCAGAGCTTACTTGATTATGCCGGCGCGCATAACGAGTGTATAGCTGACGCAATATGCTCCCTGGCAAAAACAGTAAAAGAAGAGTCTGCGAATACCATGATTACCGGAGCATATTATGGTTATATCAATTATCTTCCGCGACATACCTATCTTTTAATGACCGGTCATCTGGCCCTTAAGAAAGTTTTAACCAATGCCTATATTGACATTCTCGACAGCCCACAGAATTACGCCAAACGGGGCGCCGGCGGCGATGGAATGCCGATGACCGCAATCGACAGTATCCGTTTGAACGGCAAATATTGGTTTTCTGAAAATGATACGCGCACCCATCTGGCTCTGGATTCCCAGGAGGCGCCTGACGCAAGATGCTCTACTCTCGAAGAAACTGTCGCGGTTATGCGTCGCGATTTCGCCTTGGCTCTGGTAAAAGGCTATGGATTTTACTGGTACAGCGTCGCCCAGCCCACGCGGCTCTGGTTTTCCAGCAAAGAAATTATGGAAGAAGCCCGGCGTTTAAATCAGCTTGCGTCGCGCATTGTTCCGACAGAACTATTTTCCTCCTCCGCCCAGGTTGCCGTCATAGTTGATGAAGAAAGCCCGAAGTACCTGCATCCACATGGAAATGTGTTGAAATACCTTTTACATGAGCAATTATTGAACACGCTGAACAGAACCGGCGTGGCGTGGGATTGCTATCTGTCGTCCGATCTGCCCTTGATTGCCGAAAAATACTCAATTTTTGTTTTTCCTAATTTATTCCGCATATCCGGGGAAACCAAGAAAATAATTCGCGAGCGGATCTGCCGCAACGGCCGAACAGTCATCTGGTGTTATGCTGCCGGGATTATTCGGGATAATAAATATTCGCTTGAATCCATGGACGAAACTATAGGCTTGCGTTTCATTCAACGTTCAACCAACGCCGGTTTCCAATATTCGCTTAATGGCGCTGATCCATGTGAATTGCCTTTTGGCGAATTGCCCGTGGTTTCTTTTACTACTGCCGATAAGGAAGCACAAGTGTTGGCGCGTTATGCAGATAAGCAAGCGGCTATCGCCCTTAAAAAATTTTCTAATTGGAGTAGCATCTGGATAGGCCCTCCGTATGCGGATGTTAAGACCTGGCAGGCAGTATACCAGAATGCGGGATTAGAGCCGGTGCAAAACGATGATGATGTCATCTATATCCGCCATCCCTGGATCGCGATTCACACAAAAAGCGCCGGTAGTAAAAAAATAAAGGTGCCGGTGGATTGGACTTCCGCATCGGAAATTTTTTCCGGAAAAACCATCAGCATTAAAAACGGCCTTTTAAAATGGAACGCCCGCGCGACTAATACTTACCTGTTTTACCAGGGCGTTTTCAAATGAAAATTTACATTTTTTTAATACAAATTAATAGATAAAACTGTAAAAGAGCCCGGGATTTGAACAATTATCTATTAAAATTTCAGGACAGGCAATTGAAGTTCATAAAGAATCTGATCCGGGGTTATTTGAAAGCACATATACACAATATTTAGTATTTGAACTTAGTGGATAACACTATTTGGGATATTTCATTTTCTTGTGATTATATGCTTACTTATTTAACTCAATGCGGTACTGTATAAAGCTTGTATGATACCGAATATCCAAGTTCATCATCACCGGAAAAGCCGGTGGCCTGATGCAGACAAGACCATATTTCCTCCATTTCTGCTGCGTACCGATTTTATAGAGCGTCCATTGGCGTACAACGGATCTTTCCCGGGTTTTTCATGGTCGATTGCATACGGTCAGCAATACGCGTGCAGAGTTGAGGTTAGGAAATTTTCTGCAACAAATTGGAAAAAAAATTTGTTATGGGACAGCGGATGGGTTGTGAATGAAAGTTCCCTACAATTCATGTACAGGGGGCCGGCTCTTCAGGAGCGCACACTGTATACCTGGCGTGTTGCCTGGCGTGATGCCTTCGGCAAACAAAGCATATTCTCAGATCCGGCTTTTTTTGTCACAGCAGGCACATGGAATGCACCCGGGGTTCGTCCCCCGCATTGCCGATTCTTTTTATTTCGGCAAGTAATCAAGCTGCCGCAGAAAAAGCCGGAATTAATAATACTTAAATTATCATCAACCCCATATCCGCGTTTATTTGCCGGTCACTGGGTATGGTTTAATAATCAGCTATGCGCCATAGGGCCGGGGCGCGGTCTCGGAGTTCTGTATGAAACACGCGATATTACCGGTATATGCCGGCCAGGAATAAATATACTTTGCGCGAGGTGCTCTTGTCCTGAAGAGGGCTTATTCTCATTTGAATTAGATCTGCATTACAGAAAGAATAAAACTCATGTGATACAGCCTGATCAGTCTTCTCAGATTATAAACGCCGATGCGTGGTACAATCCAACCGGTGCATGCGGACTTCTCTGGGAACAGGACAAAAGTTATTTATATTACAACCATCCGCAGGAACATATTTGCGCGGCGAATGAACCGGAAAACTGGAAAGAGGCCGAATCTCCTCTAAAAGGCTGGGATTCTCCCTTGCTTACACCGTTTAAACAAAAACCGAAACCAGTCATAACCGAGCCTGTAGTCTGGAATGATATTCTTCCCCGTACGCAAAATGAACAAGGTGAGAAACTTACAGTTGATTTTGGAAAAGAATTCATAGGCACATTGAAAATTGGCCAATCTGCTTCATTTACATTAGATATCAGTCTCGCTGAAGAAATTCATCCCGACGGTAAAATTTTCTCACCAATGCGAACGGGAAACAAATATTATGACTCCTGGACTGCTCTCAACGGGAAAAAAAACGAACACCATGAATACAGGTGTTTCCGGTATGCAGAAATAAAATCGACAGATTTAAAGTCAATACATGTATCAGCAAGAGAAATTCACGCGCCATTTAATGATAATGATTCATATTTTACATGCAGCGATTCTAATCTTGTGCGAATTTGGAATTTATGCCGCGATACGATACACGTAACTACCTTAGATTATTATACCGACAGTGAAACACGTGAACGAGGCGTATATGAAGGAGATGCGCTCATCAATGCGCTTGCAGACTATACGATCAGACGGGAATACCGTAATGCGAGGGCTTCTTTTCTGTATTTATTAGAACATCCGACATGGCCTTCGGATTGGCGCCTCTGCATACCCATGATTTTATATGAAGATTTCATGCAGACCGGCGACAGGGAGTGGCTGAAATTAAATTATACTAAAGTCCTATGCCATACGTATGAAAAATACTGCAATGCACAAGGTCTTATCGAAAAAAAGCCTCAATTAACAAACGATAGCGGCTTACCGTGGGATGCTGACCTAGTTGACTGGCCGCCTTCCTGCAGAGATGGATACATTTTTACTGAAATAAACACTGTACTTAATGCATATCAATATCGCTGTTTTGTTCTTTTTTCAGAGATGTCGCGTGCGCTTAATCTGCAAAGCGAATCCGTAGCATGGCAAAAAAAAGCAGACGCATTATTCAAGTCGTTTAATAATGCTTTTTTTGACGGAGAGAAGTACACAGACGGACAACACACTCCGCATACGTCATTACACGCAAACTTATTTACGCTATCCTTCGGTCTTGTCCCAATAAATCGGCTGCAAAGTACTGTAGATTTTATTAAAACTAAAAGGATGAAATGCGGCGTATACCCTGCATATTTTTTACTTGATGGACTTTATTCTTCAGGACAGGCAGAATATGCATACAGCCTGCTTACCGGCAAGGGCATCTGTAGCTGGCTTCATATGCTTGATGATCTAAAATGTACATTGACAGCGGAAAGCTGGGATCCCTCTTTTAAACCGAATATGACTTTTTCTCACCCATGGGCAACTGGGCCGCTGCCGATAATACGAAGACGCATTATGGGCATTACCGCTTATACACCGGGCAGCCGGATCGTTCATATACAGCCGCACCCCGGACCGCTTACTTATGCTAAAATACGGATACCAATTCCCGCAGGGAATATTGAAACCGAATTTAATATTACACACAATGAAATGATGATGCACGTCAGTCTTCCGGGAAACACTGAAGCGCTTGTTGAGCCGCCTACAGGCTGGTATTTTGCTGCGCAGAAAACAAATAAAATACAGGGCGAAGAAATTATTAAATTTAATAAAACAGAAGATAAATAGTGAAAAATAATTCAGTAAAATTGATTCAGTCAGTGCGTGCGGATACTGGCAGGCAAAGATTTATCAGAATAAGTATCTAATCCAGCTCGGAATTGCCTGGGTGTCATACCAGTAACCTTACGGAACACACGGTTAAAAAATGATATATTAATAAAACCGGCTGTTAAAGCAGCCGAAAGTACACTCTCATCTGTAGTGGCTAAAACATGGCATGCCCGTGAAACGCGGTATTCATTAATATACTCCGTAACAGTATAGCCGGTAGCAGCTGCAAAAATACGAGACAAATATGAAGCATTACATTCCGCAATCTCTGCACATAGCGTTAAATTAACACTTTCTGAATAATGTGCATGAATAAAGTCAATAACTTTTTTTATTTTTTCACTGAAGCGATCTCCATGCGGCAAATGATACTTTTCACTTATTATACAAAGACGGTGTAAAAATGCCGAAAAAAGAACTGATAACAATTTTCTATGATTATAATAACTACAGCTTGATAACAATATCATTTCTTCGATACAGTTTTTTACAGTTACAGCATCTGCAGCAGAAAAAGTTATACAACAATATCCCCCATTATGGCCTTTCATAAATCGGTATAATTTAGTGTGTTTTAAAAAATTCACAGGCGGTAATAATGTAGAAATTACATTCAGTGCTGACCTGTGCACCAGTAAATTATATATATTAAGTTCTTTTTTGACATTAAAATAATGCATTTCCCCAGTATTTATCATAAGGAGCATACCTTTGCTGAATTCGTTGGCGCCGTTTCGTATTACGTGCTGCGCTTCACCGGAAAGACAATATACTATTTCAAAAAAATCATGATCATGTTTTTGAGAAATACCTGTCTTATGACAGTATCTAAAGACCGCAATGCCTTTTTTAAAAGTAATATAAAAATTCTTTTTGTAATGGGCTAATTCATTCATCGTGAAAACAGACGCTCTGCTCACTTCAACACTTTATCGTTCTTACTTTTTTCGCTGGACGCGGTAATTTCACACCTTATCCTTCCTAAACAGCGCGTACGCATCCCTGATTTTCTCGGGCCAGTACTTTACAAATGCGCGGAGAATAGTTTTTTTCCCGCACGCAACCGTTCTGCCTCCGTATTCATGCCTGAGTAAAAAAGGATACACGTCAGAAAAAACACCGTATTGGTGCGCGGTATCGGTTTGGTAGCCGTACATGTCGAAGTAAAAATTCCGAAATACACGAATTGTTTCGGGATGCAGCGCTTCATAAAAGGCATTGGCGGAGAAATTTACATAAATTTGAAAAAGGTCAGACGTAGCCCCGGTGTAGTATTTCAGTGCATTGGCTGCATCTGTATAATGTGCCGACCGATCTTTTGTTTCAGAAGTTTTATCTTTAAGCAGTGTTGAAATATCCAGGTGAGTGAGCCGCTGATCAATTCTGCACTTTTGCGAGATACCGAGCAGGGTGGAAATATTCTTTTTTTTATCAAGAGCCATGTATAAATCAAAAAGAACAGACTTCGTTATTTCCGCAGTTGTGATAAATTCGGCGATAGATTTATTCGATGCCGGCTTAATTGCGGGGCGGGTACGCGCAAACCGGCATAATTTTGCAATATCATTTGTGCGCGAAAGCGTGCAGAACAGCCGGTAGACATCAATCAGCCGGCAGGAATAACAATTCGCGAAACTCTTAATTAATTCTCCGTACGTGACATGTACGACTGTTCGTTCGTAGAATTTTTTTTTAATACTGTAATATACAGGAAGATAAATACTGAAAATGCTGAAAATATCTTCTGCTCCGCTGAAAATATCATGCATGAATTGAGTAAATGCTCTGTAGAATAAAGAATGTGTATATGACGGAATGGCCTGCCGGGTAAGGTTTATATACGCCGCAAAAATATACGGACAGAGAGAAGGGTCATTACGTGTTTCTTTTGCCTGAGCAGAAATGGCTCCGAGCATAACCTGCGTGTAACCGTCTTCAGCCCTGGAAGTTTTGTACTGTTTTTCGAGCATCCGGAGAATTTCAGGCGTTTCAGTACCCGCAGTGTGCTGATAAATAAAAATATTTTCAACGGTTTCCGAATGTCCATAAAGAAGAGGGTATGCTTGTTCCCGGTCAATTTGTGTAATATCGATAAATTGCTGCAGTGCGTTATGCGTAGATTTTTTTTTTTTCATTTTTTTTATGATATATCAACAGTCAGGACATTTTCGATAAGCCTGAATTTTACCTTGGAGTATTCACGTTTAATAGTATTTGCCGCTTTGCCGATCTGAACATGCACATCAGGAATAAGAAATTCACGGATACTGACGGATAATTTATCCATCTCTGGCGCAAAGATTTCTGTCTGGTATTTTTCCATCAGGCTTTTTATTTCAATTATTTTACTCGTAAGTTTTCGGATATACACGAGCATTTCTTTCATTTCTTTTTTCTGAGCTTCGTTCATATGTTTAAGTTTTTCAAGCATGGCGGCTTTCCCGCTGAGGGAAAAGCCGATTTTTTTCTGCGCAAGGATAACCGCTTTACTGAGAGCAGGAAGCTTCTCTTTAAAATCATTGATTTTAGAGTATTTTCTGTAATGCATGCCGCTTATGAGTTTTGTTTCTCCGGTAAAAGATCCCGCAGAATGAAGTTCCATTACCCCCATGCTGTTCATTACTCCGCCGACCACACTGCCTCTGTTTTTTTTTTTTTATATCCGTGCCTTCTACGGTAATAGTGCCTGTGGTAAAAATATCGGAATTGTACACATATTTTTTAACGGTGAAACTACCGCCGCAGGATATCCGCGCATCCTGAATAAAACCGGCGATCATATTGCCTTTTACGATAATATCTCCCGCCGAACCGAATATTCCTCCGCTGATCTCCATATCGCCGCCGCATGAAACCGCGGCGTCTTTTTCAATGTTACCGGCGATAATGAGTTTCCCGCCGCACATGACAGAGAAGGCACTTGTGACATTTCCCTTTACGGTAATATCCCGGCTGTAGGAAATATTTCCGGTATCCATACCCACATCTTTTTCAATCACTAAATCTTCCTTCAGGTCGAGTTTCTGACCGGAAAATTCTATAATTCCCGTCACCTTTGCGGAAAATACCGTTTTATCTCCGGTTGTTTCAGTATTAATGTTCGGCCCGGCTTCAAGAGTTTTTTTTTCACGGATTCCCTGAGAAACGGGATTTCCGAATACATCTACTCCGGGTGTGCCGTCGCTTCCGGCGATAATTTCCGCAAGCGCTGTATCTTTTTTTGCTTCCCTGAAACGGCAGATATTGCGGTAGTCAATACTTCCGGTTTGTACCGCCGCCGGCTTTTGCTCAAAAAGAAATGTAAGTGTATCGTGTACAGCCCGAACAGGCGCAGTGCCTTTCGCAATAATCATTCTTACCGCAGTTCCTTTTTTGAGCGAGAGGATAATATCCGAAGGCTTCAGTACAATATTTTGCGGACGGAGGGAAGCTGTTTCATCCGAGAGATAACTTTCCAGGTGCCGAGAAAGACGTTCTTCGGCGCCGGCAAAGTATCCCGCAAAGAAAAAAAGAGATACTTTATCCCGGGATAATCGTATGGGATCACGAATATCAAACACATTGTCTGCATTAAGAACAAGGTACCCGCTTACAACCGCGGTATATTCATAACTGTTGCCGGATTTCTGTACAGTAATATTTTCTATTTTTGTTTTGGGAATATCCGCCGCATGTCCTTCGCCGGTATGTGAAATGGTAATTTTAAGGAAAGGTATTGCACGTTCAACAAAGTAAACATTTGATATATTCAGAATGTTTTCGCTGTCGTTATGATAAAAGGCGCTGAATTTTTGTAACGTTTCAAGGAATGCGGTCAGGGGTGCATAACCTGATATGGATGTACCATCAGGAATTTGAAATTCAATCAGCGTATTTTCCATTTACGTACTGCTGGAATTTTAGAATACTGAAGCGGTTAGAATTTCATCAAGCTGGGCGATCAGCCGCGGCGTATGTTCCAGTACGAGCGAGTGTTCAAGAGCAATCAGGATGATATTAAGAAATGTTTCGGATTGCTGCCATAATTTTTCCGCGCTTAGGCCGCTTTTCCGGCGGCCCAGAAATATTCCTATACATTCACCGTTCTGGATAAGAGGATATCCAAACCCTTCATTGCTTTCACACGCGGTCATTGATGATAATGTTTCCTGTGTAAGGATTTTCGCCCATCCCGGCACATGATCTGCGCGGCTGTTCCAGTATCGGTCTTCATGGCCAATATAGAGAAGGAAATGTTCCAGTCCGAAAATATCGGAAAAATATTCCCGGCTTATTTCCATAATCGCATCAATATCATTTCCCCGCAAAATTGTCAGAAGAAGTTTATTGTTGATCGAAAGCTCTGCGGTTTTTTCAGTTATACTCTGCTCGAGTGTATTGTTTAATTTTAATAATGCGGCGTAATAATGATCACGTTCAGCGGTTATTGTGTAACGTTCAATCGCTTTCTTTATGGTAAAAACAAAGGAATGATCATTCCACGGCTTTTCAATGAAGTGCCATATATGACCCTTATTTAGACTTTCAAGAATTGTTTTTTTATCCGCGTACCCTGAAAATGCAATGCGGACAGTTCTTGGAGAAATACGGGCAGCCGCATCAAACAATGCGTTGCCGTCCATGTGCGGCATACGCAAATCAGAAACGAGCACTGCTACAGATTTTTCATTTAATATTTCCGCAGCGCGTTCAGGTTTTTTTTCAGTTATTACTGAAATATCTTCATCGTAAAACAACCGTTTTACTGCATTTAGAATTGACTGTTCGTCATCGACAAAAAGAACTAACGGTGTTTCTTGATGATGGTTATGCATTTGTTATCTCCTTCGGCAGGAAAGTACGGCGCAAGCTCATCGGGGATGAGTTTTAAATGAATATATTTCCGCGATTTTGTCGGAAATTTTTAGAAATGCAAAAGAAATTGCGGTTAAAACTATTCCCCATATGATCGAACAATATACACTGATAAAAAACAGACTGGAATATGATTTTGCAAGTCCGAATGACCTGAACAGCTGGGCAGGACGCAGAATATAACCGAGGAACATTTTATAATAAAAAGGGATTTCAAGGAATAGCACATACGAAATAACCAGTGGTAAAACAAACGAAAAAAGAAAACTCACGCTGAAAATATTTAAAAAATACCTCGCTGCCCTGTACCGTTTTTCTTTGCTGTAAAAAGCTGATGCATCACTCATACGAACTCTCCCGCGGGTAAATACTGCCGGTTGCAGTTTTTAAAAAGGCCGGACGAACGCGGACAATTTGGATAAAACAAAAAGCTCACATTCGCATGGATAAAGCAAATTAATTGCATCGCTATAGCTCATTTAAAAATGTTACCGAAACATTTAGTAGAATAGTTGTTAATTTGTGTTACCAATTTGTTGTGTTTTAATTATTTTGTCAATTAATGTATCTATCTTTGTTTTCATACG
>Ga0180007_10006362_pt1 | contig 11550 bp, 10 predicted proteins | sample MM_PC_MetaG_FD_121122 | JGI IMG/M metagenome (GOLD analysis project Ga0180007, IMG submission 121122) | Groundwater microbial communities from the Aspo Hard Rock Laboratory (HRL) deep subsurface site, Sweden - MM_PC_MetaG | ecosystem: Environmental > Aquatic > Deep subsurface > Groundwater...
TATCAGGGCATTTTGAATAAGTCGAACCAAGGGAGACCGGACAAACTTTGGTACAATGCGACTGCCCCCAATGGAACGATTTATGTCTATTACACTCCAGACGCAGGGGATGCGCTCTGGATAATAAGCGTCAAGCCCTTTATAGAACCTACGAACCTGGCCGATAAACTTCTTGACACAACGGGAATCCCCCGAAATTACCACAACCCCATAGTTTGGAACCTTGCCGTTGACCTGGCCCCGGAGTTTGGCCTTGAGGCTTCACCAACTGTTATTGCAAGGGCTGTTCAGGGATACAGCATGATTGTCAGCTTGAACGCGGCAAGACGGGTGCAGCCTGCCTACCTGGAAATACCGGGGATTGTCGGCAGGAGCAATAACGATGACCTGATCGATCTGTAAGGAGGTGTTTAACATGCCTTGTGGTGGAAAGAAGGGTAAGGGAAAAGGAAAAGGCGGGAAGGGAAAGTAAATGAAGATACCTTTCATTGGCGGGGCCTATAAAGGACGGTCCTCTAACATGGACGCCCAGGAGTGCGTGAATCTCTACCCGACAGTTGACAAGGTAGGCGGGAAGGTCTTGGCCCTATACCCTACTCCGGGCCTGAAGCTCTGGCTTGGAATTGCCGATGATGTAGAGACCCGAGAAATGCACATCATGGGGGCCTACCTCTATGCCGTCATAGGGGATACCGTTTACCGAGTGGCCGCGGATAGAAGTTACCTCGCCATGACGGGAGTGATTGGAACGACTTCCGGCAAGATTTTCATGGATCATAACACGAACTCCGAATTAATGATCGTGGATGTGTCCGGCGGCAAGGGCTACATTTTGAGCGGGGTGCTTGTAACGGAGATTGCAGATGCCGACTTTATCACTCCCTCGGGTCTGACATGGCAGGACGGCTATTTCATTGTAACAGAGAAAGATACACAAAGATTCTGGATCTCAGGTTTGAACGACGGGACCTCTTGGGACACCCTGGAATACGGATTGGTTGAAGGCCTCCCGGATGATGTTAAAGTGCCCCTGTCAGACCACAGGGAACTCTGGCTTTTCGGAGATCTGACGGCAGAGGTTTTCTACAACTCCGCCAACCCTGACTTCCCTTTCGCCCGCATGAACGGGTCTTTCCAGGAGGTCGGAATAGGGGCCATTGCTTCAGCGGCCAAGTGTGACAACTCTATCTTCTGGTTAGACCATTTGGGTAACGTGCGAAGGGCCAACGGGTACATACCTGTCATTGTTACAGAACCGCAAATCGCTTGGCAGTTTGAACAATATGCCACGGTAAGCGACGCAAGGGCCTTCTCCTACGGCCACGAGGGTCACACCTTCTATGTAATCACCTTCCCGAGCGCGGATAGAACATGGGTTTTCGATGCAGCTACAGGCCTTTGGCATACTCGATCTTCCTGGCCGAATGACCCTGATGGACGGTGGCGGGCCAACTGTTACGCCTACTTCAACCGGAAGCACCTAGTAGGCGACTTCCAACACGGCAAGATTTACGAACTTGACCACACCTACTTTCAGGATGACGGACATACCCAAAGGGCGGTAAGGACGGCCCAGGCGGTCAATGCTGATAGAAGGAACGTCTTTTTCCATGAATTTGAACTCCTGATCCAATCCGGGGTGGGTACGGCTCTAGGCGCCGGGTCAGATCCTCAAATCATGCTCCAATGGTCTGACGATGGCGGTCATACATGGTCAAACGAGCATTGGAGATCCATGGGCCTAATCGGGGAATACGGCAAGCGGGTCCGATGGCTTAGGATGGGCAGGGCTCGGGAACGGATTTTCAAGGTAATGATCACGGACCCGGTTGACCGGGTTCTAATTTCGGCCCACCTTCGGGCCTCGGTGAGCAAACACTAATGAGCGAGAAACCACAATATCCCCCGGTGAAATCACCCATGATGGTGGATGGGCAGATAAGTGCCCCATGGGCTCGGTATTTTCAGCATGTGGTGACACCCTACTTTGAACGGCTCCTCAACCTGGAAGATATGGAGATCCTGGACTGGAGCAATAATCGCCAGAAGGACCATCAACGCAGAATAGAGGACATTGAAAGACTCATCCATGAGGTTTGGAAAACGGATGACAAGGGATTCACAAAACGCATTGAGAACATAGAAAACACTTTACAGTTTGTCGATGGACCCAAAGATGCCTCATTACTGAGAAGACTTGATGACTTTGAAATATTGATTTATGCCGCCCTTATACCTCACACTCAAAACACTGATACAGCTTTGGGCGCTGTGGGAACAAAGAATCCTCCAATAGATGCAGACTTGGTTTTATATAGAGACAGCACAGCCGCTAATGTCTTAGTAACCTCCACATGGACACAAATAAAGGCTTTTCTGAAGACGTATTTTGACACACTTTACAATAAGTATGTCCACCTGAATCATTCAGGAGAAGTAACAAGCGTTGCGGACGGAGCGCAAACCATAGCCGCTGACGCCGTAACCTACGCCAAAATGCAGAATGTATCAGCAACGGATAAAATTCTGGGGAGGGCGACTGCCGGGGCGGGAGATGTCGAGGAAATAGCTTGCACGGCTGCGGGGAGAGCCTTGATTGACGATGCAACTGCGGCGGCACAGGCGCTAACTCTTGGATTGGGCGCGACTGATGGTCCTACCTTAGATCATATTCATCTTACATCAGGACAAATTGTCTTCCCTGCTGCCGCAGTACCTAGTGCAGGCCCAAACACGCTGGATGATTATGAGGAAGGGACGTGGACACCTGTTGTAAGGGGGGCAGGGACGGCAGGAACGTATGAGTTGGCAACAGCAATAGGATCATACACAAAGATAGGAAGATTGGTCACAATTCAGGCATTTATCATCCTTGCTGGGGCCATTACTGGCGGAGGAACGGGACCATTAAATATTACGGGAGTGCCATTCGCTAAAGCTAATAATTCGCTATATATGGTTGGAAGTATGGCGACTCACAACATTGATTTGACGGCTGGAACAATAACTATCGTCCCGATATTTGCTTCCTCTGCTGCATCATCGACATTAGCCACCCTTGAGACCCACGATAATGCTGGCCTAACGAATACTCCCATATCTGGTGTATCGGCAGATGATATCATAGAGCTGTTCATTACTTATGAGGAATGAAATGGCGCTTGAAAAAGTAGTAGTTATCGACAAAATTGAAGTTTTAGAATCCAACCATATCCAGATTCGTCAAGCAACCAAGATCATGGAAGACGGCAAGGAAATCAGTAAGACTTACCATCGTCATATTCTTAACCCTGGGGATAGCCTCAAAGACCAAGATGAAAAAGTAATCGCTATTGCAAAAGCCGTCTGGACGGATGAAGTGATTAAAGAAAAGGAGTCATGAAATGGGAACAACCCTTTTAGACCTTTACAGCGGCCAACCGGGAATAGCCGACACGACCCTTTATACCTGTCCAGCAAATACTCGGGTGCGAGTTGTGGCAGGGACGGTAACGAACGATGCAGCCGTAGCCAAATGGATCAGCTTTCACCGGGTGCCTTCGGGCGGGGCGGTTGGAGATGCCAACATAATCATTAACTCAAAGGTGATCGGGGATAAGGAGTCTTACATGCTTCCCGAAGTGGTGGGCCACATCCTGGAACCCGGAGACCTTATTTCGAGCATCACGGAAACGGCTGCCACTCTCACCGTTCACCTTAGCGGGATAGCGATTACATAATGAAAACAGATATCCAGATCCCAATGGCTGGAACCATAACAAAAGTGGAACAATTACAAGATTTCATTTGTAATCTTCCAGGGGCATTAATTGGTGATTCTGATGAATATCTTGCTGTTTGTCCCTTGAAACATTCATTCGTTGATGGAGCATATGTTAGAGAAATCTTCTTGCCGAAAAATATGCTGTTTATAACCAAAATACATAAAAAGACCCACCCATATTTTGTAATGAAGGGTTGTGTATCTGTTCTTGTTGAAGATGAAGAAGTGTTAATAAGAGCCCCTTTCTCTGGGATAACAAAAGCTGGCACTAAAAGAATAATATACACCCATGAAGACACCAGATGGATAACTGTGCATGTGACTGATGAGACGGACATATCCAAAATAGAAGAAGAGGTAATAGCAAAAAGTTTTGATGAATTTAAGGAGGTAATATTATGACCTGGGGTGCTGTTGCAGTAGCAGGGGCCATGGTTGTTGGGTCAGTTGTTCAATCAAGCTCAGCCTCTAAAGCGTCGAAGGCGGCGGCGGCGAGTGCAGATCAGGCAACTCAAGCACAACTTGAGATGTACTATCAGGGCAGGGAGGATCAGGCCCCATGGAGGATAGCGGGAGAGAAGGCTCTTGGCGATGTTGTCAACATGCTTGAGAAGGGGCCGGGAGAATTCGTGCCCGCAGACCAACCTGGCTATAAATTCGGCTATGAGGAGTTTGTCGAAAAGCCGACTCTTCGCCTTGCCTCTGCAACGGGGGCGCTCGGGGGCGGAGGTACACAAAAGGCGCTAACCCGGTACGCTCAGGATTATGCCTCACAGGAGTATGATAACTTTTTGACAAGATGGTACAAGTCCCTGACCCCTTATCAATCCTTGGCCGGAATAGGGCAAACCACCGCGGCGCAGGGGGCACAAACTGGCGCATATACAGGCGCACAGATGGGCCAGAATCTTCTTGCTGGTGGTGAGGCCAGGGCCACAGGGTATGTGAACCAAGCGAACATTTGGGGGAACCTTATGTCTGGAGTAGGGCAGAACGCCCTGGATTATGCGGCTTATAAAGGACAGGGAGCTGGTAATTGGGGAGCCGGTGGAGCTGGCTGGGGAGGAACTACTGCGGGCAGCGCAGCAGGAGCAAACCAAGCAATATGGGTATGATAAAGGAGTAAAGAAATGCCAAATCTATTAATTCAACCTGCACCAGTTCCGTCATGGGGGGCAGCTCAACAAAGGGCCGCGCAAACAAGAGGGATGCAGAACCAGAATCTCTTGGCTGAACGGCAACTTGAAAGTTACCCGGAAGAACAGGCATGGAAAAGAGAATCCCGGCAAGCGGACAGAGATGAACGCGAATATACCAAACATCTCAGGGATTTTCAAAAATCAATGGAGCCGCTAGTTAGAATGGAAGCCGTTGACAAAATGCTACGCATAGTATCCAACAAAACTACGCTTTCAAACCACGATGCAGTCACGGCAAATGTGTATAGGCAGCTCAACATAAGTCCTGAACAGGCGCAAGCGGGAGAAAGCGCCGCCCAGATTGCGGAACAGGCCAGGGCGGCAGGGATGGACCCGGAAACCTATTACCAGACTGTCTATAAACCAAAACAGTTGATGACCTGGGAACAAAAATTCGAGTTGATGAAAGTGGAGATAGGGAAGACACCAAAAGATCCCATTGTCGGATCACCCAAATGGGAAGAGTCTGAGAGAAAGAAGGCGGAGATAAAGCGAGAATTCGCTCCTGACAAAACCGAAACGGTTCCCACCGGAATGAAGGATTTTGAACTCACCACCTACGGCAAGGAAAGGCCGGATCTTAGGGGCAGCAAGGAATATATAGGTAAACGGCTTGAATGGATCAAATCTCAGAAGGAACAATCCCCTTATGTTGATGCCCTGAATAGGCAAGTGGACGTGACCGCAAAACGGGAAGGGACCAATTTACGGAAAGAGTTTTACGACCAAGTAGAGGTTAAAGAGGCCAACGACATTAAGAGAAAATATGAGGTCATGAACGAAGCCTTCAAGGAATCCAAAACCACAAAGAATTTCGTGGCTGTTGACCAGGCCATTATTACCCTTTTCAATAAGATGACAGACCCTCAATCGGTAGTTCGTGAAAGTGAGTATGCCAGAACCGCAAGCGATCTGGCCTTGTGGCATAGGATAAAAGGCAAGGTTTCAAAATTGGTTTCAGGTGGTGCCGGACTTTCCCAGGATGACCGTGAAGCCGTTTTCAAAATGGCGGGAAAGTTTCAAGAGGTTGCCCAAAGGAAATACAAAGCAAGACTCCATGAATATAAAGGCTATCTGTCAAATTATGGTCTTGACCCTGATAAATACCTGACCCCATACGGCGAAGGGGAGAGAACGGTAGAACCGGGAACCCCTAGAACAGCAGAAGAGTATATGAAAAAGTTTGAGGTCAAATAATGCCTACGTTGCAGGAAGTTATCAAAGACCCGGAATTTAACGCCTTACCTGAACCAGAACGTATGAAGGTTTTAAAGGCTGTTGACCCTGAATTTTCAGGGCTTCCGAAATCTGAGCAAATGAAGGTTATCTCTGCCCTGCCTCAAGTGGCTGGTCCTGAAATGGAATGGCGACAAGACAGACCTACAGCTAGGGCCATTTCCGGCATTGCGAGACCTGTCCTTGAAATGGGGGGCCTTGCAGCCGGGGGGCTTGTGGGAGGTGCGGCGGGGGCACCAACCGGACCAGGGGCGGTAGCGACAGGAGTTGCCGGAGCTGCGCTTGGATATGGCGTGGGAGCCAATATCGCTGACAGGTTGGATGAATTTCTCGGAATTGCCAGGAAACCGATGGGAATAGAGGAATCCTCCGTTAAAGCGGCCAGAGACATTGGTATAGGGGCCATGTACGAGATGGGGGGACAAGTAGCCTCTAAGGGAATAACTCTAGCCGGGAAGGGCCTTTGGAGCCTTGCCGATAAGATGGGGCTTACTGGTCTATTCAAGAAGATCAAAAACTTATTTCCGAATTTAAGTGATGAGGGAATTCTTTTAAAGGCCCAGGAAGAATTGACCAAGATCAGGACATTGACTCCTGAAGCCCAAAAGACGGCGGCTGAGACAGGAGCCCTTATCGGAAGAACCGGAATAAAGACAGAACCGACCTTCGGACAGCGAACAGGCGGACAACAGGCGGCGACCTTCGAACAATTGGCAGCGGCTAAGAGCCGGGAGATTGCCGAGATCCTGAAGGGCAAGGATGCCAAGATAAATCAGGAAGCCCTGGATTCGATTCAAAGGCAGTTCAAAGAAAAAGGTGGCGTTTCTGATGTCATTACCGGAGTTCAGAGGACTCAGGCCGGCCTAAAGACTGAAGCTGAAAAAACGGCAGCAATCGCGGCAGAAAAGACAGGGCCGCTGGCTTTATCGAGGGGGGCGCAAACCGTAGGCCAGGATATCAAGGCCTCCCTTGATCTTGCCAAGAAGACTGAAAAAGACGCCATATCTGAAATATACAGCCAAATCCCCCCAGGAGTAGAACTTTCACCGGCACCCCTGACGAAGGGGTTAAGGGAACTTAGTGCCGATTTCGGGAAGACCGGGGGAGGATCTGCCTCAATGCCTTCTGATATCACGAGGCAGATGGTCAAAGAACTGAAGGCCACAGAAGGGAAAAGCATCACATTCGACAATCTCAGGGATTGGAAATCTCAGATTGGGGAAGAGAAGCGGGCGGCCATTATGGGCATGAATCCAAACCTGAAGTTATATCGCCGCCTGAAGATGCTCGAAAATACCGTCGATGACACCATGGATCAATTACTTACAATGGGTGGAAAGGAAGAAGGTTCGATTATCTCAAAAACCTATGAAGGTTTGAAAGCAGAAAAGGGTTATTCATCGGTTGAGATAGCTGATTTACGGGATCGCCTTAAAATCACTCAAGCCGAAATGGAAAAAATCATCAAAGGCGACCCTGAGCATTTTGTCACAGCTTCGGGCGATTGGTCGCTATCCGATGAGCATGTCAGAAGTGGGGCCGTAGAGGTGCTTGGTAAGAAGGAACTGCTTGTCAAAGTCAAGGGATGGGTGAAAGCAGGAGCACAATCTACTGATATTACAGAACAAGAAAGAATAAAAATTGCCTATGACACGGCAAGCAAGCGATATAAAGACTACGCCATTACATTCAAAAAGGGAACTGTAGGGGAAGTTCTTCAGGCTGGGCAGTTGGCCGAAGGTGGAAAAGTCGCCCTTTCTGATATTCCTTCCAGATTCTTCAGAACCGGCAAAATGGATGCTGCGGATGATCTTGTTAGGGCAGTAGGCAAAGAGAAGGCCGGAACCTTGATAGATGATTATGCCTCAAATGATCTTATCTCAAGGGCCGGTAAAGAGGGCGCCTTGAATCCCGGAGTAGCCTACAAATGGTTAAGCGCCAACAAGGACGTTCTCAATAAATATGGATTATATGGCAAATACGCGGACATCATAAAGTCCAACAAGGTATCAGCCGAAGCCTTGGCAAAGTTGGCAGATTACAACAAAACCATTGCGTCCAAGGTAATCGGAGTTGATGTTGAGGATGTTATCAGGAGCGTATTCAGTGGGGCCGGAAAGGCACGAAGCGCCACCGTAGCGACTGAATTGTTGAACCTGCCAGGGATCAAGGGCAATCCAACGGCCATTAATGGCCTTCAGAATAGCTTCAAAGACTTCCTGTTGAGCCGAATGGAATTGAGTGCCGTTGACGTTGCCGGGAATCCTGTCAGATCAATAGCAAAAGCCAAATCTGTCTTGAACGAATATCTACCCGCCATGAGAGTTCTCTACAAAGATTCTCCCGAGAAAATCACTGCACTTTTAGATTACCATAAGGTGCTTGAAATGCTTGCAAGGAACAAGAACATTTCTTTTGCAGGCGGTTCGACCACGGCAGAGAAATTTACCGGCACAGAGGCCATGAGAACGATAGGAAAAAACGTGGCTCAATATATGGCGGTTTCTGCTGGGGCCGGTTGGAAGTTCAGCGTTATGAAAAATCTATGGTCTGCCACACTTGGGGCACCACGGAGATTCAGCGAGTCACAAGTAGCGGCCCTGCTAACAGAGGCAATCCATAATCCTGAAGTCGCAAAGACCATTATGGCGGCAACCAAAACCCTTAGACCTAAAGACATTCAGGTTTTGCAGAAGAGTTTCAGGAGCCATTTAATAGCGGCAGGACTTTACGCTGTAGATAAAGCACAACAAGAGGACGAGACTTTAAAGACGACGACAAATGGCAAGTAAAATCAATATAATTACTATGAGTAAAAATATTATCATACAAATAAATTATCCTTATATCCAGGTGAAAGTCAACAAAAAAGCGAGGTACGCCAAATGATCCGAAAAATTATAGCCTTAACCCTGATGGCCTTTTTCTTCCTGGTCGCCCCTGTATTCGCCGGGGTGCAGTTCATCTACCCCAAGTTCCAGGGCTTTGACAATAACGGAAACCCTCTCTCCTGGGGTTTGCTCTACACCTATGCTGCCAACAGTTCAACGGCAAAGGCCACCTATTCGGATAAGGGACTCACTGCCGCCAATGCTAACCCGGTTGTCCTGAACTCACGCGGGGAAGCGGTGGTATATGGGACCGGGCAATACAAGTTTATCCTGAGAGATTCGGCTGGAAGTCTTATCTGGACCTTTGACTTTCTGGACGGGATAGGTGGATACCTCGGGGGGAACTTCTATTTCCCTGATGCCGGGCAAGCCGATCAAGGGATTGCCGTCGAGTCCGTGACGGTCAAGGATTTTGTGGATGCAATAGGGGTAACAAAAACGGCCACGATAGTCTTTTCCAGGGGAAGCACGGGGAACACCACTGACTATACCTTTCTTACCTCCGAGACAATCCCTTCCAACATTACCTGTCAGTTTGAACAAGGCGCAAGGGTTTCCATCGCCATTACCAAAACCCTCACCCTCCCCTCCCCCGCCAACATCATTGCACAGCCGAATCAGCAGATAAAGACCGGAAGTGGGATATTGACATTTTCAACAGGGGCAGGACGTATTTACCCTGGATGGTGGGGAGTAGTTAGTGGAGGCGCAGCGGTAACAAATGCAACTGCATTAGCTGAATCCATAACGGCAGCGGAGGTAAATGATTCAATCTGGCATTTACCGGCAGGAACTTATGCTTATAACGGCGTAGGACTTACACTCACAGGTGATGGTATAGTTGAGGGGGAGGGATTCAGTAGTATATTAGATTACCAGGGAAATGGGGTTGCAGTAACTATGGACCCAACCCTTCCTCCAGGCACCGGTCCTCCCTATGAAGGCGCATTGATAAGAGATCTAGCTATAAATACAACGGCTGGTACTCCTACTGGTGGACTTTATCTATCTCCAGTTACTAGCAAAATAGTTAATGTTGATCATGTTATGGTTCATGGTTTTAGCCAGGTAAACGCTTATGGAATAAAGATTGGCAAGGTGGTTTCCTGCAAGGTTACAAACTCCAATTTTCAATCCAATTATTACGGGGCACAGGTAGGAGAAGCGACATTATATTATCTCCCAACAAGCACTACATTCAGTAACTGTCGTTTTCGTCAGAACGCAAAACATGGTGTAAATGCAAACTCAGGGGTTGGCATTACTTTTACCGATAATTGTGTTATTGAAAGTAACTTTGGAAGTGGGATTGTCTTGACGGGCAATGACTCAAATACCCCGGGTCTCGGAAATACCAAAATCGTCAGGAACCACTTTGAAAATAACGGAAGAAGTGGAGCCGTAGGAGGTCCATATTATGATATTGTAATACTTGGTTTTGATGCGGGAGCGCCTCTATCCTATAACTTGATTGCGGATAACTTCTTTGGTGCTGGCCCTGCCGGTTATGATGCTGGGAATGGCTCAATTAAATATAGCAATATCTGGTACACGAATTTTAGAGATAATTATTTTTCCGTAGTAGCACCTGCTGCAACTGATGTAAGTGTAGGAGGGAACAATAGATTCGTTGACTGGTGGCATAATATAATTCTGGACGTTTCGGCTGTGACAAAGGATGGCACCAATACATTCATTTCCGGTTCCCTTACTGGAAAAGTTAATCTCCAACTTGGAGCAGGCACTGTATATTCAACCCATGTTCTATCCGGCAGTTTTGCAGTAGACGCATGTGCTGCTAATGGGGCAACTAACTATGATATTGCAGTATTAACCGAAGATCCTGCCAGTGCAGGGGCTTTGGGTGGAGGCATTGTCTTGGTGACAGGTTGGGATGGTGGAAGGACTCGACACTTCGTTGATTTAGTGTCTTTTACTTATGCTGCTGTAGCAGTTATCAATACACACAGTGTTGGAGGTGCAGATGCAAGAACCTATTCACTGTCCGGTAATTTAACTTTACAAATGAAACTGGCTAACAGTGGACTGACGTATAGGGTTAGAGTATCACAATTAACTCATTAATGAGGGATTGCAAACTAAGAATGAAACCTAAAAACGGCACAGTGGCTAAAACAGGAGATTAAGGAATGTCAAACAGCATTTCAAAGGAAACCTTTACGGGAATGGAGTCGGGCAGTAAATTGGATGTCCTATTTGATTACAGCGTAGCCATGTGCGAGGACATCAAGGTCCTCAAGAAGCGAAGGAAACTCGACACAATGTTTTCCGGCGGTATGGGGTTCGTCGGGGGCTTCACGGCCGTATTGGCAAAGGCGGTGTTTTGGAAATGACAAGATACGACCTTAGAAACTTTTGCTCTATGTTTGAAATCGATCTGGAGGCGGCTCTTTCGTGTCTGAATAGTGGGGAAACATGGAAGGCTAAGCACCGGCTTGAA
>Ga0180007_10006363_pt1 | contig 11549 bp, 19 predicted proteins | sample MM_PC_MetaG_FD_121122 | JGI IMG/M metagenome (GOLD analysis project Ga0180007, IMG submission 121122) | Groundwater microbial communities from the Aspo Hard Rock Laboratory (HRL) deep subsurface site, Sweden - MM_PC_MetaG | ecosystem: Environmental > Aquatic > Deep subsurface > Groundwater...
CCGGGAAGAACTGCGGGCGCTGGCCCCTGGGCCACCGTCTTATTCTCCCTGATGGGCGGATATATCGGTTCGCCCTGAACGATGGCACGGTAGAGGTGGCGGGGAACCTGTACCAGTCCATAGCTCCCGTAACCACACACGCAGAGTGTGTGGTAAGCACTGTCCCGGCAATCGGCGACACGACCATTGCCGCAACGCTTGGAGCCACCCTTGCTGCTGTAGACATCTACAGTGAGGGTATCGTGCATACGAACAAGGTTACTGGTCTGGGATATGCCTACCGTATCAAGCGGGCGGTCTCAGCAGAGGCGGCCCATGCTGCGGTGGATGCTTCGGGCATCATCACCGTCAACCTGGCACCTGGGGAAAAGGTGCAGGTGGCAGGTGCCGCTACCACCGAGGTGACTTTTACCCGCAACCGGTTCCACTCGACTATCATTCACCCATCCCCCCCAACGGCTATGCTGGCCGGGGTATCGCCAGGAGTCTGTGCCGCTAGTCGGTACTACTGGCAGCAGGTTCACGGCGAGGCGGCGGTGCTGGCCGACGGCACGCTGCTGGTGGGCAACATGGTGCAGGCTTCCATCACCGTGGACGGTGCCGTGGAAGGCCAGAAGAACCGGGTGACGGCAGGCTCCACGGCGGCAGCGGATATAACCGCCTTCGTTGCCTTGGAAGATCAGGACGGAGCCGAGGTCGCCCTAGAGGTGGGCACCATAGCGGTGAACGCCGTCAACGACATCACTGGCCCCATCGCAGGGCGTGCCCCGCTGGTGGGCATCTGCACGAAGGTCAATATCACTGGTGAGTACGCACTGATTGACCTGCTGCACCTGGGAGTGTAGGTGTGCCGCTCATAAGAATGGGATACAACGCCTTCAAAGACGTTGAAAAGCGGATGAAGTACCGCTTTTGGGATAAGGAGCGGCAACGGAGTAACCGTGCGGCAGCAAAAGCGGACAGAGTGCCTATTGGGGTTCTCTGTCCGCTGCGCCACGACACAATCGCATGGTCGGGACCCCCGCACGACTCAGTGCTGCGCTATGTCTGCGTTCACTGTGGCTCATACGCCAGCGAGCACATGATAAAGCACATGGGCTACGACTTCGAGACCGTGCCTGATTACGTCCTCCACAACTTGATGGACGAGATGCTGCGGCAGAACGCAGCGGGCTAGGGGGTGCCTTCTAATAGACGATGCGACTTGGAGAGAGAGAGTGACTTCCAATGCTGCAACAACTGGCGTTTGAACAAATAGCCGATGGTATTCGGCAGTACATGGCGGTTTACGACGAACCGCAGGTGTTCGTTCCTGGAACGACACGCATCCCCCTGAGCAGTCCCACCCATGGTGCGGATGAGGTCATCGAAGCCCTGGACTCCTTGATTAGCACCTGGGTCACAATGGGGCCAAAGGTCAAACGGTTCGAACGGATGTTTGCCGACTACATAGGGCGCAAGCACGCCGTAATGGTCAATTCAGGTTCAAGCGCAAACCTGCTGGCCCTATCTGCACTGAACCTGCAACCTGGCGATGAGGTAATCACCCCCGCATTGACATGGGCCACTACCGTATGGCCCATTGCCCAGGTAGTCGCCATCCCCGTCCTGGTGGATGTGGAACGGGACAGCTACAACATCTCACCCGCAGCGATTGAGGCGGCCATCACGCCTAAGACCAGGGCCATCATGCCTGTACACGTCCTGGGGAACCCCTGCAACATGGACGCCATCATGGACATAGCTGATCAGCATGGCCTCGACGTTATTGAGGACTGCTGCGAGGCTCTGGGTGCCATGTGTCACGGGCGGAAGGTGGGATGCTTCGGAGACTTGGCCACATTTAGTTTCTATTTCAGCCATCACATTTCCACAATAGAGGGCGGGATGGTGCTGACCAATAACGACGTCCTAGCCGACATGTGCCGTTCCCAACGCTCTCACGGGTGGATGCGGGACTTGTCAAACCGGGAGGAGGTCGCAGCCCAATATCCCGACATTGACCCGCGATTCCCGTTCCCCAACACGGGTTACAACCTACGCCCCACGGAGATTCAGGGCGCATTTGGCATCCACCAACTGCCGAAACTCGATGGGTTGGTTGAGACGCGACGGGTGAATACGACTTGGCTAAATGGGGCACTGTCCCCATATAGAAGGTGGTTGATGCTGCCAAGTGAGGCGCAGGACACCTTCCATTCCTTCATGGGATATCCCCTTACCGTCAAGCCTGGCGCACCCTTCACGAAAGGCCAACTGGTGCAATTCCTGGAAGGCAAGGGGCTTGAAACACGGCCCCTGCTGACGGGGAACATCGTCAACCAGCCGGCCATGAAGCAGATACAGTACCGAGTCAGTGGCACGCTGGACAACGCACAGTATATCCAGGAAAACAGTTTCTACATAGGCCCACACCCTGGTATCAGGACGCGGGAACGAGTGGCTATCAAGGAATACTTCGACGAGTTCTTCAAGGGGGTATCATGCGCGTCCTACAAGCCGAGGGAGTGAAGGTGCCGGTATGACCATTAAAAAGTGTTATAGTTGAACCGAAAGTCCGAGAGGCGATGATTGCAGAGATAGACCACATCGTCGAAGAGATACTGGCGGGGCCAGACCCCGCAAGGAGATAATATGGGAGTACGAAGCAGATCGTCCGTTTCGGGTGCTCAGTTTGCACTAGCAGTTACTTCCGCCGCCGTAGTCACCCTGACCGTTCCTGATGCCGCTATGGTGGCGGAGATATATGTCCGCACCGCCCCAGTGGTGTTCACACGGGATGGGACAGACCCTACAGCCACTAAGGGCGTTCAAGCCGATGTGGGCGACACCATCGTGCTGAACTCACGGAACGAACTTGACAAGTTCAAGGTTATTGCCGTGAGTACAACGGCGGCTTTGGACATAGAATACTACACTGACGTTTCGGGGTGACATATGGTATCAAGAGCATCCCCACCAGTTATCCGCAAACCCGCCTTCTACAATACGGGCAGCAAATACGCCCTGAGTACAGACCAGCCACTCTCGTTCGAGGTATACCGAAACTTCCGACGCCGCCTCATGAACGCCACCCCCCAATTCCTTGGAAACTCTACCGCAGTTGTATCGGGCACAGGCGTCGCCATAGTAACGTTACCCAACCTCTATCTACACATCGGCACCACCGTGGCGTCTACGGCAGGGCGCTACATCATTACCCAACTCACAAGCCTCGCAGGATACGCTGCCGTGAATTGGAACAGAAAGCTCTTCCTCGCCTTCCGTCTAGTGCCAGATACTGCTGTCCCCACCAATGACACCACTACCCGTTTCCTAATCACACAGTCCGCTGCCATAGGAGCACTTGCCGCCAACGGGTTAGGCATCAAGGTGGTGGGAACCACCCTCAGTCTAGTCAGCTACGGCGCTGGTGCTTCTGAGGTTGCTGTCGATGCTGGTGTCACCGTGGTGGTCAGCGACCCCATCCACATACTTATCGAGCATGACCCCGCTTCAGCCATCAGGTTGTACGTCAACGGCGTTCTCAAAGCCACGCAGAGCACCGCCGCCAACATCCCCGCAGGAGAAGCCGCCAACGACTATTACCTGTATTGGAGCATGGCCCGCGCTGGATCAGACGCGACGGACCGCGGGATGCAATTCGGCTGCGTTGAACTCGCCCAGGAGCATTAGCCATGATTGTGACAAGAGACATCATTGCCAAAACACCACTTGCGGTTCAAGTCGCAGAACTCCTTAGCGTGTCACCTGAACGAGTGCAGGTTAGCGTTAATCGTGAAGAAGGCGTTGTTGAGGTGAAGCTGCGAGACAAAACAGGCGATTTTACCTTGGAGGTTCCCTGGCTACGGCAAGCCACTGTTCGGGCTTGGGCAGAGAAACTTCTAGGTTAGGAGAAGCCGATGCCATTGAAGAAAGGTAGCAGCAAGAAGGTCGTCTCGGCTAACATCCGCACGGAAATGCACGCTGGCAAACCGCAGAAACAAGCGATTGCCATAGCCATGAGAGCGGCGGGTAAGAGCAAGAAGAAGAGGTAGCAGATGCCGGCAATACAAGGATTGACACGGTTGGCTCTCCGCCAGGCGGTAGGTCAGAACCTGGGTGCCTTCAAACTCATTACCGCCATAGCGGGTGGCAACACCACTACGTTCCTCACCAACGACCTGTATGGTGGCAACGACGACCATAATGGGAAATGGCTGCAAGCCCTCACCCTGAACCCCACAGTCACCTACAGAGTGGTAGATTCCTCTGCCACAACCTACGTTACAACACTCACCTTCTTCCCAGCAGCCACGTCCATTGTGGCGGGGAACACCGGCGAGCTTTGGGAAATGCGGTATGACCCTGTCAGGATTCACGCATTCATCAACCAGGCCCTCACCGAGGTCACAGGACTGGCCTACGACCCAGAGGAAAGTCTGGCCCTGCACGGTGATGGCAGGCAGAAGCGGTTCGACATCCCAGCTGAGTTCGTCATGGTCAACGGCATCTACCGCCGCACAAGCGTAGTGGGCGCTGACATTGACAATGCCACGACTGAATGGGATGAGGCGACGGCACCAAGCAACATCACCCGCGTGGTGGACACCAAGGACTACAAACTTGCCCCCGCCTCCAACAAGTTCAGCGTTGCAGCGGCTTTTACCACTGGCCTGGCTTCCTCAAAGGCCATCAGCAGCCTTGACCTGAGCGGGTACGACTACGTGGAGTTCTGGATAAAGAGCACAATTGCTACTCTTGCTACCACGCTCGACTTGTTGCTGGACAATACAGCAGTTTGCGCCTCTGCCCTAGAGACTTTATCAATTCCTGCACTCACGGCGAACACCTGGACGTTTGTGCGGGTAGCCCTGGCGAACCCCGAACTCGACACTGCCATCATCTCGGTGGGGCTGAACATAGCCGTTGACACCTTTGCATCCGTGGATGGTGTGATCTGGATAAACGGCGTGAAGGCCGTGAAGGACGAGACGGCTGTGTGGCCGAAGATAGATGCGAACAACTGGCATGTGGACGAAGAAGCCCGCACCCTGATTATGCACTCCGCGCCCCCATACCAACTCCTGAAACTTACTGGTGGCGACAAGCCCGCGTTGCTCACCACCGACGCTGGCGTGTGCGAAGTGGACGACCAGTTCGTGATAGCACGGGCCACCGAACTGGCCCTGCTGAGTGCTGGCGGTGGCCCCAGCACCGACCCTGACGCACTGCGGCAACTGGCTGGCTATTGGGGCAACAGGGCAACCGAGGCGAAGCGGGCCTTGCCCTGGCAAGCGGGAAACAGGGTGGTGGGCTAATGCGCTTCGTAGCTGGCTCCCTGACCATAGCGACTGCGGGCACCGAGTTGCAGTTCAGTGCCACCAGAGACCCAGTGAAGAGCCTGGCGGTGCGGGCGCGACCTGGCAATACGGGCAACGTGTTCTTTGGCATCTCCACCATCACGTCCTCTAGTGGCTGGACGTTGCAGCCAGGGGAGAGCAAGACGGTCAACTTGGGCAAAGGTTCCGTCCTGTTCTCCGTGTTTTACGGGGATGCCGCCAACAATGGTGCCATCTTGGACTGGACAGCCATCTTGGAGTAGGGATAATGCAAGAAGAACATCCATACCAGGAAAGCGAAGAATTGGTAGCGCATGGGGCTACAGGTGCAGTTGTTGGCACCACAAACACTCAAACGCTTACCAACAAGACGTTCAGCGATGTCATAGCTGGGACTGGCAAGTTTAGGCCAAGCAGCGGAACCCCCGACGCCAAAACGATAGCATCGGGCGTCATCACCTATTCCAAGTTCTACACCAGGGTTGAGCCGCAGTCGGGTACTGCCGACGACCTGGATACCATCAATGGGGCAACAGAGGGGGATTGGCTGCTATTGTGTGGCCCTGGCAGCGGGGCCAACACCGTTACGGTCAAGGACGGAACGGGCAATATCCAGATTAACACAGACTGCGCCCTTGCCGGAGGAAGCAACCAGCAACATCTAATGCTGATGTTTATCAACTCCGCATGGCGGGAAATGTTCAGGAGCCAGTACGCATAGGCAGGCACAACGATGGCTAAAATTGGAGTAACCATATATGAGAGTGTTTATGGCACGGTTCCCGCTGTTCTTGGTGGTTCTACTCGCTGCATGTACGCAATCGGTGGCACCAATGACTGAAGCAATCCAAGACCTCAACTCCATCAGCCTGAACGGTGTCCGCTACAAGATTGCGGGGCCTGTGCAGCGCAGCCTTGTTTCCAACTATCCTGAGAAAACGGTCATTGGCGATTACACCAAGGACAGCAGCCCCATCCTGTCGTCGCTTGCGCTCAGTGACCATCGTGGGGGCATAGGATTGGACGTTATGGAAGGGCAGGGGGACACCGACCGTTCCTGGTACAGCACGGCGGACATCAGGTACAAGGGGCATCTGATACTGCCGTCGCTGGTAACGAATGCCGACAACCTGCCTGCGGGCCAAACACTAATACGCAGTCTCATGTTTTACAAAGGGGATGTTTACATCTCATCAGATGCAACAACCAATGGCATTTACGCACTTGGCAACTTAACGCTTCTAAAGGCGTTCGACTCACGTTGGGGAGACCCCAACTGGGGTATTGCCAATATAGACGGCAAGAGCTATCTCATTCTGGGCGGTACAGACCGATACCTTTACTATGATGGCACCACATGGACAGAAAGAGTCGTCGGTGGAACTGGCGGGAACATGGTTGCGTGGGATGACAGGATATGGGGAATCGGGCCTAGCAACTCATACAAGTTGTGGTACACCCTTGCGATTGGTAGCGGCGAGACATTTCTAAATCAGACGCCTATGACTATTCCCGCAACACAGAGAGGGCAGTTGTTTGTAGCAAAGGGTGTTAGTGGAGAAGAGATTCTCTTCTTGGCACTCACAGACGGTTTGTACAATTACGACATAGATAACGACAAATGGTATCTTACAGGTATGCGCGTGCCAGACACCTCGACCTTCTGGGCGCAGCGCTACGCCTGTGGCGTTAGTTGGAGGGATGACATTTACTATGGCATTCGCTCTTCCGTGTACAAAGTTGGCCTGCGAGGAGGCCAACTTGTAATTGATGACATTGGCTTTGGCGTAGGACTTGCTCCTGAAAACGGCCTCCCAGATACCAAAGGGTACATTGTGGCAGCTATGGTTGCAGCCGAGAAAGACGTGATTGTGTCTCTAGTTGGTAACGAAGCAGACTCAAAGACCAGCATCATTGTGGCTTGGAACGGGAGAGGTTGGCGTGTCCTATACGAAGGCGGTGCAACGCTTGACGAACAATTACTCCCACTTCTGGTAGCAGATATACTAGGGAACTCGAATCTGGTGTTTGCAAACAACACCACCAGCCCATACAACGTCTCCTACCTGCAACTATCTCCAGGTATGTTCGCTCCAGTTTCATATCCGTACGCCGCCGCAGCCACGCACGACTGGCCCTGGTTCAATGCGGGGCAGGCTGGTGTTTCCAAGGTGGCGGTGCGGCTGAAGATAGAGACACGGAACCCCACCACCAGCGAGACGGTGAAGGTCTACTATGCGCTGAACCGTAGCTCGACCTTCCAGCTTATGACGAACTCCACATTCACCAACGGCACCATTACGACTGCGGGGCTTCACACCTTCGACTTTCCCAGCGTCAACTCCTGGGTCAGCACCACCGCAAGGACGGGCACGGAGTTCAGGGAGATTCAATTCCGTGTGGTTCTTGCCAATTCAACAAATACCAACACACCGGACGTTCTCTCTCTCACGTTGGAGTATTACAAGAAGCTAGACCCGAAGTACCAGTTCCAGGTAACGTTGGACTTGAACGATTATTACAAGGGGAAGACGCCAAAGGAGCAACGGGCTGCGCTCCTGACGGCGCAGGAGACCGCTACGCTGGTGGAGTTCACATACCGTGATCCAGCGTCCAACACGGACGCCACGTTCTACGTGCAGGTGCGGCCCCAGACGTCTTCGGAGCAGACTGGTTTTGACGAGAGAGGCACTTCGCAACTACTTCTGATTGAGACGTAGATGAACAACGCCGACCTGACCCAGTTCGACAAGGGCATCCTTCAGAGCATACGGCTGGAGGACAACCCTGTGCGTCTGGTGCTGGTCATTGAGCACCCCCGCACTGAGCAGGCCCAGACCGTTGTGGTGTATCCGGGCTTTGAGTACCGCCTACATCCGAAGGGAATGCTTCAGATAGCAAGTCTAATGGTAAACGGCCCTGATGCAGCACAGCCAATACCGCAAGAAACAGAAGAAACCGAGCGAGACTGGGTAGATGGGGGATAAGGATGAGTAACCTGCGATATACCTTTGCTGTGGTTCTGGGGGCGTTCCTTGTGTTGGCGCTCAAGCCCACTGAGGCGCAGCCGCTGGGCACCATCATGGACTGCCCCGTTGGGCAGGAGTGCATCATTGAGCAGGTAGTTATCGGCGGTGTGGTCAAGGAGCAACGACGTGTGCTTGCCAATGGCAACACGGTGTGGGAAGCACTGAACGTAGCGACGGGGCAGTTTGAACCCATTATATGGGTGCAGCACACCAAGGAGATAAGCACAGGGGATGCTACGGGAAGACTCCACTTCAACGGATTCCCCAGCTTCCATTGTGAGGCCATCTTGGGAGAAAGGTATGCTGCTGGATACGATGGATGCACCTGGATTGAGTTGCGAATTGGCGGAACACCCGATAACCCAGAGGGAGATACCCAGGGCGTAGGATGGTTCGGAGTTGATCGTAGTCGTAACATCTTCTACATGGGGACAGAGAACTTCTACCAGCTTGCTATGGTAACAACCGATCTGGTCAGCCCGCACATACCTAACTCCACAGACGTATTGGCCATCTTTGGCTGGGACAAGATGCGCCTGTATCAGCAGAATTGACAGACCCGCCTGGACATCAACGGGACAGCCACACTGCTCAGGTCGGCCCTGACCATCGAGGCTGCGGACTGGAAGCCATCGTTGCTGATCCGAGACATTTCGGGCAACTGGCGTGCCGCATGGACGGCGCGCAGGGATGATGGGGTATGGAAAATGCACGAACGGGCATACAACGGCCTCATTTGGGAGCAGATACCATAATCAAGGTAAAGGAGACACAACATGAAGTACCCAAGCATCCTGACGGAGATAAAGAAAATCCTCATGAAGAAAGAGGAGAAACATGAAGCACCAAAAACTCCTGATGGTGATGAAGGCACTCCTGAAGACGCTGGTGTACCTGCTGCCAGTGGTGGGGCCGATGTTGGAGGCACAGAAGGGTAGGATAGGAGCGAAGAAAGTGGAGGCTGGCAAGGCGGTATTGGCTGATGCCGAAAGGCTACTCCGTATGTACGACAAGGCCAAAGACAGCCACAAGCTGGATGAAGAAGAGATGCGGTTCTTGCTGGGGCAGATGTCCGTGGTGGTGCATTCTCTACGCAAGGCGGTGGGTGATGGTGGTATACTGGCGGAGAAGACGCGACAGATGAAAGGGGCCAAGCAATATGTTGCCAGACGAGGAGAGTCCCATAGTGGAGACCGGGGTGCCGGCGGAGGCGGAATCCGAGCAGGCCGTTGAGCCAGCGCAGGTAGTCCCTCTAACCAAAGAGACGTTCTCTGCCCAGATACAACGGCTTACCGAACGCGCCAAAGCCGCTGGGTGGAGTCCGTTACATACGATGGTTCAAACCTACGTTAAACGGGGCATGGCTGTAATTGAAGGGCTGCTGACTGGCCTAGAAAACGAGGATAGTTCAAAGAAGAAGTAGGATGCATAGCGAAGAGCACCGCAAGCTAATATCTATCATACCTGCCGAGGGATGGTATGCCCGCTACAAGATGTCTGACGGTACTTATGAAGACGGGCGATTGGCAGCATGGGGTCACTATCATGACGAGGCCGACCAAGACGATTACCTGTCATATTCGGTTGGGGGGCTGATACCAACCGAAGGTGGTTATTTGGATTGGGCAGATGAATCTTCAAACTTCGACAGGTTTGCTTATCTCGGCTCAGAAACCAAACAATGGATTCATCCAGCGCGGGTGGAGGGCTAACTTGGGATGGTTGATCGGTTACACACTGGCGAGCATGGCGACCGCGTTTATCGCCGTCAAAATCTTCGATGCTGTTTTTGAGGGGGCGACTAGCGGCTTGGTCAGCATCGCAAGGTGCGTTCTCTTTGTCGCCACCTGGACGGCGGTCACAGCAAAGATGGGGATGCGCGGGGTGACTAAGCGGGTGCGACAGCTAAGACAAAACCCCATAAAGGTGCTAGGGGCGCTCATAAGGCGTGTGCGTCCATAAGTAAAGATAAACGGGAGGAATCTAATGAATGAATGGATGCTGGTCGGACTCGTCGTTGTTGCTTCAGTTCTCGTCCTGGGTGGTGGCAGTTGGGTTATGAACGTCCTCACCCGTAAGAGGGACGCCCCAAAGAGCTAAGCATCAACAAGGCACGGGGCGCATTCCGGCGGTTTGGTCGAAGAGTAAGAAGACGACTTCTCTGGACATTTGTCGCTTTCGGGGTCGGTGCCAGTTTAACCTGGTACTTCAAAGCGACAATCTTTGGATTGTTGTTCGCCCCTGCGCATGGAAGCCTCTCGCCCTACGGGGGGCTTCCCGTTTTCACTGGTGTAACCGAGATGATGGGCGCTGCTATTCATCTGGCCATAATGGGCGGCTTGGTTGTGGCGCTCCCCGTTGCAACGACCAGCGTTTACCAACTGGTGAGTCCGTTGCTGAGTCGCCAGCAGAGGCGGTTTGTCGTCCTCTTCCTGCCTGCGGTCGTTGTGTGCTACCTTTGCGGAGCGGCCTTCGCCTATTTCGTGATGCTGCCAGTAGGAGTCCAGTTCCTACTCAGCTTTGGAGATGGCATTGCTGTCCCGCTAATAAGCATCGCGCAATACATGAGCCTAGTCACGGCGATGCTTTTCTGGATTGGTATGGTCTTCGAGTTGCCGCCCGTTATGTTCCTGCTTACGAAGCTGAGGCTCGTTCGATACGAGCGATTCCGCCGGTTTCGCCGATACGTCCCTGTAACAGCGTTCATCCTGAGTGCAATCCTCACACCCACGTTTGATGTTGTAAACCAAACGCTCGTGGCTGTCCCGATTATTGTGCTTTACGAGTTCGGGCTGTTCCTTTCACGGCTGGCGCGGCCAAAGCCAGAGGGACACAAGAACATAGTGCAGAAAGCCAAGGCGATGGCGGCCTCGATTTGGCGGTGGCTCTTGACCGTCTTCATGGTGCCGCCTCGAATGGCCCGACGTGGTTGGACATGGTTTACAGACAGGCTGAAGAGAGGATAACTGCGGCTGCCCTGGTTCACCTCCTCCAGGGCCAGCTCCTTACTGCGGCCATCCAACCTACCTCCCTGGGTGGCCGCTCTTGTTTGTGGGCTTATCCTTTCGGCAGCTGCTCTCCGTTTTGCACAATTCGCACAACTCTGCGGCTACGTCGTCAGAGCCAAAGATATGCCCTGCGCCCATCAATATCTCGCACCGTTTACACTTGCGATGCAACCTAACGGCAGCTCCATACC
>Ga0180007_10006364_pt1 | contig 11547 bp, 12 predicted proteins | sample MM_PC_MetaG_FD_121122 | JGI IMG/M metagenome (GOLD analysis project Ga0180007, IMG submission 121122) | Groundwater microbial communities from the Aspo Hard Rock Laboratory (HRL) deep subsurface site, Sweden - MM_PC_MetaG | ecosystem: Environmental > Aquatic > Deep subsurface > Groundwater...
AGGGCTGCCAAAGCCCTTTCTGGTCGCCGCACCTGCGTTGATCCCGGCGGAAACCTTTATCAAAGCCCTTGCAGACTGCCGGGAACCTTGTGGGGATGTGATTTGCAGATCCGAAATGACTATAAATGATCGGATTCAGAACACAAAAAAAGAATCCCTTATTTTTCAGTTGATTTTTACCGACGGTAGTGGTTAATATGCCTATGGCCATTTATAATCACCTAAACATCATTGATCAAGAAAGGAGAAATATGATGAAGAGAAGTTTATTGTTGATTGGGTTGATCGCTCTTGCTGTGTGTCTCTCCGTGACCTTCCTGACCGGTTGCGCCAAGAAGGCGGCTATCAAAGAGGAAGCTGTGGTCACCCAGGAGCAGAAACCGGCGGCCCAGGCGCCGGTTGTGACGGATGACAGGGAGGCCAGGGAAAGGGCGCTGCGCGAACAGGCCCTAAGGGATCAGGCGGCCAGGGAAGCAGCCGCGAGGGAGGCCAGGGAAGCGGCCGAGAGGGAGGCGAAGGAAGCTGCCGACCGGGCCAAGAAGGAAGCGGCGGCGAAACAAGCTGCGATCCTCAAAGAGCTGCAGATTCCTGACATCCAGTTTGATTTCGACAAGTACAACCTCAAGCCCGAAGCCCAGGAGATCCTGAAAACGGGCGCTGCGGCCTATCTCAAATACAGGGAATATAAGCTCGTGGTGGAAGGACACTGCGACGAGCGGGGCACCGTGGAATACAACCTGGCTCTCGGCCAGAGGCGTGCGGATGAAGCTGAGAAATATCTCAGTGATCTGGGGGTCGAGAAGGAAAGGATCAAGACGATCAGCTACGGCGAGGAAATGCCCCTGGATAACGGCCATGACGAGGCGGCCTGGGCAAAGAACAGAAGGGCCCACTTCGTCGTTTTCCCGCCTGTGAAGTAGCAACCCTCCCGGCGGGGGAGAAGTGGACGGCTTTTTATAAAAAAGCCCACCACTGGTTCAAGCGTGGAAGGCGCCGGGAGAGATCCTGTTGCCGGGAACGTGGTTATTTGCCTTGCGGTACTTTTTAACTGTCCGTCCCGAGAAGGGAATCGTCCTGTGAGTCCCGCCTGAAAGCGGGGCTCGCAGGATTCATGTCTGCTATCGGCCGGGAAAAGTTTCGCCCCGAACCGGGGGATGAGAACAGGCCGAAGAAGGAAGCGTCTTGCGAAGGTATCTGCCCATCCTGTTAGGGATTTCGATGATCTCCGTTGTCGGTTGCGCCACGACGGACGATCTTCGTCGAGTTCGGGGTGATCTGGGACGTCAGATCCTGGTGACGAACGAAAAGATCGATACTGTGGAGCGGGGAATTGCGCCCCTGAAGGACGAGATTACCGGACTCCGCGGCGAGATCGAGAAAACCAACGAGGCCCTTAAAGCGCTGCGCAGCAGCCAGGCGGAAGTCCGGGTCGAGATGACCGAGATCAGAGTACAGCTCCAGCATAGCAGGGGGGTTGCCGACGGCCTTAGGGACGAGCTTCGCAGGGAAATCGCCGCCTCCGCCGCCGGGACGAGCAAACGAGAGGAAGAGGAAAAGGGTCTCCGGGAGAAACTGGAAAGCCTGATATTCAAGATCAACTTCATCGAAAATTTTCTCGAGATCGGCAAGCAGGAAGGAACGGCCGCGCCGGCTGTAGAAAAGGGCGGGAAACCGCCAGCGCCCGCCAAGGAAGCGGCGGCCAGGGGGAAGACGGACAAGGAATCCCTCTACGCGGCGGCCTATGACCTCTTCAAGCAGTGGAAGTATGACAAAGCACGGGAAGAATTTGAAAATTTCCTCAAACTGTATCCGGATACCGAATTGTCCGACAATGCCCAGTTCTGGATCGGCGAGTGCTATTACTTCGATAAGAATTACGAAAAGGCCATCGTCGAATACGAAAAGGTGAGCAAGAACTTTCCGGAGGGGAACAAGGTTCCCTACGCCATCCTGAAGCAGGGGCTCTCCTTCCTGAAATTAGGGGATAAGGCGAGCGCCAAACTGCTCCTGCAGCAGGTCGTCAAGGATTTTCCCAATACGAGTCAGGCGCGGATCGCGCGTACGAAACTCCTGGAAATCAAATAGAACGTTCAAACCATCCCCCGCCTGAGGCCCCTTAACCTGCGGGTCAATACCTAATCGAGAAAAGTGGGAATGATCCCTTCCGGGACCGGCAGCGCGAAGGAGTCCGGGTCAGCGGCGATCTGCCGAAGATCCGTGTAGCGGATGGTCAGCTCGGGCATGGCCTCCCCGCTGATCACCAGGCGCTGCGGCAGGAAACCCTTTCCCAGCCGGGTATGCTCGGAGAAATCGGCGGTGTAGGCGATGGTTTCTCCTTCCCCGAACATCCGGATCCGGGTGATGAGATTTCCGGCCGGATCGATCCACAGGGAGCGGACTTTCCTTCCCGCCGCGCACCGGTCGATGCGGTAATGTCCCGCTTCCCATTCACCGCTCAATGAAAACGGCGTTTTCCCATCATCCGGTGGAAGGCCCATCAGGAGGGGAAGCATCTCCTCGGCCGGCAGAACTACGGGAAAGAATCGGGAGAGATTTTGCGGCGTGGCCCGGCCGGTGTAAAAGGTTCCTCCCCCTCTTCCGGGAAGAAAGACGCGGAGTTCGCCGCCGACGATCGACAGAAAGAAATCGGGCGGGCCCATGACGGGAATGGATTCAACACGGAGGTGCGCGGGTTCTCTGATCATCAGCGCGACCTTCAGGGGATACTTCTCGCCATTGCTGTTGATCAGGATGTGGGCCGTGGCGGTGACAGTTTGACCTGCAGACAAGGGCGCTGCAAGCGCCCGGAGGGCGGCTTCCGGTGAATCATAAGGTGCGGGGCGGGCGGCGACCCTGCTGACGGCGCATCCGGAGAGGGCAAGACCGAGGGCCGAAATCAAAAGCAGCGTCAGGATGCGGTACGGAAGACCGTAATGTGCGGAGCCCTTTTTTCTCATGGTTTCTTGAGCGGGAGCGCATCCCGCAAGTCCCGCCCTCAGGGTGGGGCGCTTCACATGCCCAGACCGCCGGGGAGAAATCAGGGGGAGGGGGCCTTCTCCCGGATCAGATCGGCGAGCTTCTTCTTCAGGGATTCGCTTTCGGGATTAAATCTGATGGCGCGCCCGTAGGCCTCGATGGCCTCCGGGATCTGTCCGGACCGGGCATAGACATCCCCCAGGTGCTCGAGGATCGCCGCATCCTCCGGCAGGGCTTCCGCCGCCTCTTTCAGATACCGGATGGCCTCCTGAAACTTGTTCTGTCGGAAATAGACCCACCCGAGCGAATCGATGATGTATCCATTTCCCGGCTTCAGCTGGAGGGCCTTTTTGATCATCTGTTCAGCCTCATCCAGGTTGATCCCCCTGTCCGCGTACAGGTACCCGATGAAATTGAGGGCATCCGCGTGATCCGATTCGAGCTTGAGGACCGTCCGCATCGCCTGCATGCTTTCCTCAAACCGGCCGGCCTTTTCGAAGAGAACCCCGAGGCTGTAGTGGAGGTCGACGCTGCCGGGGTTGTTCTGCAGCCCCTCCCGGATAATCTCTTCCGCGGCCTTGAATCCCTTCTGATCCTCGTAAAGGTAGGCGAGATAGGCGTAGAGCCCCGGCGCATCCTTCTTCTTCCGGATGGCGATGAGGAGGGAATCGACGGCCTCGTTCACCCTCTTTTGTTTCTTTAGAATCATCCCGATGCGGATCTGGGCGTTGGCGAAGTGCTCCGACTCAGGGGAGACCCCTCGCAGCGTTTCCATGGCCTTCTCCTTGATCCCGCTCTCTTCATAGGTCGTGCCGAGAAGGTACATGAGCCGATATTCGGTCGGGTATTCCTGCAGCAGGGCGATGAACGTCTCGATGGCCTTCTCATGCCGGCCTCTCTCCAGGTCAATGAGCCCCAGCGTCAGCCGCACCTCCCGGTTGGCGCTGTCGAGTTTCAGGACCTCCCGGAACTCGCTTTCCGCCTCGTCGTAGCGCTGTTCTTGAAGAAAAAGTTCTCCCAACTTGATCCGGGCCTGGAGACGAGTGGGGAATAGATCGATGAAATTCCGGTAGACCTTGATCGCCTCGGGGATCTTTTTCTGCTTTTCATACAGGTTGGCAAGATCGATCAGGGCCGACTCGAACTGCGGTCTGAGGATCAGCATCTTTTTAAATCCCGCTTCTGCCTCATCGTAACGCTTCAGATCGGAAAGGATCCTGGCCAGGTAGTAGTTTCCCATGAAGTGATCCGGATCGATCCGGATGAGTTCCTTAAACGCGGCGACGGCCTCGTCGAACTGCTTCAGGTCGGCATGGCTCGTCCCGAGATAGAAATAGGCGGTTGTGTTTACCGGATCCAATTCGATCACCCTCCGGTATTCTCTCACGGCGTCGGAGTAGTCCTTCTGGTTGAGGTAGAGTCCGCCGAGGAGGAGGCGGGCATCGATGTCGTCAGGATGTTCTTCCAGCGTCTTTTTACAGATCGCTACGGCCTTCGCCATGTCTCCCTTGCCCGCGTAAAGGGAGGCGAGTTCCTTCGCCAGATAGGGGGAGGAGGGATCGAGGCGTCGGGCCTCTTCCATCTCCCGGATCGCTTCCCCCATGTCTTCCTGTAGGGCATGGAAGACGCCGAGGGAGTAGTGAAAGGAGGCGCTGTTCGGCATGCCGGCCGGAACCGGCGGCGGCGGGGCGGCCTTCTCCCTGGCGGAGACGGCGGCGCACCCCCAAAGGGTGAGGATCAGAATAAACAGCCAGCCTGTTTTCCGGAAAACGGTCCGCATCATATGAAGGTATCCTTCCTGTTGCAAATTTAACCGGGAGCCATAACCCGCAAGCCCTGCCCTCAAGGGTGGGGCGCTTCGCAGCTCAGCGAGTTTTTACGAGAAAATTCTCTTTCTCTTTTCCGCCGGACGCGCTGAGATAAGCCGAGACGGGGATCATCCGCACCCCCTCCTCCTGCCAGATGGGCAGGACCTCCTTGAGGGCCCGCACTGTTTCTGGATGGGGGTGGCCGATCATCAGCAGCGGTTCCCCCCCTTCCCCTCCCTGCCGGGGCAGGCGGGTGAGATTCGCAAGGGCGGCGGCATAACCCCGCGTATGGTCGATGAAGACGGAACGTTCGGCGAAACGGACGCGGGCCCTGGCAGCCGCCTCCTTTCCCCGGGAATCGGAAGCGGTCCGGCTGTCCACAAAGAAGAGGCCCCTTTTCTTAAGCTCATCCATGACGACGGAAAGCCGGATATCATCCCCCATGAACCGGGATCCCATGTGGTTATTCACCCCGGAGACATAAGGGACAGTCGCCAGGGCCAAGGCTATCTGTCTCCGGATCTCCTTTTCGTCCATATCTGCCAACAACGCCCCGGCGCCGGGGTTTTCTCCCGGGTAGGAACGGGGTTCCATCGGGAGGTGGAGGAGGATCTCCTTGCCGGCCGCGTGAAGAATCTCGGCCGCCTCCGCCGCATGGGGGGTGTGGGGGAGAACGGCGAAGGCGATGGGCGCCCTGATCCGCGCCAGTTCCTCCGCGGCGCCCAGATCGTAGCCGATGTCATCGATGATGACGGCGATCTGCTGTTCCCTCCGTTCCGCCACCGGCGGCCTTCGCTCCGGCGTTTTTTGTTTCAACGCCTTTTTCGGCGGCGCCGTTTTCCGGCCTTTGCGGGTGGCGGAATCGTCGGGGAGTTCCATCCGTTCGAGGAAAAGGAACACCGCCGCGATCAGGGCGGCGGTGATGATCACGGCCAGAACCGGAAATCCCTTCCCACGTTTGAAAAATTTCATACATTCCGTGTTTATACGGCGCCAGGTCAATCCTTCAGGTTCTTTTTCAGGATATCCCAGCTCCGGATGATATCGATCGCATTCTTCAACTGATTGTCTTTGGCCAGATCATCCGGCTCCTTCTTCGCTTCCTCCGGTTTGGCGTCGTTCTCATTGGGGGATTTGATATGACCCTGCAGATCTCTCTCCCGGAGCAGATGATTTTCCGCACTCTCCTTCTCTTCGGGCGGCTTAACGAGCTTCACGATGATGTCGGGGGTGATCCCCTCCGCCTGGATGGATCGCCCCTTGGGCGTATAGTATTTTGCCGTCGTGAGCTTTATGGCCGCGCCGTCCTCCAGGGGGATCACCGTCTGCACGGACCCTTTGCCGAAAGTCTGGGTTCCCAGGACCAGCGCCCGTCCGTTGTCCTGCAGGGCGCCGGAGACGATCTCCGCGGCGCTGGCAGTCCCCTCGTTGACGAGGACGACCAGCGGGCAGGTCGGTTCGTCACCGTCGTCCTTTGCCGTGGATTTGCTCTCCATGCTCTTGGATCTGCCCCGCGTGGAGACGATGACACCCCTCTTCAAAAAGGCGTCCGACACCTCCACGGACTGGTTCAGGAGACCGCCCGGATTGGTCCTCATATCAACCACGATGCCCTTCAGGGGGCGGCCCTTCGCCTCGATCTCCCGGAGGGCCTTTTTCAGGTCGTCCCCCGTCCGTTCCTGAAACGAGGAGATCCGGATATATCCGACATGGTCGTCGAAGATCTTTGACTTGATGCTCCTGATCTTTATGATACTGCGGGTGATCGAGATATCCTTCGGTTTGGCCATCCCCTCGCGCATGATGGTGATCGTCACCTTCGTATCCTTGGGACCGCGGAGTTTACTGACCGCCTCCATGATGGTGATGTCTTTGGTCGACTTGCCGTCGATCCGGATGATCTGATCGCCCGCCTTGACCCCGGCGTTGTAGGCGGGGGTGTCCTCGATGGGAGACACGACGGTGAGGACATCCTTCAAGAGGGTAATCTCGATTCCGATTCCGCCGAAGCTCCCCCGGGTCTCCACCTCGAGCTCTTTGTACATCGCTGCGGTCATGAAGCTGCTGTGGGGGTCGAGGGATTTCATCACGCCGTTGATTGCCCCTTGCATCAATTTATCGGAATCCACCGGTTCGACATAGTTCTTCTCTACCATGTCCAGGATCTCGGTGAAGGTCTTGAGATTCTTGTAGGTATTTCGGTCGATGGCGGCGACGCGGCTGTCGCCGTATGGGCCGAGCAGGATCAGGCCGGTCAGAAAGAAAAAAAGAAGCAGCGGCCTCTTGCTGAAAAAGTTGTTCATTGAAACCTCCTCATGGGTTAAATCATGCCTCGTTAAAAACCAGTGGCAGGATACCACTTTCTCACTGTAAATTTCTATCACTTTTTCTTCTTGCCCGCCCATCCGGAAATTTTTTGTGCGACAGGCGGGCATCCGGGCGCGTTTTGTCGTGTACGGACGCGATGGCCGGTTTGTCTGGCAACTTTTTCAGGGAAATTTATAAAATGTATTAAAATGATTTGCAGTAGCGGATATTTATGTATAAAAGAGAGACATTGTTTTTGACCGGAAGCTTGATGGTGAAGCCGTGGTCGGCCTTTAGTGGGAGCGCGTACCGCAAGCCCCGCCCTCAGGAGCGGGGGGATTGGCAGGCTTTTCCGGTGCAGACGTCCGGATAAGAAAAGGAGGAGGAATATGCCTGCTCAGAACTGGCTCCAGAGACTTTCCAGAGCGGAGGATGACCGCTGGCTCGGCGGTGTCTGCGGAGGGCTGGGGAAGCATACGCCGTTACCCTCCTGGGTATGGCGGGTGATATTTTCACTGCTCTTTTTTTGCGTGGGGACAGGATTGCTCCTTTATATCCTGTTGTGGATTTTTATGCCGGAAGAACATTAGGAGAAGATCATGAAAAAGTCCGACTTAATCTCAGCACTGTCCGAAAAAGAAAGTCTCCGGGGAAAAGAGGCCTCCGAGATCGTGAATCTGGTCTTTGGTGGATTTACGAATGCGCTCCGGAAAAGAGAGAGGATTGAAATCAGGGGATTCGGAAGTTTTACTGTCCGGGAGTATCCTCCTTATCTGGGAAAGAATCCGAAGACCGGGCAACGCGTCGAGGTCGGATCGAAAAAATTGCCCTATTTCAAAGTGGGGAAGGAACTCAAGGAGATGGTTAACGGAGGCAAAAAAGGCCGGTCATGACGCAGGGGGTTTCTTCGCATTTTCTTGGAGAAAATCCATTGCTATACCTGCCTGAAGATGAAATTCACCTCTGGTTTGCTTTTGCCGGGGATTTTGAAGATCCACATCTCCCTGTTGCGGCCCGTAAAGTTCTCGATCCCGGCGAGATCGCCCGGGTGGAGCGGCTGCGCCATGCTAAGGACCGCCATCTTTTTTTACTGAGCCACCTCCTGGCCAGGACGGCCCTTTCCCGTTATCGGCCTCGCTCTCCGGAAGAATGGCGGTTCGTCAGGAATTCCCATGGGAAACCTTCGCTCGATCCGGAAACGGAGCCCGTTCCTTTGCAATTCAGCCTGTCGCATACGACGGGACTTTCGGTTTTCGCGGTGACACGGACGGCCGATATCGGCGTTGATGTGGAGATGGTGAATCGTCCCGTGGAAGCGCTGAAGCTGAGCCGCCGTTTTTTCTCGCCGGGTGAGGCGGCGTATTTAAGGAAAATGGCGCCGGAGAGATTGTCGCATTTCTTCTATTATTGGACCCTGAAGGAATCCTTCCTGAAAGCGCTGGGCCGAGGCCTCTCGCTTCCCCTGGATTCCTTTGCGTTTCATCTGTCGGAGGAGAGACCCTGCCGGATTACACTCTCCGGAAAGGATCTGCAACACCCCGAAGGATGTCGGTTTGCCCTGATTCAGCCTACAAAGGGATATGTTGCTGCTCTGAGCGTTGCACTCAGGCAGCCAAAGCCGATGAAAGTGGCGTGCTTCCGCGCCCTGCCTTTCGAGGAAGCGGCAAGCCTGGACTGGACCCCGGCGGGTCTTTCGGAGGGTGTGGAGTGCATATCCCATGACCATGGCGGTCGTTCTTGCTGATGGTTTTTCCCTGATGGCGGTGTCGGTGGCTGTAAGTCAAGAGTAAAGAAGGCCTATGAACAGGAATAAAGATCGTGGCCATCGGTAAACGGACACAAGCGGTTCTTCTTCTTGTGGCCACGGCCGTGCTCTGGAGCCTGGGCGGTGTGCTCATCAAATGGGTCTCCCTGCCCCCCCTGGCTGTTGCCGGGTTCAGGAGCGCCATCGCCCTGCCGGTTCTGCTCGTCTGTTTCGGCAGGCAGGTCGTCAATTTTTCGGCCGCCCAGCTTATCGGCGGGGTCAGTTATGCGGCTACGGTCATTCTCTTCGTCTACGCCACCAAGCTTACCACCGCGGGCAACGCCATTCTTTTGCAATATACCGCGCCGGTTTACGTGGCCCTGCTTTCCGGGTGGTTGCTCAATGAAAAGATAAGGTGGTTTGACTGGGCGGCCATTGCGGCCGTACTTTGCGGCATGTCGCTGTTTTTTCTCGATAAATTGAGCTCCGGTGGGCTGACCGGCAATATTCTGGCTGTTATCTCCGGATTCACCTTCGCTTCCCTCGTTCTCTTCATGCGCAAGCAAAAGGACGCATCACCCGCAGGTTCCGCCATTCTGGGCAACCTGTTGACCGCCTTTATCTGCCTGCCCTGGATGGTTGAATCCTCGCCTGGCGGAACGGACTGGATCGGACTTGCGTTCCTTGGCGTGTTCCAACTGGGGCTGTCCTATGTATTCTATGCCATGGCCATCAAGAAGGTGACGGCCATGGAGGGCATTCTCATACCTGTGCTTGAACCAGTCCTGAATCCCCTTTGGGCGTTTTTTTTCGTAGGGGAACGAATCGGCCCCTGGGCGCTTTTGGGCGGGTTCTTGGTGATCCTATCAATCCTTTTCCGCGCTGTCATGAATTACCGGAGAACCGGCTCCTCGGTATAAAGAGCGATCTTGCGGTTACCAGCCTTACGATTTGAAAGTAAGAACGTGCTGCGTATCAGCTGCGAGCGAAGCGCCGGATACACTTGTTAGGCGATACGCGACAATTGGATGCGGTACAGCTCGGCATCGTCCGATCCGTAGCAGCAGAAGGTAATCGACTGCGGCAACTCATGTGCTGACACCCACTCGGTTACAGCGGTGACCGCCTCTTGGCAAGCAGCCGACTTTGGGTAGCCGTACACGCCGGTAGAGATGCACGGGAAAGCGACCGACTCTATCCCGGCCTCGGACGCCAACCGGAGAGACTCCCGATAGCAGGATCGCAGAAGCTCCGGCTCCCCAGACTGCCCATCCTTATAGACAGGCCCGACGGTATGGATGACGTGTCGGGCCAGCAGGGAGTACCCCCCGGTCAGGCGGGCTTCGCCGGTCGGACACCCGCCAAGCCGACTGCATTCAGCGAGCAATCCTGGTCCGGCCGCACGATGAATCGCTCCATCCACACCGCCGCCGCCAAGAAGAGAGGCATTCGCCGCGTTCACGATTGCGTCGACCCGCAGACGAGTGATGTCGCCTTTGACGATGGACAAACGGGACATAAGGCTTCCTGCCATTCGTGACCCCCTATTCGCCTGACAAAGTTTATCTGGATCGGCATAAGATTCCAAATACGAAACCCCATCAGCGGGAGGTGAGGCTGATCCGGCCATTCTCGCGGCGGATGGCGCCGTACCGTTCCATTTTGATCAGGTGGGACTCCGTGATGCCGCAGCCGGGGAAGAAGTGCAGTACCGGGTTTTTGGGAAAGAGCCATTCATTGAGTTCCATGAACGTCTTCGGACCCTCCTGAAGGGCCGTACGCAGAAAGCCCTCACGCTTCAATAGCTTGCCCCGGATCTTCTGGATTGCGGCCGCCGCATCCTCGAGAATTCCACCATGTGCCGGGACGATCGTCCGCGCTCCCAGGCTCTCCATCCTGTCCAGGCTCTCCAGGTAACCGATGAGGCCACCCGAGGCGGGCGTGTACCAGGCAGGGGAATTGCCCACCAGATCGCCCGCCAGCAGAAGACCCCGGTCTCTGTCAAAGAGGGAAATATGGCCGGGGGAATGGCCCGGCGTGTGAACGATCTCGAAGAAAAAATCCCCAAGCTGAACGGTCTCGCCCTCGGTGATGGCCTCGACGGATTCGGCGGCGCTCATGGAGCAGCCGAGATCATCAAAATATTCGAGGAGGTCGAAGTTGTTCTGGCCCTCCTCGCAACCGGAGACGGCCAAGCAATCTTTTGCCAGAGCGATATCGAAGGTTTCCGTCAGGTGCCGGGGTTCCAAGGAGGAAACCACATCGAGGCGATGGATCAGGACCCGGGGATGGACCTCTTCCAGAACATACTGCATCGCACCCATATGATCGGGATGGGCATGCGAAAGGACGACCGTATGGAGATCCCGGAGCTGGAGCCCCCAGTGGTTCAGACCATTCAGAAGGTAATCCCGCCCCGTCGCCCCGCCGGAGCCCACATCAATCATGGAAAAACCTCGCCCGTCAGGGATGGCGAAGATATTGGCGGGATTCGGCCAGAGGGGACCTGCGGCGAAGATCACCTTCAGCCCGTTCAGATCAGCAAAGCCCTCGACAGCATCCATACTATCTACCCCAGATTTGTTTGATTTTTTTGATAAGACATGGCTTCTGTGTGTGCGAAGTATAAGAAGACCGGTCTTGTATGTCAAGGAAATACCGGTCCTGGAAATAGCCTCGGTTTTCAGCCCAAATTGAAAATTTATGGTAAAA
>Ga0180007_10006365_pt1 | contig 11546 bp, 6 predicted proteins | sample MM_PC_MetaG_FD_121122 | JGI IMG/M metagenome (GOLD analysis project Ga0180007, IMG submission 121122) | Groundwater microbial communities from the Aspo Hard Rock Laboratory (HRL) deep subsurface site, Sweden - MM_PC_MetaG | ecosystem: Environmental > Aquatic > Deep subsurface > Groundwater...
CATGACCATTTCTTCATCCCGGGACGCCCTTTTCTTGATGAACTGGTTATCCGGTTTGACGATGATCCCCAGGCACAAATGGTTTATCTGGAACATCAGGATGTGGATATCCTGCCATTATTCATCGATCCAGAGGGAATAGACAGGCTAAAAAAAAATGAGTCCCTCATTGTCACGCCACAAGGATACGAAGCCATGGGTGCGATTAATTGGCTGGCCTTTAATTTTTTGCGTAAACCGTTTGATGATAAACGAGTCCGAAAGGCCATTGCCTATGCCATTGATCCGGCGTTTTTTAATAAATTTATGAATAGAGGCAGCTCTGTGAGGGCAACCGGCCCCATTTCTCCGTTCAGCGTTTTTTATGAACCGGATGTCCGGATGTATGATCTTGATCTGAAAAAAGCCGGGGATTTACTTGATCAAGCCGGACTTACGGTAAAAACAAACGGTATTCGTTTTTCCGTAACCCTGGATTACATTCCTATCATTCCCAGCCAGCAACATGACATGGCTTTTTATATGAAACGGCAGCTCTCTAAAATCGGCATTGATGTCCGTGTCCGAATATCAAAAGATTTCAAGGAATGGGCCGATCACATTTCAACCTGGGATTTTGATATGACCATGGATGTTGTCTACAACTGGGGTGACCCCATTATCGGTGTCCATAGAACCTATTTGTCAAATAACATCCGTAAAGGCGTTCTCTGGTCCAACACCCAGAACTACAGGAATGACAAGGTCGACGCCATTCTTGGTCGTGCTGCAATGGAAATGGACCTGCCTCTGCGTAAAAAGCTGTACAGCGAATTTCAGCGCATGGTGACCGAAGACCTTCCCGTTGTATGGCTGAACGTGATGTCATATCAGACGGTATATAATAAAAATTTAGGGAATCCGCCCATTTCCATTTGGGGGATCCACTCCCCATTTGATGAGCTTTACTGGAAAAAGGCTCCGGTTAAAACGTATGTTTCAATAGAGCCTCTCGGGACAGAGGAAACCGATCTTGAACAGGTTGGCCATAAGGCCATCAACCTTCTCAAACAAAAAAGATTACTGGACGCCTGTGAAATACTCGAAGATCAGACAAACAGCTATCTGGATTTGGAACATTCCGGGCTCCATGTGATCGGATTTACAACAAACGGCAGTGTCTTTCTTGACAATTCAGGACAGATGAAACCGGGAATGGATATCAGCGGCTTACGTGACTTAATGGGACATTCCATTGTGGAGCAGCTGGTGCGATCCCGGGATGGGCAAGGGGATAATCCCATTCGCATTGACGGTGTATGGCCCAATCCTGTGACGCATCACGTCGGAACCATGAATGTCTGGTGTGGTAAACTGACAGAGGATGACTGTATTTGCGTGTTGCGTTGGGAATAAAATCAGGGGAATGCATGGGACTGTTTACAAACACATCCATTAAAATTAAAGTATTGATTGCCCCTGGTATTATGGCCATAGCACTTGGGCTTATCTTGTTTATTGCCATTCACGGCATGGAAAAACAGCGGAGGATTTTAACCGATGCCCAGGAACGTTCACTCAACAGGTTGAAGCTGGTCCAGGACTTTATCACCACCAGTGAACACGTGCAATCGGATGTCTATCGTCTTTCTGTGCTTCAATTTATGGGGGCACCAAAAAATGAGATTCTGCCCGTATCTGAACGTCTAAGTATGGGGTTGAATAATGTGACAGTGATTCATGGGGAAATCCTTACAACATGGACCCTGGATCACCAGGAAGAATTGCTTTTAGATGAGTTGAAAACGTCTTTGAACGCATTCAGGCACCAGGTTCAACAGGCTGTTATGGCTGTTTCAAAAAGCCCTTCCTTTGGCATTCTTCTTGTTCGCTCAGCCGCAGTCCCGTTCAGTGAGCTCAACGGTTTACTTTTACGACTTCTTGAACATCAGAATGATAAAATCATTGAGGCCAAACAAAATTCAGAAGCATTGCTCGGTCAGATCAGTACAGCCATTATGACCATTGCACTTTTCATGACCCTGATCGCAATCCTTATGACCGTGTATATCGGATCACACTATATTTCGAAACCCATTGTCTTACTGACGCAACTTATGGGGCGGTTGACTGACGGAGATGTGTCCGTGGCCAGCCAGGGGCGCGAACGAAGCGACGAAATCGGGCAAATGGAAAAGGCACTGAATGTCTTCAGAAATAATGTCATTGAAAAGGCCCGTTCAGATAAAAAATTACAAGAAAGTGAAGACCGTTTCAGAACACTTTACAACAATGCCCTGGTGGGATTGTTTAGAACACGGATATCAGACGGGGTTCCGCTTCAAATCAACCGGCGCTATGCTGAATTGGCCGGATATTCGTCCATTGAAGACTGTCTGGAAAATTTTGCGGCAGCAACCCACTATGCCGACCCCAAGGTGCGGGACAGATTGCTTGAAGAGTTGAAACACCATGGGGAAGTGAATGATTTTGAGGCCGAAATCATCCGAAAGGACCATGTTCATTTCTGGATCAGTTTTTCTGCCCGGGTATATCCCGAGGATGGGAACATTGAAGGGGCACTTATTGATATTACCGATAAAAAAAAGGCTGAAAGCAAACTGGTTTCATCCATCAAAGAAAAAGAGGTGTTGCTACGGGAAATTCACCACCGCGTTAAAAATAATATGCAGATCATTCAAAGTCTGCTCAGTCTTCAGGCAGACAGAATCAGCAGGCCGGAGGTGAAACAGCCTCTTATCGATTCAAACAATCGCATCAAATCCATGGCTCTGATTCATGAAACCCTTTATCATTCTGACGATATGGGCAATCTTGATGTGAAAGCTTATTTTAACAATGTGGTCAATCATCTTTACAAGATATATTATAACCCGGAACAAATGATAACCCTATCCATAGACATTGATTCGGTTGAGCTTGACCTGGACCGGTGTATCGCCTGCGGCTTGATTGTCAACGAACTGGTCAGCAATGCCATGAAATACGCATTTGTCGGTAAACCCGAGGGCCATCTTTTGATATCCTTTCGCAAACAAGATGATCATGTGGCCAGCCTGACCGTATCGGATAACGGCTGCGGTTTGCCGGATCGTTTTGATATAAACACCCATGAAAGTCTTGGTTTAAAAATAGTCAGGATACTGGCTGAAGGCCAGTTAAAAGGGAGTTTGTCAGCGGTTAACGAGAATGGTGCGACGTTTCAAATTATATTCCCACTTTAAAAACGGAAAAAGAGATCACATGGAAAGAGCAAACATATTAATCGTCGAAGATAATCGGATCATTGCAGAGGATCTCAAGGTCAAGCTGAACCATATGGGGTATACCGTGACAGGTATTGCAACAAGTGGGGAAGAAGCCCTGGACGCCGTGAAAGCCAGGATACCGGACCTCGCATTGATGGACATTCGTCTGGGCCAGGGAATGGACGGCATTGAAACGGCCATGCAGTTAAAAGAAATCTATCACCTGTCGGTCATTTATATAACGGCCCACGCAGATAAAGATACCGTTGCGAAGGCCAAACTCAGCGAGCCCAATGGCTATCTCATCAAACCCTTTGGCGAAAATGAACTTCAATCCGTGATTGAGGTTGCCCTTTATAAACAGCAGGTGGATCAAAAGCTCAGGAAAAGTCAGCAATTGCTTGCAGCCATAACCCGTGGTCAAAATCTTTTTATTGCGGACAATAACGCGCCAGCGGTATTCAACGAAATCCTGTCCGATGTCCTTGACCTCACAGACAGTGAATACGGATTTATGGGTGAGGTGTTGTTTTCTCCCGAAGGCCAGCCTTTTATTAAGACCCATGCCATCAACATCGACAGCTGGGTGGATCCAAACACCTTTGAATTTATGGATCAGAATGCATCACAGGGCTTAGAATTTCGTAATCTCAAGACCTTGTTCGGCGCATCCCTCATCTCGGGAGAGCCGCTCATTTGCAATGATTTGACCCAGGATCCAAGACGGGGCGGTTTACCCAAGGGGCATCCCCCCTTGGAAACCTTTCTGGCCATTCCTGTCCATCTTGGCGGAAAGCTGATCGCCCAGGTGGGCATGGCCAACCGGCCAGGCGGCTACGATCAGGCCGTGATTGATTTTCTGGCTCCGTTTATGGCCAGCATCGCCCATCTCGTGGAAGCCTTTCGTCACCGGGCCGAACACAAACGATCCCGGGGAATTATTCTGGAAAATGAAATCAGGTACAGAACCATCATCGATAACAGCTTTGAAGGCATCATACTTCAGGAGGCATCGGGCCGGATTATCACCTGGAACAAAGCTGCCGAGCGAATATTTGGTGTGAAAGAACAAGATATTGTGGGGCATCTGTCCTTGGACCGGAATTGGAATACGATTCGTGAGGATGGATCGCCCTTTCCTGGGCCGGAACATCCGTCCATGGTGGCTCTTTCAACGGGAAAGCCCTGTAAAGACGTCATCATGGGCATCACGAATGCTCAGGGTGATGTGTCCTGGATCAATGTCAATACCAACCCCCTTTTTATGGACGGCCAGGAACGGCCCTATGGTGTTGTTATTACCTTTTCGGACATCACCGAGCTTAGGCGGGCGGAGAAGGCCAATGCCCAGGCGGCACATGAATGGCAGACGACCTTTGATGCCACAAATGATGCCATCTGGGTTCTGGATAAGGATCAACGGGTAAGACTTTCCAATAAAACCGCATCACGTCTTTTCCATCAATTCGGCAAACAGATGATCGGAAGGCCATGCTGGGAAATTGTGCATGGCACGAACCAGCCCATTGAAAACTGCCCCATAAAGAGGGCAAAAACGAGTTTGCACCGTGAAACCATGGAACTTCAAATCGGCTCCAGCTGGTTTGATGTGACGGTGGACCCCATTTTGGACACATCCGGGCAATTTGCCGGTGCGGTCCATATTGTCAGCGATATAACTGATCGGAAACATTCAGAGAAGGAACGGGAAAATCTTCAGGAACTGCTCAATCAGTCCCAGAAGATGGAGTCCATTGGAAGTCTTGCCGGGGGGGTTGCCCATGACTTCAACAATCTGGTTGCCATTATTCTGGGCTATGGAGAAATGATGCTTGAAGGATTAGATAAAGAGCATGCCCACCGTGAACCTCTGGAGGAGATACACAGCGCGGCGTTGAGGGCCAGAGACCTTACCCGGCAGCTTCTGGCCTTTAGCCGAAAACAGATACTTGAAATGAAAACCGTGGATGTGTCCAAGGTGGTCACCACCTTTGAAAAGATGTTGCGCCGTCTTATCGGTGAAGACATTGAACTCCATATGGTGATTCCATCTGAGCCTCTTATGGTGAAAGCGGATATCGTCCAGTTGGAACAAGTGTTGATGAATATTGCCATAAACGCCCGGGATGCCATGCCCCATGGTGGGACATTGACCATTGAAACCTCACCCGTTGAACTGGACGAAACGTACACTGATAAAAAAGGGGTAAGGGCACCCGGTCACTATGCTCTGATCGCCATCAGCGACATCGGTTGCGGAATGGATCACGAGACATTGCTCAGAATATTTGATCCTTTTTTTACGACCAAAGAAAAGGATAAAGGAACCGGCCTAGGTCTTTCAACGTCCTATGGCATTGTTAAACAGCATAACGGCAATATCTGGGTGTACAGCGAGCCAGGCCAGGGAACGACGTTTAAAATTTATCTGCCCCTTTGTACCGAACGCGTCCATCCACGAATTCAGAAGACAAAGGGAATCGAGGCAGAAGCCGTTTCTGCCACCATATTGATGGTGGAGGATGACCCAGGGGTCCGAAGACTGGCAAGCCATATTCTTACCAGTCGGGGCTATCACATCATCGATTCCCATGACGTAGACGAAGCTGTCATAAAAGCAGAAAATTATAAAGACCCTATCCATCTTGTGCTTACGGATGTTGTTATGCCAAAAATGAAAGGCCCGGAAGTTTTTGCCAAAATCCGTCAGCATCACCCCGAGGCAAGGGTGCTTTATATGTCCGGCTACACGGATAGTATCATTGCCAAACGAGGGGTTTTGTTGGAAGGGGTACAGTTTATCCAGAAGCCTTTTTCCGTCCAGGCCCTTGCCGCCAAGGTCAGGGAGGTTCTTTCCGGGGACATGGGGCAATAAATAACTTCTATAACCACCACCCGTTCGCTACGCTCTCTGAAGGACACGAAGAACCACGAAGAAGAGCAAATAAAAGGGCCTCCGGCGGTCTTGCCTGGGATTGAAAAAAGCAGTTTAACCTTGCAACACCGTCTTCGGAACAGGTCCGTGTTTGTCTGTGACAGTCCGTGTTAGTCCAGGCTATTTCTTTCGTGGACGAACACAGACGGCCACGGACTGACACGGACATTGGAACACTGTCTGCCGCACTGTGTTCTTCGTGTGCGCAAGCGACCACCGGGAGCGGGTGGTTAATGAAAACAATACCTGAAAGCATGGAACCGGCTTATTCCTTCTCAAAGGCCCCGATGTCAGGGCCTGGCCCGAGAAGGGCCCGGGCGGTATTTCCCATATGTTTGACATACTGTTTGTTTAGGGGATACGCGCTAAACACCGATGGAAGGGATGAGGCTTTGTTGAGGCAGGATGAGCCTGCCGCAAGGGAGTAATCTTTGTCTTCAGCGTCGCTAAAGGGTGGTTCGGTTCCCGTAATATTCCTCACGTTTTCCGTGATGATCAATGTGGATGAACTTTCATGGGTTTCCCTGAAGCCCTGTTTCAGCCAGTTGGTGTTAAGGCGGAGGAGACCTTGGCCGTTGGTCAGGGCAAGGGCGCTGCCACTTTCTGTGGTGTAGATGATGTTGTTACGGATATCTGCGGTGACATCATTGGAAGATAGACGGATCAGGGTGGTGTTTCCGCTCCGGGTGGACACGATGGTGTTGTGATAGAGATAAAGGGTGCCGCGCCTGTAAAGGGTCGTATCTTCGCTGTCCCCCCCGTAGTGGATCATCTGGCTGTTTCCCGCATCATCCGGTTCAATGAGGATGTTTCCGTATACAAAGGTTTCGTCGTAAGACGGGTCGGTGTAAAACGATTCATAGGAGGTATCCACCAGATCCAGCTGCCTGTTCCCGGATTCAATCCAGTTGTATCGAATCACAGTTCCTGCGGATCGGTCCTTGAGGTTGTTGCCCGGGCACCCCTCCCTCAGGGGGCCTAACAAATTATATTCATAGGTGATGCCCATACTTTCCGTATAGGTATTATGCTCGTATATGCGGCCTTCAATGCCGTTGTCATGGATGTGGTTTCCGCTGATCAGGATGTCCCGGGTAAAATGGGACGTGAAGAGGCCGTTCCCGCAGTCATGGAGATTACACCCTCTGATGGTTATAGCCTCTCCCTCTTCGATGTGAACAGCTGCTGCATTGGTGCTGTATGTCTGTGTTGCCCCGTAACGGTCCGTAAAGGAATATCCCGGGCGTCCTGATCGGATATCCAGATTTTCGATGAACACATGGGACGGGATATCCGTATCACCAGAACCGGTGTAGTTTCCTAATTTGATCACGGACCGTGATTCGTTCAGGTAGTAAAGGCCGGACCGTGTGTCTGCATCCTCACCTGTGATGATGGGAAGCTCAGCTCCATCAGCCACTCCGGTGATGACAAGGGGATTTTCTGAGGATGCGGCCGTGGTGATCACCCATTTTGACCGGTAGGGCGTATCCCGTTTGTATATTCTGACCAGGGTGGACTCGTCAAGCTCATCCCAGGGCACATCGGTGGGCTCTTCATAATCACGGCCAGGGCCCACATCAATGACATGGGCAAAATCATCCGGATTCCAGGTACCCATGGCAGGCGTCTGGTCCGAGGTATCGTAGGTTTCATCAACGGTGGTGTCCGGGTTTTCCGTTTTAGTGCTGTCGCATCCCCATACCATGACCAGCAAGGCCAGCAGAATAATCACAGTCAATCGTTTCATGGTGTTTCCTTTTCTTGAATGACGATGTTTGCAAGAAACCTTATAGGGTTATAAATCAATTCATTATCAATTAAAGACATCATTTTATTATGAAAAGCAATGCCTGTGCCAGAGATTGAGTATTTTGTAAGTAACTGGTTATAGTAAATAATTTGAAATATTGGACGTCTTTTACATGAAGGGGAGTTTAAAAATAGGTTGTTGTATTTCAACATGATTGTTGAAATACAACACGTCTAATAAATGCTTGATACGGTATGTTGAACTTTATGTTGCTTCATAGCTGTCCATTATGATATGTGCATGGCATCAAGGTATCTTAAGCTAAAGCCATGGCGCTGTTCTGTGACGTTAACAATCATATATTCTCAACAATACATTATAAGGAGATGAACATGAAGATGATACGAAAAACGGACCTTGTTGTATGGGTGACCATTTTATCCTGTGTGTTTTTGTCCGCCTGCGTTTCAAAGAAAAAATACCTGGAACTTGATGCAACCCGCATGGATTGTGAGCAACGTGAAGATATTCTAAAAAAGAACCTCTCGGACATGGAGGCCAAAAACGCGGAATTGGAAAAGAATCTCAATGAATTAAACGCAGAACTGGATATAACCAAAGCCCAACTCGATGACACGGGAATGGCCCAGGCCAAACTCGACAAGGATCTCAAGGAAAAAATCGCACGCATCACTGAGCGTGAAAAGACAATCAAGGATCTAAATGAGCTTATCGGAAAACAAAAGGATATCGTTAACGCCTTGTTAAGCAAAATCAAAAACGCCCTGGTCAAGTATGACAGCAGCCAGTTGTCTATTGAGATTAAAAACGGAAAGGTTTACGTTGCCATGTCCGACAAGCTTCTTTTTAAATCAGGCAGTACGAAAGTGGATGTCACCGGAAAAGAAGCCCTGAAACAACTTGCCGAGGTTCTTTCCAAACAACGTGACATTGACATCCTCATCGAAGGCCATACGGACAATGTTCCCATCAAGAGCGCCGTTTATAAAGATAACTGGGATTTAAGCGTATCCAGAGCCACGGAAGTCGTCCGTATTTTATCCGATGAATTCAAGCTCGACAGAACGAAACTCATCCCATCGGGCAGAGGGGAATATTTACCCAAGGCCGACAACACAACCGATGAAGGAAGGGCAAAGAACAGGCGAACCGAAATCATTCTTTCACCAAATCTTGATGAGCTTTATAAACTGTTGAATGCCTGATTAGCCCGTAATGGTTTCAAATTCAGTCTTCCGGATGGCAACAGGGAGTTCGTCCAATGATATCCCAAGTTTTTTTAGCGTCTTGGGGCTTGGAATTCCGTTTTTGTCATACCCTCGTTTTTTATAATAGGCATCTATCATTTTTTCCAAGGGGATAGGCTTTTTGTCCAAATGGTTCACTCTGTTTTCTTTGAGCATCCGGTCCGGGAGATTATCGTCTTTCCTGGAAATTCCTTCCCGGGTGTTCATATATCGTTCAAGGACATGGATTCGTTCCCCTGCCTTTAACAGATCTTTTTGGGGCATCTTGATCCCTGTGACTGAGCTGTACAGTCCGGTGAGGACGTTGATAAAAATCAGCTGCAATGCAATGTGCGGCAGGTACTGCATGGTCAGTCCGAGAAGGGGCTTGGGTGTATACTTGACAATGGGAGGCTCAAGAATATATGCAAATGCCGCGAACTGGCAGGTGTGCAATGAGTTGACCATGGCAAACATGTTTTCAAAATATTTGACGAAGTCAGCCTTTGCCCGATCCGTGTGAGGATTAAGATATCCCATAAAGACTTCAAGTGCCATGGTGGTGGCTGAAAGATGGCAGGCGCCTCGGTTTGCAACGGCATAGGCGAGCCCCTGTCCCCATGATCCCCGTGGGTCATAGGCCGCCATTTCAAGGCCCTTGACCTGGATGGCAAAGTCAAGGCCTCCAAATTTTTCAGCCAAACGCCTGGTGCCCTGGCCAAGATCTTTTCCAATGCCCTGTTTGTTGGCAATCCGGGAAATCGTCTCTGCGATTCCTTCAGGATTCCCAAATGTGAGGTCTGACTCAAAGAGTCCCTTTTCACCGGCCTCCATGGCCCAGCCGATGACCGAGCCGGTTGAAATGGTGTCCATGCCCATTTTCCCGCACAGATCATTCCACTCAGTGATTCGGCCTGCATCAAAAATCCCGAGATTTGTTCCCAAGAGCCCCACGGTTTCATATTCGGGGATCTGGTGCATGGATCCGTCCGGGTGTCTGCCCTTGTGACCGCACCCAATGGAGCAGGGTTTGCACGTGCTGGGTTTTGAAGGGTATTTCTCTGCCATTGTTTCGCCGGAAACCTGGGGGGCGTCCGGATGGGAGCCCGCCTGGAAGTTATTGACCGGAAGAATCCCCCCGGTGTTGCAGATGGTGACATTGGCACTGGTGCCGTAGTTTTTGTACAGGCCCCCAACGAAATGGTTGTTTTTAATATATTTATTGGCTCTTTTTACGATTTTTTGTAATTTTTCAGGGTCATGGGGGATGATTTTATGTGTTTTCCCCTTTGCAACAATGGCTTTCAAATTTTTGGATCCCATGACAGCACCCATTCCCCCCCGTCCCAGGAAACGATGGCCCGAGGCAATATTTGCAAAAAGAACCTTGTTTTCCCCGGCAGGTCCGATGACCAGGGCACTTTCGTTTTTATCAAGACCAAGAAGGTCTTGGGTCTCATCGGTGTCTTTGCCCCAGAGGTGCGATGCATCCATGAATTTCACCTGGTTTTCATCAATGGTAAGATACATGGGCTTCTCTGATTTGCCTGTGATCAAGAGGCCGTCAAATCCCGCTGTTTTGTATGCCATACCAAAGGGGCCACCGCAGGAGGAGGTAAGCATGATCCCGGTTAACGGCGATTTGGTCAGGGCAGCAAAACGACCACTGCAGGGAGCGCTTGTTCCCATGAGCACTCCCATCATAAAAACAAGGTAGTTTTCTTCTCCAAGGGGGGGCGTTCCCGGGGCCATTCTTTCAGAGAGATATTTTAAGCCCAATCCCTTTCCACCCAGATATTTTCTTCTGTCTTCATCCTCAACAATGAATGTATACGATTTCTTTTCAGTCAGATTAATCTCAAGAATCCTGTTGCTGGTCCCATGAATGTCCTTCATCTGTTTTTCCTTTTTGCATTAGAAACGATTATGGCGATAATGGGTATGCGTTTATGATTGTCTTTATCCATTCTATCTACAGCAACCATTGTGCCAATTCTTTTTTAGGGGCTCTCAGCGTGATAAACAGGCACGAGCGGTCAATGACAGGGTGGCATGTTAACCCGGTGTGGATCAGGGAGACAGTCATTTGAACGATCTGGCCCATAAAATGCCAGAATGGCACTTTTTTTTGGATTTATGTTTGCAGGCGTGCTTTATTTTTGTTATTCCATTTAATGGTTATGCAGGAGGCGCCAATGATCTTTCAAGGGTTTCATGGTGATCATAAAAATCCCAGGCCTTGCCTGGGATTGAAAAAAAGCAGTTTAACCTTGCAACACCGTCTGCGGAACATGTCCGTGTTTGTCTGTGACAGTCCGTGTTTGTCCAGGCTATTTCTTTCGTGGACGAACACAGACGACCAC
>Ga0180007_10006367_pt1 | contig 11544 bp, 7 predicted proteins | sample MM_PC_MetaG_FD_121122 | JGI IMG/M metagenome (GOLD analysis project Ga0180007, IMG submission 121122) | Groundwater microbial communities from the Aspo Hard Rock Laboratory (HRL) deep subsurface site, Sweden - MM_PC_MetaG | ecosystem: Environmental > Aquatic > Deep subsurface > Groundwater...
CTTCAAGCTCACTTAAATTTTCTATATATAAATCCATATATAATTTTCTTCCATAGAAATTCATAGAGCTTATTGTCTTGTTATACACAATATAATTATTTGCTGTTCCATTCTTGCCCATATCTATTGAATATAAACCCTCTGTCTTTTCAGTATCATTCAAGCTTGGATTTTCTGCATTAACTGAATTTATCCATCCTGTTATAGAATCGCATGAATTTATTGTTTTATGTTCTAAATATAATAATTTAATCTGCTGAGAACTTAAACTTCTATTAAATATCATTACATCATCTATTGAACCATTAAACCAGTAAAGATTAGCTTCTGTATATGATCCAATATAAAATTTATTGCTGGATGAAGGTATTGATGAAGAAATGCAACTTCTGTTGATTCCATCAACATACAAGCACATTTTAGTATCATTATGCATACATATAATATGATACCATGTATTGATTGTTATTGGATATCCTGCAGTACTTAATCCATTCCAGCAATAAACCTGATCAGATGTATCTGTATACATTTCATATCCATAATCACCCTGTCCCATTGGAGCATCATATGTAGACCCATCATTTGCAATGCTGCTCCATTTTATCCATCCACCATAAGTTAGATTAGTTCCTGTTAATATTTTTGATGATAAATTTATGAAATCATTAATTCCATCAAACTGGTATGCTCCAAAATTATCATGCCCTCCTGTTGAATTCCAATAAGCACTTGAAACAACTCCATTATTGTTGAATCCAGAATAATCTTTAGTATATGATGAAGTGGACCCACCTTCAAAAGGCATGTTCAATAATTGAATTGATTTGTTATTAAGATACCAGTTAGTTATGTTTTTTACGTTACTTGAACTTGTAACAGTCCAGTATGTAGTTAAGTTGGCATTTGTTGTATTATTCGGATTGTCTGAAGCATTTAATATAACATCAGATACCTGCAATGCAATTGAGGAATAATAAATCAGTTTGCTTGGTGCATGCTTTGGCCCCTGTTCATAATAATAAGTTATATTTTTGTCTGAACTGTTAATATTCAACAAATTACCAATTTTATTGTAAAGATAAGTAAAATTAAATATCACTCCTTCAGAAGAATTCTTCTTAATTGATGTTAACAACCTGTTTAAGTTATCATAAGTCATTGATTCTGTTGTTGAATTTATCATGTTGCTTATTGTAATTATATTATTTGTATCATTATAAGTATAGTTTAATTTTTGTTTATCATTTGTTGTTATTCTTGTTAACCTTATTCTTTTGTCATAAGTATAATTAGTTGTAATATCATTAAAGAATGTCTTGTTATTTGGCTTGTCAAATTCATTGTATTTTATGTCTGCAATATTGTTTATTGAACCTAGTAAATTCTGGTTATTATAAGTATAATTAATCTTTAATCCATTAGGAGTCACCTCTGAAAGAATATTATCTGATGAGGTATAAGTTATATTTGTCATAAAAAGATTGTTGTTTATTATTTTTATTTCCTTTATTTTTCTTAACTTATCATCATAAGTGTAGTTTATTGTTGTATTTGTTATTCCATCATAAATTCTTACCTGTGAGAGTGTATTATTTTTGCCTATATCATAAATATAAGTTATATTTGATATTGATGTATTCTTCTCTACAATCCTGTTAAGTGAATCATATTTCATTGAGGTAATGATTCCTTTTGCATCAACCTGCACTATCAAGTTTCCAGTTTTATCATAAGTATAATTCCACTGCCCTAGATCAGGATCATTTGACTGTATTTTTCTTCCCAAGCTGTCATAAGTGAAGTTAAATATATTTCCCTGAGAATCATTTATAATTACTAATTCTCCTGTTGGAATATATTCATAATTAGTTATATAAATATCATTGCCATTAAATTCACTTATGTTTGTTATCCTGTTGAATACATCAAAGTAATATGTTATCCTGTTGTTATTTTCATCATAAACACTTGTATTCCAGTGGTCATAGACAAATTCTTTTTCACTATCATCTGGGTTTATTATTTTTCTAATTCTATCTATAATATCATAACTATAAATAGTTGAATTTGCATTTGAATCAGGTGTTGTATAGCTGTTGCTGAATGCTGCTGTATAAGGGTTTGTCTGCCTTATTATTCTTGTAAGATTATCATAAAACATATCCTGAACTATCTGCTTTGATGGATCTTCAGCATCTTTTTTTACTTGTATCACATTTCCAAAGCCATCATAGAATGTGCTTGTATTGAAGGTGTCTGGTCTGCCTGATTCCATTCTCTGGCTTATTTCTATTTTTTCTGGGGGGATTCCATCAAATGTATAATTATATTCTTTTGTTGGGTAGGATGCTGAATCTAGTGGCTGTATTTCTTTTAATGGCCTGTAAAACCGGTCATAAGTATAATTAGTTTTTACTCCATTTGAATCTACTGAATATAATAAGACTCCTGAGCCAAGATCATAGCTGTAATTTGTTATATGAGATTTTGAATCTTTTACCTGGTCAACATAAGTGTAAGTTGTGTCTGTCCTTCCATAAATATAGCTTATATTATTTCCATTTGGATCAGTCTGATTCACTATATTTCCATAAGAATCATAAGTATAATTTGTAACTGCATTATTTCCTGCATTTATCCAGTCTTCTTTTCCAGTTAAACTTCCATTTACAGGTGCATCTCCATAATTCAGTCCATCATATGTAAAGAAAGATTCTCTTATCTTATTTCCATTTGCATCATTTATATAAGAGTGCTTTAATTTACTGACAATCCAGTTATTTGTATTATATAAATATTCAAAGTATTGGTAGTATTCATCTCCATCAATATCAACATCACCCAAATTATTTGTAGAATTTATATTTCCATAAGAATCATAATAATTTGTTGTATTTTTTATTTTTGGATTATTTGAATTTCCATCATAAGAATATTCTGCTATTCCTCTTAATTCTTTTACGAAGTATCCTGAAACAGGTGTTCCATTCCATAAATATTCTATTTTTTTATAAATATTATTTTGGTCATCATAAATTTCTGTCTTGTATATCTCTCCATAAGTCACATTATCCTGCTTGTAATAATTAATTGTTTTTGTCTTGTTTGGATTTATATTTTCTACAACATTAAATCCTTTGAATTCTTTGTTTCTATAATCATAAAATCCTCCAGTATAATTATACTGGTCAATTGATTGTATATTATGAGAATCTGTCATTTTATTATCTTTAGTTACATTCTTAACTAACCATAAATTAAATCCTAAATCATTAAGATTATCAGTTCCTGTATTATTCAAGGATGTAGATGTAATATAATCAATAGATATAATACCACCAAACTCATTTGTAATATTATTTAATAAATAAGGTTTTGAATTATTATTAATCCATGTTAAATTATACCATCCACTCTGTACATATCCTCCTCTTCCATCACCTCTTATTATATCAGGAAGTCCATTTCCATTTATATCCATTATTCTAATTCCTGAATCATAGCACTGCCCATCATCAGATCCAGGTCCGATAAAACATTGATCATTATTAGTGCCTGGACCACACTTTATTTTCCAGTTAGTATCATCATTCCATCCATTGCCATTATTAATCCATACCTTGTAGTAATAATAAGGACCATAAGGATAAGGACTTCCATCAGAATAAACTATATCAATAAGTCCATCACCATTAACATCAGCCATTCTTGTGGCCCCTCCTTTACCATTACAAACACTATCAATTGGATCTCCAGCTTGAACAAAACAACCGCTTGTTCCGCCTCCAGTGCAACCTGGACTTATCCAATTTTTATTTTCTACCCAACCAGTACCGTTATTAATAAAACTACCAGATGATGGAGAGCCCTGACCATTTGCTTTAAAAAAATCTGGAAGCCCATCTCCATTTAAATCTATTAATTTAGCACCCTCTATTCCAAGACCAAATTGAGTGTTTTCAACAATACAACTGTCAAATGTTGATGTACTATAATCACATTTTGGAACTTTCCAATTGGTGTTTACTACCCATCCAGTACCATTATTGATCCATATCTTAGTAGATGGTAAATCTCTCCCATTTGATTTTACTATATCAGCAAATCCATCTCCATTAATATCTTCAATTACTAATCCATTTGACTTGCATTCTGCTGGGGGTATCAAAAAACATCCACTTGTATCACCACCAGTACAACCTGGAACTAACCAGTGTGAATCTTCATTCCAGCCAGTGCCATTGTTAATATAAGTTTTAGTTTGTGATCCAGAAGTTACACATGGATTTGCCTTTACAAAATCAGGCAAACCATCACCATTAACATCTGCTAAAATAGCTCCTTCATCACAATAACCATGACTGTCTGCTTGTAAAAAATAATCTGGAACTTGCCAATTATAATTTCTTACAAATCCAGTTCCATTATTTATCCAAACTGCTTGAGCTGGTGCATTATCACAAGAATTAGCTCTTACCAAATCAACTAAACCATCTCCATTAATATCTGAAATTCTGATTCCATTATCATCTCCACCACTTCTTGCAAAACATCCTGTATACCCGCTTGAATTGCAGTCTGGGGCTTGCCATATCTTGCCTTCATAATTCCAATTTTTTTGTGTCAAATTATTATAAGAAAATTTAGTTGCGGGCAAAGCTGTTGAATTATCACTTCCATATTTTGTTATATTTACTAAAAAAGTTTTTGTATTTAAATGAACAGTGTTATAATTAATAACATATCTTCTTACAAGATTGCTATTTGCAAGAATTAGTATTTCTTTTAATCTTCTTGATTCTGAAATATTTATTATTCCATCTTCATATACTCTCCAAATATCAGGTCTGTCTGAAATTTCATAACCAAACTGTATTTCTCTTTTAGTATCAACATTGTACAATATTTTATCCAGATAAACTGCACCTGAATCATTAACATATGGATTTTCTTTGTAAAAATAATAAATTTTGTTGTTATAAGTGTCATTTACCTGATCCAAATACCATCTTACACTGTAATTATTATTGTATGCATTAGAAGTTAATTCAGAATAATTATTAAAGCCAAATCTGTAATTTGTCCCATCTTTTGTTCTTAATTCCCAATACTGCTGTTTTGTATTGTTGGTTCCTGTCTTATTTTGTATTAACATGAAACTCTCTATCTTTGTATGGAATGCATTTTCTGTAGAATTATAGATTAGATCATAAGAATTGTCATTAAAATATAACTTAAATTTATCATCACTAACATTATCAAAAGTTCCATTAACATCTCTTTGTATATAATTTTGGGTTAAAAACCATGCTGTTCCAATCTGTGTTGGTTTGCTCGTTGTTGAAAGACTGCTATAAATTAAATTCAATTTTGGGTTTAATCCATTTACACCTTTTGGAACTTCAATAGGATAAATATAAGATTCAGACCCTGTAAACTGATTCATAATAAAATTCCCAATAGGATCTATTTTCTGCTGTTTTGGAACTGCTGCATCGTACATATTGGATAAAGAATAAGTTGGAATAGCATAAGCTGTTTCTATTGTTATAAGTAATAAAATACTGATTATTAAAATTTGTACACCTCTTTTTTTATTATTTTGTTTCATTTTTTATTAAAGTACTTCTTCTACTTTTTTATATACTATATTATTAACCTTGAAAATATTTTATTATAAGTATGATCCCTGCAACCATAAATAAAATAGATCCAACAAGTATATATAATTTGAACATCCACAAATATTTTTTTAAATTAGATTTTCTAAATCTAAACGTATTTTTAATTAAATTTGCTCCCCAATTTAAATGCTTTTCCGCTATTTTAGTATTATATGTAAAAAAAACTATACCTAAAATTAAAAATATGAATCCTATTATCACTTTAGATAAACTCATTCTTCACCACCCCCTTTATTTGTTTCTTCTCTTTCAATATTATCTAACTGTTGTATATTTTTATTTATCATTTATTCACCTTTTTTGTATCTTTTCTTAATCTATTAATTATATATATAGGAAATATTATATCAAAAATATAAAAAATTATATAAAATCTTACTAAAAGGTCTAAAATAAAAAATGACATTATAGGAAGATATAAAATTAGGATGGAATAACTTATTATTGGGGTAATAATCCATAATATTAAAAAATAAATTGGATAGATTAAATTCAATTTAGATAATCTTTTCTTTAAAGTGTAAATTATTATTACGATGCTTAAAATAAATAAAATTAAAAATAAAGGTATTTGAATAAATACTGTCATCCAATGATTTGTTGTTAATATAATCCCTTTTTCTAAAGGATGGTAATAAAAAATTCCCATAAAGAGATTGTAAATCCCAAACAATATTACTAAAATATAATAAACTAATAATAATTTTGGGATGTTTTTTATTGAGTTAAATATTTTATTCTTTTTTTTCATTTGAATTCCTTCCCCCTATCAATTTATTTATTTTAGTATAAAGTGATTCTCCAAAATGAATTGCACTAGAGATTCCTCTCTTAATAGAAGATGGTTCATAAGTTTTTCCTGTTATTTGTTGATATTGCGAACTTATTTCACTTATTATATTAGATTTTTCGAATCCTCTTTCTTCCATAAGACCTACACTTACTAGTCTATCTTCATACTTATATCCAACAACATCTTGATATTGATTTATTTGTATATTGAATGATTTACTTAATTTCATCTCTTGGAGTTGATAAAATGTATATCTAGTAGTACTCATTATATTTGGTGATGGGTATGCACCTATTACACTTGAAGATTGTATTTTTGGTAAGTCACCAAATTCTTTTCTCAATCCTAGTTCTAATTGTGTTTGTGCAAGTTTTAGTCGTTCTTGTTTAGCTACAAAAACTTTTTGATAGTCCGCTATTACTTGAAGAAAAGATGCAGGATTACCTTGAGCATTTACATCAAATATAGCTTTACCTTCTTTATCAATATACTTATAAGGATTATTCCTTGCATAAGCATACCTGTTCAATTGCTGAGGGTCGTAAACCTGTGCTAATATTTTATCAGGCTCAATAAACTGTCCTTGCTCTGGATTATAATTTCTTGCACCATAATACATTAATCCTGTTGCATCTTTTTCCTTTCCTGTATAAGTATATCTTGAATTACTATCCTGCAATTCCGAACCATAAGGCTCATAATAATCCTCTTCTACAATAGAGCCAGATTCATTTGTAACTAAATTAGTGCTACCTAAATGATCTGAATGATAAGCCTTTAATTTTGAATCTGTTCCATTCTCAGCAATCAATCCAGAATCATCATAATAATAAACTTCGCTGAATGTTCCTGTGGAATTTACTATCTGTATATAATTTTCATTTATGTAATAAATTTCTTGTTTTACCTGCCCTGATTCATATTCTATCTTTAATATTCTATTTCCATCTTGATCATAATAATATTCTTCTAAAATATTTCCATTTTCATTATTCTCTCTAACCTTAAATAATTGATTAAATGTATTATACTCAAAATATTTGTCTTTTCCCTGAATTAAATTTCCATTGGTATCATATTCTAAATCATATTCAATTGCAAGAACAATTGAGGTATCAATAAAAATAAATGCAATTGAAATACTAAACAATCTTATAATTTTATTCTCACTTTCCTGTTTTTTTAATTGTTGTATCATTTTATACTTTTATTCCAAATGCATAATCTAAAACTATAACAGTTATTATAACTAAAGCAATATAAATTAAGAGTAAATAAAAGGTCCTTAATGCCCATTTAATTCCAAACCTCGCTCTTTCTTTATAAAATCTAATATTTTTATTATTTATATCTTCATCATTTTTGATATAATGATACCCATTAAACATTTTGTCTGCACCCATATTTAAATTATTAAAGAAAAATAACTTTTTCCATTTTATTTTTTTATGTTCTCTTAAATAATAATAAAGTTTAGTACTATTAATAGAAGCGTATGCCCAAAACATAAAAGAACCAATTGCTAATAAAATTATGATTATTGGAAAAATTTCTATAATAAAGGTATTATAAGTTATCATTTTATTCTTTTTTAGCTCCATTAGTGAATATATTTTTAATAGAAGAAAACATTTTTTCTAAATAATTCTGAGATTGATCTTTAAATTCTACATTCTTATTATCTCTTTTTAAATTATTATCTTGTCCTCCAGGATAATTTTTAAATTCTGGTCCTGATTTTGAAGAATATAAACCTAAAACTCCAGTATTTGTTAAAAATAATGCTCCATATGTTGGGGTTGGTTCTGGTAATTCTCCCCCTACACTTGCACTTAAACCATAAGTTGGTCCAATACCACTATCTTTTATTGGTTTAGATATGCTACCACTTAAAATACCTACTTCTCCTCCACCAACTTCAATATAACCACTTCCTCCGGAAATATCTTTAAGACTTTTTGCTGATGGTGTAATCATAATACCTGCTCCCCCTCTGATCCCTCCTGGAGAAACATAAACTCCACCACCGCTTGTTCCATAAAGACCAATTTCAAGACCATGTTCATAACTACCTGAAATTGCCAAACCACCACCAACAATTCCTCCAACACCTGAACCAGCCATACCACCTATCCCTACTTGAACAGCCCATAAACCATTTGGATCAGTATACTTATAAGGGTTGTTTAAAACATAAGAATATCTATTAAGAGATTGAGGATTATATAAATCTGCTAATAATTTATCTGGTTGTATAAACTGATATCTTTCTGGATCATATTCTCTAATCCCAATAGTGTATAAATCTGTTTTTGGATTTAATTCTTTTCCTGTATATAATTTATCTATAAGAGAACCACCGATTATTATCTCTCCACCAGGCTCATATTCTGTTATTTCTATAACACTTCCAGATTCATTTAGTAATATTACTGCACTTCCTAAATAATCAGTTAATGCTATTTTTAATCTGCTATCTGTGTCATTTATAACAACCAACACTTCATTTCCATCATAATAATATATAATACTAAATGTTCCAGTAGAATTAACAATTTGTTTATAATTTTTATCTACATAATAAGTTTCTTTTGTTTCATCATTATCAAAATATTCTATTTTATATAATAAATTATTCTCAGAATCATAACTTCTTCTTTCTACTACATTTTCAGTTGGTTTTTCTTTTATTATATTAAGATTGTTAAAAGGATCATATTCATAATAAAATTTGCCATCTTCTATTAAATTCCCATTAGCATCATATTCTAAATCATATTCAATTGCAAGAACAACAGAGGTATTAATAAATAAGAGAGTAGTTAGTATAACAAATATTTTTATAATTATTTTGTTATTCAATTCTTCACCTTCTTTATATTGTTTATTTAAATAAATTTCCAAACCAGTTAATTATATTTGAAAATAATGATTTTAAAGAGCCAATTAAATTAATGCTGCCAAGATTACTAACAGCTGCACCAGTTATTGCTGGAGAATTTGCTAATGATTCTTCACTTGATTCTTGCTGAGTCTGTTCTGGAGGATAATAAGTGCAGGATTTTTCTGTAAATGGCTCATTTCCTTCGCAATCTTCAATCATTTCACAGGTTCTTGCCATCTTACCTTCAGGAGAACAATCACTCCAATCTGTACAATTAAAATATTCTTCTTTGCATTCTATAATTCTTGTTCCACCTCCACCTGAAGAGCCACCTGAAGCAGGAGCAGTTGGAGCAACATAAGCATTTACTTTAATATTCCATTCCAAATTCTTTATAACTTCTCCATCAGAAACTGCTAATTTTAATATATAATCACTAGCATCTCCAATTACTGGGGAAAATATAAATTTATCTGCACTGGATTGCTGAATTAGTAATAAATTTTGTTTTATTATAGGTCTGCAGTTAACTTGCTGGTCCCATAAAGTTGACATTGTATAATTTGAATCTCTAAATGTTAATTGTATTATATTTCCTGTTAATAAATCATTTTTGTATATTTCCCCATTAGCACTATAAACTACTTCATGATCAGACATCCAGCAAGAATCTGATATATATTTATAATTATTGTAAATTTTACAATCAGATTCATTAAATCCATTTGAGCATGATTTATCTATAACTAACTGCAAATCACTTCCATCTAAATTCATTGACCATAATTTAGTGTTTTCTATGACAAAGGTTATTCTTGTTCCATCATAATTCCAGCCTGGACTTGTATAAGGTTTAAGAGAGGGTACAGTATAATCACTAATATAATCTTTAGTAGTCAAAACCATCTCATTAGTGCCATCTATATTTATTACTTCCACCATATTATCTTTATTTATACATACTATTTTTGTTCCGTCTAGAGATACTTTAATTTGTGAGCAACTTTCTGTTGAATTTCCAAATGGATATACAGGAAATACTATTTCTTCATTAGTACCATCTATATTCATTTTCCAAATCTTGGCACCTAAATTATAGTAAATATTAAAATCACTTAGAGAAATAGCACTTATTAATTTCCCAGTGTAATCTGCATTTGGCGGTATACTTTCAGTAAACCAGCCTGTTAATTTTATCTGTCCACTTCCATCTAAATTCATTGACCAGATTTGATAAGCCCCATGAAAAGCAGTATCTCCATCTTTTCTTGCAAATACAATCTTTCCATTTTTAGTAAGAGATGGATATTCATCATAAATTGCTCCTCCATCATTCCAAGAAGAATCACTTGGCCTAAGGGTTAATTGTTTTAAATTAGTACCATCTGGATTTATTGAAAATATTTCTTTTTCATCTCTTGTAAAAATAATATTACTTGGTGCTATAATTTGTCCATCATTTTTATATAATTCCCAATTATAAATCAAATCTTCATTACTGGTAGTTAATATTACTAAATTAAATTCCTGGTTGCTTCCTTCATTCATCACAACATTTAAATCTACAGGAGAATATGAATTGATTTCAAAAGCAGATACAAAACCAACCAAAAATAATAGAATTAACCCAAATATAATCGCTTTCTTCATTGTATTTTAACTAAATATAAAGTATATTCTATAATATATAAATTTTTCTAAACCCTTGGGCTTTGTTTAAAAAGTAGCTTCTGTTTAAAAAGTCCTTAGTTTATGATTCATAAGATAAGTATTTATTGAGGTTTAAAAGGAGACTTAATGTACTGACTAATAGCCTTTGCCATCTCTTTTGGTTTATTATATATAAAAATAACTCCTGCAATGATTAATAAAATTATACCAATAATATAATAATATTTGAAATTATCAATAATACTAGTAAAAATCAGAGTTGTTCCAGATATAAACATCGTTAAAGTGATAATATTTTTAATATACTTTCTTATTCTATTAAATTTAGTCCTATTTTCCCTTTTCATTTCCTACTTATCCTCCAAGCTAATACCAAGCAACTACCCAAGATATAGTGAAAAAGAATTTATCTGTGCTCCCAACTTAGCTTATATTTCACTTTTGAGGGGATATTAGCATATAAACATATAATCATCCAAACATCGAGAATGGACCGCCATTATTCTTTC
>Ga0180007_10006369_pt1 | contig 11543 bp, 9 predicted proteins | sample MM_PC_MetaG_FD_121122 | JGI IMG/M metagenome (GOLD analysis project Ga0180007, IMG submission 121122) | Groundwater microbial communities from the Aspo Hard Rock Laboratory (HRL) deep subsurface site, Sweden - MM_PC_MetaG | ecosystem: Environmental > Aquatic > Deep subsurface > Groundwater...
ATCATTTTTTGCGTAAGCCAAAGCGTCTCGTCTTGTAAAAAAACTTCCAGTTTCACTTCGCCATTTGGCGTAGTGTAAAGGATAAAATCCGATGATGGCATCAGTCCCTTACCCATATTTTCAAATTTTAAATCCAACATTTTTAAACTGCTTTTTAATTTCTTCATCCAGCTTTTTCTCCATCTTCTCTCGAAACACACCTCGGAATTCACTCCTCGTCCTCAAACCGAATCGCCACGCTCCGCGCGTGCGCATCCAAACCCTCCGCCTCGCCAAACTTTTCACACACCCCGCGAATCGCCGACAAACCTTTTTTCGAAATCTTTTGAATTTGGATTTTCTTGCCGAAACTCTCGACCGATAGCGGCGAGAAATTTTTCGCGAAACCTGCAGTCGGCAGGACATGATTCGCGCCCGTCGCGAAATCGCCCGCCGGCTCGCTCGCAAAATTTCCAAGAAAAACCGAACCCGCATTCACGATTTTCGGAAGAATTGATTCTGGATTTTCCACGCAAATTTCTAAGTGTTCTGGTGCATATTCATTCGTAAAGTCAATCGCTTCTCCCAAATTCTTTGCAATCAAAATTTCCCCGCCCAGCCTCCAAGCTTCTTTCAGAATAACATCCCGTTTCAACTCGCTTATCTGTTTTTCAATCTCTGCTTCAACTTCTCCCGCAAGCTTTTCTGAAGTGGTCGCCAAAATCGATTTTGATGAAGCTGCGTGCTCGGCTTGCGAGAGCAAATCTGCTGCCACAAATTTCGGCACAGCGGTATCATCCGCGAGAATCAAGATCTCGCTCGGACCTGCAGGCATGTCGATCGCCACTTTATCTGAAAGCTGTTTCTTCGCTTCGGTCACCCACGGATTGCCGGGACCCGTGATTTTCTGGACATTGTAAACATAATAAAGCGCGCCAATTGCTTGAGCCCCGCCGCATTTAATAATTTTCGTCACTCCGGAAATCTTCGCCGCGGCAATCACCGCCGTGGAAATTTCGCCAGCGGAATTCGGAGAGCCTGCCCCCGCGAAATTCGGGGAGCCTGTCCCCGCGAAAGCGGGGGTCGCGAGAATAATTTCCTCACAGCCCGCAATCTTCGCGGGAATCGCCTGCATGAGAACAGAACTCGGATAAATCGCCAGCCCTCCCGGCGCGTAGATCCCGACCTTTTGAATCGGTCGCCACTCTCGCCAAATCTCGATACCGTCGGCGGGTGAAACTTTTTTTTCAGAGCGGATGTTTTCGAGCTGATTTGCGTGAAATTTCTCGATGTTTCTCGCCGCCTCGCGAAGGAACCCGAACTCGGCGGAATTTTCATCGACAGCAGAAAGCTCGGCGGCAGAAACTTCGAGTGCAGACAAATCAACGCCGTCAAGTTTCTGCGTGAATTCGAGAACCGCGACCTCTCCCCGCTTTTTGACTTCACGCAAAATCTCCGCCACTCCCGTTTTTACTTTTTCGGAAACCCCGCCTCCCCGATCGAGAATCGCGGAAAGCTCTTCTTTCGACAGCGCGGAAAGTTTGCGAATCTTCATCTTCCTAAACAAAAATTATTTTCGAAAAAGCCTGTGAAATACGCTTTTCTTTTTTTGCGGAACTGCTTTCTCTTCCGTTTCTTCCGCTTTGATCCCGAGTTTTTCCGCAAGCAGCTTCGCGACGAATTTGCTGCGATTGCCGGCTTTTACTTTTTGGAGCAGCGCGTTCCGAATTTGCGGCGGGAGATTAAAAATCACCGCGACGTTTTTTTCGGAAGGATCTTTTTTTCGGGGCATTTTGAAGGGGGTTAAAAAATTACGAAACAATTTTCTCTACATTCAACAGCAGAATGTCTTTCGCGCCCGCCGCTTTCAGCTTTGGCAACGCCTTCCAAAACTCTTCTTCGGTAGCGACCGACTGCAACGCGAACTCATTTTTTTTCGCAAGCGGAAGAATGGTGGGAGCTTCAAGCGCAGGTAGAATTTTCTCGATTTTTGAAAGATTTTTCTCATGGCAATTCAGCATCACATATTTTTTATTTCCGGCAGCTTGTACCGCCTCGATGCGTGAAGTCAAATCTTTCAGCAATTCTTTTTTTGCGGAACTCAATTTCGGATCTGCGACAAGTGCAGCCTCGCTGCGAAAAATCGGCGGCTCAAGCGGAACGAGGTCGTGTGCTTCGAGGGTCGTGCCAGTATCGACAATATCGACAATCGCGTCGGCGATTCCCATCTCCGGCGCGATTTCAGCGGAACCAGAAAGTTCGGCGAGACGAACTGGGATGCCGAGCTGGCGGAAAAATTTTTTGGTGGAGTTTGGATATTCTGTGGCGATGATTGAATTTTTGAGATCTTTTAATTTTTTGAATTTCGATTTTTTGGGAACGGCAACCGCCAATCGGCAACTGCCGAAACCGAGTTTTTGGATTTCGCGGACTTTTTTTCCGCTTTCACGAACGATGTTTTGTCCGACAATACCGATATCGGCTGAACCTCGTGAAACAAACGCGGGGATGTCGTCATCGCGGAGCAGTAAGATGTCGGCAGGAAAATCAAGGCAGCGGAGAACAAGATATTGTCCGTTGGCAACAAAATTCAAACCGATTTTTTTTAATAAATCGAAGCTCTCGTCCGCGAGCCGACCCTTTTTTTGAAGCGCGATTTTGAGACGCACACTCATCTTTTCAAATTTACTTTTTTCTTCGGACAATATCGAAGAACCAAACTTGACAGCCGAAGCGGTTTGCATTTTGGCACGGTTTTTAAGAGGAGTCAAACTGAATTAGAAAAATCAAGAAGGATCATTCTCCACGCGAAAGTTATTCCCCGAATTAACGGTCTTTTGCCGACACATATTCACGCTTAGTGTGACCGGTGTAAATTTGGCGCGGACGGGCAATTTTTGTCGATTCGTCGAGATATTGTTCTCGCCAGTGAGCAATCCAACCGGGCATCCTCCCGATTGCGAATATTACCGGAAACATGTTTGTCGGAATTTTAAGTGCTTTTAGAATTATGCCTGAGTAGAAATCCACATTTGGATAAAGATTTCTCGAAATAAAATATTCATCATCGAGAGCAACTTGCTCCAGTTTTTTCGCTAAATCAAAAACCGGATCGCTGATCTTGAGTTCCTCCAAAAGCTTCTCGGCAACACTTTTCAGAATCTTCGCCCGCGGATCGTAATTTTTGTAAACCGCGTGACCGAAGCCCATCAAACGAAAATCAGGATTGGTTTTTGCTTTCGCAATTATCTCATCAAAACCTTTTTTGGACATCAAAATTCCTTCGAGTTGACGAATGACTGCTGCGTTTGCTCCGCCATGGAGTTTACCGTTGAGCGCGTTTACCCCAGCCGAGATCGAAGCAAAAAGATCTGATTTCGCAGACCCGACTATGCGCACTGTCGAAGTGGAGCAATTTTGTTCATGATCGGCGTGCAGAATAAAAAAAGTCTCGAGTGCCTTGATTTCGGTTTCGCTAGGATGGTACGGCTTATTCGGAATGCTATGCAGCATGTGTAGGAAATTTTGGCAGTAGCCAAAATCCGGGTTGGGATATTGCCATGGGCTTCCTTTGGTTTTGTTGTGGATGTTAGCAGCGATGGTTCGGACCTGGCTCATAATTTTTGCGACCAAAGGCTTGAAGTTTTTATCACTTTTGATTTCGGTAAGCTTGGGTTCGTAGCCGCGCATCGAGGCCAAAACGACCGAAAGTAACGCCATCGGCTTTCCGTTTGGCGGAAAAGCGTCGAAGTGTGGCTTGAGTCCTTCATGTAGCATTTCATTGTTGGTCAGCATTTCTCTGAACTCAGCCCGCTCTTTTTTGTTCGGCAATTCGCCCCAAATCAACAACATCGCTGTCTCGATAAAACCACTGTCCTTCGCCAATTGTTCAATCGGATAGCCGCGATAACGCAAAACGCCTTTCTCGCCGTCGACAAAAGTAATCGCGCTTTGACATGCGCCAGTATTGCGAAAACCCGGGTCGAGAGTGATTACACCGGTTTCTTTGCGGAGCTCGCCAATATCGACAGCTTGTTCGCCTTCTGCCCCCACAGACAAAGGAAACTTGGTGATTTGTCCGCTGGGGAGTACGAGGTAAGCGTTTCGCACACCCTCGCGCGTGTCGGCGCACAACTTTTCGCTGATCTCTGCACCGATTTCGCTGGGATTATTTAATGTCTGCTTTGACATAATAAAAAGTTAAGTTTTGATTTTAATCCGAAAAAATTAGTGGTGCAATGTGCAAGTCGAGCGTGCGGTCAAAAAAAGTTAAAATACGATGGTGCAAATCGCCGCGATTCAGAAACTTACGCTTTTGGATTTTCCGGGGAAAACTGCGTGCACAGTTTTCACCCCCGGCTGCAATTTTCGCTGCGGTTATTGCCACAATCCCGAACTCGTCCTTCCGGAAAAAATTGCGGTCGCCAAACAAGATTTGATTCCCGAAGGAGCGTTTTTCAATTTTCTCGGAAAAAGAAAAGGGCTGCTCGACGGAGTGTGCGTAACTGGCGGAGAACCAACACTGCAAAAAGACTTGCTGCAATTTCTCAAAAAAATCCGACAGCGCGGCTTTCTCGTGAAGCTCGATACGAACGGCAGCCGCCCCGAGATTCTCGAAAAACTTTTCCGCGCGCGGCTCCTCGATTTCATCGCGCTCGACGTGAAAGCTTCACCGAAAAATTACCAAAATTTGGTGAGGATGAACGTGGCAGAGAAAATTAAGATTTCTAAAAATCTGATTCAGCAGTCGGGTGTGCCGTACGAATTTCGAACAACCGTTGTTCGTGAAATCCACGATGAGGAGGAGTTCAGAAAAATTCTTGAATTCGTGCGCGGCGCGGAAAAATTCTTTCTTCAAAACTTCGAGCCAAAGCACGGCTGCCTCGATCCGAAATTTGAAAAATTCCACGGCTTCACAAAAAAAGAATTGACCAAAATGTGCGAGGAGGCAAAACAATTTGTGAGAAAGTGTGGGGTACGCAATTAAAAAGCCTCCCTGTTTTTGAGGAAGGCTTTTTAATTTTTGATTAAACTACTTTTTCTTTTTGGCTGCCGTTTTCTTTTTGACCACCTTTTTGACCACCTTTTTAACTGCTTTTTTTACCACCTTTTTGGCGGGCTTTCTTTTAGCCGCTTTCTTTTTAGTTGGCATTTTTTTGGGGGTTAAAAAATAAAAAAACCTCGCGCGAAGATTCGAGCGAGAGCATGGCTGAACTGGTAAAAATTTTGAATCAAGTTTTTTTGTGAGTGCGTGTGAAGTTTAATTTTTTAGGAGACAAAGTCAATTTTTTTCTTGGTTGATTTTTTGGACAACCACTTCCTTCAATTCATTCAAAACTTGTTGCTGAGAATCCACGATTGATTGTAAATCGTGCTCGTAGACCGCGCATTCTTTTTTGAGTTCGTTGAATTTTTCTTTCGCCAGTTGCTTGAACTCCCGAGTTTCCACCTTCGCTTTTGTGAGGAAAAAGAGGTACAGCAAAATGGTCGCCGCCATAAAAACAAACGCGGTGAATGCGATGAGCGCCGATGCCAACACCGCGAGATTTCGGGAAATATCAAAGTCCGTGTTGAGCTGATTGACGAGCGCCTGATAAAGAAACGCCGCGTCCAAATCTTCCGCGGACTGCTCGAGCGGATTGCCGAGAAAGAATTGCAGCGGACGAGTGGCGGACGCTTCCGCTTCCTCCGCCAGTTTGAAAATGCTTTCCGCTGATTCAGCATCTTCCGGAATTTCTTCCGCGAGGGCGACCCCGCAAACTTGCGAGAGAACGAGAAAAGAGAAGAGCAGCTTTTTCACGAGAAGGAATTTTAGCAGACTTTGATCGGAAAGTTTTTTACCGCCACGAAGGGTTTCGGAGCTTTATTTAGAAAAATCCCGCCAAAAAAAATTTGCATTCCATCGTTAATTTTGCTAAAATATAATCAGTTTAGTTACCGAGATCGTTTGGGTTGCTTGCAACTCAATAGTCAAAGGTTTCTGAATTAGAAAACAGCTTCCACTTGTGGGGGCTGTTTTTGTGTTTGCCGGTCGAGTGGATTTTGATTCACCGTAAAATTTTTCTCACACAAAAAAGCCTCCTGTCTTGGTGGCAAGTTAGTTGGCAATTCCCGCATTGTCTGAACCCTGATTCACCTGATTTACGGATTAGCATGATTCTTTTCTTTTTGAGTTTGCCTGAATTTTTCAGTGCGTACTTTTTTCAAATCTCCCCCAACCCCTCTTTGACCCATCCTTCGTTCGCTGCGACGGACTACGGAAGACAAGAAAGAGGGACTTTCTTTTTGGATCGCTTCGCTCGCCTGAAAAGGCGAATTTATTTTTTGCAAAAAAAGATAACGATCTTTTCCCTCTTTAGTAAAAGAGGGAAAGCGAAGCACCCATGTGGAAAAACGGAACGAGGTTTCAGAGACGGAGATTTGAGGAGATGAGGCAGGAGCCTATCGGTGGGCAGCATCAAAACACCTAAACAACAAAGGGCGGTATTTCAAGAGCAGACACCTCCCACCACAAAACCCCCCTTCTCTCCAAAGGAGTTGCTTATTGAGCTCAAGGTTCTAGCGCTGACCTACTCTCGCATACCCAGAGGATACACTACCATCGGCGCTGAAGGGCTTAACTGCTGTGTTCGGAATGAGAACAGGTGTAGCCCCTTCGCTAGAAGCACTAGAACTTCAAGCTCAATAATGAAAAAACAACTTATTTCGCACAAATTGTTGACCGATACTTCTTGAAAGCACATCTTCTTCAATGGATCTTCCTACGCCAAGGCGTCGGAAGACAAGAGTAAAGAAAATGCGCAGACAAGAAAAAATTCAAATAAAGTTCATTCGACTATTAGTACTGCTTGGCTAAACACATTACTGTGCGTACACCGGCAGCCTATCAACCAGCTATTCTCGCTGGAGTCTAATTGCGAACATTAATCTCAGAGGAGGCTTCCCGCTTAGATGCTTTCAGCGGTTATCCCTTCCGAACGTAGCTACTCTGCAATGCCGCTGACGCGACAACAGATCCACCAGGGGTTCGTCCACTCCGGTCCTCTCGTACTAGGAGCAGCTCTCTTCAATGTTCGATCGACTACGGAAGGTAGAGGCCAAACTGTCTCACGACGTTCTGAACCCAGCTCACGTACCACTTTAATTGGCGAACAGCCAAACCCTTGGGACCTTCTCCAGCCCCAGGATGTGATGAGCCGACATCGAGGTGCCAAACCGCTCCGTCGCTATGGGCGCTTGGGAGCGATCAGCCTGTTATCCCCAGGGTAACTTTTATCCGTTGAGTGATATCGCACCCACGTGCAGATACCAGATCACTTTCACCTGCTTTCGCACCTGCTCGGCCTGTCGGCCTCACAGTCAAGCTCACTTCTGCGAATACACATTCGGTCCGATTTCCATCCGGACTAAGTGAACCATTGCGCGCCTCCGTTACTTTTTGGGAGGCCACCGCCCCAGTCAAACTACCCATCAAACGCTGTCTCGCAGCCGGATAACGGCATGCGGTTAGACACCTAAACAACAAAGGGTGGTATTTCAAGGGTGACTCCATCCCGACTAGCGTCGGGACTTCAAAGTCTCCCACCTATCCTACACATTGTTATTCAAGTGCCAACGTCAAACTATAGTAAAGCTCCATGGGGTCTTTTCGTCTTTCCGTAGTTAGTCGGCATTTTTACCGACATTGCAATTTCACCGGGTCTAAGCTTGAGACAGTCTCCAAGTCGTTACGCCATTCGTGCGGGTCGGAAATTACCCGACAAGGAATTTCGCTACCTTAGGACGGTTATAGTTACCGCCGGCGTTCACCAGCACTTAGGTTCAGAGCTTGCACCCATCCCCGTAATGTTCTGGCACTGGCCAGGCGTCAGCCCCCATACTTTGCCTTGCGGCTTCGCGGAGACCTGTGTTTTTGATAAACAGTCGATTGGAGTCATTAGCTGCGACCGAGCATGGAAGTTGGACATTAGACATTCGAAATTGGAAAATAGTGGGTCGCCTGCGGCGACACTTTCTCCAAAGTCCAAAGTCCAAAGTCCAACCTCCAACCCGGTAGTCCTTATCCCGAAGTTACGGACACTATTTTGCCGAGTTCCTTAAGCTTAGTTATCCCGAACACCTTAGAATTCTCATCCCACCCACCTTAGTCGGTTTGCGGTACGGATACAACAACACCTCACCGTTGAGGTTTTTCTTGGCGGCTCGCGTCATCGAAGTTGTTCTGCCGAAGCAAAACTCCCACTTGCGCTTTCGAATTGACAGGCGGATTTGCCTACCTGCCTTCTATTTCGCTTGGACCGGAATCATTGACCGGCTCCGATTAGCTTTCCGCGTTGCCCCCCGGCTAGCTCCACCTTCGCTTGGGTTAAATTCTTTCCGCATCCCGACAAGTCGGGAATTGGGTTGAAAAAAATCCGCACTCGGGTTTCACTCGGGCGGTATTGTTGTAGCGCAGGAATATTAACCTGCTGTCCATCGACTACGCCTTTCGGCCTCGCCTTAGGACCGGCTAACCCCCCGTCGAAGATCGTGGCGGGGGAAACCTTGGGTTTTCGGTGCGGAGGATTCTCACCTCCGTTAAAGTTACTCATACCACCATTCTCACTTCCGAACGCTCCACCAAACTTCACAGTCAGGCTTCGATGCAGAACGGAACGCTTCTCTATCGGTTGGACATTGGACATTGGACATTCGAAATTGGAAAATAGCGAGTCCCGCTTCGCGGAACACCATTTTATCCAAAGTCAAAAATCCAAAGTCCAAAGTCCAACCCCGTAGCTTCGGTAAATAGTTTAAGCCCCGTTACATTTTCGGCGCAGAATCTCTCGACCAGTGAGCTGTTACGCTTTCTTTAAAGGATTGCTGCTTCTAAGCAAACCTCCTGGTTGTATGTGAAATCTCACATCCTTTGCCACTAAACTATTATTTTGGGACCTTAGCTGACGGTCTGGGCTGTTTCCCTTGCGACTACGGCACTTAGCTGTCGCAGTCTCACTGCCGGTGTACGCCCGACGGGTATTCGAAGTTTGTCAAGGGTTGGTATGGTTGCCCACCCTAGCCTAAACAGAGCTCTACCCCCCGCGGGTAATAATCCGACGCTGCCCCTAAAGGCATTTCGAGAAGAACCAGCTATCTCCGGGTTCGATTGGCATTTCACCTCTAACCACAAGTCATCCAAACATCTTGCAACATGTAATGGTTCGGGCCTCCACGTAATGTTACTTACGCTTCACCCTGCTCATGGTTAGCTCACCCGGTTTCGGGTTCAGTGATGCAGACTAAATTGGAAATTGGAAATTAGAAATTGGAAATTGGAAGTGTATCGCCTGCGGCGACACTTTTTCCAAAATCCAACGTCTAATATCCAACTTCCAACACGCCATTTTAGGACTCGCTTTCGCTACGGTTTCGGGTGGAATCCCTTAACCTTGCCTGCACCAACGGACTCGGTGGCTCATTATACAAAAGGCACACAGTCATTGGATATTGGACATTAGACATTGGACATTGGAAGTGAGTTCCGCTTCGCGGAACAATCTTTCCAAAATCCAACATCCAAAGTCCAATATCCAACTCCTATTGCTCGTAAGCGTTTGGTTTCAGGTACTATTTCATCCCCCTTCCGGGGTGCTTTTCGCCTTTCCCTCACGGTACTAGTTCACTATCGATCATGTTGCCTGTTTAGCCTTGGAGGGTGGTCCCCCCAGATTCAGACCGGATTTCACGTGTCCGACCCTACTCAGGATACTCTACCAATTATACCTCCCTTCACCTACGCGACTTTTACGCTCTGTGGTGTGACTTTCCAGACACCTTTGGCTAGGTGGAATAATCAGATATTGAGTCCTACAACCCTGGGCTGGACATTAGATTTTAGATTTTGGAACTTGGATTTTTTATAAACTCACTGTTTTTCTTTCGAAAAGTATTGATTTTTCGACACAGAATCTCGTAATTTTCTCGAAGCTTTGCATAATTTTGTTCAGATATGTCGCCAACATCTTTCAAAAAAGAAAGATGCACCAGCATTTCATTAGCTTCTCCGAGAGCAACTCCGAGATGGTAGTTTAAAATCTTCTTTTCTTTCCGTCGCGAAAATCCTTCTGTAATGTTTGAGGCAATCGAACGAGCCGAACGCAGTGTTTCGCGCACGAGATCGAAATTTCGTGATTGCTTTGTGAGTTTGTAAGTTGCTATCGCTAAACGATAAGCAACTTGATAAATTTCCAAATTTTCAAAATGACTAATCATGTTTTAATTTTAACACTCCAAAATCAGTGTCTCCACTGTCCAGAGTCCAAAATCCAATGTCCAGCCCAGTTTGGGCTAATCCCGTTTCGCTCGCCGCTACTAAGGGAATCTCGGTTGATTTCTTTTGACTGGCTACTTAGATGTTTCAGTTCGCCAGCTATGCCACACACGACTATTTTATTCATCGTGCATTGATTGGATGCCAGGCTTCAAATACTAAAGGTTGAAAGTGCCGCTACAAACGACATCTTTCCAAAATCCAATATCCAAAGTCCAACATCCAATCGGGTTTCCCCATTCGGGAATCCGTGGGTCACGGCCTACTTCCGGCTCGCCACGGCATTTCGCAGGTAATCACGCCCTTCATCGCAGCAACATGTCAAGGCATCCGCCAAACGCTAATAAATAACTTTATTTGAATTTTATCGATCAACAATCTGTGCAAAAGATTGTCGAAATATTTTGAAATTAAAATTGTTTTTTTAATCCGAGATTTCAAAGAGCGGAGAATTGAAAAGTTTCGATTTCGGGTTAACCCAGCCTTCGCCGAGACTCCAGCGGACAATTCCTATCGGAATTGAAAAAGGGTGGACTTCTCCACCCCTCAAGCATTCAGAACTTGAAAAAAATTACTTTGGGGTCGGAGATGGAGGAGTTGCAATTTTCAGAGCTGCGGGAGTTTACGGAAAGAAAAATTGAAAGTCAAACCTTTTGGGAGATTTATTTTAGCGAGAGGGAGAGGAGAAATCAAGCAGATAACCGTCTCTTCGATTTATTCTTTTTCAATAAAAAATTCTCTCGGCTAATCACTTTTTTACCTGTTTCAATTTCTAATTTTTTCCTCGCATCGCCAGCGATTTTGCCGCCTTTTCGGGCAGCGGTTTTATTTTCGGTAAATCCTTTCGCATCGCGATTGCGGGCAATTTCTGTCGTGGAGGCTTCGGCGAACATATTTATCACGAGTTCGAGATTGGTCATGTTGTCCCGCAGACCTTCCTTTTTCAAATTTTTGAATTTTTTATAATCCTGCACGCCCAGCCCGCTCCATGCTTTGGTAATTTCATTTGTAAGAATCGCAAATTCCCTGCCCTCTTTCACATCTCTTTCCCGCCATTCGTCCGTCAATTCTTTGCGAACTTCGATTGATTTCAATCTTTGGTTAATCCAATCTTTTGAATAACCTTTTTGCAAATACGTTTTCATTGCCCGGTCAAAAGCCTTTTCCGGATCAGCGGTTTCTTCCAATCTCTCGTTGCCGACTTTGGCGAGCCAGAGTTTGAACGGCTCGGCTTTTTTGCTGGGGATGGACTGGA
>Ga0180007_10006370_pt1 | contig 11541 bp, 6 predicted proteins | sample MM_PC_MetaG_FD_121122 | JGI IMG/M metagenome (GOLD analysis project Ga0180007, IMG submission 121122) | Groundwater microbial communities from the Aspo Hard Rock Laboratory (HRL) deep subsurface site, Sweden - MM_PC_MetaG | ecosystem: Environmental > Aquatic > Deep subsurface > Groundwater...
ACCGGGTAAAAACATTGCCGCCCGGCACATCCAGATTGCCGGTCAGGGCCCACAGGGCGGCAATGGCATGGCACAAGGGCGTTATTTCCGGGGTCATGTCGATGGGCACGCCCCAGTGTATGGAAGCCGGCTTTGCCTTTGCATACAACCGGGCCGCCTTTTGAATCTTTTGGGCAGGAACAAATGTGATTTCTTCTACTTTTTCAGGTGTATAGGGGGCGCAGCTCTCCTTGAATTTTTCCCAGACGCTGGTACAGGTAATCCTTGTGCCGTCTAAAAGGGTAATATCAAAAACACCGGTAAGTGCAGGTGTGGCAGACGCTTTGCCATAGGCCTGTTCAAGGGTATTCCAGATAACCGGTGTATTTGAATCTGTGTCAAACACAACAAAATTTTGATTTGACCCGGACTCAAGAATATCCGATTCCCTCAAAAGCGTGCCTGTGTCATTCCGGACAAGCCTTGGGGCATCGGTCCAGGTTTCAAGAAAGCTTGTATCGTAGAGTTCTTCTTTGATAATGACCTGTAAAAATCCAAGGGCAAGGGCCGCATCGGTTCCGGGCCGGATTTGGAGCCAGTGTTTTGAGCGGGAAGCAAAAAATGAAAGCCTAGGGTCAATGCAGATGATTTTTGTTCCTTTTTTCATCAGATCGATAATCCAGTGCCCAAACAGGTTGTCCGGGCAGGTGGCGGAGATATTATACCCCCAGATGATCATGCATTCGGGCACCTTGTACTCGGGGTTTTCATACCGGCCCGGCAGCCACTGGGCCGCATCAAACACACAATAATCTCCCTGGACCGTATCCAGGGCGGCAATCCTCGGGCTGTAGCAGGCATTTCCGCTCAGGGCAAACATGACATTGGGGCTGCCAAAGGCATAGGCCAGCATGCAGATCCAGGGACCGATATCCCGGCCTGTTCCCATTGAAAATATCATGCTTTCAGGCCCGAATTCATCCCGGATGCCTTTCATCCGTTCTTCAATTATATCAAAGGCTTCTTCCCAGGTGATTTTTTCAAACCGGTCCTCTCCCCGTTTGCCCACCCGTTTCAGGGGGGACCGCAACCGGTCATGGTGGTCGATATACTGGGTCATGGCAAGGGCTCGGGCGCAGAGGCGGCCCTGGTTCCAGGGATGATCCGGATCACCTTCCAGTTTAACCAGCTTGTTGTCCCTGATATGGGCCAGGACGCCGCATCCCCCGTGACATCCCGGCCCTGCCGACCAGGTGGTGGTTCTAACAATTTTTGTCTTGGTGTTTTCCATTTAAAGGCCTGTTTTCTAAGGTGTATTATAATGGTGCGCCCGCAAGCCTGGAAATCATCCGGGCAACGGTTGCAGTCTTTTTTCCGAAAGGTTCAAATTTATCTTGGGTAAAGGTTCCCACCAGTACAATACCGGCTGCCACGGTATTGTTGTGGTCAAATACCGGTGCGCTGACAGCGGTAATTCCCGGTGTGATCTCGCCATTGTCAACGGAATATCCGTGTTGGCGGCAGAAGATCAGCTCCTGCTCAAGTTTTTTCCGGTCAAAGGAATCAATGCCCCCGTGAAAAAAGAGCTGGCCCGCGTCCAGAATCCGTTGCTGCTCTTTTGTGTCCAAAAAAGAAAAAATGGCCTTTCCATGGGAGCCGTGGGTAATGTGCAGGGACTGATACTGCCGGATCGTGATGGAAAGCGTTTGGTTCCCGTCATATTTTGCAGCAATATAAAACTGATCGTTGCAGATAATGCCAAGCAGGGCGCTGGTTCTGGTTTCATCGGCCAGTCGCTGGAGAGATTCTTTTGCAATGGCGGAAATATCCAGTTTTTCCTTGGCCTTCTGTGCCAGGGGCAGGAGGGCCGGACCCAGGGAATAGGTTTTTGTTTTGGCGTCTTTGACGACGAAATCATATTGCACAAGGGCGTTTAAGATAGAGTATCCCTTGCTTTTGTGGATTCCTATTTCATTGCAGATGGCTGTCAGTCCCATTCCGTTGTCGCGGTTTTTCCCAAGACGAAGAAGGAGTTGGGCAGCCTGTTCCACAGCCGGGGATGTGGGATTGTAGACAGATTTTTTCTTTTCCATGGCGTTGTCCCTTAAACGCTGAATTTTTCTGTATATAGAACAAGGTTCTGTATATTAAAACAAAAGGAAAAACACCTGTCAAGAAAAAACAAAAGCTCCCTGGGGTTTGGCCAGGGAGCTTATCCGATATGAATCGGGTCTTGTGGGATCGGTATGGGGCTTGTCAGGCAGAAGCCGGTTCAATATTAATGGCGCAGACCTTGAATTCGGGTATCTTGGCGGTGGGGTCAAGCTTCCCGTTGGTAAGTTCATTGGCAGCTGCTTTTGCAAAATGGAAGGGAATAAAAATTGTGCCTTCCACAGCTTTGGAGGAGACCTTGAGTTTTGCAGTGATTTTACCCCTGCGGGAGGAAACATCCACCATGTCACCGCTGTCAAGTCCCAGTTTTTGAACATCCTTGTCAGAAATTTCCACGAAACACTCGGGAGAAAGGCGGTTGAGTCCATGGGTCCGCATGGTCATGGTGCCGGTGTGGTAGTGGTATAAGACCCTTCCCGTGGTAAGAATATAGGGATATTTCTCGTCGGTCTCTTCAGCCGGGGGGGTATGGTTAATGGCATGGAAAAGTCCTTTCCCCCGCGTGAACTGCGCCGTATGCAGGATGGGTGTCCCCGCGTGGTCTTCACTGGGACATGGCCAGTGAATGCCGATTTGGTCGATTCTCTCCCAGGTGATGCCTTTGTATGAAGGGGTCAGGTCGGCAATTTCCTTGAAAATTTCATGGCTGTTTTCATAGGCCATTTTATATCCCATCCGGGTGGCAATCTCACAAATTATTTCCCAATCCCGACGCGCTTCTCCTGGCGCATCCACGGCTTTCCGCACCCGCTGGACCCTGCGTTCCGAGTTGGTGAAGGTGCCGTTTTTTTCTGCAAAGCAGAAGGAGGGCAACACCACATCCGCCATCCGTGTGGTCTCGGTTTCGAAAATATCCTGGACCACAAGAAACTCCAGATTGCCAAGGGCTTTTCTGGCATGGTTCAGGTCCGGATCCGATACCATGGGGTTTTCCCCAATGATAAACAAGGATTTAAACTCGCCTTCATAGGCTTTCTGGACCATTTCCGTTGCCACAAGCCCAGGAGTGGGGGAAAGGTCCGTGACATTCCAGGCCCTTTCAAATTTGGCTCTGGCCTCTTCATTGCCCACCGGCAGGTAGGCTGTGAAAACATTGGGCAGGCCACCCATGTCACAGGCACCCTGGACATTGTTCTGGCCCCGCAGGGGATTGACGCCCCCACCGGGTTTGCCCAGGTGGCCGCAGAGCAGGGACAGGTTGGCCAGGGATTTTACATTGTCGGTGCCACAGGTGTGCTGGGTAATGCCCATGCAATACAGGATGGTGGCCGCAGGGGCATTGGCAAATTGTCTGGCCACGTCAATGAGATCTTCTTGTGCGATGCCGGTGATCTCTTCAACATAGGCGGGTGTATATTTTTCAACGGTCTCTTTCAGGGCATCAAAGTTTTCGGTTCGTTGCGCAATGAAGTTTTTATCATGGAGATCTTCCTGGATGATCACATGCATCAGGCCGTTGATCCAGGCAATGTCGGTACCGGGAAAAGGCCTGAGCCATTTATCGGCATGGTTTGCCAGTTTGACCCGTCTGGGATCGATGAGATAGAGTTTTTTTCCCTTCAGGACCGCTCTTTTGACAAAATTGGACAAAACCGGGTGGTTTTCCGTGGTATTGGACCCTGTGACAAGGATCACGTCGCTTGTTTCAATATCGGCGATGGTGTTTGTCATGGCCCCACTTCCGAATGCTGCAGCCAGACCGGCTACGGTGGAGCTGTGTCAGAGCCGGGCACAATGATCTATATTGTTTGTTTTCAATACAGCCCGGGTAAATTTTTGTGCGATGTAATTGTCTTCATTGGTGACCCGGGCAGAGGTGAGAACCCCGAGGGCATCGGACCCGAATTTATCCTTTATGGTGGTGAATTTTTCGGCCACAAGGGCCAGGGCTTCATCCCAGGACGCCTGGACCTGCTTTCCCTCCTTTTTAATAAGGGGAAGGGTGAGACGGTCGGGGGAACTGACAAAATCAAATCCAAAGCGGCCCTTGACGCAGAGGCTTGCATTGTTGGGGGGCAAATTGATATCCGCCCCGTCAATTTTTACAATCTGGTTGTCCTGGACAAACAGATCCATCTGGCATCCCACACCGCAAAAAGAACAGGTGGTCCTGACGGTATGGGTATCCTTAAACCGGTCATCCCGGAATGCCCTGTCCGGTATCAATGCCCCCACCGGGCATACCTGAAGACATTCTCCGCAGAAGACGCAGTCCGAATCTTTCAGCGGGGCATCATTTTTGGCAATGATTTTAAGGTTTTTGTCGGCATATCCGAATTGGATGGCATTGTTTACCTGGATTTCACAGCAGGCTTTTATGCACATACCACACAGGATACACCGGGAAAAATCCCGGATAATGAAGGGATTGGCCCTCTCTGTTTCATATTGGCATTCATTCAGGGGCATGCCCTTTGTTTTGACCTGGTATCGGTAGGCAAGATCCTGGAGTTCGCAATCTCCCCAGACAGGGCAGAGCTCATTTTTTTGGTCATCTTTTAGGACCCCCAGCTGGAAAGAGGTCCAGTCAATGGTATCAAAATCACGAATGGCGCAATTATGGTTTCCCGATGCCAGCATGCGGCTGATATTTTCCCTGCGGGCATTTACGACTCTTGGAGATTCTGATGAGACAACCATGCCGATGGCAGCTTTTGTCGCACAGGACTCAACAAGGTCTTTGCTTCCCTTTATTTCAACAAGACAGACTTTGCAGGTATTGGTTGGGATGGTGTTTTTCAAATGGCAGAGGGTCGGAATATCGATTTTATTCCGCTGGGCTATGTCAAGAATTGTTTCACCAGGTTCAAAGGCCAGACTATTTTCATTTATTGTTATAATATTGTCTTCCATGGTTTTTCCTTGGATTTATTTATAACATTATCGCTTGTTTGCCCCAGACAACGGTATTTAACTACCGTATCGTCCAGTTATTGTCAATGTGACAGATAAAATAATTTTTATTGATATGGTTGACTTTTTATTTTGCTGATGGGTATACAGTAGTGGATTGTATTGCGGGTGAACCAAGGCGATAAACCATTACATGCCACAAGGATATACAAATGATTCAGTCGATTATAATGATGGGGGGGTTGGGGATTGCAATCGGTACGGTTCTGGTGATTGCGTCAAAAGCATTTTATGTGTATGAGGATCCAACGGTTGTTGCCATTGATGAGGCGCTTCCGGGTGCCAATTGCGGCGGGTGTGGATTTCCGGGGTGTAATGCCAATGCCCAGGCCATTGTTGACGGATTGTCCGGTGTGAATTCCTGTGTGGCGGCCGGCAGCGATGTGGCCATGGCCATTGCAAAGATCATGGGGGTTTCCGTTTCCGAGAAGGAACCTGAGTTTGCGGGACCGGGGTGTTATTATGGCACTGCCGATGCAGATTTAAACTATATCTACCGCGGGGTCCGGGATTGCCGGGCAGCCGCCATGCTCCTTGGGGGAATGAAGGTTTGCCGAATCGGATGCCTCGGGCTTGGCACCTGTGTGACCGCCTGTCAGTTTGGCGCCCTTTCCCTGGGAAAAGACGGACTGCCCAAGGTAAATCAGGAAAAGTGCACCGGATGCGGCGCCTGTGAAAAAATTTGTCCGAAACAGATTATCCGCCTCACCTCGGTGACCCGGAGAATCATCCGGGAGTACACAAAGGAAGAATGTGTGACTCCCTGCCAGCGGGCCTGCCCTTCGGGCATCAATATACGGGAATATGTTCGCCTGATAAAGGAGGGGGATTACCATGGCTCCCTCCAGGTGATAAAAGAAAGGATGCCTTTCCCCACGGTGATCTCCAGGATCTGTCCGGCCCTGTGTGAGTTTGATTGCCGCAGACTTCTTTCGGACGAGTCCGTGGGCATTAATCATCTGAAACGGTTTGTCTGTGATTATGAAATGAACCAGGACAAACGGATCCATCCCTATAAAGCTCCGGCCTCTGGCAAAAAAGTTGCCGTGATCGGCGGCGGGGTTGAAGGGTTGTCTGCTGCTTTTTTCAGCACCCGGCTGGGCCATGACGCCACGGTTTTTGAAACAACCGATCACCTGGGCGGTATCCTGCGAAAGGCCATTGCAAGAGATCGCCTGACAATGGATGTTCTGGACTGGGATATCCAGGGAATTGTTGACATGGGCGTTCAAGTGAAAACCGGCCAGGAGGCGGGCAGGGATTTTACCATACCCGATTTGCTGGGCGAAGGATTTGATGCGGTTTTCACCGCAACCGGCGGCTGGGACTCCCGACTTGCACGGGGAGATGTCGACAAGGCCGCCTCGGTATTTCCCGGAGCATATCTGCTCATTGATCTGCTCAGAAGCGCTTCCAATGAAGCCATTGCGGTTCACTGCAAAAAAAAGGTGGTGATTGCAGGCGGCGGAAAGGCTTTGCCCGATGCCGTTAAAATACTTCGTGCCAAGGGGGCCGACACGATCATTGTTATTTCCCGGAAACCGGTCGACCAGTCTTCCTTTGACCGGGAGCAAATTGAAGAACTGGCCCTCCAGGGGGCAACCATTATTTACAATACCGGTATCACGCGGGTTATGGGAAAAAATCAGGACTTGACCGGGATTGAGTATATTGAGCTTGACACCGGCATCAAACATGTAATGGAGACAGACTCCCTGATCATTGGTTCCGGGCGGTTTCCGGAACTGGTGTTCCGGTCTTTGGCCGAAGGAGCCCCGGAAGATGATGCAGGGGAAGAGGGGGAACCTTCTGGAACAAAGAGCGCTGATACCCAGATGTCCTGGGAAGGTGTTGAACTGCAGAAAAAACCAGATGCAAACAGGGAAAACGGGTTGTTGTCACGGCAGGATGTTATTTCTGAATACGCTTCTGCCGTTGCGGCCATTAACGGGGGCAGGCAGGCAGCTGCAGCCATCCATCATTTGATCTACGGTCTTGAATTTCAGAATCCTGTCAATATGATAACCCAGAGATCGGTTCTTCAGGATGTTCGATCCCTGGTCCAGGTAACCCCATCCCCTCGAAATATCATTGAAATAGCAAGATCCAGAGAAGTGCGGCAAGATAAATTTTCCACCGGTTTTTCAGTGGAAGCAGCCCATGGAGAGGCAAACCGTTGTCTGGGGTGCGGGCTTGTCTGTTATGAAAAATCAAAGGTGCTCTGAAAAATGCGAAAAGGCAATCTGGCAGGTAACAATGACGATCGGGAAAGGTTATGAGACCAGAAAAGATACTTGTTGTTGATGATGAAAAGCGGATTGTTGATAATATTGCACGTTGCCTGAACCGGGAAGGATTTGATGTGGCAGGTGCCCAAGACGGTGCAGAGGCAGTCGCATTGTTTGAGCACCAGCGGTTTGCTCTGGTTTTGCTGGATATCAGCATGCCGGGTATGAATGGATATGAGGTCATGGAACGCATCTTTGGTCTGGATGGAGATGTTCTTATCATTATCATGACCGGATTTGCTTCTGTGGAATCTGCAGTAAAAGCCCTGAAAAAAGGGGCGTGGGATTATTTAAAAAAGCCATTTGAATATACGGATCTGATTAAAACCGTAAAAAATGCCCTGGCCCAGAGCAATCTTCTGGCAGAAAAAAAAGCGGTATCCGCCCGCCTTGAAGCTTCTGAGCGGCAATACAAATACATGGTTAACAATTCTCCGGACCTTGTCTTTACCCTTGATACCAAAGGGTGTTTTACCTTTGTGAACGATCAGTTTGAACGACTGCTGGGGTTTTCCAGAAAGGTACTCATGGGAAGTCTGTTTGAAGACCTGGTTCACAAGGGTGACCGGGAAAGGGTCAGGGAGCTGGTTGCCTCTGGATGCTTTGTCCAGGAGGGAACCGACGGCCATGAACTGAATTTCAGATTTAAAAGGGCCAGCCGGAATTTATCCCATTATGATCCCCATAGCGCTTTTGCATACATGGAATTAAAGGCTTCTTCCATGTATCTGCCGGCCAGTAATGACCGGAAGGAACGAAAAGGTGTTTATGTCGTTGCCCGGGATGTGACCGAGAGAGTTATCCTCGAGGCCCAGCTTCGCCAGGCCCAGAAAATGGAGGCCATTGGAACCCTTGCCGGGGGGATCGCCCATGATTTCAACAATATTCTCATGGGAATACAAGGATATGCTTCCCTGGTGAAATGCGGATTTGACAGGGACAGTGAGGAGTTTAAGCGGCTGTCCAATATTGATGAATATGTTTCCAACGGAGCGGAGATGGCCAGGCATCTTCTCGGCTTTGCCCAGAAAAACTGCCATGAAGTCAGTATGATCAACCTGAACTATCTGCTCAAGATGTCTGCCAAAATGTTTGGCAGGACCAAAAAAGATATTATTATTGATCAATATCTGGAGAAGAAACTCTGGGGTACGATTGTGGATGAGGGCCAGATCAAACAGGTGTTGATGAACCTTTTTGTAAATGCCTGGCAGGCAATGTCCCAGGGGGGGAAGATTACCATCAAATCCGAGAATGTTCGGATGGATGAATCACGGATCGATGAATTCGGTTTTGAGGCCCCTGGCGCATTTGTCAAAATAACGGTGGCCGATACGGGCGTGGGCATGGACAAAGAGACCATGTCCCGGATTTTTGATCCTTTTTTTACCACAAAGGCCAGGGGCCAGGGAACAGGCCTGGGTCTTGCAACCGCCTATGGAATCATCAAAAGCCACAGGGGCGCTTTCAAGGTGGACAGCAAGCCGGGCCGGGGCAGTTCATTCATGTTTTTCCTGCCGGCCGAGGATACCCTTGTGGAGTCCGATCCCGCCGTTGAACAGGGCGATACAATCATCAACGGCAAGGGCCGAATCCTTCTGGTGGATGATGAAAAAGGGGTGATTGAGGTCTGCTTTGAGATGCTTGAAACCCTCGGGTATGAAGTGAAAATTGCAACCAGCGGTATGGAAGCCATTAAAATAATGGACAGGGACGGAGACAATATCGACCTTGTGATATTGGATATGGTCATGCCCGGAATGAACGGACTGGAGACCTATGAGGTGATCCGGAGAATTCGGCCTGATATCCGGGTGCTGATTTCCTCGGGCTACAGCAGGGAAGATGACCTTAACCGGATGATGGAAAAAGGGTGCAGTGATTTTATCCTCAAACCGTTTGATGTGGCCATGCTGTCTGAAAAATTAAGGGGTGTGTTCAATCCGGTGGAAAAGGTCTGAACAAAAGGGGCGATATCTCCCGGAATATAAAAAGGGGCCGGGGAAAAAAATCCCGGCCCCTTTTGGTTTTATGGGTATTGGCTATTTGCCGAATACTTTTTCGAGAAAAGGCACGATCTCTTTTTTACGGCTCATGATGCCGGGAAGCCATGCTTTTCCGTTTGCCGGTTTCACGCCAAACGCTTTTTCAACAACAGATTCGTCATCGGAGACGATCAAAAGTTCTGTGCCTTCCTTCATGATGTCTGTCAGCATGAGAAATACGCTGTGGTGGCCTTTTTCTTTCTTAAGGGCGGCGATATCTTTTTCAAGATCGGCTTTAATGCCATCCACAATGGAAAGGTCTACCAGCTCAAGCTGACCCACGCCCACGCCGTTGCCGTTCATGTTGAAATCTTTGTAATCCCGGAAAACCAGTTCCCGGATGGGGGTGCCCTCAACCGCTGATTTTACCTTGAACATTTCAATGCCAAGGGCCGACAGATCTTTTTCGCCGCAGATTTCAGACAGCTCGGCGCAGACTTTCTTGTCAGAATCCGTACAGGTGGCTGATTTGAAGATAACCGTATCGGAAAGGATGGCACAGAGCATGATACCGGCAATATCTTTCGGGATGGCAATGCCAAAATATTTGTACATGGAGGCCACAACGGTGCAGGTACAGCCAACGGGCCAGATCCAGCACTCAAGGGGCTGACCGGTTGTCACATCCCCTAGCTTGTGATGGTCAACGATACCAAGGATATTGGCTTTTCCCAGATCGTCGGGGCTCTGGGTAAGGTCTGAATGATCCACAAGGTATACATCTTTGCCGGCAAAGCTTGTAACGACCGCGGGTGCAGCCACACCATATTTTTTAAGAACAAATGTAGATTCAGGATTAAGCTCTCCCTGCATGGCAGGTGCGATATCTTCACCAAGTTTTTTCTTAAGATCGGCCAGTGCAATAGCCGCACAAACCGAATCCGTATCTGGGTTTTTGTGACCAAATACCAAAGTTGACATAAAACCTCCTAAATGTTGTTGTCGTGTTATAAATCGGATGATTCCACACACGGAAATCATCAAAAATTCCCAAACAAAATTCAGAATATCTTATAGAATTAATTGTACAGATACTCAAGGAAAATTTTTAAATTTCATCAGAGGACGGCTGATATCCTTATATTTTTCGTTTTTTGTTTTGTCTGACCTCATGCTGCGGATCTTGAAAAATCTTTACACCCTTGAGGAATAGTGATAGGCAATTAAAGGTGGAGCACCTTGTCTTGAATATCTATCCGATAAAATAAAAAATGGAGGAGGAAAAATGTTGAGAAAAATGATTGCTTTGTTGGTTGCCCTGGTTGCAGGGGCTTGTTTTCTGTCAACTGCGGTATCGGCTGAAACCCTTGAGCTTCTTACCTGGAAAGGGTATGCGCCCACGGTCCTTGTTGATAAATTTAAAGCAGAAACCAATATTGATGTAAAGGTAACCTTTACCAACAACGAAGAGATGATTGCAAAGCTTCGGGCAACCAGGGGGGCAGGGTTTGACCTTGCCCAGCCCAGTCAGGACCGGATATCGTCTGTCCAGGAAAAATACCAGATTTATCAACCCATTGATATTTCAAAAATCAATGCAGACCAGATCATCACCTCCATGCTGGATGCCGTTAAAAAGAACACAAATGTTGCCGGCAAGCCCCATGCGGTTCCGTTTTGCTGGGGAACAGACGGACTTGTTGTCAATAAGAAACTGGCACCCAATGCGTCGGACTATACAGACCTTCTTAACAAGGCCTATGAAGGCCGGGTGAGCTACCGCCTCAAGCGGCCCACCCTGATTGCCATGGCCTTTGCCATGGGAGAGGATCCCTTTGCCAAATATTCAGATCCGGTTGCGTACAAGGCCCTCATGGACAAGATCGGGCAGGCGCTTATTGACAATAAGAAGCTGGTTCAAAACTACTGGTCCAATGGCGATGCCCTGATACAATCCATGCGCGCCAATGAGATTTATGTGGCCATGGCATGGGACAATGGCGGGTGGAAGCTCCATGAAGAAAATCCGGACATTGATTTTGTCGCGCCCAAAAGTGGCGCCATGGGATGGATCGACACCTTTGCCATTCCAGCAAAGGCAAAGAACCCCGAGGCTGCCTATAAATGGATTAATTTCATGCTCAGGCCCGAAAATGCAGCCATTTTTACAAATCTTGAAAAGTGCGGTACCGCTTCCAAGGGCG
>Ga0180007_10006371_pt1 | contig 11540 bp, 9 predicted proteins | sample MM_PC_MetaG_FD_121122 | JGI IMG/M metagenome (GOLD analysis project Ga0180007, IMG submission 121122) | Groundwater microbial communities from the Aspo Hard Rock Laboratory (HRL) deep subsurface site, Sweden - MM_PC_MetaG | ecosystem: Environmental > Aquatic > Deep subsurface > Groundwater...
GCAGGAAGGATATCGGAGAGTGCTTTTGATGAATCAGTTCCGGCTGAGCAATTGCTAGATATGGCAGAGCAGGAAGTTTACGCTTTGTCGCAAAAACATATGAAGTCGGTGCCTTCTTCAATCAAGGAGGTCTTAACGGCTTCTTTTGACCGCCTGGATGAACTTCAGAAGAGAGGAAGTGGACTTAGAGGGGTGCCAACTGGTTTTCACCAATTGGACTCTTTACTGGCGGGAATGCAGGACAGCAATTTGATTATTTTGGCGGCTAGACCAGGGGTAGGAAAAACGGCTTTTGGGTTGAATATTGCCAGGCATGTAGCAGTGGAGGAAAAGTTGCCAACTTGTATTTTTTCTTTGGAAATGAGTAAAGAAGAATTGGTTGACAGATTGTTGGTAAGACAGGGCCTGATCGATGCGTGGAAATTAAAAACTGGACAATTGTCTGATGATGATTTTACATCTTTGTCAGAAGCAATGGGTGTTTTGGCTGAGGCGCCTTTGTATATTGATGATACGCCAGGTTTGTCTGTGACTGAGCTGAGAACGAAGGCGAGACGTTTACAGGCAGATAAAGGGATAAAATTTATTATTGTTGACTATTTGCAGTTGATGCATGGAAGGTCTCGAGATAATCGGGTTCAGGAAGTGTCGGAAATTTCTCAGGGTCTAAAAAATTTGGCAAGAGAATTAAGAATTCCAATTTTGGCGGCGGCGCAATTGAATCGTCAAATGGAGGCCAGGGGAGGGAAGCCAAGACTATCCGACTTGAGGGAGTCGGGAAGTATCGAACAGGATGCTGACGTAGTGATGTTCTTATCAAGAGAGGATGAAGAAGTAAAAGAAATTGTGACCTGTGGTATTGAAAAGCATAGAAACGGTATGACAGGTCAATTTAATATGTTCTTTAACGGAAAACAGGTAAGCTTTTTTGATGTTGAAAAAAAAGGGTAGTAGGCTGATATTTTTGATATACTAGGCAGAGGTTAGGCCGATGTGGCGGAACTGGCAGACGCGCACGACTCAAAATCGTGTGATGGCAACATCGTGTGGGTTCGATTCCCACCTTCGGCACCAATGTTAACAATAATTTTAGGAATAGTGGGTGTGATTGGCTATCTATATATAAGTTGGCGGACTTTAAGGGAAAATTATCAAGAAGAGGATATTATTGCCTTTAGTTGGGTGTCTTTGTTGTTGTTTCTGATTGGAGGGAAGATTTCTTTTGGTTTGTTTAACTGGGGTGTTTGGGGTGGTGAGATTACCCCATGGCTAGAATTTTGGAAATTAAGCCAAATAAATGTTGCCGGGGCTTATTTTTTATTATCATTGTTTACTTTTTTAATAGCAAAAGACAAAAATTGGAAGGTTTGGGCTTTCTTTGAAGATTCTTTGCTTAGTGTAGTATTTTTGTTGGTGGTTTTATTGGTAATTTTGAAGTCGTGGATGCTTTTAATTTCCTTGCTGGGGGCAGTGATATTAACTATCCCAATGAAAGGCAAATATCGTTCTTTGGTGTGGTATAAAAGTGGCAGAAAAGGCTTTTTATTTTTTTGGATGATGATGTGGTTTTGGTTGATTTATACGGGTGTTTCAAGAACTTGGTGGATGGGTGGAATTGGCTTGCTTTTCCTTGGCGGATTGTTTATGCTTGCCTATGATAAGCTTTCCAAGTAGGCTAACAAAAAGTATCAAAGATTTTTTGGAGAAGAGATTGTTGGAGTTAAAGCATAGTGAGAAAAAGTTAAAGGCAAGTGATCCATTTTCTGACTTGGATAGAACGGGTAATAACTCTTTGGAAGAGGATCTTGATGAGCAAATAGGACATTTTGAAGTTGAAGTTAAGGCAAGTTTTATAAAAAAACAAATTGTTCAAATCAGGAAGGCTTTGACAAGATTAAAAATTGGTAGATATGGAACTTGTGAAAAATGCGGGAAGATGATTAACACTGATCGCTTGGCGGTGAGGCCAGAGGCAACTATCTGTGTGAATTGTGAAAAAGATAGAGAATTTTAGTGATGATGATATTTAACAGGGGAGCAAGTTTTGGTTTAATCTTTCCAGCAATGATCTATTTTCAGGTACTACTTACTTTGCTGTTGATTGTTTTCTGGGGGAAGGATAAAAGAGCTTGGGGTTTACTGTTGATGTCTTTGGGAGGGATCTTGAACATAGTGGAAAGGATATTTTTGGGAGGGGTGAGAGACTATTGGCGGATTCCGATGACTTCGGTTTATAATAACATTAACGATTATTTTATTGCGGTGGGATTTTTTCAATTAATTTTGTATTTTTTATGGAAGACAAGGCAAAAATAGTATATCAAGACGAAGAGGTATTGGTGGTTGATAAGAAGGCGGGGGTGGTGTGTACAAAGGAAGATAGAAGGAGTGTGGGAACTTTGGAGGATTGGTTGTTAGAAGAGTTTCGAAATAATAATTTGCCGAGGCAGGGGATTGTGCACAGGTTGGACAAGGGAACTTCGGGGTTACTGGTGATTGCAAGGACGGCAGAAGCAAGAAAAAGATTGATGGAAATGTTTAAGGCAAGGAAGATAGTTAAAAAGTACGTGGCGCTGGTTGAAGGGGACTTGCCAATGGAGGGGGAAGTAGCTATGCCGATTGGAAGATCAAGATATGTTTTTGGTAGGTTTGCGGCAAGAGAGGATGGAAAGGTGGCAAGAACTTGTTTTACCTTACTAAAAAAATATTACCTGGGAGGTAAGGCCTATTCCTTGGTAGAAATAGATTTAAAAACCGGAAGAACTCATCAAATTAGAGTCCATTTTAGCTATCTGAAATGGCCTTTGTCTGGTGACTTGGTGTATGGGGGCAAAGAATTGATGGGGTTGAAAAGACCTTTTTTACATTCAAAAAGTTTATCTTTTAAGCACCCAGTATCAAAAAAAATGTTGAGCTTTGAGTCTGAGTTGGCTTCTGATTTGAAGGAGGTTTTGGGTAAGCTATGAAAAAATGGTGGTTATTGATTTTGTTGGTGGTGGTAGTGGTTTTGGTGTTGGTTAGGCAACAGTGGAGGGAGGGTGATTTTAAATTAGGAATAGTCACTCCTAATGAAATTGGTCTTGTTTCAATTTCTCCAAAAAGAGAGATGATAAATTTGTTGACAGTAAATTCTGAAACACAGATTTGGATTCCAAATGGTATGGGTTGGTATCCAAGCAATAAAGTCCTAAACATAGGTAAAATGGAAAAGGATGATAAGGGACTGGTTGGTAAAATATTTTTTTATAATTTTGGTTTTTTGCCAGATAAAATTGCCGTTCTTGATTCGGTTGATGAATGGAGGAGTTGGTCGTTGATTAAATATTTGGGAGTGGTGGAGTGGGCAAGATATGTTTTGTTAGAAGAAGAATGGTTGTACAAAACTGAATATATTAATCGTGATTTAATTTTTGAAAAAGAAAAAATGGAGGAAATTTTGCCAAGAGATTTTGCCGATAATTTATTGCAAAGTGAGGAGATTAAAGTTTCGATTTATAATGCGAGCACAGAAAATGGTTTAGGTTCTTTTATGGCAGAGAGATTGAATTGGATGGGTTTTAATGTGGTCGAGGTTGAGAATGCAGCGATTAAAGATACTTGTGAGGTGATTGTTAATAGTGAGTCTGAGAAAATTGTGGTTAAATATGCCGATCTATTGGCGAAATTATATGGGTGCTCCCAAATTACAAATAATAGTTTATTAAATCGAGAGATTCTATTGTACTTGGGTCAAAACTATGCCTCGATGATAAAATATAATAGTTACTTAAAGCAATAAAAGATGTCAGGACATTCAAAATGGGCAAACATAAAAAATCGTAAAGGGGCACAGGACAAGAAGAGGAGCGAGGTTTTTACTCGAGTTTCGAAAAACATCATGATTGCAATTCGAGAAAATGGTGGGAATACGAACCTTGACTCTAATTTTAAATTGAGAGCAGAGATTGAAAAGGCAAAAACAGTTAATATGCCAAAGGAAAATATTGAAAGGCTGTTGAGACGTTTTGAAGAGAGAAAGAATAATTTAGCAAATTATGTGTTTGAGGGATTTGGCCCCTTTGGGGTGCCGATGATAATTGAGGCAGAGACGGATAATAAAAACAGAATTATTGGAGAAATTAAGTTGATTTTTAGAAATTATGGCGGAAACTTGGGTGAAAGTGGTAGTGTTTCATTTTTATTTGATAGAGTGGGGGAGATTGAACTTGAAAAAGAGTTGGGGGAAAGTGAAGAGCTTGAGCTTATTGATATTGGGGTGAAGGATTTGGTAGATAATATAAATGTGGTGACCGAGGTAACTGATTTGGCGAGAATTAAGGAAAAAATAGAGGAGATGGGTTTGGTGATAGTTAGTTCGGGGTTGGTATACAAATGTCAAAATCCGACCATGCTCGGTTCAGAAACTGAGCTTGAGAAATTATTGGACATGATTGATGAACTTGAAGACAACGACGATGTGATTAATGTTTTTTCGGGTTTTGATTATGCCAAAAAGATTTAAGTATTTTATTTCTTCATTTTTGGTTTCGATTGGTTTTTATTTATATTTAGGTTTGTCGGTTGAATCTAAGTATTTTGGTTTGATGTTATTGGTGGCTTTGACTGCTTTCTGTTTTTGGTTTGGTCTGGGGATTATTTTTGAAGGAAGTTTTAATACCCGAGTGATGTCGGTATTATTGCCTGTGCTGTGGTCTTTGGGCTATGGTTTGTTTTCGGCTTTGTTGCCGATGAGTTTGGTTAATATGCTTTTTTTATCGATATTTTTTGGGATGGTGATGTATGTGATGTTTTTGGCAGAAAACGTCTTTTTGGTAGCAATTGGTTATCGAACTGTGCCTTTGTATCGGGCGGCCTATACCGTTAGTTTGATGGTGACGTTGTTGGTATCTTTTTTGGTTTTTAATAGTTTGTTTTCCTTTCACTTACCCTTTTGGGGAAATATGCTGGCAACGGCTGTTTTGGGCTTTTTAACTTTTAGCTATCAGTACTGGGCAATTGCGATTGAATTACCTGATGATGGGAAGGAAAAAGGAATGTGGCCATATATTTTAGTTCCAAGTTTGTTGCTGGTTGAGATGGTGGGTATTTTGTCGTTTTGGCCAGTAGGTGTGTTTAAGGGTTCAGTGTATTTGGTAGCTACAATATATGTAATTTCTGGCTTACTACAGGCAGAAATTAGAGATAGGCTTTTCAGGGGAGTGGCAAGAAATTATGCCTATATTGGAGCGGCGGTAGTTTTGGCGGCAATTCTAGTAACTAGGTGGGGTTAGCTTTAGATTGAATATAAATTGTAAGTAAAAGAAATTTTTCAAAAAAAATGGTTGAGGTCTGAGAGTGGGGAAGTAGGGAAGTGGTTTTCACGGTATATCCTATAATTTTCACAATAATTATAGGATATTATAGGACATACATAGGTGATATATATTGATATAGTTTGTGTGGATAACTGATTAGCAGTCGACTATATCACTTCTCAAGTCGGAAGAGGGCTTCCCCAGGGTAGTGGTAGCAGTAAAGAAGACATTAATCAGAGTTATCTGTAAGCTGTATTGGTGGTAGGAGTTGGTTTTTGGTTATGTTTACCCCCTACTAAGAGGGTAGTTGATTTTACTATGTCGCACAATGTATCTTTTACGACTATGGTGAAAGTGGAAGTGGAGGGGAGTGGGCAAAAATGTGTTTTTTAATTATTTATTATTTTTGTTTATTTGCTGACGATATTGTTTATGGTCCTTATATAAATGTGTTAATTCCTCTCTTGTTGCTTTGGTCGCCCAAATTTCTTGTCTAGGCTCAAAATTGCTAGTTGACTACTTCCCCAGCCTCTTTTTCGAGGGGATTTGTAAAATATGCCTAAAAATACGGGTAAAAATAGCATGACCTCACCAGAGGCCCGTAGACGAACGTTTTCTTGTTTTTTGTGTTAGGATTAGATATGAATTTAGATTTGGCGGTAGCAATAAGAAGATTTCTTGAATATCTTGAGGTGGAGAGGAATTGTTCAAAGTTGACCATCAGAAATTACGAGCATTATTTAACTGTGTTGCTTGAGTATTTTGAAAGCCAGGGAAAAGGAACGGTAATGGTGTCGGACATTGATCTGGACTCTGTTAGAAGCTTTAGGCTGTATTTATCGAGACAGCCGGGTGTAGATGGAGAAATGAAAATTGTAACTCAGGGTTACTATGTAATAGCCTTGAGGTCTTTTTTGAAATGGTTGATCAAGAATGACTACAAAGTTATGCAACCGGAAAAAATTGAGGTACCTAAGAATAAGGATCATTCTTTAAAATTTTTGAACGGTGAACAGATAGAGAGACTGATGAATCAACCTTTGCTGTCGACTAAGGTTGGGTTGAGAGATAGGGCTATTTTGGAATTGTTTTTTTCAACTGGATTGCGAGTCTCAGAACTGGTTCGATTAAACCGTGATCAAGTGAATTTGAAAACCCGCGAGTTTGGAGTAATTGGTAAGGGTGGTAAGGCTCGGGTAGTTTTTGTTAGCAAGAGGGCGGCAGTTTTTATGGAAAGATACTTGAAAATAAGAAGTGATAAACATAGACCTTTGTTTATCAGGTATGGGGGTAAGCATGATCTGATTTCAGAGGAAGAAAAAATGAGGCTAAGTCCCCGATCGATTGAAAGGATGGTTAAGCATTATGTTCGTTTGGCTAAGCTGCCAGTCGATGCAACCCCACATACCTTGAGACATTCAATGGCAACTGATTTGTTAAGAGCTGGTGCAGATTTAAGATCGGTCCAAGAATTATTAGGACATAAAAATATTGCGACGACTCAGATTTATACCCATGTGACGGATGCTAGATTGCGTGAAGTTCATGAAAAGTTTCATTCTGGGAATAAAAAAGATGTGTAACGGGTGTGTCCTATAGTTAGCTTGTTTTATCCAATGATTAGGTAAAATCAGATTCGATGACTCCCCTAGCCTATCGAACATGTCTTTTTCCCCTATTTTAGGCTCTTATTGGCTTTTTGAGGCTAAGTAGCAGGTTACTATGTCGAGTGCCAAATTGAAAAAATACTATGTGACTATCCTATAGTTTAAATATAGTTTTGTCCTATAGTTTTTTGGGTGACTCCCCTTCTGTCTTGGCTGCCTGTAAAACTGTCATAGCACCAACCTTGTCATCATTCTTTAGTCTCATTAATATGACACCTCGGGTGTTTCTAGATAGTTTGGGAATATTCTTTAAAGGTAGTTTGATAGTGACGGCCTTTTTAGATACAAAGATAACCTGAAGGTCATTTTCATCGACGACAGATGCGCCGGCAATATTACCAGTTTTGGCGGTAATATTGGCAACTTTTACGCCCAGTCCACCTCTTTTTTGGAGAGGATAAAGGTATACGTCGGATCTTTTACCAACGCCGTTTTCAGTGATAATTAGAAGATGGCGGAAGAATTTTGAGCCCTTCTTTTCTTCATTGGCGGCGGCAATACTTTGGGGTAGGACATCGATACCAACAAGATAATCGTTTTCTTTGAGGGTGATGCCACGGACACCTCGGGTGTGTCGTCCAAGAGGTCGGCAATCGGACTCGTTAAAACGGATACATTTGCCACAATATGTAACCATGAAAATTTGGTCGTTACCAGAGGTTAATCGAGCGCAAATTAATTCGTCGTGAGGATCTAGCTTGATGGCGGCGAGACCTGATTGACGAATATTTTTGAATTTCTCAATGGCTGTCTTTTTAATTGTTCCCTGTTTTGTGGCTAAAAGGATGTATTTAGCATGATTGTCTTTGTCGACAGGTAGAACAGTTTGAACAGTTTCACCCTGAATAATATTGATTAAATTTATGATGGCTTGTCCCTTTGATTGGCGACTGCTTTCATTGATGTCCCATACTTTGATTTTGAAACAGCGACCTTTGTTGGTAAAGATTAATAAATCGTCGTGAGTGTCGACAAAAAGCATGTTCTCTACTTCGTCTTCGTCCTTGGTAGTCATACCAGTGACACCAACTCCGCCTCGTTGTTGAGTACGATAAGTTTCCATGGGAACTCGCTTGAAATAACCACCGCGAGTAAGAGTAACGAGGGTGGCTTCGTTGGGAATCAGGTCCTCATCACTAAAGTCTTCGAGGCCTTTGATATAAATTTTTGTCTTTCGACTGTCAGCATATTTATCTGATACTTCCGTATTTTCCGTTTTGATGATAGAAATCATTTTTTCTGGAACGGTAATGATAGAGGTTAATTCGTCAATATATTTTTTAACCTCGGCGTATTCGTCTTCAATTTTTTGACGCTCTAGCGCGGCCAGACGACGAAGTTGCATCTCAAGAATAGCATTGGCTTGAAGATCAGTAAGTGAAAACTTGCTCATTAAGTTGTTGCGAGCGACGTCAACAGTTTCTGAGGCACGGATAGTTTTGATTACTTCATCCAAATTATCGAGGGCAATTTTTAGACCTTCGAGAATGTGGGAACGCATGTAGGCGGATTTCAGGTCAAAAATTGTTCGACGGCGAATAACTTTTTCACGGTGTCTTAGGAATAAAAGAAGTATTTGTCGAAGATTCAAGGTTTGGGGAATACCCTTGACTAGGGCCAAAAGATTGGCTGAGTATGAGGATTGAAGTGGAGTATATTTGAAGAGCTTATTTAAAACAGCTTTTGGTTTACCGTTCTTTTTTATCTCAATGACGACACGAATACCATGACGATCTGATTCGTCGCGAAGGTCGGAGATGCCAAGAATTTTCTTGTCAGTGACGAGACGGGCAATTTTTTTGACGAGATCGGCCTTGTTGACCTGGTATGGAAGTTCGGTAATAATAATTCTTATTTTTCCTGATTTTGTTTCTTCGATATTGGTTTTGCCGCGAAGGACAAATTTACCACGACCAGTGGTATACATTTCGATAATGCCTGTTTTTCCATATATTTCACCGGCAGTTGGAAAATCGGGTCCGGTAACAAACTTGGTTAAGTCTTCAATGGAGGCATTGGTTTCAAAATTAAAGGTGATTTTTTCAAGTTCACGGACTGGTTTAAGAACAATTTCTTTGGTGCTTAGATGTTTGTCTAAAATAGGACTGATTTCAATTTCCTCTTCTTGTTTTTCAAGAACGGCATGGTCCAAAATAAAATCAAGACCATTGCAAAGCTCTTTTAGGTTGTGTGGAGGAATACGGGTAGCCATACCAACAGCAATACCGTCGGCACCGTTGAGGAGAAGGTTGGGAATTCTAGCTGGTAGAATTTCAGGTTCTTTAAGAGTGGTGTCAAAATTGTCGGCCATGGGTACGGTATCTTTTTCGATGTCGACAATCATTTCCGGGGCAATTTTACTTAGTTTAGCCTCGGTGTAGCGCATGGCAGCTGGTGGATCGCCATCAATAGAGCCAAAGTTTCCCTGACCGTTAACCAAGGGGTAGCGGAGAGAAAAATCTTGGGCCATGCGAACCATGGAGCTATAAACAGCCATGTCACCGTGGGGGTGGTATTTTCCTAGTACTTCACCGACTACTTTGGCAGATTTGGTAAAGCGGCCACCAGGAGTAAGACCCATTTGGTTCATAGCATAAATAATGCGACGGTGAACAGGCTTTAGACCATCTCGGACGTCAGGTAAAGCACGGGAAACGATAACAGACATGGCGTAATCCAAATAGGATTTTTCCATTTCGGGGACGATATCAACTTCAAGAATTTTACCGGCATTGTTGATAAAGGCTGGCGTATCATTAACGATGGTATTTTTTTGTGTATCTTTTGGCATATTATTAAATATCTAGATTCGCCAGATGGGCGTGGGTAACAATAAATTTTTTCCGAGGAGGAACTTCGCTACCCATAAGGATTCTAAAGATTTCGTCAGCTTTGGCGGCATCTTCGATAGAAATTCTTTTGAGTTGGCGAGTTTCAGGGTTCATAGTGGTTTCCCAAAGTTGTTGAGGATTCATTTCTCCCAAACCTTTGTAGCGTTGGAGGTCAAAACTTTTGGTAGTGTCGATAGTTTTTAAATATTTTTCCTTCTCCTCATCGGTATAAACATATTTGACATTTTTACCCTGTTTAATTTTGTAGAGAGGTGGCATGGCGATGTAAACAAAGCCATTTTCGACCAGACCTGGAAGATGACGAAAGATAAAGGTAAGTAAAAGAGTGGCGATGTGAGCACCATCAACGTCGGCATCGGACATTAGAATAATGCGGTGGTATCGGAGTTTGTCGAGGTTAAAGGTGTCTCCTATTCCCATACCGAGGGCAATAATAAAATCTTTGAGCTTATCGGAACCAACGATCTTATCAAGACGCATACATTCAGTGTTAAGAGCTTTTCCCCAAAGAGGTAGAATGGCTTGGAATTTACGGTCACGGCCTTGCTTGGCGGAACCACCGGCAGAATCACCTTCAACGACATAGATTTCACATTCTTCAGGTTTTTTACTTTGACAGTCGGCGAGTTTTCCTGGAAGACCGAGAGAATCAAAGGCACCTTTTCGCATAATGGCGTCTTTGGCGGCTTTGGCGGCTTTACGAATTTGGATGGTTAGTAGAGCCTTGCTAACAATGGCTTTGGCGGTGTCAGGGTGTTCTTCAAAATAGGTCGATAGTTGTTCGCGGACAATTTTGGCAACAATAGGTTGAACTTCGGAGTTACCAAGTTTACCCTTGGTTTGACCTTCAAACTGAAGATCCTTGCTACCCATTTTAATGGAAAGAGCGGCAGTTAGACCTTCTCGAACATCATCACCGGTAATTGAATCATCCTTATTTTTGATCAGTTCTTTGCGATCAGCGTAGTCCTTTATTGATTTGGTAAGAGCAATTTTGAAACCGGTTAAATGGGTGCCGCCTTCGTGGGTGTTAATAATGTTGACAAAGGAGGGAATATTTTCTTTGAAGGAGTCGTTGTATTGAAGAGCAACTTCAACGTCAACTCCATCGCTTTCACCGTGGATGTAAATTGGATCGTGGGCGACAACTTTATTTTTATTTAACTCGCGAAGAAGAGATAGGATACCGCCTTCAAAATAGTAATGACGTTGGGTGTGATTTCTTTCGTCATAAAAATGAAAGTAGATTTTACTGGTAAGATAGGCACGATCTTTTAGAGATTTGATGATGATTTTGCTATCAAATTCCTGGGTCTCTTTAAAAATTGTAGGGTCGGGGTAAAAGGTAGTAGTGGTTCCGTTGATGTTTTTGGGAAGAATAGATTTCAATTTTTCGATTTTCGATTCGGGAATGGTGGTGAGTTTGGTTTTAACTCCCCCTTTGGAAAATTCCATAAAGTGAATTTCTTTATCGCGACGAACTTCGACTTGAAAAAGAGTGGAAAGGGCGTTAACACAGGCGGCACCAACTCCGTGAAGACCGCCGGAAACCTTGTAGGCGGCACCTTCAAACTTTCCACCCGAGTGGAGAGTAGTCATAATGACTTCTAATGCTGGTTTCTTGTATTTGGGCATGATGTCGATGGGGATACCACGGCCATCATCAGCAATAGTGGCAGAATTATCAGGGTGAATTATTATCCAGATGTTTTTGGCGAAGCCAGCTA
>Ga0180007_10006372_pt1 | contig 11539 bp, 13 predicted proteins | sample MM_PC_MetaG_FD_121122 | JGI IMG/M metagenome (GOLD analysis project Ga0180007, IMG submission 121122) | Groundwater microbial communities from the Aspo Hard Rock Laboratory (HRL) deep subsurface site, Sweden - MM_PC_MetaG | ecosystem: Environmental > Aquatic > Deep subsurface > Groundwater...
TAAATGCAAGCTCAAGAAATTTATTGGTAAGATATTCCAGCCCAATTAATCCTGTATGAAGTCCTGAATCAGCTTCATACCTAGCTGTATTGAAATTTACGGCTTGAGACACTTCAGATTCAGCCTCTAGTTTAGGAGCACCAGTCTCTTCTCTTACTAGACTTTTTCTAATTCTAGCAAAAAAGCCGGGCTTTTTTTCTTTGCTTGGTTCCCCTTTGCTTAAATTTTCTGCCATATCCTTCATAATACCAAAATTTCTCTTTAATTTCACCAGCAATGACTGCAATTTAATCTCTTGACTATCCAATTAGATTACTTTTTGTTAGAATATTAATATATGTCTAAAAAAACAAATATCAACTTTAGCTTGCCAATGATGGTCCTAAAAGAAGGTGAGAATTTTATTGCCTATTCTCCCGCAGTTGATCTTTCTGCTGTAGGCGAATCCTTTGAGAAAGCACAAGAAAATTTTAAAGAAATTATTAGTATTTTTTTTGAAGAGCTGGTCGAAAAAGGAACTTTAGAAGAAGTTCTATCTGAGTTAGGATGGGAAAAGAAAAAGAAAAACCTAACTCCACCAGTAGTAGTATCTAGCCAAATGCAGCAATTCTCACTTAATCAGCCCCTACCATTCGCATATGCCTAAAATTGTTCCGATTAGCTGGAAAAAATTTGAAAAGTTTTTGTTATTTATAGGTTGTGAATTTAAAAGACAGAAAGGCGATCATCGGGTCTACTGGCGAACTAACTTGAAACGACCAATAATTTTACCCACCTATAAACAACTACCAGTCTTTATTATCCGCAACAATCTACGCACGCTGGGAATTAACCACGACGAATATTTAGAAATTTTGAAACGAATTTAGATAAAATATTTATTGCTAAATAATTCTTTGCAAAAAGTAGGCTTTGTTTTCACCTCCTTCTTGTTTATACTTCTCTTCATATGAAAAAATTTTCCTTCTTATTTATAATATTAATTAGCAGTTTTATTTTTGCTGGCTGCAATCAAACAGCTTCTGATCAAAATATCAAACTCACTAAAAATATTGATCTTGATCAAAACCAAGCCGAACAAACTCCCCCTAGCCCTTTAAATAATAATCAAGAACAGAAAGACAACACTCTTATGAAATCATTAAATGATTTTGAGCCTATTGAGGCTACCCAAGCTACACTAACAACTACAAAAGGAGATATGACCTTTGCTCTTTTTAGGGACAAAGCTCCTCTGACTACAATTAACTTTTTAACCTTAGCCAAAGAAGGTTTTTATAACGGAATTATTTTTCACAGAGTGATTGAAAATTTCATGGCCCAGGTTGGCGATCCTCTTACTAAAGATCCAAGTCAGGAAGCCCGTTGGGGTACAGGTGGACCTGGCTACCAAATTGCTGATGAATTTCATCCAGAGCTAACACATGATAAAGCCGGCGTTCTTTCTATGGCTAACTCTGGTCCCAATACTGGTGGGAGTCAATTTTTCATTACTTATGAAGCCACTCCTTGGCTAGATGGCAAACATGCTGTTTTTGGTGAAATCATAACTGGCCTAGAAGTGCTCGGTCAGATTGAACAAGGTGATAAAATTCTTTCCGTCATCTTTAAATAATTTGTGGCACAATGTCTATATATGAAATCCAGGTGGATTATTATTCTTTTATTGATAATTTTTGTTGGATTTTCACTTCCAACTCTAAAGCTAGCTTTGACTAGTTTAAAACTAATAAAAATTTCCCAGCAAACTCTAATTAGCGCAACTAATTATGGACAAAATATCTTTATTGATAATCCAAAAAAACAACAAACCAATGCAGTTGAATTAAAAACTAATTTAATCAAACTTGATCAAACTCTTAATACTTTTATTAATCAAAGTCAGAAATCATGGTTGGCTAAAAAAATTATTAAAAATCAAAACCGAACGAAAACAATGCTAAAAATGGTCTTTGTTACCCTAACTGTTTTCTTTGCAACAGTAGGAATTGGCATAGGGATCGGACTTGGAGTTTTACAGCTAACCAAACCATCGTCGCAAGAGGAAATAGTCTCTCCAGCTGATAATACTGCGCCTCCGTCAAGTGCTTCTCCTTTGCCATCTCCATCGCCATCCCCGGTTATAGAGATAAATAAAACAGAACTATCTATTCTTGTAGTAAATGCTACTACTAAAGCAGGCTATGCTGGAGACACAGCTGATAAACTAACTAATGATAATTTTGGGACAGTCAAAGCCGGTAATGCTAGTGGTGATTACGACGAGGGAACATATGTGCTAATGAGTGAAAAAAATCAAGCTCTCATCACTGTTTTAGAAAAAGTTACCGAACTTGAATTCTCCTTTTTACCCGATAAAAAAACTGAAGATTCTAAAGATGAATATGATGCCGTGATTGTCTTAGCAAAATAAAAAAATTCTATCAGCTATAATCACAGCATGAATTCAATCAAAAAACTTTTATTATTTATTATCTATGTTTGGCTACGGTTTGATCCTGTCATTAGGTTGGCCTTTAAAGGAAACTGGACTCCTCGCTATGAATTCATGGCTTCTATTTTTGGAGAAAAGGCAGCAGATGACTTTTTACAAAAAAGAGTTAAAATTGTTAAAGCTAGAAAAAAAAAGCAAGCCCCTTATATTCTACCCTCGAGTATTGATAAACAAGTCTCTCTATTTCTTAAGACAGACCTGGATACAAAAAAAGGCAGAGAGAAAAGAAAAGAAGTTCTTAGCACTCTAGTACACTGGGCTTTAGATCCAGATATTAATCAACAAAATATTGATAGTTATAAAACTAGATCAGCAATTGTTGACTCGCTACTTGGCACGGTTTTACAAAATTGCTTAGCTGACGAAGTAACAATAATCCTATCTAGTTTAAAAAAAATCGTCTTCTCTCGCGTGACTTATCTAGGCTCCAAGGGCGAACCCTCTCCCGTTGTTCATGACACTATTATTTTTGGAGTGGGTAAAATTCTTTCCACTCACTTTGATGAAGTAGTAAAAATGCGTGAAGCAAAACTAGAAGAATTAACCCGAATTCAATTAATTAAAGAAATTAAAAAGAATGATCAGGGCACTGGTTCATTGGCATTTTCTGGCAGTACAAAAAAATACGACCAATATCACAATAAATTTCCTTTACCAGCAAAAACTACCAAAATGTTATTAGATATTTTAAAACACTACCGATACTCCGCTTGGCCAGAATCAAGAAAAACTGCTCAAAAACTAATTGAAAAAATGGAAACGAAACTTGGATTTAAACTTGAAGAAAGTATCAATATTTGTGAACAAAATTAATAACTCAATTAATAACTCAGGTTGACATATTGAGGTAAGCCTGATATTTTCAGGACGTACTTAAATTAAACCAAAAAAGAGTAAATGGCATCTTTGCATATCTCAATATCGGCAGAGCCGATTTTTTATTTAGGAGAACTTGGCTTCACCAGCTCAATGCTGGTTAGCTTACTAACAACACTTTTTCTATTGATTATTGGTTATCAATTTTTCCGCAGTCAAAAAAAAACTTCCAATCTAAATCTAATTATTCAAGCTCTTATTGAATCTCTCTATGAATTTGCTCAGACTATCACCCCGCACAAAGCAGGAAAATTTCTTCCTATTTTTGCCACGATTTTTCTTTTTGTGATGTTCGCCAGTTGGGCTGGTTTACTTCCAGGAGTAGAGACCATTTGGGTTAATAATGGTCAAAAATTAGTTCCATTACTGCGAGGAGGAACTGCTGATCTCAACATCACACTAGGAACTGCAATAGTAGCAGTGGCTATGGTACAAATTTTTGGAGTTGATAGCCTAGGAATAAAATACTTTAAAAAATTTATTAATTTTTCAAACCCAATTAACTTCTTTGTCGGTTTACTTGAATTAATTAGTGAGTTTGCCAAAATAATGTCATTTTCATTTCGTCTCTTTGGCAATATTTTTGCTGGTGAAGTTTTACTAGTTGTAATTGCTTTTCTTTTGCCAATCTTGGGTCCTTTACCATTTATTGGTTTAGAATTATTTGTCGGCTTTATCCAAGCTTTAGTTTTTGCTACGCTAACCTTAGTATTTGTCAATATTGCTACATCAGACAGTCATTAATAGTAAAATATAATTTGAGGAGGAAATATGAGTGCAGAAATCGCCGTTGAAGCGGCTCAAAACGCAGTACAAGCTACATCCAACACCAATATGGTTGTTGGTCTAACCATTGCCTTGGGGAGTTTAGCTCCAGCAGCCGCCATTGGCTTAATTGTCTCTAAGGCTCTAGAGGCCATTGGTCGTAATCCAGAAGCTGCTTCCAAAGTACAAACCGTCATGATCTTGGGCGTGGCTTTTGCTGAAGCTATTGCAATTTACTCATTGGTTGTGGCTCTAATATTGAAATTTGTTTAAAGATTAAAAAATATGCAAATCCACTGGTATCAGTTATTATTTCAAATCATTAACTTTAGTATTCTTATTTGGGGGTTAAACAAATTCCTTTATAAACCAATTATTAAAATTCTTGAACAAAGAAATAAAAAAATCCAAGACGGGATTAATGCCGCTGAAAAAAATCTTGAAGAAAAAGCTAAGTTAGCTGAATTTGAAAAACTAGTCAAGATTAAGGCAGAAAAAGAAGCCACTAAAATCCTCAATGAGGCTAAAAAACAAGCTGATCAAAGATCTAAAGAATTCCTTTTAACTACTAAATTAGAGGCAGAGGGCCTAGTTGCTAAAGAGTTTAAAAATCTCAAAGAAAAACTCAAAGATGAGGAAGCTATGATGAAAAATCGAATCGGCGAGTTAGTCATTAATACTACTCAAGCAATATTAGGAAAAACCCTAACGGCTAAAGATCAACATCGCATCATTGGCGATGAGCTTAAAATACTTAAAGATCTTCAAAAAAAGTAAATGAAAATAAAAAATAAAAAAATCCAGCAGGTAGCTAATGGATTCATTAAATATCTAGAAGATTCAGGTCAAATTAATCAACTAGCTGAACTAACTCGTATTTTGCAAAAACAAAATTGGGCAAAAGCTAATCAAGATGAAGCTCAAATAGTTTCCTGCGTTAAACTTAACCAGGCTGAGCAAAAAATTATTGAGAATTACTTAACTGGTAATTACAAATCAAATATTAAAATTAAGTACCAAATAGATAAAAATATTTTAGGTGGCTTGATTATTAAAGTTGGTAATAAAATTATTGATGCTTCTTTAAAGCATCGTTTAGAAAAACTAAGAGAGACCCTAACTTATGCCTAAAAAAAAAACCAATCGTTACGCCAACTGACATTCAAAATATTGCCAAACAAATTCAGCAGACAATAGGTGAGTTTGATCTAGAGTTTAAGGCTAAAAGCATTGGTCAAATTATTTCTGTGGGTGATGGGGTAGCTTCGATAGCAGGAATCAATGATGTAGCTTTGGGTGAAATTATCAACTTACCTCAGAAAACCAAAGCTTTGGCTTTTAACCTAGAAAAAAACTCAGTTGGAGTAGTTATTTTAGGAGAGTACCGTCACCTAAAAGAAGGAGACAAAGCCTCAACTACTGGTCAGATGCTATCAGTTCCCGCAGATGAATCAATGATTGGTAGAATAATTGATCCATTGGGAGCTCCATTGGACGGCAAAAGACCAATAGAAGCTAAAAAGTTTCAACCACTGGAAAAAATCGCCCCAGGAGTTATTACTCGCCAGCCAGTTAGCTCTCCAGTCCAAACTGGAATTAAATCAATTGATTCCATGATCCCTATTGGTAGAGGACAAAGAGAGTTAATTATCGGAGATCGAAGCACTGGTAAATCAGCTATTCCTCTTACTACTATCATTAACCAAAAGGGAAGAGATTTGATTTGTATTTATGTGGTAATTGGTCAAAAAGCCGCTTTTGCCGCTCAATTAGTTGCAACCCTTGAAAAATTTGGTGCCATGGAACACACGATAATAGTAGCAGCTACCAGCTCTGATCCAGCAACATTGCAATATCTAGCTCCTTATGCCGGCTGTGCTATTGGTGAATACTTTATGGAAAAAGGCAAAGACGTTTTAGTAGTTTATGATGATTTGAGTAAACATGCCTGGGCCTATCGAGAAATGTCCCTATTGCTAAATAGACCATCTAGCAGAGAAGCATATCCTGGAGATGTTTTTTACCTTCACTCAAGATTATTGGAAAGAGCTTGTCGCTTAAATAAAAAATATGGTGGAGGCTCCATCACTGCTCTACCAATAGTAGAAACACAGGCTGGAGACGTTTCAGCTTATATCCCCACAAACATCATTTCTATTACTGATGGACAAATCTACCTAGAATCAGACTTATTCTATGCTGGTATTAGACCAGCAGTTAATGTTGGTTTATCGGTTTCACGTGTAGGTGGAGCAGCCCAAACTAAAGCCATGAAACAAGTTGCTGGAAAGATGAGGCTAGATTTAGCTCAATACCGCGAATTAGCTGCATTTGCACAATTCTCTTCAGACCTAGATCCCCAAACCAGAGCTCAACTAGATAGAGGAGCTCGAATCACTGAAATTCTCAAACAGGGTTGGGAAAAACCAATGCCAATGGCTCAACAGGTGCTAATTATTTGGGCTGTAACCAATGGTTATTTAGACAAAATTGCAGTTGAAGTAGTTAATACCTGGGAACAGAAATTCCTAGAGTTTATTTCAGTTAAGTATCCAAAGATAGAAACCATAATTAAAAAAGAAACTAAGCTTTCAGATGAAACTATTAAAGCAATGGAGGTAGCTACCAAGCTGTTTAATGAATTAAACTCAGATCTCTTTGAAGAAAATATTATTGAAGCACAAAAAAAAGCACAAAAAGCAACTAAAAACTCTAAGATATGAGCTCAACCAAGATTATTAAGCGACGCATAAAAAGCGCCACAAATATTTCTCAAATCACTAAAGCCATGGAGATGGTGGCAGCATCAAAGATGCGCTTTGCTCAAGAAAGTGCTTTAGCCAGCCGTCCTTATACTGAAAAAATGAGACAAATATTAACCGGAATTATTGAAATCGTCAAAGACGACATTGATCACTTTCTTTTAAAATCTCCAGAAATAATACCTGCCACTGAAGGCAAAACTCAAGAAAAGTACTTGGTTATTATTCTTTCTTCTGATAAGGGTTTATGCGGTGGTTTAAATAGTAATTTATATCGTGGACTAGAAATGTGGCAAAATAATTTTACAGAAAAAAAACACGATACTAATAATATTAAAATGGACTTCATTACTGTTGGAAAAAAAGCTAAAGAACATGTTCTAAAAACTCGAAGATTTCTTTTAGCCGAATTTCCCAATTTTGGTGATAAACCCAGATACTCAGATATCGTTCCTTTGTATAATACTATTTTTGAAAGCTTTAAAACCACCCAATATCAAAAAATCTTCATTGTATTTATGGAATTTATTTCTACCATTTCCCAAAGATTAACAGTGAGACAACTCCTGCCAATCCAAAGAGATGAAATTGATTCTGCTTTTTCAGAAATCATGATGGAAGAATATGAATCAAAATATAAGCCTGTTGAGTTTGACTTTCAAAAAGATTACATTTTTGAACCAAGTGCTAAAAGCATTTTTGATAAACTTTTACCAAAATACCTAGGTCTATATCTTTATCACATTATTTTAGAATCAACTGCCAGTGAACATTCAGCCAGAATGGTAGCAATGAAAAGCGCCCATGATAACGCCACTGAGATTGTGAAAGATCTCTCATTAGAATACAATCAGCTCCGTCAGCAAAAAATTACCAGTGAGCTACTGGATGCTGCTAGCGCTAGAATGGTAATGTAATAAAAAAATGCTATGAAACAAAAAAAATCATCCTCATCAAAAAATATTGGTCGCATCACTCAAATTATTTCAGTAGTGGTTGATGTTTTATTTGAAGAAGAATTACCTGGAATCTACAATGCCTTAGAAGTAACTAAATCAAATGGCGAAAAATTAATTTTAGAAGTCCAACAAATTTTAGGCGGAAGCGAAGTAAGAACAGTGGCCATGGGTTCTACAGAAGGTCTACAGCGCAACCTAAAAGTTTTTGATACTCATCAGCCAATTGCTGTTCCAGCTGGAGAGAAAGCTCTGGGGAGAGTTTTTAATGTCTTAGGAGAAACAATTGATAACAAGGCAGATATTAAACAAGAAATTCTTTATCCAATTCATGTTAAACCGCCCCACATCAAAGACATTGATCCACAAGCTGGAATGCTTGAAACAGGCATTAAAGTTATTGATTTAATTTGCCCATTTGCCAAAGGAGGAAAGGTAGCTGCTTTTGGTGGAGCAGGGGTCGGTAAAACAGTGATTATTCAGGAATTAATCAGAAATATAGCCGAAGAACATTCTGGACACTCTGTTTTTGCCGGAGTAGGAGAAAGAACTCGCGAAGGCAATGACTTACTACTAGAAATGCAAGATTCTGGCGTACTTAAAAATACGGTCATGGTCTTTGGCCAAATGAACGAACCACCCGGAGCTCGTCTGCGCGTAGCTCTTACAGCTTTAACTTTTGCTGAATACTTTAGAGACCAAAGGGGTGAAGATGTACTCTTATTTATTGATAATATTTTTAGATTTTCACAAGCTGGCTCTGAAGTTTCTGCATTACTAGGCAGAATCCCTTCAGCCGTAGGATACCAACCCACACTAGCCTCTGAAATGGCAGCTCTACAAGAAAGAATTACCTCTACTAAAAGAGGCTCTATCACTTCATTCCAGGCTGTATACGTGCCGGCTGATGACTATACTGATCCAGCTCCTGTCACGACTTTTGCTCACCTTGATTCAACTATTTCTCTAGAACGAGCACTATCAGAGCAAGGTCTTTATCCAGCAGTTGATCCTTTAGCTTCCTCTTCTAAAATTTTATCAGAAGAGGTAGTAGGAAAAGAACATTATCAAGTCACCAGAGATGTACAAAAAATTTTACAACGCTATAAAGACTTACAAGACATCATTGCTATCTTGGGTATCGATGAGCTATCTGATGAAGACAAAATGATTGTATCTCGAGCTAGAAAAATACAGCGCTTCCTAACCCAACCTTTCTTTGTAGCTGAACAGTTCACCGGACGCCTTGGACGCTATGTATCCATCCAAGAAACTATTAAAGGTTTTAAAAAAATTATTAATGGTGAGATGGATCAAATTCCAGAACAAGCATTTTATATGGCAGGAACTATCGACGAAGTCATCGATAGGGCAAAAGATGTCTAATAAACTTAATCTTGATATTATTTCTCAAGAAGCTCAACTTCTTAGCCAAGAATTAGATATGGTGCTGGCACCAACTGCCATGGGTCAAATTGGTATTTTACCAGGTCATATTTCCTTATTTACCCATCTAAAGGCTGGTGAGCTAATCTTAGTTTCTGGAATTAAACACGAAGTTTTTGCAGTCACCGGAGGATTTCTGGATGTTAATCAAGATCAAGTGACTGTTTTAGCAGATAGCGCTATTAGGGCAGAGGATATAGATATTGTTAAAGTCCAAGAAGCTAAAAAACGTGCTCAAGAAACGATGGAAAAAAAGTTATCTGAAAATGATTTTAAATTAGCCCAAGTAGATTTAAGAAAAGCTATCTTAGAACTAAAAGTTGCAAAAAGACGACGACGACACTCAATTTCACTCTAAGATACCCAATTGCAACAAATGAGTTTCCGTCTTGTATTTTGATCTTAAGTCTTTATACTAAACAAGATTTATGCACGATAAAAAAGACCAAAAAACTATTAAATTAACCCAAGTGGGTTATGAAGAACTCAAAACCGAACTTGATGAGCTTATTGATGATAAATTGCCAAAAGCCATTAAACGAGTAGCTGATGCCAGAGAATATGGTGATCTCTCAGAAAATTCTGAATACCATGATGCCCGCGACGATAAAGACCTAATTAATACCAGAATTATTGAAATTGAAGAGATCTTAGACAAGGCAAAAATTGTTAAAGCTACTAAAAGCAAAAATATCATAGGAATAGGTTCTAAAGTTACGATTTATCTCAAAGGTAAAAAAACTAGAAAACGAACTTTCCAAATTGTAGGTGAATATGAGGCCGACCCTGTTGAGGGAAAAATATCTGGCATTTCCCCTCTAGGCAATGCACTGGAGGGACACAAAAAGGGGGATGAGGTTACATATCAAGCCCCAGCGGGAGAAATCACTTATATCATTACAGATATAAAATAAAAAAAATAAAAGAAAAATAACGCCCCCGCCACAACGGGGGTTTTTTGTTAGAATAAGAGAATCTTTATATGAATAATAAGAATTCACAACCGCTACAATCACCTCATTGGGCTGATAAGCTTGCATCTGGAATTATTAAGTGGCAAAAAAAACTTAGTGTCAAAAATTTACACGTAGATGACATGAAAACTCCCTCTGGTAGAGTTCATACCGGAGCCCTAAGAGGAGTTTTGCTTCACGATTTAATCGCCAAAGTTTTACAAAAACAAAATTCTAAAACTATTAGCACCTATATATTTAATGATATGGACCCAATGGACGGTTTACCAACATATCTAAGTAAAGAAGATTATGAGCAGCATATGGGTAAACCCCTTTATAAAATTCCTGCTCCAGCTCTAGATAAATCAGGAATTGATTTCACTCAAGCTTCTGAAGAAGAAAAAGAAAAATACCGTCAGGCTCAAAACTTTGCGCAGTTTTATGCCCTTGATTTTATTAATGCTTTTCAAAGACTGGGTTGCGAGCAAAAAATTATCTGGAGCCATGAGCTCTACAAGTCAGGCCAGATGGATGGTGTCATCAAAACCGCTTTAAACAATGTTGATCAAATGAGAAAAATTTATCATGAAATAGCAGACTATGATTTACCTAAAAACTGGTACCCATTTCAAGTTATTTGTGAAAAATGTGGCAAGGTCGGCACTACATTAGTAACTAATTGGGATGGTGAAAAAATTACTTATGAATGCCAACACGATAAAGTGAATTGGGCCAAAGGCTGTGGGCATCAAGGAAAGATCAGTCCTTTTGGAGGAACCGGCAAACTTTTATGGAAAGTGGATTGGCCCGCTCACTGGACTAGTATAGGAGTCAATGTCGAGGGTGCTGGGAAAGATCATTCTTCAGCTGGTGGATCTCGTGATATGGCTAAGGCTATGTGTAAACAAGTTTTTAATATCCCCAACCCATTTGATGTTCCTTATGAATGGATTTTAATTCGTGGAGCTAAGATGAGTTCAAGTAAGGGTGTGGGCACTTCAGCCAAAGAGTTCGTGGAGTTATTTCCACCAGAAATTGGCAGATTTTTATTCACCTACACTCATTATAATAGCGTGATTGATTTTGACCCACGGACAATGTCTATTCCAGACCTATTTGATAGCTATGATCAGGGAGCTAGAATCTTTTGGAAAAAAGAAGAGGGCGATCAACGTCAAGGTAGAGCTTTTGAGCTTTCTCAAATTAATGACGTTCCGGGTGCTTACTTTTTACCACGATTTCGAGATCTAGCACTATGGATGCAACATCCAGAAATAAATCTGA
>Ga0180007_10006373_pt1 | contig 11536 bp, 7 predicted proteins | sample MM_PC_MetaG_FD_121122 | JGI IMG/M metagenome (GOLD analysis project Ga0180007, IMG submission 121122) | Groundwater microbial communities from the Aspo Hard Rock Laboratory (HRL) deep subsurface site, Sweden - MM_PC_MetaG | ecosystem: Environmental > Aquatic > Deep subsurface > Groundwater...
TCTGTCAGGTATTGTCAGTTATCCTGAACTCTTGTTGCTTCAACTCCCCGAAAACAGCAAGATTCGTGAGCCCGTCAAAACCATTCTCAGTTCAGGGAAACGGGCAGCTGCCATCGTGCAGGACCTGTTAACCATGGCTCGCAGGGGGGTTGCAGCCACCGAAGTCGTCAACCTGAACCGGATTGTCGAGGATTATCTGAACAGCCCGGAATACATGGACTTAATTTCCTTTCATTCGCATATCCGCATAGAAACCAGACTGGGAACCGGATTGATGAATATTTTAGGTTCTCCTGTACATCTTTCCAAGACATTGATGAATCTGGTTTCCAATGCCATTGAGGCAATTCCGGGAGCCGGTGAGGTTATCATCTCAACCAAAAATTGTTATATCGACAACCCGGTTAAGGGCTATGATGTCGTTAAGGAAGGCGACTATGTTGCTCTTACCGTCGAGGACACCGGCATCGGAATATCGTCTGCTGACTTTAATCGAATTTTCGAGCCGTTCTATACCAAAAAGAAAATGGGTCGAAGCGGTACAGGGCTGGGTATGGCAGTTGTATGGGGAACAGTGAAAGATCATCAGGGGTATATCGATTTTGATAGCTGCGAGGATGAAGGAAGCCGTTTTTCGATCTATTTTCCAGTAACCCGAAGACTCTCTGAGGATACAGGGCCCAGAGACATGGAGGCATATATGGGCCATGGTGAATCGATTCTTGTGGTTGATGACGTTAAAGAGCAGCGTGAAATTGCTTCGGCCATTCTAAGCACCTTGGGATATAAGGTCAGCACTGTTGACAGTGGTGAATCAGCAGTCGATTATCTTCGCAAAAACAGTATTGATATGATGATCCTTGATATGATCATGGACCCGGGGATAGATGGTCTGGACACTTACAAAGAAGTCATTAAACACCGTCCGAATCAGAAAGCGATCATTGCCAGTGGCTTTTCCGAGACCGAACGCATTCATGAAGTGTTGCATCTTGGTGCGTCCATCTACTTGAGAAAACCATACTCTATAGAGAAAATAGGCACTGCCGTGAGGTCGTTACTCGATTCGTGATAATAGTGTTGCTGTGGCTTCCACATTAGATCTCATTAAACGTTGAAGAGTAGCTTTGCACATTTTGTGGAAGGCTATTTCTCTCTTTGAACACTTTCTCTATCATTTTGTTACTCTTCCTTTGCATCATTCGAGTATCCTTCCCCCTGTGTTTTTCTCTTTATGCTGTCTGCATCGTTATAAATAACCTGCTGTCCATTTCCGTCGGATTGCTCCCAGTTCCCGGCAAACTATTCTTTTCGATAAATTCTGTAATTTTCATCGCTGGCTAACTCCTGTTGCAGTGGGAGACTGCCATGGCTACTCTTTAGCTTCTCATCGTGTACTTAAAAGGAACAGAATTGTGTAGAGCTAATTGTATTTTTATTTCTCAATTATATCAAAATACTAGGCGTGTGTTCAGCTCTCGGCATTGCCGCATCTAGTAAAAAGAATTTGCCCTATGTGGGAATGGGTACTATATTAAGCATTAATCTAATCAATTAATTAGTTTAATGCTTAAACACTAACGGCGGGGGAAATACCGATGATACAAAAGAAAAAAACAGCAGGATTTGTGGTGGCACTTGTCCTTACTGTAATGGCTTTGCCGGCCTGGGCAGGCATTACCGCGAGCCTGGAAAATCTGGTGGGTCAGGGGAGTGCGATCAACTCCTCTCTCGATCTTTTTACTTTTGCAGACCAGTCCTGTAGCGATCTCCGTCTTATAAACCGGGATCTTGAAAATATGACGGCCAGTATTCAGACTGTCACTGCCGGGTTAACCGCTCCTTTGACTCTCAATGATGAAGATCTGGATGCCCTGGACAGCCTGTCAGACATGGCAAAGGAGATGGCCCTGAACTCTGTGAGAATGAGCATGGAGATTCAGGATGTTGAAGCAGTTGCCGACCTTTTCGAGTATCGGGCAGCCTTGAGCGCCATGCTTGAGCTCTCTAATGATATCGGCACCATGGCTGACCGTATTTTGGAAATGGCGGATCGTATTCTTGTCATGGCCGATAATATCGGCACCATGGCCCAGCGTATCCTCATGACCCAGCAAATTCAGTACGCCAACATTGCTTTGACTCAGGCCTCACTGCTCACTACGCAGCAGAACATGGTCCTCCTCAGCGATAGTATTTCATCCATTATCTATAATATGACTTTAGGGCTGCTTGTCTCGGACAGCAATACCCTGTTGGCTGAAATGACTATTCTTCCTATTACATCAGAAAATATGGCACAGGGGCTTGAAGATTTGGAGATGAGCACCGGTCTACTTGCAGAGGGCATTGCTGATCTCTCTACGTGGATGAGTGTCAGCAGTCAGGGAGCCAGTCATTATATTAATGGCGATACTCTGACTTCTTTAGCTGATCTTTCAAATATCTCTACAGGCCTTGCCTTTTCTCTGGAGATTTACGCTGCTCACGTCAGTGAACTGGCACCTCTCACCGACACCGTGATCCTCTCAGATGCCACGGCAGCGATGCTGCGTCTTACTGCAGATATCGGCGTCATGGCCGGCAGGATTATGGAGATGATGGATAAGATTATAATCATGGCCGATAATATTGGTCTTATGGCTGATAATATTGTTGCCACTCAGGCACTTCAGCAGACTAATATCGAATTGACACAAAGCTCTCTGCTTACGGCTCAGAGTGTCACCGTAACCGTTATTAAAAATATGGGCCTGTAGGCGCCTTCCCAGGGAGAAGAAAGATGAAAACAGTACTTCAAAATTTATTAATGATCTCTTGCATGGTAGCTGCGCTGGCTCTGCCGCAACGGTCACGGGCTAATGTGAGCAGTGATGTTCAGGATCTGCTCATTCAGGCAGATGCTCTGCACAGTCAGTTGGCAGGAATTCAACTGACAACTGAGACCGTCTGTGCACCATTGGTAAGTGCGAATCAGGCTGCACGGCTTATGGCGGACAGCATTGATTCTGTAAATAACGGCCTGATCGCTCCCGTCACCATCGATGACACGATGCTGACCTCCTTGGACGATCTGTCTCTTACCACTGTCCGTATCGCTGGCGAGGCTCTGCGCCTGACTGCGGATGTTCAGCTTTTGGCACCGACATTAGATGCCCTGTCGATCAAGAATGGTCTGGTGGCCATGCTCCAGCTTTCCGATGATATCGGCGTCATGGCTGATCGTATTGGCGAGATGGCTGACAATATTCTGCTGATGGCAGATAATATAGGTCTCATGGCTGATCGTATTCTTCTGACCCAGCAAATTCAGAGTCAGAATCTGCTTCTTACTCAGGAGTCTATTTTGCAGACCCAGACCAATATGCTTACTCTGGTTTCTGTGGTGGAAAGTGAAAGCTATGATCTTGATTTAAATGCACTTATTGTTCAGGGTGACTTGCTGGCTGCAAATCTTGCTGCTACTCTGTTAAATCCTGTCACCATAAAATACCAGCTGGCTGCTGCCGCCGATGACGTAAAGGCTTTTCTGTTGCAGGTGAAAAGCATGGGTGAGACTCTGAAAAGTGCCGGTGACGGAAGTACATTCAATGTAAACAGCACAACACTTTCCAGCCTGGTCAATTTGTCCGTCATGGCCACGTCTCTTTCCACAGTCCTGGATGGCTATACTCTGACCATTGAGAGTCTGCAATCGGTGATTTCCAGTCGGAATCTTGATGCCTCGCTTTCCAGTATGCTGGCCATGTCTGCCGATATGGGTATGCTTGCCAATTCTATCCTGGAGATGGCAGATCTCATTTTGGTGATGGCCGATAATATCGGTCTTGCCGCCGATCAGATTATTCTCACTCAGGAGCTGCAAAGTGCTAATCTCGCAATCAGCCAGGCCTCTATTCTGGCGGTTCAGGAAATGGTCATCGGTCTTATTGTTGCCCGGAACCTGTAATCCTGGGAAGCTTGTCAGCCGAAGAAGGGCGCATGGTTGGAGGTGTAAAAAGGTGGATCTCGTTGCAGGATCTGCCTGATTGCCGGATGAGGTTTAAATTCCGTTGATAAAAAATTTCTGACTGCCTTGCGGTTCCAGTCCCGGGGATGGTGGAAGTCGGTATAGAGTGCCAGGTCGGCGGCTGAAAAATCGTGGAGGGCCAGATCATTACTCTCAGGGCTGTTGCGGGGGAGATTGAAGATGGCCAGGTTGAGAAAACTGATGGCGTCTGCATGGCGAACGGTGAAATCCAGGGTCTGCCTGGCCTCATAGATGGATTCCGAGGGGGTCCCAAAGAGGAGATAAACGTAGGTGGCAATTCCTGCTGCAGCAAGACCGCTGAGGGCCTCTTCCACCATCTGCAGGTCAATCCCCTTGTCCATGGCGGTAAGGACTTCCTGAGAACCCGATTCGATACCCAGCTTCAACATGACACAACCGGAACGGCGCAGCCCCATGCAGAAGTCGGGGCTGCAGAGTTCCGGGCTTACACGGGCAAACCCATACCAGGCTGGTCCTGGCGGCTGCAGGCTCAAGCGTTTCATCAGGGCAGGAGAGACTGCATTGTCGAGGAAATGGATCAGTCGGGGCTGGGATGCGGAGACCAGGGCGGTGATGTCTGCCATGACCTGATCGGCCGAAATCCGTGTGTATGGAGCCCCCTCGGCCTTTTCCGGGCAGAATGAGCAGCGGTTCCAGTAACAGCCGGTGGATGCACTATAGGGTAGGATCAGGCCCGGAGCCAGGTAGTCTTGTAGTGGCAGTCCGCTGAAATCCGGCTGGCTGTAGTTGCTGTCGGAAGTTTTGCCAAGGATCTCCAGTAAGGATTCTTCACCGGGGCCTGCAACCAGGCGGTCGATAAGCTCTGCAAAGGGGTTTTCCCAGGAAGGGCTGCGCAGCCAGGAGGTGATCAGCCCTCCTCCCAGAATAAGAGAGAAGTCGGGATACTTGTTTTTCAGAAAACCAATGAGTGCAAAAGCGGGAAGTGCCTGGCTGAGATAGTTGAGGGAGATGCCGATCCATTCTCCTCTCGCTTTTGCCAGAAGTTCAGGTACCCGATTTTGAAAAAAGGGAAAGAAGGGATTGCGTTCATATTCCTCTGCTGCCCGGAGGAGATCTTCGCTGCGAAGAGGGGAAAAGGCCTCGTCCTGATAATTAGCCAGGCTGATGGTGATTCCCGGCTGGTCAATGCTCTGGCTCAAGGCCCGGTTGACATCAATTATTGCCCGCTGGTAGCGATCGCTGTTCTCATAGAGTTGCGGGCGACGGAGTTTGGTGAGGTTGGGTTGGACATTTCTCCATGCCCTCTTGCCCCAGGTATCAACAGGTACCTGAGGCTGTTTGAGTAAAAAAAGCTGTGCTTCGAGGTTTGCATCCCAGAGGGTGCAGTCCTGATTGTTTCCGCGCAGAGCTCCGGCCAAACGGGTAATACCCGCAGGCGGTTCACAGGCCTTGGCAAGTGGGGGGTGGATCAGGAGCATACTAATGCAGGGGCTGTGTCACGAGAAAGAAATCAGGAAAAGGCACTGTCGTCTACTTTTCCTAGAAAAATTCTGGTGCAGAGAAAGATGTTTCGTGATGTGTCACCCGCCTGGATACGGAGAACTCCTTCGCGGATGATGACCTTCTTCAGGAGTTCTCTGCCGTTTGATTCGTTGTAATAGATGTCTGAATCCAGAATATCACAGACGATTTGAGACTCTGTCTTGTCAATGATGAGTTGCATGCCGATTTTAAGGAAGCGATCTTCGATGGTGCTGAGATCTCCTTCCAGAGAGAGGATACCACGTTTTTTTGCCTTCTCGCCCAGTTCTCTGAGAGAAAGAATAAGTGGAATCAGGGATTCCTGATCATCTTTACTGCATGCCGCCTTTGCCGCCAGAGCCAGATCTCGTAACATTGTTGTTCCTGAGTTAAGTGTTATATTTAAAAAATGGGGTCCGTTTTTATTGAATGCAGCAGCCTCAATTGGCCTTGAAAGCAACGTGAAATGCGAAATTGTTATTCGTTGCTCTTTCTCTGTAACATAGTTGTTGATTTTTTACTGTTGCTAGAATCATGAAAAGTTGAATTCAGGAAAAAGAGGGTTTAGTTTACTTTCAACTTCCTCTGCAGGGCTTTCTTCACGGCCATTCCCAGTTGTATAAGGGTGTAGGGCTTTTTGATAAAGGGTCCGGCTCCCATGGCCTGGGCTTTTTTTACCTCTTTGTTTTCAGAGAAACCACTGGCAATCACCGCTCGTTGCCCCGGATGGAGTTCGATAATCCGGGTAAATGTTTCACAGCCACCCATGCCTGGCGACATGATCATATCAAGAATGAGGAGATCCATCTCTTGTTTTTTGAGAAGGGCCAGGGCTTGGTTACCGGATTCGGCAGTTTTTACTTCATATCCGAGGGAGCGAAGCAGGCTTGAGCAAATTTCCAGTTGCAGGGGTTCATCATCAATAATGAGGATTTTTTCCCCATTCCCCCGGAGATCGTCAAACCGGTTGTTTTGGCTCTGTTTCGGTTCTTGCCGGGTGGCCGGGAAAAAGAGGGTGAACACTGTGCCTTGGTCACTGGAATCAACACTGATTGCTCCGTTATGATCTTGAATGGTGTTCCAGACCACGGAAAGTCCTAGGCCGGTACCACTTTTGCCCATCACTTTATTGGTGTAGAATGGTTCAAAGATGTGTTCAAGATCCTTTTTTGCAATGCCTGATCCATTGTCTTGTATGGTAAGAATAAGATATTCGCCCGGTTCGAGGCCGAGGGTGTCAGCAGGGGATTCGGCAAGGGAACGGTTCTCGGTGGAAACATGGATGTGTCCGTTCTCTGTGCAGGCTTCTGCTGCGTTGAGGACGAGATTCATCAGGCTCTTCCTGATGTGGATGGGAGAACAGATGAGAGAGAGGAGGGTGGGGTGGAGCTTGCGTGTGAAGCGGACCCCGGGATGTCTGTCTTTGAGTTTTTGAAATTCGGGCGATAGGAAATACTCATCAATGAGCAGATTGAGGCTTGTCACTTCTTTTGTTGCGGCAATGCCCCTGGCAAGAGTCAGGAGGTCTGCGACTACCTCGGCAGCACGTTTTCCTGCATCCTGAATAGATTGAATCGGTTGGCGAAGTCGACTCCCCTCAGGCAGTTGCATGAGGAGAAGATCCGGATAACTGACAATGCCGGAAAGAATATTATTGAGGTCATGGGCAACTCCACCGGCCAGCAGGCCGATGGCCTCCATTTTCTGGGCATGGTGCAGTTTGGCTTCAAGGAGTCGTTTGTCTTCTGCGGCCTTTTTCTGTTCCGTCAGATCGTTAAAGGTGGCGAGCCACCATTGGCCCACAGCTGTAGTGCTGAGCTCCACAAGCCGCACCTCTCCGTTTTTACAGGTAATATTGATAGGAAATTCTTCAACCGTCTCCCCTGCTTTCTCTGTCTGTCGCATTGCTGCAAGCCATTTTTCAGCAATTTCTTCTCGGGCCTGCTGGTTGGGGAAGGCAAGTTGCCACCAGACCTCGACTGTGGGAATTTCTTCCAGGCTATAGCCGAAGAGCTCAGTGAACTTCTGATTAATAAATTGCACTGTGCTGTCTTTGCCGATAATGGCAAGGGGAATGTGGGCTGCTGAGATAACCTGCTGAAAGCGTTTCTCGCTGTCCACCACTGTCTGCCAGGCCTGTTGCCGTTCCTTCGCCATCCGGTTGGCAGCGTCTGCAAGGGACTGAAATTCACTGAAGACGATTTCTTGCCGGGAAATGGACTGGGCGGTCAATGCGGATTTTTCAAAAAAATTGCTGAAAATTGTGAGATTCTTTTCTATCTTTTTCGAGAGATACCAGGCAAAGAAAAAAGAGACGAAGACGAAGAGGAATAAGAGTCCAATGCTTTTTAAGATAAACTTTTGTAATGAGTTTTTTAATTCCTGCTGTTTTTGGGAAATAATCTTTTCGATTTCGTCCACATACAATCCTGTCCCCACGTACCACTGCCATTCCGGTACCCCCGCTGCAAAACTGATTTTGGCTGACGGACGCTGCCCTGCCAGCCTGGGCATGACGTAGTGGACAAAGCCACCGCCCTCCTTTGCCCGGTTGATGAGGGACTCCACGATTTTGACCCCGTTGGAGTCAGTGACAGCAAGCATGTTTTTTCCCTTGGCAGGTCCTGAGAGGATGTCGCCATTCCATTGCCCGATGAAAATGTAGCCGTTTTCCTCGTAATGGATTTTTTCGATCCATTGAAGAACCTCTTCCTGGATGGTCTGTTCTTCATCGTCCAAATACATACCATTGCCAATGACCCAGTTCAGGGGCTCAAACAGTTTGACATAGGAAATCTTGGAGACCAGGACGTTTGGGGTTTCCGGCTTGTTCCATTGATAGGAGCAGAATCCTTCATGGGGTGGCGAGTAGGCTACGTCTAAGATGGCCGCTATGGTGGAGTTCCCTTTGGCATCTACGACCTGGAAAGCATCCTTTCTTTCCAGGTCAGCATTGTTTCTGTTGACAGCCATGGTGCCATCAAGGTCCAAGGCAAAGTAGTAACCGCTGCCATTGTCCCAGGAGGCAGCATGCAGGGCATCGTGAATCAGTTTCTTGATTTCCGGCAGTGCGTTGGATTTCTGGTTTTGCCGGTAGATGTAATCGGCAGTGCGCCAGGCCTCTTCGGTGCGGGCTTGTACTGTTTTCTTGAGTCTGGCTTCGGCCTGGGATTGTTGATAATGAATGTAAGTAACGGCATGCTCGACCTGCTCTTTGATGGTTTGTTCGCGGTGGTCGAGGTAGGTCCTTCGGATCTCGTCCTGTCGTTCCTGCGCGGTTTTCACCTCTTCGCTGATCCACATGTACCCGAAGATGATGACAATCAGCAGGGAGATGAGGGTGGTGCTGAGACGAATTATGTGGATAAGGCTTTTGGGACCGGTCATGGCATCACTGCGCAGCTGTCTTTTTTCCTATGGCATTAACGCCCTGGAAAGATGAGGTCAATCTATGATGATATGCAGATATATTGTAGGGGATAGAAAAAAAAGTGTCAAAAGAAAGTGTTGTGACAGGGACAGATAAGAATTGTGACCAAGAGAGCAGGCAGTCGTGTAGAGAGGCCAGGTGTATAAGACTCAGGTCATGCCATGCCATGCCGGATGAAGATTGGGTGATTTTTATTCTAATTTTATTTACATCCGGAATAGATGAGTTATTATACTTTTCTGGATACTAGGGGGCAATTCTGGTGGAATGAAACATTTAGATGTGACCATTGTATTTCTGGAATCGTTAGTTTTTGTTGGGGCTCTCGTCTATCTTCTTTTGCCGGGGCCTTCTTTTATGGGAAGGCCGAATCGTTAACCTTTTATCAGGAAGCAAACATGTTGTATTTTTTGAGAAGACTTACCCCGCTTTTTCTTGTTTTTTTTACCCTCTGTTTCATTGAAGCAGGGATCACTGCTGACTATGCCGATGCCCGTTCACGAGGCGGAGGGCGTTCTTTTCGTTCTACCCCGACGAAGCAGTCTCCAGCCGTCCAGAAGAATACCGGACAGCAGAAGTCCGGGTTTGGTCGTGGACTTGCCGGTGGCCTTCTCGGCGGGGCACTGGGAGGAATGCTCCTTGGCAGTATGTTTGGTATGGGCGGTTCAGGTATGGGGATTCTTCCCTTTCTCCTTCTGGGTGTTGCCGGATACTTTTTATATAGGCGCTTCAAAGCTCGCCCTGCCGGTGGTTCGTCTCCTGGATATCAGCCGCCGCCGCGTCAGGAAAACAGTTTCGGCGGGAGCAGTTCGCCCACTCAGGGAGGCTTTGCTTCCCCGCCTCCTCCGCCTGCAGAGCCGATCGTGGGTTCCCTGGAAGAAGGGCTGGAGCTTATCCGTATAGCTGACCCTGATTTTGATCCAAAATATTTTGTAGAGGTTGCCTCCGACGTCTTTTTTAAGGTTCAGGCTGGTTGGATGCGGCGTGATCTTTCTTCCTACTCCCATCTTCTCGGGACGCAGCTTGCCTCTGAATATGCGGCACAGTTCGCTGAGATGAAGGCCAAGGGAGAGATTAACAAACTGGAGAGTATTTCCATTCGCAAGGTAGAGGTTGTGGGGGCCGGATCTGAAAACGGTGAGGACTTTGTCACGGTTCTCTTTACCGCCAACCTCCTTGATTACACTGTGGATGAAAAAAGTGGTGATCTGATCTCCGGAAGCATGACAGAGCCGGTGAAATTTGCCGAGGAATGGAGCTGGGCTCGACCTCTTGGAACTCAGGATTGGAAGCTGGAAGGAATAAAGGAAGTTTGATCAGTTCTTTTCTTTCGTGTTGATCTGCTAAAAAACAGGCCTTGAAGTAAACTCTATCCTCTGCCCACTGTACGGGTGGAGGATAGAGAGTCGGCTCGCGTGTAAGAGCATGGCATCCCCTTCCTCCCCTCTGCCATAGAGGGCATCACCCACTATGGGTATCCCCAGTCCCAAAGGATGTGCAGCATGAAGGCGCAGCTGGTGGGTGCGACCGGTCAACGGAAAAAACTGTACTCTTGTCCTGCCTGATGCCTCTCCGGTTTTCTGCCAGCGGGTTATCCCCATTTTTCCCTGCACCGGGTCATAGATCTGATAGGGCCGATTCTCCGGATTCAGTCTGAATGCCAGTTCGATTATTCCTTGCTCCTCCGCAACTATTCCGTCCAGTAGTGCAATATATTCCTTTTCCACCAGCCGTTGTTCAAATTGTTTTGAGAGCAGGCGATGGACTTCCGCATTTCTGGCCAGCAGCATGATTCCTGAGGTGTACATGTCCAGACGGTGAACGGCTGGCTGGGCAATACAGTCGGGATACAGGGTTTTCACGCGATTGACAACGCAGTCCTGTTTTTCAGGCCCCCGTCCAGGAACTGCCAGCAGTCCCCCGGGTTTGTTGACCACCAGGAAATCGGGGGTACAGTGGATGATGCCTAGTTCCTGCATTGCTGTTCCTCCAGGCCACAGAGAAGAAAGCCGAGGATGGGACCGCATTTATCCAGACAGGCAGGATAGAAGTATCCTTCGTGACGAGTTGCTGATTTGTTTGTCCTGCCCCAGTAAAATTCCGCCAGTCCAAGAGGCTGAAGTCCTTTTCTGGCTGCGAAGTTGAGGAGTTTGGGGGCACAGCAGTCGCCAGTACCGGTGGGGATGCCGCTGCCATCGGGAAAGAGTTCAAGAAGGGAAATCTTCCTTCCCCTGAAGTTGTGCAGACGATAGAGTCTATGGATCTCTTTCATCAGCTGCTGGGAGAGCTCTTTGCGTTTTTTGAGGAGACGGCTACGCCTGTCAGAGCTAAGAGCTGTGTCTTCGGCTTCTCTGCCCAAGGTCTTGATGCGTTGTTCCGCAGGCTGGGTGAGGGTGGCAAATTCCTGGACATCGAAGAGGGGAGGGGCCCAGCCATCGACTTCCCACAGGCCGTTATACTGACCGGAAAAGGCCTTGAGAATCTGCTCTTCCCCATTCGCTGTACGGCAGAAAAGGACTCCGAACATTTTCCCTCGTGCTTTTCCGTAGAGGCTGTCCGTCTTCAGTTCTTTGCGGAGCAGTGTTGCCTTTGAA
>Ga0180007_10006375_pt1 | contig 11533 bp, 9 predicted proteins | sample MM_PC_MetaG_FD_121122 | JGI IMG/M metagenome (GOLD analysis project Ga0180007, IMG submission 121122) | Groundwater microbial communities from the Aspo Hard Rock Laboratory (HRL) deep subsurface site, Sweden - MM_PC_MetaG | ecosystem: Environmental > Aquatic > Deep subsurface > Groundwater...
AGACTGCGATATTTCAAAACCAAAACCCCTAAAAGATGTCCAATTTAATATTGTAGTCGACGAAAATGGAAACTGCACAGCAGAAGTTTAAGGGTTGGTTGTGATTACGTAAACTCAAAAATTTTACTTTGTGGAGCCGGATAGAGTCGAACTATCGCTTGGTCTTTATAAGAGACCTGTCCTGCCGTTAAACGACGGCTCCTTGAGGAAATTATATCAAATTCTGAGGTTATTTTTTCTTGTCTCTGAAAGCTGAGGTCATATGTTCCCAGTCTTTATTTTTTCTAATCTTTAAGTTTTTCTTCCAGATTGCTGAAAGGGCCGACATGTCCACTTTTAATTTCTTTGCAAGCCCTAAAATTCCAATCATATCCTTGGGAAAACAGGCTCCTCCAAAACCAACATCCCCATCCGGTCCCGGAACTTGCAAGTGAGTTCCTATTCTTAGATCTGCTTCCACCGCTTTTCTTACAATGTCGTAGTTTGCCCCTACCTTTTTTGCCAGGAAGTAAAATTCATCTGCAATTAAAACCTTTGCTGCAAGCATATTGTTACTCATATATTTTGTAAGTTCTGCAGAAGTTACATCCATAATGTAATATGGCTGATCTTTGGAATAAATTGTCCCGTAAAGCCCTTTTATCCTTTCCCCTACTTTCTTACTTGATGCTCCAATTACTGTTCTTGCAGGGTGCATAAAATCGTAGTTGGCGTTATTTTGTGTAAGAAACTCCGGGTTCATCGCCCAATTAACCTTGGGGTATTTTTTAATGAAACTTTGGGTTAATCCCGGAAGAACGGTTGATTTAACAATTGCAATTTTATCAGTACCGGAAGCCTCTTTAGCAACCTGTCCCGCAACCTCCTCTACAATTGCCATACTCATTCCTGAATAATCTGAATGCATTGGCGTCGGAACACAAATGAAGATAAACTCACTCATTTCTACAACCTCCTCCAAGCTTAACGGGCTTGTTCTTTTCTTATCATATACAAAAATCTTATTTTTCTTATTTGTGACAAGTCCCTTTCCTGTTGCCTGACCCACAAAGCCCCAACCAATAATTCCTATATTCATAGTAGATAAAAGGATACTAAGGTATTAAATGAAAAAATTCAAGTCTCTAAAGCTTGGCACGTCTGGTAATTTCCGCCTCAACCAATTTTTCATCTCTTCCGTACTTAAGTCTGCTCATTTCTTTAATTATTTCTGCAATCCTTGTATTTTCCGCTGCTTTCTGCTTTACCATGTCTTTAGTAAGATCTATGGAAAAAGAAGGAACAGGTTCGTTGTTAACTGTGGTTTTGATATAAGCATGATATCTTTCCACATTTAAAAGATCGTCTTCCGCAAAGGTTGGGGTAAATTCATGCTGAAGATAATTTGCGTCGGTTACTCCAACTCTAAAAGCTACAATTGTTCCCACGTTTCCGAATACCGCGTTTTTAACTTCTTCTTCAACCTGGCCTATAAACTGATTGGCAACACATAAGCCCAGTCTGTATTTTCTTGCCTCTGAAAGTATTGTTGCAAAATCGGGAGTGGCAAAGTTCTGGAATTCGTCAACATATAAATAAAAATCTCTGCGATTTTCCATTGGAGTATCCGCCCTGCTCATAGCTGCCATTAATATTCTTGGAATTAAGATAAGTCCTAAAAAGTTTGAGTTTTCTTCCCCAAGCTCTCCTTTGGCAAGACTGATAAGAATAATTTTTCCCTTATCCATAATCTCTCTAAAATCAAACGATGATTTAGATTGGCCTATGATGTTTCTAATGAGCTTATTGGTAACAAATCTTCCGAATTTGGAAACCGTATAATCGAGTACCTCGGATTTATGAAAGTCTGCGGTTTGGGCAATCTGATCGGTCCAATAGCGTCTTATAATAGGATCCTGAACTTTTGGCAAAAGCTCCTGAACGTAACGCGAGTCGGTCATAATACGCATTACTTCAACAAAAGTGGTTCCTTCTTCACACATTGCTGTAAGCATTGCGTTTCTGACACCGTGTTCAAAACGGGGGCCTACAATTCCGGTTTTATATGGATCAAAAAGTTTGTACATCATATTAATAATCGAGGTTGCCGCAAAATGCTTCTCGTCTTCGGTTTTGGCTTCCAATAGATTTATTCCCATGGGGCGCTCGGTATCAGCCGGATTAAAATAAATAACATCTTCGGCACGTTCGGGAGGAATCTGCTTTAATATATCCTGAAGAGCATCTCCATGAGGGTCAATAAAACAAAGTCCTTTTCCGTCTTTAATGTCTTGGGTTATCATATCCTTAAGAAGTTCCGATTTTCCTGTTCCAGTTTTTCCGATGATATAAACGTGCCTCATTCTGTCTTCCTCGGAGATAAACACCTCTCTTTTTATTCCTCTATAGCTACTTGCTCCCAGATAAAGGCCTTCTGTGGGAATCTGGGCCGGGGCCGGGGCGGTTTTTGCGTTTAGCCAAAAGAGATGAGGGGTTGTTATTTGTTTATTAGGAAAATGAAATACGGTTGCAAGCTCTTCCGAATTTAATATTGAATGACGATTTCCCGGAACATTAAACATAGGCTGATATCTATAGAGAAAATCCTCCATGAAAGCACCTTTATTTACTATTTTTCTTTTCTTTAAAAGGTTTGTATCTGAAGCAAATTGACCAAATGCTGAAACAATATTATCAAGATGGGATTTTGCAATTTCAGATGTTTCCGAAACAACGACAATTCTGATTGATGTTTCAAAACCAGGTTTTGCAACTTTGTTCTCAACTGCTTCCAATGTTTTTGCTGAGGTTGAAAACTTTGCTTTCTCCGGATCAGATTCCTGTTTTTTAATATCTGCTATAAATTTACTGCCCGCTTTCTGCCAACTTCCCTCCGCAGGAGAGATTAATACTTGGATAGATGCGGCCTCATTTGGTCCCATTTTAGCCAAAGTTGAAGTAATTGCACTTAAGGGATCTGTTGCCAGATCTTTAAAAGTTTTTAAGGGGTAATAGTTTGCTTTGGATAATTGAAGGGCTTTATAGGCAACCTTCCCGGTTTCTTTAAATATATCTATCTCAGCAACTTCTTTAACTTCAGCTTCGGGAAAACCTCCGTTAACCTGTTTCTCCACAAGATCCTGAAGTTTTTTAGGGCACCAGACAAAAAATCTAATATCTTCCTGGCGGGCAACTATCTCAAACGATACTGTGGGCTGAACCGAAAATTTCTGTTTCCAGCCACCCTTTTTAATTGTGTAAAGCGAAGAAAATACCTGCTCCATTGCATCAATTTTTGTTTCGTTGTTACGGGGAAGTGCAATTTGAAGAAGAATAGAATCAACACTTTTTACTTCTCTGCCTCTGTGTTTAAAAAAAGTTAAGACAATCTGCCCCAAAGCAACAAGCAAGACCGCAAAAACTCCCGCGAATATAATTATGGCGATTATGAAATTTATATTAAACAATGTTTCTGTAACCATTTTTAATGTCCTCCCACAAGCTCCCAGCCGAAGTGAATAGCTTTCTTAATCATTCTAATCCAAAATGCTCCAAACCAAGTAATGGAATCTGAAATTGATCCTTTGCTAAGATTTTCTAATTCAACTTGAGATTTGGGAATTGTAATTTTAATCTTTCCCCCCTGACCAGGAACGCTGATTAAGGGCTTTCCCGAATCGGATTTCACCTGTTTTTGGAAAGTAATGGGAACGGGAGTTACAACCTCTTTTCTTTCAATCGTCAAGGCAGACGCTTCCTCGGGAGTTTCAATTACATTTCTTTCTCTTTCGGGAAATATAGACATAACATTTACACGGTAATTCCGCGTAAATTCATTGTATCATTTCCCCCCACTCATCCAAATCTGTTCTTTTTTTCCTTCTTTGAAGTTTGAGTATCTTGCCAAAGTAAAAACATAATCGGAAAGTCTATTAAGGTAAACTATTAAATTTAAATCAAATTTTTTCTTTTTAGATAATAAAACCAACCTTCTTTCCGCTCTTCTTACAAATGTCCTTGCCATAAATAACAAGCTTCCCCCCATCCCTCCCCCGGGAAGAATAAAGTGAGTAAGCTTTGGAAGAATTTTATCCATATCATCAATTTCCTTTTCCATTTGTAAAATCAATTTTTCATTTAAGTTTAGTTTTGCTCCCGCCAGAATTGCACCGATTTCAAAAAGATGTTTTTGTATTTCAGTTACCTTTTTCTTAAGTTTATTGTTTTTAATAAATGAGGTGGCAAGCCCCAGGAAAGTATTTGCTTCATCAATGCAACCGATGGTTTCTATTATGAACGAGTCTTTACCAACCCTGATGTTTTTTGACTTATCGGAAGAATAAAGCCCTGTTTCTCCCCTGTCTCCTTTTTTTGTATATATTGGCATTTATGAGGCTATACTACTAACTAACACTCAGAATGTCCACAAGCGTGGCATTTGGAACAGCCCTCCTCATAGACAAAGGCACTTGCTCCGCATGACGGACAGATATCTCCGACATGAGCTTTACTGAGCGAAACCGTATCTGCTACCGGGTCTAATTTGGCATCAGTTTCCTGATGCGTATTAGCCGCAACAGTAGATACGGTCCCGCTTACTAAAGCCCCGTTTCCACCCAAATATTGTCCAACGGTTAAATTTCCATTAATTTTGAAATTATAGTGGCAGGAAAGGGCTATACTTACGGCATCCGGAAGGGAAAGGATTTTGTTCGGACCAAATCCGACAGACCTTCTTCCTCCAATTCCCGAAAGCTGAAGTGCAATTTCTTTGGCTCTTTGTTTTGGAGAAAGATCTCCTCTAAATCTAAACGTAGTTGAGATGGTTCTTCCCAAAGCTTCAGCCATGGCAGCCAAATCACTTCCTGCTTTTCCTATGTTCACAAAAAGTTCAATAGGTTCTTTCTTATCATTCTCGTTAATTGTGATGAATGCTGTTCCCATCGGAGTTGTTATTCTGTAAGTTGATCCGGAAACTTTAAAAGGTCTGGCAACTAAAGGTTCAAGGGGTAAATTAGTTTCTTCTGTCTGGTTTTTTTTATCGTTTAAGCCTAAATATAAAACTTGGAAATCTTTACTTCCGTCTCTGAAAATTGTAATTCCCTTGCAATCCATATCCCATGCCGAGAGATACGCGTTTTTAATATCTTCCTCTTTTGAATCATGTCTGAGATTTATGGTTTTTGAAACTGCATTTTCAGTATATTTCTGAAATACGGCCTGCATTTTGATATGCCAAATAGGATCAATTTCGTGGGCGGTTGCAAAAACTTTTCTTATATCCTCAGGGATTTCCATTATGTGTCTTATTACGCCTTCTTTGGCAACTCTATTTTTTATTTCATCAGACCAAATTCCTCTTTCCTTTAAACTTTCCTCGAATTTGGGATTTACAAAAGCAAGTTTGCGATCCAAATGCCTATCTCTGACGATGTGTTCATAGGCAATTGCAAATATGGGTTCTATTCCTGAAGATGCCCCGGCAATAATCGATATCGTCCCTGTGGGGGCAATTGTTGTCACAGTTGAATTTCTGCGGGGTAAATCATTTTTATAGATGCTTTCCTGCCAAAGCGGAAATGGACCTCTCTGCTTTGCAAGCTCAATTGATTCTTCTTTAGCTTTTTGATTAACAAAACTCATTAATTCTTCGGCCAAAGCCAGTGCCTCCTGACTATCATAGGGAATGCCCAAATCAATCAAGACATCCGCCCAACCGCCGACGCCCAAACCGATTCTTCTTACAGCCATAGAGGTCTGTCTTATTTGGGGTAAAGTATAGGGATTAACTTCAATAACTCCATCCAAAAATCTGGTTGCTTTTTTAGTTGCTTCGCCTAATTTTTGCCAATCAACAGACTTGACGCCGTTTTCACTCTTAATAAAATAGTTCAAAAATATGCTTCCCAAATTACAGGAGTCAAAAGGATAAAGAGGAACTTCACCACAAGGGTTGGTAGATTCTATGGGGCCTAGCGAGGGAACGGGGTTTGAAACGCCCTCATTCATTCTGTCAAGAAAGATAACTCCAGGGTCTCCCGTCTTCCAGGCGCTTTTAACAATCTCATCAAAAACCAATTTGGCAGTAAGTTTTCCGGAAGCTTCCTTTGTCTTCGGATTAATAAGTTCGTACTCTTTTCCTTCTTTGTAGGCCTGCATGAATTTATTCGTAATTCCAACAGAAATATTAAAGTTGGTTACTCCCCCATTTTCCTTACAATGAACAAATTCCAAAATATCGGGGTGGTCAATTCTAAGAATGCCCATGTTTGCCCCCCTTCTTTTTCCTCCCTGTTTAACCTCGTTTGTTGCCGCATCAAATATTCTCATAAAAGAAACCGGTCCTGAGGCGGTTCCTGAGGATGTTTTGACCATCGATCCGTGGGGTCTTAATCTACTAAATGAAAATCCGGTTCCCCCTCCTGTTTTATGAATTAAAGCCTGATATTTCAAGGCATCAAATATCCCCTCTATCGAATCCTCAACCGGAATAACAAAACAGGCGGAATACTGAAGCAAGTTACCGGTTCCCGCATTCATCAGGGTGGGTGAATTGGGAAGAAATTCATGACTGACAAGAAGATTATAGTAGTCTTTTGCAATATCCATTACTTCCTTTTTTGTCTTTCCCCATTTTGCATCGGCAGAGGCAATCTCCCAGGAAACTCTCCAGCACATCTTTTCTGGAGTTTCAATAACTTTACCCTTACTATCTTTCATCAAGTATCTTTCCTGCAAAACTCTTATTGCCTGTTCGGTCCAAACACCCTTCTTTAAGTCTTTAGGGATATCTGGCAAGGACCCGACTTTTTTATAAATATCTTCTTTTATTTTTTCGTAAGCCGGAAATATTAAAGATTCCAGAAAAAGGTGGGGAATTTTGGAATTTCCGTTTCCGCCATTTTTCTCAACCTTTTTTACAGCCAATCTCTTTTGTTTACTTTTTTGTTTACTTTTTTGTTTTTCAATTACTTGCGGCATATTATTTTTTATCTATTATCTTTTCAAAATCATCTAAGTTCTCGAACTCAAAATAGACACTGGCAAAGCGTAGCCAAGCTACTTTATCTATTTTCTTCAATCTCTTTAAAACTGCTTTGCCGATTACTGTTGTTGAAATCTCTTCTTTTTCCTGTCTCAACATTTCACTTTCGACATCCCCCACTATTTCATCAATTGCAGGCATTCCGACAGGTCTTTTTTCCAAAGACCTGACGATTCCTCTTTTTATTTTTTCTCTATCAAAAAGTTCACGTCTACCATCCTTTTTAATAACCCAGAGAACCGAGTCTTTAACTTTCTCCTGAGTAGTAAAACGCTTTTTACACTTAGAACACATTCTTCTTCTTCGAATAGAGCTACCGTCTTCCGAAACTCTCGATTCCAAAACCTCGGAATTATTAAACTGACAAAAAGGACATTTCATATATTCATATCAATCCCACTACTAAGAATCTGATTTCACTAATGAAAACAAAAAACACTAGGGATAGTTATATAAGGTGTATAGCAACACCACTTGTGGATAGTCAACTAGCAATATTTGTGTCAAAATCTATCACGTCAAATTCAACTTGTGCCCAAAAAATAAAGATAACCGCAATATTTTTTCGGTAATTATTAAAAAAGATAATCTAACAGGAAATGTTTGAAGAAGTAATTAATACCAAAGGCCTAATTTAGTTGGTATCGAAGGGATTTTCGGGTGCGGTAGCTCCCTGAGACATAAGTGCCTCGCGGCATTCTTTATATATGTTTATGGAATACTCTTCTATTTTTATTGCCTCCGGTTTAATATCGTCCGGAATTATATTTAGCATTTCTTCGATAATTTCGCGGTGTTTCAGAGAGGCTGTCGCCAGAGTAAATAAAAATGATTTCGTATCCGTTCCCTCCCCTCTTTTGCCCTTCTCAAGAATACTTGCCTCTTCCATATACTTTTCAGCTTTGGTTAATGTGGTTAAAGCAAGTTGTGGCTTATTTGCTTTAAAAAGCACATATGAGCTCATCAGTCTTTTATCGGCGAATAAAAGTGATAGTTCCGCCTTTCGCATCGGGTTTGTAGTAACTCCCATCCAAAGTTTATCTCTTAGGGCCTTAACCGGCCAAAAGGGACTATCGGGAAGAATTCTTCCGCAAAAAGGCATTACATAAAGTATCTCAATTTTTTTATCCTGATCTTCTTCTTTGACTTCAGGCTTGGGGGTGGCTGAATAAACCTTGATATTTGGTCTTATAGCAGAGGATTTGAGAACTGAAACAGAAAGAATAACAAAGGCAAGAATAACTGTAGACAAAACTACCGCAATCCTTTTTAACATCGGGTAATTATAATAGTACTTCTTTACTCAATTTGTGTCAAATAAAAACTTACCTAAATAGTATTATCGGCCATTGCCATAGGACATGGAGAAGTACCGATGAAAACACATTTTTAGTTCTGGCAAATACAAAAGCTGATCCCATCCCGAAAAGAAAAGTAAGAAAAAGATATATTACTGCTGCAGAAAAGCTTAATTTCCAAACAAATATGGTTATGGGCACATGAACCAGAGCCCAAACAATGCTGGTCATAATATTTGCAAGCCACTCATTACCCAAAACTCCCCACAGCCTGTTAAAAACATAACCTCTAAATGAAATTTCTTCGGAAAAAGCTGTTGCAAAGGAAATTATTAAAGAAAGCATCAGTCCCCCTTCTCCTATGTTTGCCCCGAAATTAAATGTTTTGTATTTTAGAAAATTTAGAAATATTGCTTCGATTGCAAATATTGCCCCCAAACCGAGACTTAAATAAATTGCCGGAAACAAATTCTTTAAGGTCATTCCTAAAGAGCTAATTCCCAGTTTTTCTTTTTTAAGAAGGAATAAAAGCGGAATAAGCCAAATAATCGGTTTTAAGATCAGTTCTTCAACGTTGTCCGGAAGCTTAAAGAGTACTCTGTAAAACCCCCAGATAATAAGTATATAGATTGCGTAGATTGTAATATTTTTTATTATTTTTTCTTTTTTCATTTATTCAGTATTACATGCTTTATATGCTTCATCAATTGCTTTGACAATCATTTCAAGCTTGTCTCCCGCCTCAGGCAGTGTTACTATCTTTTTTTCATTTGGAAACCAGTGAAAGACCCTGTTTCGGCAACTTGTCCATGTTTCCCAGAATAAATCCGCTAAAGTTGTTCCTCCACAATGGGCAACTATTTTGTCGTATACACTTTCGTTTCTTATCTCCTTTTCCAAATAAGGATTAAGGGCCTTGCCTATCCTGAATCTTTTTCCGTAGTAGTCATCCTCCGAAATAAATCCTTTATCTAAAAACAGTTTCTTAAGAAACCCTTCATAGGCTTTGGCTGCAGGAAAGACAATAAATGAAAAGTCGCTAAATTTTCCAGGTTCTTCTTCAAAGAGATTAAGCAAAAGAAAGGACTCGTTTAAGAGTTCCTGAATATCTTTTTCTAAATTTTCCCACCAAAATTTCTGTTTATAACTATTATCCATATATAATATCAATATATCATGACAATGAAGTTTTTTGAAAAAATAAAATTATTTTTAAAGGAGGAAAGAAGCCGCAAAAAAACTATCTTTTTTACAGTTCTTGTGTCCATTTCTCTCTGGCTTTTCTGGGGGCTTCCTCTTCCCACCAAGCTTTCATCCGACTCAATCCCCGTTTCAACCAAGCTTTTTGACAGAAACGGAAAATTGATATATGAAATTTATACCAAACAAAGAAGAAGCCCTATTGATTTAAAAGACATTCCCCAGAATATGGTGGATGCCACGATATCAATTGAGGATAAGGATTTTTACAAACACTCAGGTTTTTCCGCAACGGGAATAATAAGATCTGTTTATAACATTGTATTTAAAAGAAAACTCCAAGGAGGATCCACCATTACCCAACAACTTGTTAAAAATTCTCTTTTAACTCAGGAAAGAACCATAAGAAGAAAGATCAGGGAGTTTGCTCTGACTTTGGTCGTTGAAACAATCTACACCAAAAACCAGATACTGGAAATGTATTTAAATCAGATTCCCTACGGATCAACCGCATACGGCATAGAAACCGCCAGTGAACTTTATTTTAATAAGTCTGCTAAAGATCTGACCTTATCCGAAGCGGCACTTCTTGCCGGTCTTCCCCAGTCCCCCACGAAATATTCTCCGTTCGGAGCCCATCCGGAATATGCCAAAGAGAGACAAAAAACGGTTTTGAAAAATATGGTTGATAATAAAAAAATAACCCAAGGTGAAGCTGACAAAGCATCCGATGAAAAACTTAACTATGCTGAAATCACCCCACCCAAAGCTCCTCATTTTGCTCTCTGGGTAAAGGAACAATTAACTGAAAAGTATGGAGAAAAACTGGTTGAACAGGGAGGTTTAAGGGTTACTACAACCCTGGATCTTGATTTACAGGATTTTGCTCAGGCAACAGTTGCAACCGAGGTGGGAAAACTCAAAAAACAAAAGGTTGGAAACGGTGCGGCAATTGTCACAAAACCAAAAACAGGAGAAATTCTGGCAATGGTCGGATCCTACGATTATTTTGCCACCGATGAAGACGGAAAAGTAAATGTGACATTAGCCAAAAGACAGCCGGGTTCATCAATTAAACCGATTAACTACGCTTTAGCTTTAAAAGACAATAAAATAAATCTGGCAACTGCTATTGCCGATGTTCCAACGTGCTTCAAGGTTGCCGGCCAGCAGGATTACTGTCCGGTAAATTATGACGGCACTTTCCATGGACTGGTACAGGCAAGATTTGCCCTGGGAAATTCATACAATATTCCCGCAGTAAGGGTCTTGGCCTTAAACGGAGTCGATAATCTTGTCTATTTTGCTAACCAAATGGGCTTAACCACATTGACAGATCCTGATCAATACGGACTTTCATTAACCTTAGGAGGAGGAGAGGTTAAACCTTACGATATGGCGGTTGCTTTCGGAGTTTTTGCAAATAGCGGAATTAAGCAAGAATTAATTGCTATAACGAAAGTTACGGATTGGAAAGGAAAAGTCTATGAAGAAACCAAACCGGAAGATATTGAACTTACTGGAGAAAGGGTTCTTCCTCCTGATGTAACATTTTTAATCTCGCATGTTCTTTTGGATAATAACGCCAGAATGCAGGCTTTTGGAGAATCTTCATATCTAAATGTAAAAAATCACCCGGAAGTATCAGTTAAAACAGGAACAACCAATGATAGACGCGATAACTGGACCATTGGCTTTACCCCGCAGGCCGTGGTTGTCTCCTGGGTAGGAAACAATGACAATACCCCGATGGGAGGAGCAGTTTCCGGGGTATCTGGAGCGTCTCCCATTTGGAATAAAATAATGAAGGCTGTTTTAGATAAATCCGAAAAGGGATTCTATGGCGAAAACGAAGAAGGCCATTCATGGCCGGGGCAGCCTGATTCAATTGTTGGAAAAACAATCTGTGCAGTTGACGGACTTCTGTCTTTAGGTGAAGGTGAAGGAGCGGGATGCCCTACAAGGTTTGAGTATTTCATGGAAGGATCATTCCCCCAAAAGGCAACAGGGG
>Ga0180007_10006376_pt1 | contig 11533 bp, 12 predicted proteins | sample MM_PC_MetaG_FD_121122 | JGI IMG/M metagenome (GOLD analysis project Ga0180007, IMG submission 121122) | Groundwater microbial communities from the Aspo Hard Rock Laboratory (HRL) deep subsurface site, Sweden - MM_PC_MetaG | ecosystem: Environmental > Aquatic > Deep subsurface > Groundwater...
CTTGATTCTGCGCAACTAAGACAGATAACTCCTGAAAGCCAAAGAGTCGGCGGAGCAATAGCCTTAACTGAAGACCTTTATAATGCAATAGACGCAGAAGAATTCACAAGAGCAGAACTAGAAGGGCATATTGGCAATCAATTAACAAGAGAACAAGCAAAGGCAAACCCTGTCTGGAGAGTTTTGGCAAGAGACCAGGCACTATTAAACGACTATGTTGATCATGTTTTCACAGAAGGCAAACAAAGATTTGGTTATGATGAAGCAATGGGTGTTTTCCCTGATTCTGCTGGAGACACGCCGAAATTAAGGGCGTGGTGCGTCGGCAGGCTCGGGTACGGGTCTGATGCCAGTGGCGGGGACGATCTTGGCATTGACGATGGCCGTTTCGTCGGGTTAGCGCCGGAGGCGCAAATCGCGCTCGGCAGTTCTCCTCAAAGAGTCCAAAAATATACAATGGCTGATGTTCATGCAGTAGAAACCCAATTAGCTGAGATTGAAAGGTTTGCAAAACCAGAAGTCACAAAACCAATCAGATCTCTTGTTGACAGTCTTTAATCACAATAAACATTTTAAACCGTCTTTTCAAATTGTCTTTGTCCCAGAAACCGCTATTTGCGAAGTAAGCTGGGCTACATGCTTTTTCATCAAGGCGATATTATTGTCATAAAATTCAACTGCAACAGAAATGAAGCGGTGGTGATAAGTAGGATGAAAAAGCTATTTGCCGGGCGTGGTACGTCAACAGGCTCGAGAACAGGTCTAATGCCAATGGCAGGAACAATCTTGACAATGACAATGGCCGTTTCGTCGAATAACCCAGCTTACGGGACTTTAATATGTACAACAAAATATACTCCTACGAAAATCTCCTGCACGCTTTCAAAAAAGCAAGAAAGGGCAAAACAAAAAAGAGATATGTCAAAAGATTTGGAAAAAATATCAAAGAAAATCTGCTTAAGCTTCAGAAGGAATTAACAACGCAAACATACAAACCAAAAAGACTAAAGACATTTATTTTGCGCGACCCAAAAACGCGCAAAATCTCAAAATCTGCTTTTCGTGACAGAGTTATCCACCACGCAGTCATTAATATAATAGGGCAGATATTTGAAAGGGAATTCATCTACGATTCCCACGCTAACCAAATCGGCAAGGGAACATTAAAAGCAATCGAAAGATTTGACAAATTCAAGCGGAAAGTTTCAAAAAATAATACAAAAACCTGTTATGTTCTCAAGGCAGACATAAAACACTATTTCGATGAAATAACCCATAATATCCTGCTGAGCATTTTGCGGAGAAAAATCAGCGATGAAAAGGTAATCTGGATAGTTACAAAAATTCTACGGAACGCGGGGGGGGGGGGCGAAGGAGGTTTTGTAAAAAAGGGATGCCCCTTGGAAACCTAACCTCACAATTCTTTGCAAATGTTTATCTTAACGAACTGGATCAATTTGTGAAACATAAGCTTAAGGCCAAGCACTACATCAGATACGTAGATGACTTTGTTTTGTTTCATCAGTCTAAGGATCAATTAACCAAATGGAAAGCCCAAATTAGAAAATTTCTAAAAAGAGAGTTGAATTTAGAACTCCATCCAAATAAGTCAAATACTCTGACATTCAATAACGGAATAACTTTTCTCGGTTTCAAGATTTTCTTTTACCACAGATTATTAAGAAAAAGCAACGTCAACAATTTTGATAGAAAATTTAATCAGTTGAAGTTTCTATTTAAGGCACAAACAATCAGTCGGGCAAAAGCGCTGGAATCTTTTGAAGGTTGGTTAAACTACGCTTCTCACGCAAACACCTACAAATATCGGAAACACCTTGTGAGAGAATTCAACAAACATTTTCCTCTGACTTCAAACAAGCAGATTGGAAACAAAAAGAAGCATACTAACTTCATGAGAAAACTAAATCAAAGTGAACTAAAGTTTAGCGTTCAGAAAACTCTCTTCTTGTTTAACAAAAACTTGAGTATACAAGGGATCGCAAAGGAAAGGCAAATAAAAGAATCAACAGTTTGGCAACACTTAGCAGAATTAATAAAGTTCAAGCAAATTCCTTTAAGAAGTGTTGTATCAGATAAAAAGATCCGCAGAATTTTATCCAAGGTTTACAGTAAAAAGGATAAATTGAAAGAAATAAAACGAAGGCTGAAAGATGATTCAATAAGTTATGATGAAATTTATTGTGTTCTTGCAAGCATAAAGTAACCTATGCCCCACAACGACAAATTATTTAAACTCCAACACTCTTAATAAAGCAACAAAGCAAAATTAAACAAACGAGTGCTTTGTGCTAACTCTTGGGTCCCGGTAGAGGCTTCCTACTAAATTAAAAAATCTAAAAAAATCAACCTAATTTTCTCATGTACATAACAGCTTGATCTACACCTTCATCTCCTTGCGCAGCTGTAGCTCTAATGTTGTCTCTAGTGTAGTTTGCTACTGCAGCTTTTCTGCCTTGTTCTGGGAAAGTGTCTTCAAATTCAGATGTTAATTCCTTAAGGTAAAGTTCCACAGCTTTTGCAGGATCATCAAGAGCACCTTGCTGTTTTAGTCTTGCAACAGCACCAGCTCGTGCAACATCTTTTGCAATTGCTTTATATGTTTCCATCATTTCATCAGTAAGACCAGCATAAAACGCATTACTTTCTTTCAATGCATCCAACTTCATACCAACATCTTCAGCAGCTTTTTCAGCAGGTTCTTTTAACTCTTTGTTAATATATGTTCGAGCAAGCCTTTCTACATTCTCTTGATAGTTTGGACTGTTAGGATTTAATGCTTCAATAACATCCCTTGCTTTTTTGTGAGAGTCATAATGTGAATCATCAAATCTAATTGATTTTACAGAAATAGCCATCTCTGCCAATTTCTTATCTGAAGCACCTGTCAACCAGGTCCCTTCATTTTCCCTGTAATGAATTCTTGCCAATTTTCTCTTCTCATTTCCAGCTTTAGCAAGATTTTCTAAAGTTACAGGATTTTGAGGGTCTACATTCTTCCTAGCGTCTCCATCTAAGTGTAATGCATTAGCAACCTCTTCTTTTAAGTTCTTTCTTTTGTCTTCTTGCTCTCGATACTCTCTCAAAAGCTCAGCTGCTCCTGAATTCGCATTCACGTTTTCTAAAAATTCTCCAAGTTCCATAATTCCTCCACAAAATTAGACTATTTAAACTTTTCGATTTTTGTAAAACTAGCCAGTGGTGACAAATCACTAACGACTCTTCTTCAACACATGCCACTCTTTCATAAACTCTTCTTCTGACTCACGAACAAGTTCTTTCTCAACAGCTATTTCAGCCACAGCATTTTCCTGCATGTTTTTCTCTAGCATATCAGAACTAACAGGGATTGATTCATTCAAAGAAGGAATGTCTTTTTTATCAGCGTCATTTGTATCCCCTGGAAAATAATCTCCCTTGTCTCCTTCATCCAGTTCCTTCAATATGGCCTCTTCCATATCCCTGCTTTCTATCTTCACAGGCTGCACTGCCTGCACTTCAACAGGTTTATCATCTCCGGCGTCAGAATCTAAAACTCCTCCTCCAGCATTGACCAAACCATTAGTTGTTCCAATCTCGCTCCCCTCCAATTGTGCAACCAACTCACTAATTTTCATAGCAGCATCTGCATTTACAGAAATTGAATCAATTCCCACCCCAACCAAAAACTTAACCATCTCTTCCCGCGAACCAGCCTGCCCGCAAATGCTTGTTTCAACACCATATTTCTTACAAACCCCAATGACATGAGCAATCTCCCGCAAAACAGCCGGATGCACCTCATCATAAAGCTCCTGCACAGCTTCATTGTTCCTATCCAAGGCCAAAGTAAACTGCGTCAAATCATTTGTTCCAAAACTAACAAAATCAATACCCTCTTCACAAAGTTCATCAATTATCTGAACTGCTGCCGGTGTCTCAACCATTATCCCAATCTTAATATTCTCTGTCAAACCAACTTCTTCAGCAATTTCTTTGGCTTTCTTCAATTCCTCAACCCTAATCAGCAGGGGAATCATAAAACCAACTTTCTTATCAGGAAAATCATCTGCAACTTCTTTAACAGCTTTCAACTCTGCCCTGAAAATATCTTGATGTTTCAAACTAAATCTAATCCCATGATCCCCCATCATAGGATTCGACTCATCATCCTTCGGCGCACCCTTAAGACCGCTATACTCATCACTTCTAACATCAGAAGACCTCACCCAAATTTCTTCGTAATGCTTAACCATCTCTTTCAAGTTAGAAGAAATCAACTCAATATACTTCTCAATTTCGTTGTCTTTAACAAAACCCAACGGATGTTTCCCTCCTATCGCAATTATCCCCTCCAACCTTGTCAAGCCAATCGCCTTGCACTGAGATTTAGCAGCCCTCTCCGCACCCTCTGGCAAATCAGCAATAACCTTAATCTTAGTTTTAGTCGGCACAATCGGCTCAATCTTAACCAGTTTCTTCTCGCCCATGCCCTCAATAACCTTGCCAGTGTTCCCATCAACAGTCACAATGTCTCCATCCTTCAATTTAGTTGTCGCCTCTCCTGTTCCAACAACCGCAGGTATTCCCATCTCGCGGGAAATAATCGCAGCATGCGAAGTAACACCCCCCTCGTCTGTAATAATCGCAGCAGCCTTTTCCATAGCCACAACCATATCAGGGTTTGTCATCGCAGCAACCATAACATCTCCTTCTTTAACCTTCTCCAACTCAGAAAGGTCATGCACAACTTTCACAGGTCCTGGCGCAACTCCAGGCGAAGCTCCTAAACCAGAAAGTAAAACCTTTCCGTCAATCTCTGCATCATCAGATTTCTTAAACTGTGTCGTAATCGGCCTAGATTGAACAATATAAATCCCTGTCTTGTCGATTGCAAACTCTATGTCCTGAGGTTTTTCATAGTGTTCTTCCAATTGTCTTGCATACTGAGCCAAACGCTTTATTTCATAATTGTCTAAGACTTGCTTTTTAGCTCTCTCTTCGTTTAAGTCTACAGTTTCATTCTTTCCATGTTCATTTCTTATAATTGCAATTTTTTTAATTGCAACACTTGTCTCAGTTATTTTAAAATTTTCTAAATCAGAATCAACAACATAATAGTCTGGTTTTATTTTTCCAGAAACAATCCCCTCCCCAAGACCCCAAACAGCCTCTACTACAATGCTCTTGTCGTCTTTTGTAGGATTCTGAGAAAATATCACACCTGATTTTTCAGAATCAATCATCTTCTGTACAACAACTGATAAGTAAGACTTAGAATGATCAAATCCTTTTTTCTCTCTGTAATAAATAGCCCTTGCTGTAAACAAAGAAGACATGCATTTCTTTACTTTTTCAAGCAGGTCAGATTCCCCTTTGACATTTAGAAAAGTGTTTTGCTGTCCTGCAAAACTAGCATCTGCCAAGTCCTCAGTCGTAGCTGAAGACCTAACGGCAACAAACGGTTCTTCATGCGGCTTTTCCAATATTTTCAAAACATCTTCTCCTTCTTCAGCTCCGTCTTTATTTGCTGATAAAATTTCGTAAGATTCAACAATTCCATCTTTCATCTCTCCGGGCAATTCAGCATTTTCAATTGTTTCTCTTATTCTTTTTGAAACCTCATTTAATTGTGCAGTATTATTCACATCTAATTTAGAAAGAATCTCATTTATTTTTCCGCCAATGCCAGCTTCTTTAATAAAATATGAATAAGCTTGCGCAGTCACAACAAAACCAGCTGGAACTGGCACACCAAGAGCATACATCTCTGCCAAGCTCGCACCCTTGCCCCCAGCAACAGCCACATCTTTATTGCTTAACTCTGAAAACCATTTGATAAAGTCGGGCTTGGCTTCTTTTTTTGTCATCCTTAAAATAAAGAAGGAGAGTTAATAAAACTTACTCAACTTTCTCAAAAACAATTCTATTCTTAAAAGGAACCTTGGGTTTTACTTTTGTAAGTGCAGCCCTCACAACGCGTGCAGCTTTTTCAGTTGTACAGGAAACAAAAAATATCTCTTTTCCTTTATTTATAATTGCAGCCCTGCCCGCAGCAACTCCAAAAGAATGTTTCATACCACTTGATAATCTATCAGCACCAGCCCCAGCAGCAGTTTTGTTTTCTCGCAAGATATGATGAGGATATACCTTAATAATAAAATAATAGTTTCCAGGGATTTCTTTATCCAATGTTTTGTTAATAGTTGTTCTGCAAGATTCCAAAGCATTGTCCCGCATTTGAGCTTTCTCAGTTGAAACTAGAGTCACATTATATTTATGCTTACCATCTGTAAATCCTTTCTTGTCACCCATGTTGTATTTCACAATTTTAAGTACCGGAATCGCTTTTATATAAGCCTTTTTCCTCTTGCTAGATTTTCGGGTATAAGGTCTTACTCTCTTTTTTGAATATGAGGATGCTTTTCTAAGGGCCATTATACCACAACAGGACTTTCTCCAGTTCCTGTGCCTCCTCTTGAGAATCTTTTAAATTGAGAACATGTATACATGATAGGACCTCTGCAACACGCCTCATCATGAAATTCGACAGCACCATCATCACCGCTGTTAGCTAAGGCAAGTATCTCGTCTTTCCTAGCACACTTTTCAAAATAATCACACCTTCCACTCTGTATTACTCTCAATCTCTCATTAGTAACTCCAACCGGCCTAGTTCCAGTTCCACCACCCATTTACTTCTTTCCCCCCTTCACAGTTTCTTTAACTTCAATCTCTGTTGTAATTGCCTGTCCTGGCAAACCTTTTTCAAAAATCGCCCTAACCAAACCGCTGTTTCCGTGAGCATCACTGATTTTCCCTTTGATTTCCTTTCCCCCAGACGATTTCCAAATAACTTCCTTTCCAGCCATTTTCTTTGCCTCGTCGCGAGTTTCCAAGCCAAGGTCTAGCAAGTAATGCCTTTCATGAATTGTCTTCCTGCCCCTCCGAAACTGAACAACTATTCCTTTCATGACTTGTTTTGGCGAGAAGGGTTTTTAAGGGTTTTGATTACTCGTTAAGAAGGTAGTATTAGAAAATTGGTTTTCCTGTTTTTATCAGAAGAACCATAAAAAACAATAGATTCAAACAGTAAGGTTTTAGATACTATTATTACCAAACAATTTTTGGATGGTTGGATGAGGAGGGCAATGAATTATGCAATTTTAGTATTGTAAAAAAATGAATTAATAACTATCTACCACACCAGCCATCAAAAACTAATAGTAAACTCACCCATCTCTTTCTTCAGAACTTCCATAACTTCACAAGGCAAATCAAATTTCAGTTTTTCTTTCGTATTCTTCAATGCACCCTCAAATACCTTTCTATCACTCTCAACTAATTTCTTGCCATCAACTTTTCTTATTTTATCTTTTTCAACAACAAAAACTCCTTCGTCAGTTGAAACAACCTCTGCCTTTTTCCCTTGATAAGAAATCTGCATAATTCCCCTTTCAACACTTACAAGTTCTTTTCTTTGCGAATACTCTGTTAAAGAGTCAACCAAATCAGCTGTGTCACGAGAATATCTTTGCATCTCAGTTTGAGTTAGCTTCTTGGTTTTCACTTTTCCTTTTAGATTAATTAATTCTCGAGCAAGATTCAGCATTCTGGCCGGCACTTTCCCTTTCTTTACCATCTTGTCTTCTAAATCAGCAAGCAAAGCTTCCTGCCCTTTGTTCCCAAATATTTTTTTCATCATGCCCAAAACTTCTTCATTGATTTTTTCAGCTTGATGCTCCTGCATTCTCTTTTCAAGTTTATCCCTCAATTCTTTCATCCTTTTAACATAACCCATACCTTCCTGCAACAGATTATCTATCTCCTTTCCAAGAATGTCTTTCAACGTTCCATGCTCGTAGTCCTTATACAACTTCACAACTTTTTCCAAAGTCTTCAAATCCTTGAGAGTCATTAATTTCTCTTTATCAACTAAAACTTTCTTAACTTCCTGAACAATAACTTTCGGCACTGGCGGCGCATGGCCAGCAAGCATCATCATTGCCTGGGTTGGCGTAACAACACCAAAATAAACATCAACCATGTTATCTAACTGCCTTCTTTTAATAATCTCTTTTGTTCTGTCACCTTCTTTCATGTAAAGGTCAATTGCCTCTGGCGAAGGTTTAATCTTGCCCATTTGTAAAAGTCTTTTCCACGGAATAAAAGTCCCGCGGTCAAACATCGGAATTCCATCCCTGATAAAAGTAAACATAACCGGGTGGGCATCTTTAACACTCTGCCAAAAGTCTGTCAGTAAATAAACCTGCACATTCAAAATGTTTTTAACTCCTGCCAAAGCAGTTGCTTCTTTAACATATTCGTAAATAATCTTGCCCCTTAATTTTTCCAGCAATTCAACTTTTGACATTCTTTTCACGTCGGTATCGTCAATAATCACAAAAGTGTCCACGTCAGATGTTTCATCTGCAGTTCCTCTAGTTAAACTCCCTCCAATTGCATAAGTTGCCACATATCTTATTCTTCCAACATTCAACCAATTCAAAACAAGGTTCTTATGAATCGAAGCAACTCGCAATGCTCCTAAAAATCCTTTATCATACAACGGAAAAGAAGCTGCAGTCGCATCCATAAACTCAAACTTACTATCTAAACCATAATTCCACATATCAACTTCTGCTGTTTTTATATGCACCCACAAATTCTCTCCTGATTCTTTTGCAAGTTTGACAACCTCTGGTTTTATTTTATTCAAATTCTTGTACTGTTCTTCAGGCATTATCATCATGACATGAATTGGTTTTTTTTCTATCTCTTCTTTGGGAAGACCTTCATCTTCTTCAAACATTTGAGAAGCATTTGGAGGCAAAATCCCAAGGGAGATAACAAAAGGAAACTTCTTAACAAGTTTTTTCTTGAAATCCTCTAACTTTTTTTTCAACTTTTGAAAATCAATAGTCTGTGGCTGTTGCATTCCTGCAGACGGCATCGCCATTCCTTGCGGCACTGTTGGTTTGTATTTGCTTCCTGTTGTAAGATTATCTGTCAAACTTTCTGGTTTCTTTTCCATGATTATGAAAATTTAAGAGCGTATTTAAAGTTATTGCTAAATTATTGTGCGTATGGAGTCCGGATGAACAATCATTTTATGTCCCATAACTTCAGAAAGATTTCCAACAACCTCATACAAGTGAGCATTAAATTTACAAACCCTTGTTAAGAGTGGCATTAATTTTCTTTGCATTTCAATAAGAGCAAGTCCTTCACGTTCTCTATTAACACCAAGCTGAGTAATTCTTGAACTATCTCTCGGTACATTTTTATAAGGCTCTGAACTTATCACAGTACAAGCATTTTCAATAGCAGTTTCTTCTCTACGAAAGTTTTCTAAATATTCTTCCAATTCTTTTTTATCAACTTGCGCAACACTTAACATTAATTCACCAAATTTTCCTCTGTCAGCAACATATTCGCACGAAATAGTGGGCTCATCAGACCGCGCGTCAAGGCGATAACCAAAACTTCGCACTGCTCTATCAACCGACCCAATCGGCGCATTTGTCATTAGAACCAATTCTCTTGCTTTTGCCATACTTTGTTTTATTGCAAACTATATTTAAACCTTTCCATTGTAACTACTAGAAAGTTATGTTAAACACTCAATAATCAAAAACACAAACCTTTGCCTGCCAATCGCTCGTTAGATTTTTTGTATAATATCATAATACAACTTTTTGGTGGGGGCTGGATTGGAGGGCAACAAATTAAAATATATACTCTCTGTTCTAAACTGGGCTTAACTAAAAATTAAAACTTAAAAAATAATTTCCCATATGCACCAGCAAACACAGAGGGTTGAACACCATTCATCTCGCAAAATCTATTTCTCAAGGAAACCAAATCTCTCTGTTCTCGTACACATTGGGCTGTTTCTTCATCACTCCGGCAGTATCTATGAAAAATCCTAAAACTCTCTGATTCTGGCCTAACAGTCTGGCGTTTACCATCGGCAAATTCTATAACCTGATCTGGTCTATCCTCTTTTGTTTTTTCATACCAGATAACCCGCGCAATCTGCCCATACCGGCTGTTTATTCCATTAGTAACAAGAACAACGAGATTAGCTAAAACAGCATTATTGGTGGACATAACACTAAAGGAAGATTGTGTTTATAATCTTTGTTGTGATGGGGTTATTTTCCACAAAGATACTTTGTGTAAACAAGTATAACCTTTTTGTTCCAAATTTAGCAATAACTTTTCTACGAATTAATCCATTGGCTCGCCTTTGTGATATATGCAAACAGTATGCCTTTCTGGACCTTGTAAGTAATATAGTTGTAGTGAAGCAGTATCACCATTCTTCTGGTTTCACTGACTTCAGAACCATTAACAAGACTTTTTCCACAATACGGCTCTCCAGATTCATCACGCATGGTATGTTCACATCGTGGTTGTCCTACAGATTGGTCAAACAATTCGTAAATTAATTCCCTTCCCAGATCTATTTTTATAGGTTCTCTAGTAGCTATCATATGGCCCGTCGCAGAATCGAACTGCGGACTATTCGGTGTAAACGAATCGTTTTGCCACTAGACTAACGGGCCGGCAGTATATGAAAATATGGCTGGTTTTTAAGTTTGTCGATTTGCCAAAATAATTACAGAACAATAAACACTAAATAGAATCCTCCTCTTTTTCTAGTATGCCTTTGCCTACAATTAGGTCTGTATTTGCAGCATTCCTCAGAGAGGTTTCTAGCAGACCTGAATTAGCTAGAGAAGTTGTTCTGGAAGGATTTATGAATGGAAGGTATTATAAAAAAGATGATGCTTATACAGAGGGATTTACATATGGTGGTAAAGTAGATGGAAACATCGGAACAATTATTTACCGAGGGAAACATAAAAGGAAGCATGCTTTTTACTTTATACCAACTCCAAGACTTCAGGAACTAGATTCAGAGCACTTGTTGGATATAGCAACAGAGTTAATTGACAGCAACAGAATTACAGGCCAACTTGAAGTAATCTCCGACCATGTAGCATTAAAACCGCCCCTAACAAAGGAAGAAAAACTAAAAGTCCCTAAGAAAAAAAGAACATGTTTTAACACTTTTACGAGAACTGATTTAGGCAAAAGAGCTAAGACAGGAAGTGTAACATTTAAATAATTATCCGCAGTGGATAATTTACGCGCTGGTAGTACAGTGGTTAGTATACCTCGTTGCCAACGAGGTGACCCGGGTTCGAGTCCCGGCCTGCGCATCCTACCTTCTTGGCATATTCGAGGGACTCGAAATTCCCAAATAAGAATTAATTACTAAGTAGTAACACCACCCAAAGATTTAAAAGTTAAATTCAAATAAGAAAACATGGTTAAAGTCCCGCAAGAAATCCCGTTGCTTTAGCTATGGGATGAATTGCAGCAATCTTTTTCTATTTTGATTAATATAAAAAAGTGAGCGAGTCGTCGCTCATTGTGTTTACAAACAGGGTGAGAACTGACTTGTTCTAAATAAACTTAACGGAGGTAAAAATGTATCAAACTTACGGGAATTCGGTCGGGAACA